>JAESGL010000021.1_pt1 | contig 176303 bp, 154 predicted proteins | sample 9269711 | NCBI WGS metagenome assembly JAESGL01 (sample SAMN14515918, study PRJNA621676) | algae metagenome | isolation source: Kastovskya adunca ATA6-11-RM4 and co-occurring heterotrophs from soil and... | place: Chile: Atacama Desert | collected 2011-06-27 | reverse complement strand
ACGCGCCTGTGTGTATTCGAGAAGCGAGAGTATAGCAGCAAAAAACGGCCGCCGGACAAAGTTGCGAAATCCGCTCCGCTGCCGGTCACTGCGCGCGACCTCCCACCGCTTCACCCCCCATCAACGCCGCCGCGCCGACCGCACCCCCGGCACCGAGGCAACAATCGACAGCACCTTGTTGAGCCGCCCCGAGTCCGCGACTTCCACGGTGAACGTCATCCAGGCCGTGCCCTTCACCGACTGGGTCTGCACGCCGATCACGTTGGTCTTCTCGCGCGCGAACACTTCCGAGATGTCGCGCAGCAGGCCCTGGCGGTCGGCGGCTTCCACGGCCACGTCCACGGGGTAGAGCGCGCCCGTGCTGCCGTGCCCGCCGCCCTGCGCGCTCCCGCTGCCGCCACTGCCGCCACTGCTGCCGCTGCCCCACTCCACCTCGATCACGCGCTCGGCGCTGCGCGCCGCCATTTCGCGGAAGTTGCTGCAGTCGGCGCGGTGCACGCTCACGCCCTTGCCGCGCGTGACGAAGCCGCGGATCGGGTCGGGCGGCGCGGGCCGGCAGCACTTGGCCAGCTGGGTCATGAGGGAGTCGATGCCGACCACCAGCACGCCGCCCTTGGGAGCGCTCTCGTTGGTGCGCGCCTTCTTGAGCAGCAGGTAGTCGTCGGGCTGCAGCACGGGCTCGGGCGGGCGCAGCAGCGTCTCGATGGTGCGCAGCGAGAATTCGTCCTTGCCCACCACCTCGAAGAGCGCGTCGGCCGTCTTGAAGCCGAGCTGCACGGCCAGGTCTTCGAGCCGGATGGCGGTCTTGCCTTCGCGCTGCAGCAGTTTTTCGACGGCCTCGCGGCCGCGCGCGACGGTTTCGTGCGTGGCCTGGGCGTTGAACCAGGCGCGCACCTTGGCGCGGGCGCGGTGGCTCGTGAGGTAGCCGAGATCGGCATTGAGCCAGTCGCGCGAGGGCCGGCCTTCCTTCACGGTGGTGATCTCCACCGTCTGGCCGTTCTGCAGCGGCGTGTTGAGCGTCACCATCGCGCCGTCCACACGCGCCCCGCGGCAGCGGTGGCCCACGCTGGTGTGCACCGCGTAGGCGAAATCCACCGGCGTGGCGCCCTGGGGCAGTTCCACCACCTCGGCGTTCGGCGTCAGCACGTAGATGCGGTCCTCGAACAGGCCGCGGTGCTGCACCGCGCCGGACATGTCGCGCTCCCACGCGAGCAGTTGCCGCAGCACGGCGATCTTGGCGTCGTATTCGCTGCTGGCGGACACGCCCGCATAGCCCTTGGCACCCGCTTCCTTGTACGCCCAGTGCGCCGCCACGCCGTGCTCGGCATGGTCGTGCATGGCCTGCGTGCGGATCTGGATCTCGATCGCCTTGCCGGCCTCGTCGCGCACCACGGTGTGCAGCGACTGGTAGCCGTTGGGCTTGGGCTTGGCGATGTAGTCGTCGAACTCCGCATCGATCGGCTTGAAATGCGAGTGCACCCACGACAGCGCGGCGTAGCAGTCCTTCACCGAGGGCACGACCACGCGCAGCGCGCGGATGTCGAACACCTGGTCGAAATCGAGCGACTTGCCGCGCATCTTCTTGACGATGCTGTAGATGTGCTTGGGCCGGCCCTGCACGGTGGCGCTGATGCTGCGCGCGCGCAATTCGGACTCAAGCCGGCCGCGCAGCTGCTCCATGTAGACCTCGCGCTCGGCGCGCTTCTCGTCGAGCAGGCGGGCGATCTGCTTGTAGGTGTCGGGCTCCAGGAAGCGGAAGGAGAGGTCTTCCAGCTCCCACTTCATCTGCCAGATGCCGAGGCGGTTGGCGAGCGGCGCGAACACCTGCAGCGCCTCGCGCGCGATGGAGGGCGAGACGGGCCGCTTGCTGGCCGCGTAGAAGCGCAGCGTCTGCAGGCGCGATGCCAGCCGCAGCATGACCACGCGCAGATCGCGCGAGAAGGCCAGCAGCATCTTGCGCACGTTCTCGGTATGCGTGGCCGGGTCGTCCACCGCATGGCCGGCTAGCTGCGCCTCGCGCGCATGGTGCTGCACGCGCATGAGCTTGGTGGTTTCGACGGCAAGCGTGGCGAAGTTCTGGCCGAAGGCCTTGGCGATCACCTCTTCGGGCTTGTTCAGGTGCGAGCAGGCGTGCACCAGGTAGCTGGCGGCCTGCATCGCTTCCGAGCCGCCGATGGCTTTGAGGATGGCGGCGACGGCCTCCGCATGGGCGAAGGTGTTCTCGCCGGTCTCCAGCGTTTCGGCGGAGAGCAGCGGCTCGGCGAAGGCCCGGGCGCGCGCCAGCGCGCCGGCCTGCTCGGGCAGCGCGAGCGAGGTGGCGGCGATGAGCTGGGGCACGGCCTCCTGGCCGGCGAGCGTGTGCGGATGCTGCGGCGCGGCGACGCTTCTCATGGGTGGGCCTCCTGCACTCCCGCGTAGCCCTGCGCCTCACCGAACAGGAACCGCTCCACCACGTCGACCTGCTCCGCGGCCACCAGGGTGGGCGCATGGCCCACGCCGGGCCACTCGACCAGGCGGGCGCGGGGGCCGCGCTGTGCCATGGCCTGCGCGGTGGCGGGCAGCAGCAGGTCGGAGTCGGCGCCGCGCAGCACCAGGGTCTGCGCGCGGATCGCGTCGTAGAGCTGCCAGAGCTGGGCATCGCCGGCGCGTGCGGACTCGGGCGTGAGGTGCCGGAAGTTCTCGGCGATGGCCGGGTCGTAGTGCAGGCGCACCGAGCCGTCCGGCTGCGGACGCAGCAGCGGCTCCGACAGCGCCCGCCAGGCCTCGGCGGTGTGCGGGCCAAAGCCCGCGGAGACGGCGCGCAGCCCCTCGATCGCGGCCTCTGCGCTGGGGAACTCCACCACGCGGCCCACGTACTGCCCGATGCGCTGCAGCGCCGGCCATTCCAGCGTGGGGCCGACGTCGTTGAGCACCAGCCGGCGCACCGGCACGGGCAATGGCAGGCCCGGCTGGCCGCACAGCGCCATGCCGATCAGGCCGCCCATGCTGGTGCCGACCCAGTCGAGCGTGCCGATGGGGGCCTGGGCATGCACCTGGGCGAGCAGCGCCAGCATGTCGGCGGCGTAGACGGGGATCTGGTAGTGCGCGGCATCGGCAAGCCAGTCGCTGTGCCCGCGCCCGGCCACGTCGGGGCAGACCACGCGGGCGTGCCGCGCGAGCCGGCGAGCCAGCACGTCGAAGTCGCGGCCCTGCCGGGTGAGGCCGTGCACGCAGACCACCACGTGCGGGTGGGCCGGGTCGCCCGTGGCGTTCCACTCCCAGTACGCCATGCGGTGCCCGCCCTCGCCCTCCCCGGATGTGCCCTGGCGGGATGCCGCGGCACCCGGGCAATGTACGTAGTTCAGCGTAGGCTCTGTCATGGCGGGCAATCGTCTCTGGGGCGCTCGATAATGGCCCTCCGTTCATCCTAATTCATTCGGAGACACCGGCATGCTTCTCACCGGCAAGACTGCGCTCGTCACGGGTTCCACCAGCGGCATCGGACTGGGCATCGCCAAGGCCCTGGCCCGCGAGGGCGCGAACGTCGTCCTCAACGGTTTCGGCGACGTGGACGGCCCCCGGGCCGAGGTATTGGCAGCGGGCCAGGCGGCGGGCGCGCAGGTGGCCTACCACGGCGCCGACATGTCGCGCGTGGCGGAGATCGAGGACATGATGAAGTACGCCGCCGCCCAGTTCGGCCGCGTGGACATCCTGGTGAACAACGCGGGCATCCAGCACGTCGCGAACGTGGAGGATTTCCCGGTGGAGAAGTGGGATGCCATCCTCGCGATCAACCTGAGCAGCGCCTTCCACACCACCCGGCTCGCGCTGCCGGCGATGAAGGCCGCCGACTGGGGCCGCATCGTCAACGTGGCCTCGGTGCACGGCCTCGTGGGCTCGGCGCAGAAGTCGGCCTACGTGGCCGCCAAGCACGGCATCGTCGGCTTCACCAAGGTGACGGCGCTGGAGACCGCGGCCACGGGCGTGACATGCAACGCGATCTGTCCGGGCTGGGTGCTCACCCCGCTGGTGCAGAAACAGGTGGACGCCAAGGCGGCCGAACGCGGCCTTTCGAACGAAGACGCCACGCGCCTGCTGCTGGGCGAGAAGGAGCCGTCGATGCAGTTCACCACGCCCGAGGAGCTGGGCGGGCTGGCGGTGTTCTTCTGCTCGCCGGCCGCCAACAACGTGCGCGGCGTGGCGTGGAACATGGACGGGGGCTGGGCGGCGCAGTAAGAGCGGCCCGGCGGCGCGGCTCTGGTCGCGTGAGGCGCTCCGGGCCGCCCGGTGCGCGTCAGCGCAGCTGCACCGACCCCGAGACGTTGACCACGACCTTCGCCTTGCCGGCCTCGACCGGCACGGATTCGTCGGCGGACGCCACCATGGCCGACTTGGCCTGCATGGCCATCATGGGCGCCCGCGGCATGGGCGACATCTCGTCGCTGTTGACCGACACCTCGCGCAGCGAATAGCCGGAGAAGCCGAAGCCCTTGGCCAGTTCGGTGGCGCGGTTCTTGAATTCCTCGATGGCGCGGGTCTGGGCCTCGCCCTGCACGCGGGCGCGTGCTTCCTTGGACAGATCGAACGCCACCTGGCTGATGGGCATGGATGGGATGCGTCCTGCCGTGCCTGTGATGCGCGCGAAATCACGCCCCTGCAGCACCAATTCGGCGCGGCCCTGCCAGGCGGTGATCTTGCCGTCCTTGCCGTAGCGCGGGTACAGGCCGAACTGGCCGGTGCGCACGTCCATCTGTTCCGGCTGGGCGGCCTTCTTGGCCTCGGCCAGGCCTGCGTCGAGCGCCTGGCGCAATTGCGTCTGCACGGTGGAGGCATCGGCCCCTTCGCGCGTGGCGGCCAGCGTGAGCACCAGCAGATCCTGCTGCACGTCCACCGAGCCGCTGGCGGAGAGTTGCAGCACATTCTGCGGCACCGGTGCGACGGCGTTCTGGGCAAAAGCCGTTCCCGAAACGGCGGCGATGGCGCAGGCAGCGGCGAGGGGAGCGAGGAATTTCATGCGGAGGGTCCCTGTCTTGGAAAAAGTGGTGTCCATGGGCCCCGGGCCAGCGGCCACGGGGATGTGCCGCTCACGGTAACCCACCCCGCAGGTCCTCCGGATGAAGGCGGGATAACACGGCTGCTAGCCGGGGCAAAATTTGTAACACTTGGTCAGGCCTGCGGGAAAAACCCGAACTTCGGGCTGCAAGCTGGTCAGAATTGGCTCTGTTACAAATAGGACCCGGGAAACTCATGGCCTCTACAACCAACCGTACCGACAAGATCCTCGTGGTGGACGACGACGCGCGCATCCGTGATTTGCTGCGCCGCTATCTGACCCAGGAAGGCTTCGAAGTCATGGTGGCGGAAGACGGCAAGGCGCTCAACCGCATCCTGCTGCGCGAGACGGTCGAACTGATCGTGCTGGATCTCATGATGCCCGGGGAAGACGGGCTCTCCATTTGCCGGCGCCTGCGCGCGGCCAACGATCGCACTCCCATCATCATGCTCACTGCCAAGGGCGAGGACGTGGACCGCATCGTCGGCCTGGAGGTGGGCGCCGACGATTACCTGGGCAAGCCCTTCAACCCGCGCGAACTGCTGGCCCGCATCCACGCCGTGCTGCGCCGCCGCCCGCCGCAGGAGGCGCCGGGCGCCCCCTCGGGCGACAACGAGGTCGTCACCTTCGGCCCCTTCACCTTCGACCTGGGCACCCGGGCCCTGCAGAGGAACGGCGAGGAGCTGCCGCTCACCACCGGCGAATTCGCGATGCTAAAGGCCCTGGTGCGCCACCCGCGCCAGCCGCTGTCGCGCGAGAAGCTGGCGCTGCTGGCCCGCGGCCGCGAGTTCGAGCCCTTCGACCGCAGCCTGGACGTGCAGGTGTCGCGCCTGCGCAAGCTGGTCGAGGTGGATGCCGCCGCGCCCCGCTACATCCAGACCGTCTGGGGCGTGGGCTACGTGTTCGTGCCGGACGGCGCGAGCTGACAGGCCCAGCCCTGCCCGGCACGCGCGGAAACGGAAACGCCCGCACAATGTGCGTGCGGCGTTTTCCGTGACCCGTTCCCCCTCCCTGCCCCATGAGCGCCACCCATGACGCGTCGGCCGACGCCACCAGCCCCGCCCCGCTCGAATCGACGCCGAGCCGGCGCTCCTCGCAGCGCTCGCGCGTCGGGCTGAACCTTTTCTGGCGCACCTTCTTCCTGCTGGCCCTGCTGCTGGTGGGCAGCATCCTCGCCTGGCTGCAGACGCTGCGCGCGCTCGAATTCGAGCCCCGCACGCTGCAGACCGCGCAGCAGATCGCCTCCCTCGTCAACCTGAGCCGCGCCGCGCTGGTGCATGCGGACGCGATCGCGCGCGTCTCGCTCATCAAGACCATGGCCGACCAGGAGGGCGTTCGCATCCTGCCGCGCGAGCCCAGCGACCGTTTCGACCTCGTGGACGACACCGCCCTGGGCGCGCGCCTGACCGAGGAGCTGACCGAGCGCCTCGGCCCGGGCACCATCGTCGCGGGCAACGTGAACGGCGAGAACGGGCTGTGGGTGGGCTTCACGATCAACGGCGACCCGAACTGGCTGCTGATGGACCGTTCGCGCCTGAGCACCGCCGGCGGCAAGACCTGGCTGATCTGGCTGATCACCGCCGGCGCGCTGTCGCTGGCGGGCGCGGCGGCGATCGCGCGGCTGATCAACCGGCCGCTCAAGCAGCTCTCGTATGCGGCCAACCGCGTGCGCGACGGCGATTTCGCGGCCAGCCAGCTCGACGAAGAGGTGGTGACCAGCGAGATCCGCGAAGTGAACATCGGCTTCAACCGCATGGCGCAGAAGCTCGCCAAGCTGGAGCAGGACCGCGCCGTGATGCTGGCTGGCATCTCGCACGATCTGCGCACGCCGCTGGCCCGGCTGCGGCTGGAGACCGAGATGAGCGTGATCGACGACGTGGCGCGCGAGCACATGGTGGCCGACATCGTGCAGCTCGACGCCACGATCGACAAATTCCTCGACTACGCGCGGCCGGACCACGTCACCCTCGCCCCGGTGAACCTGCACGGCGTGGTGTCGTCGTGCGTGTACGCGGTGCAGGACCACCGCGAGCTGCAGATCACGATGCAGGTGCCCGAAGACCTGGTGGTGCTGGCCGACGAGGTGGAACTGGCCCGCGTGATCTCCAACCTGCTGGAGAACGCCCGCCGTTATGCCAAGACGCCCGAAACCGGCACGGCCTCGGTCGAGATCGCGGCCAAGGGGCGCGAGAAATGGGTGCTCGTGAAGGTGCGTGACCATGGCCCGGGCGTGTCGCCCGACCAGCTCAGCAACCTGACCAAGCCGTTCTTCCGCGGCAATTCCGCCCGCACGGCGGCCGCGGGGGCGGGCCTGGGCCTCGCCATCGTCGACAAAACGGTGCAGCGCATGGGCGGCATCTTCGCGCTGGCCAATTCCGGCTCGGGCGGCCTGGTCGCGCACATCCAGCTGCAGCGCGCCACGCAGCTGCCCGCGGGCAAGGACCCGAAGCAGCGCCTGCAGCGCCCGCAGATCAAGCGCCAGCTGCCGCCGGACGCCCAGGGCGGCAAGCCGGTCAAGCCGCTGCGGGCTTGAACAGCAGCACCGCCGCGCGCGCTTCCATCGCCAGGCCCTGGCCCACGGGGCCCATGCGTTCGGCGGTCTTGGCCTTCACGTTCACCTGATCGACGTGCAGCGACAGCGCCTGCGCGATGCGCTCGCGCATGCCGGGGATGTGCGGCGCGAGACGCGGGGCCTGCGCGATCACGGTGCTGTCGATGTTGCCGATCGCGTGGCCGCGCTCGCGCACGCGCCGCGCGGCCTCCACCAGCAGCACCACCGAATCCGCGCCCTTGAAGCGTTCGTCGGTATCGGGGAAATGGCTGCCGATGTCGCCCAGGCCCGCGGCGCCCAGCAGCGCGTCGGTGATGGCGTGCAGCAGCACGTCGGCGTCGGAATGCCCGAGCAGGCCCAGCGTGTGGGGAATCTCCACGCCGCCGATGACCAGGCGGCGGCCCGGGACCAGGGCGTGCACGTCCCAGCCCTCGCCGATGCGGAAGGGGGGAAGGTTCATGGGAGCGTCCGTCGTCGTCATCGTGGGGTTTGTCGTGGCAGTGGTCATCAGAAAAAAGTCTTGCCCGGCAGCGGTGCGGCCTGGGCGAGCGGGCCGCCGAAGCGTTCCAGCGTGGCCGGCAGGTGGCGCTGCGCGAGCACGGCTTCCGCCAGCGCGAAATCTTCCGGGTAGGTGACCTTGAAGTTCTGCGCGCCGCCCGGCACCAGGCGCGGGTGCAGGCCCATCGCCTCCATCGCGCTGGCTTCGTCGGTGGCCTGGGCGCCGTACCGCTCGAGCGCGGACGCGAGCCCCCCCAGGCGGAACATCTGGGGCGTCTGCGCAAGCCATTTGTCGCTGCGGTCCACGGTGGACGATACGCGCACGCCGCCCGGGCCTTCGCTCGCGGTCTTGAGCGTGTCGGCCAGCTTGTGGGCCAGCAGGCCGCCCACGCTGTCGTGCCCGCAGGCATCGATGAGCGCGTCGATCTGCGCGGTGGTCACGAGGCAGCGCGCGGCGTCGTGCACCAGCACCCAGTCGGTGTCCTGCGCGCCGCGCTCGCGCAGCACGCGCAGGCCGCCCAGCACGGTGTCGGCGCGCGTCGGGCCGCCGCACGGGGCGGTGAAATGCAGCTCGGAGGGATGCGCCTCGAAGAATGCGTCGCCGGGCGCCACGGCCACGAGCGTGGACTGCAGCCGCCGCACGCCCGCGAAGGCCGCGAGGGTGTGCAGCACCAGGGGCTGGCCCGCCACCAGCTGGTACTGCTTGGGCACCCCGGCCGCGGCGCCCGGCGCGACGGCCCGGGCGCCGGTGCCGGCGCAGGGCAGCAGCGCCCAGAAGCGGTCCGGCGCGGCGGGGGGCGGAATGAGGGTCGGGCGGGGCGGCAGCAGGTCGCTCATGGGGCGGCCATTGTAGGAGCGCGGCGCGAGCCCGCGCCCCGGAAGCCCCGGCGGCCGCGCCCGGCGGGCGGCCGGCCTAGAATGGTCCGCTGGCCGCATGCGCCCCCGGCCGGCGCGCCCGCCGCACCGCGCGGCGGCCCCGCGGCCGCCCTGCCCGTCCCTCCCTGCATCCTCCATGGACATCCCCAAACTCATCCCCGGCAAACGCTTCACCGTGCCACGCCCCGTGGGCAGCGCGGACGCCCTGCTGCTCGCGCGCGTCGCCGAGCGCGAGAAGGCCGCGGGGCGCACCACCGCGATCGTGGCGGCCGATGCCACCGACGCCCAGCGCCTCATCGACGAGATGGCGTTCTTCGCGCCCGGCCTGCGCTGCGCGCTGTTCCCCGACTGGGAAACCCTGCCCTACGACACGTTCTCCCCGCACCAGGACCTGATCAGCGAGCGGCTGGCCACGCTCTGGCGCATCCGCCAGAAGGACGACGACACGGGGGCCGACGTAGTGCTGGTGCCCGCGACCACGGCCCTCTACCGTCTCGCGCCGCCCTCCTTCCTGGCGGGCTACACCTTCCACTTCAAGGTGCGGCAGAAGCTCGACGAGGCGCGCTTCAAGGCGCAGCTCACGCTGGCCGGCTACAGCCACGTCTCCCAGGTGGTGAGCCCGGGCGAATACGCGGTGCGCGGCGGCCTGATCGACCTGTTCCCGATGGGCTCGCCCGTGCCCTACCGCGTGGATCTGTTCGACGACGAGATCGACTCGATCCGCACCTTCGACCCGGACAGCCAGCGCAGCCTGTACCCGGTGCCCGAGGTGCGCCTGCTGCCGGGCCGCGAGTTCCCGATGGACGACGAGGCGCGTGCGCGCTTCCGCAGCCGCTGGCGCGAACTGCTGGAGGGCGACCCCACCAAGAGCCGCGTCTACAAGGACATGGGCAACGGCGTGGCCACCGCCGGCATCGAGTACTACCTGCCGCTCTTCTTCGAGGAAACGGCCACGGTGTTCGACTACCTCGGCGAGGACGCCACGGTGGTGCTGCACGGCGACCTGGAGCCGGCCTTCCAGCGCTTCTGGCAGGACACGAAGGACCGCTTCCGCCTGGTGCAGGGCGACCCGGAGCGGCCGGCCCTGCCGCCCGAGACGCTGTTCCTCACCGCCGAGCAGTTCTATGCGCGCGCCAAGGCCCATCCGCAGCTCGCGCTGCGCTCCGGCGTGGACGACGTGGCGGACAGCGCCGTGTTCCAGAAGCTGCCCGAGCTGTCGGTGCAGCGCGGCGCGGAAGACCCGCTCGCCCGGCTGCAGGACCACCTGCGCACCACCGACCACCGCGTGCTGCTGCTCGCCGAGAGCGACGGCCGGCGCGAGAGCCTGCTCGACTTCCTGCGCGCCTCGGGCGTGAGCCCGCCCGCCTTCGATTCATTGGCGCAATTCCAGGCCGGAGCGCCGGAGAAGGTCGGCATCGCCACGGCGGCGCTGGCCGTCGGCTTCCGCTGGATGGAGGACGGCATCGACTTCGTCACCGAGACGGAGCTGTTCGCCGCCGCGCCCACCACGCGCCGACGCAAGAAGCAAGAGCAGGTGAGCGACGTCGAGGCGCTGATCAAGGACCTGTCGGAGCTGAACCTCGGTGACCCGGTGGTGCACAGCGCGCACGGCATCGGCCGCTACCGGGGCCTCGTCAACATGGACGTCGGGCAGAAGAACCCCGACGGCACGCCCGCGCTGCAGGAGTTCCTGCACCTGGAATACGCCGACAAGGCCGTGCTCTACGTGCCGGTGAGCCAGCTGCAGCTGATCAGCCGCTACACGGGCGTCTCCGCCGACGAGGCGCCGCTGCACAAGCTGGGCAGCGGCCAGTGGGAGAAGGCCAAGCGCAAGGCGGCCGAACAGGTGCGCGATTCCGCCGCCGAGCTGCTGAACATCTACGCCCGCCGCGCGGCGCGCGAGGGCCACGCCTTCCGCTACAGCCCGCAGGACTACGAACAGTTCGCCAACGATTTCGGATTCGAGGAGACGGCCGACCAGAACGCCGCCATCCATGCCGTCATCCAGGACATGATCTCGCCGCGCCCGATGGACCGGCTGGTCTGCGGCGACGTGGGCTTCGGCAAGACCGAAGTCGCGCTGCGCGCGGCCTTCGTGGCGGTGACGGGCGGCAAGCAGGTGGCGTTCCTCGCGCCGACCACGCTGCTGGCCGAGCAGCACTACCAGACGCTGGTGGACCGCTTCTCCAAGTGGCCCGTGAAGATCGCCGAGGTGTCGCGCTTCCGCTCGGGCAAGGAGATCACCGCGGCGATCAAGGGCATCGCCGACGGCACGGTGGACATCGTCGTGGGCACGCACAAGCTGCTTTCCGAATCGACGAAGTTCCACAACCTGGGGCTGCTCATCATCGACGAGGAGCACCGCTTCGGGGTGCGCCACAAGGAGCAGATGAAGGCGCTGCGCGCGGAGGTGGACGTGCTGACGCTCACCGCCACCCCCATCCCGCGCACGCTGGGCATGGCGCTGGAGGGCCTGCGCGACCTCTCCGTGATCGCCACCGCGCCGCAGCGGCGCCTGGCCATCAAGACCTTCGTGCGCACCGAAGGCACGGGCGTGATCCGCGAGGCGGTGCTGCGCGAGCTGAAGCGCGGCGGCCAGTGCTACTTCCTGCACAACGAGGTGGAGACGATCGAGAACCGCCGCCAGAAGCTCGAAGAGATCCTGCCCGAGGCGCGCATCGCCGTGGCCCACGGCCAGATGCCCGAGCGCGAGCTGGAGAAGGTGATGCGCGACTTCGTGGCGCAGCGCTACAACATCCTGCTGTGCTCGACCATCATCGAGACCGGCATCGACGTGCCCACGGCCAACACCATCATCATGAGCCGCGCCGACAAGTTCGGCCTGGCGCAATTGCACCAGCTGCGCGGCCGCGTGGGCCGCAGCCACCACCAGGCGTATGCCTACCTGATGGTGCCGGACGTGGAGGGCCTGACCAAGCAGGCGGCCCAGCGGCTGGACGCGATCCAGCAGATGGAAGAGCTGGGCTCGGGCTTCTACCTCGCCATGCACGACCTGGAGATCCGCGGCGCGGGCGAGGTGCTGGGCGAGAACCAGAGCGGCAACATGCTGGAGGTCGGCTTCCAGCTCTACAACGAGATGCTGAGCGAGGCCGTGAAATCGCTCAAGGCCGGCAAGGAGCCCGACCTGCTGAGCCCGCTATCGGCGACCACCGACATCAACCTGCATGCCCCGGCGCTGCTGCCCGACGACTACTGCGGCGACGTCCACCTGCGCCTGTCGTTCTACAAAAAGCTGGCGACGGCCAAGACCAGCGACCAGATCGACGGCCTGCTGGAAGAGATCGTGGACCGCTTCGGCAAGCTGCCGCCGCAGGCGCAGACGCTGATCGACGTGCACCGCCTGCGCGTGCTCTCGCAGCCTTACGGCGTGCTCAAGGTGGATGCCGCACCCGGCGTGACGAACATCACGTTCCGGCCGCAGCCGCCGGTCGATCCGATGCAGATCATCCACTTGATCCAGAAGAATAAGCACATCAAACTCGCGGGCAACGAGAAGCTGCGCATCGAACGCGAACTGCCCGAGGCCAAGGACCGGGCGCAGATGGTGCGCGACGTGCTGCGCAGCCTGGGCCAGCCGCTCACGGCGGCGCCGACCGCGAAGGCCTGAGCGGCCGCGGGAGGCGGGCCGGACGGGGCGGACGGGCGGCCGGCACAGGTGCGCCGATTGGCGCGGTGTCGCGATGCCGCAGCCTTCGTTCGCGCTGCCCTGCCCCGTTCGCGCCCGTCCGGAAAGCCCGCCATGCCCCTCGAAGCCGCCATCGTCCTGCTCGCCCTGGCCGCCGCCCTCGCCACCCGGCCCTGGCGGCTGCTCGCGGCGCGGCCCGCTTCGCGCTCCGGTTCCAGTTCCGGTTCCAGCTCCGGAGCGGGAGCGGGGCAGACGGTGTCGCCCCTGCTCACGCCGCTGCTGGCCACGCTGGTCCTCCTGCCCTGGCTCTGGGCCCTCCCCACCCTGCACGCCATGCCGCTGCAGTTGCAGCTCTCCGGCGCATGCCTGGTCGTGCTCATGGTCGGCTGGCCGCTGGCGGTGCCGGCGCTCGTGGCCGTCGCGGCCGGTGCCGCACTGGTGTCGCCGACGCTGTCCTGGAGCGAAGCCGTGGGGATGGCGGCCTGGCAGGGCGTGGTGCCCGCCACCTTCGCGCTGCTGCTGGGCGCGCTGCTGCGGCGGCTGACGGGCACGCAGCTGTTCGTCTACGTGCTGGGCCGCGCCTTCATCGGCACGGCGCTCTGCATGTTCGCCGCCGGCAGCCTCGCGCACTGGGCCGGGCACGGGCTGCCCGGCGTGGGCCCGGAGTTGACGATGGTCGCGCGCTGGCTGATGGCCTGGGGCGACGCGGTCGTCACCGGCATGCTCTGCGCGGTGTTCGTGGCCTTCCGGCCGGAGTGGCTGGCGACCTGGTCGGACCGGCTGTACCTGGAGCCGTAGGGCGCGGGGGTCCAGCATGGGGACGCAGCGTGCGGGCGGCGCCCGCCCCCCATCCGCGCCGGGCGGACACCCCTCGGTGGCCGGCCCGCGGCGCCTGGCCCTAAGATGCCGGCTTTTCCGGCGCGGCCGGAACCCATCCCTTTCACCGTACCTTTCGCCGTTCCCCATGTCCCACGCCACCGAATTCGCCCCCGGTCTCACCCTGCAGGGCATCCAGCCGCCCCTGCGCCTCGCGGACTACAAACTGATCGCCTTCGACATGGATTCCACGCTCATCAACATCGAATGCGTGGACGAGATCGCCGATGCGGCCGGCCGCAAGGCCGAGGTGGCCGCGATCACCGAGGCCGCCATGCAGGGGCTGATCACCGACTACAAGGAAAGCCTGCGCCAGCGCGTGGCGCTGCTCCGCGGCGTGGGCGTGGAGCACATGGAGCAGGTGTTCCGCGAGCGGCTGCGCTTCAATCCCGGCGCGAAGGAGCTCATCGACGCCGCCAAGGCGGCCGGCCTCGCCACGCTGCTGGTCTCGGGCGGCTTCACGTTCTTCTCGGACCGGGTGCGCGCCGGGCTGGGCATCGGCCTGGCGCGCGCCAACGTGCTGGAGATCGAGGACGGCCGCCTCACGGGGCGCATGGTGGACCAGCCCTGGGGCGACATCTGCGACGGTGCCGAAAAGCGCCGCACGCTGCTCGAAGTGGCCTCGCTCCTGGGCATCGATCCGTCGCAGGCGATCGCGGTCGGCGACGGCGCCAACGACCTGCCGATGATGGGCGTGGCCGGGCTGTCCGTCGCCTTCCACGCGAAACCCGCCGTGCGCGCGCAGGCCAAGGTGGCGATCAACGCAGGTGGGCTGGATCGCCTGCTGGAAGTGCTGCGTTGAGCCCTTTTCAGGCATAAGCAGCCGCCGCGTTATATGGGTATGACAATAAAAACGTGGTGAACCTGCGGGAAACTACCTAGACTTCGTGCCTGTGGGGTGGCCGCTCCGGCCGTGCCGGGACATCCAGCCCGCCCCGACGCCGGACCTTGCGTCCTTGTCCGAACCGACCGAAGAAAGCCGTTTCCCGATGCTGAAGAAAGCCCTCTCCGCCCTGGCCCTCGCCGCGCTCGCCGTGTCCGCCCACGCCGCCGACACCGTCCTGAAGGTGGCCGCCTCCGCCGTGCCGCACGCGGAAATCCTGAATTTCGTGAAGCCCCGGCTGAAGGCCGAAGGCGTGGACCTGCAGGTGCGCGAATTCAGCGACTACATCCAGCCCAACGCCGCCGTGGAAGACAAGCAGCTGGACGCCAATTTCTTCCAGCACCAGCCCTACCTGGACAGCTACAACAAGGACCGCAAGAGCAGCCTCGTCGCCGTGCCGAACGGCAAGGTGCACGTGGAGCCTTTCGGCGCCTATTCGAAGAAGATCAAGGCCGTGAGCGAACTGAAGGACGGTGCCACCATCGCCATTCCCAACGATCCGTCGAACGCGGGCCGCGCGCTGATCCTGCTGCAGCAGCAGGGCCTGATCACGCTGAAGGACCCGAAGAACATCACGGCCACGCCGATCGACATCGCCAAGAACCCGAAGAAGCTCAAGTTCCGCGAACTGGAAGCCGCCCTGCTGCCCCGCGCGCTGCAGGACGTGGACCTGGCCCTGATCAACACCAACTACGCGATCGAGGCCAAGCTGAACCCGACGAAGGACGCGCTGTTCATCGAAGGCAGCGATTCGCCCTACGCCAACCTGATCGCCGCGCGCGCCGACCGCGCCAACGACCCGTCGATCGCCAAGCTGGTGAAGGCGCTGCACACGCCCGAGGTGAAGAAGTTCATCCAGGACAAGTACCAGGGCGCGATCGTGCCGGCGTTCTGACCCCCGCGCGTTCCAGCCTGCCCGAGGCGCCGCTGTCGCGGCGCCTTTTTTTCATTCCAGGCCCTGCCAGAGCCAGAACGACAGCGTCAGCATGACGGCACCCGTGAGCCCGTCCAGCAGGCGCCAGGCCATCGGCTTCGCGAACACCCCCTGCAGTTGCCGCCCCGCGAAGGCCAGCATCAGGAACCACAGCAGGCTGGCCGAGGCGGCGCCGGCCACGAACACCCACTTCAATCCGCCTTCCTGCCGCGCGCCGATCGATCCCACCAGCACTACGGTGTCGAGGTACACATGGGGATTGAGCAGCGTGATCGCGGCCAGGGTGCCGAGCACGCCCAGCAGCCCCTGGCGGGCGCGATCGCCCTCGGTGCGCAGGCCCGCGCCCGCTCCGAACAGGGCGCGGTGCCATGCGAACAGGCCGTAGGCCAGCAGGAAAATGGCGCCGCCCAGCGTGAGCACGCGGCCCAGGCCGGGCGCACTTTCCAGCAGCCGCGCCATGCCCGCCACGCCAGCGCCGATCAGCACCGCATCCACCAGCACGCACAGCACCACGCAGGCGCGCACGTGCCGCCCCGCGACCGCCTGGCGCAGCACGTAGGCGTTCTGCGCGCCGATCGAGACGATCAGCGACATGCAGACCGTGAAGCCGGCCAGCCAGGCGCCCGGCGCCGCGCCGCCGGAGAGCCCGAGAGACCACGGAGAGGAGGATGAAAGAAGTGCCCACATGCGGCCGATTCTGGGCAGGCACCCAAGTTATGTAAACTTAAATCACCTAACCATCATTAAGCATCACTTCATGCTGGATTACCCTGGACTGGAAGCGCTGGCCGCCGTGGTGCGCGAAGGCAGCTTCGAGCGCGCGGCGCGCCGGCTGCACGTCACGCCTTCTGCCGTGTCGCAGCGTGTCAAGCAGCTGGAGGAACGCGCCGGACAGGTGCTGGTGCAGCGCGGAACGCCTTGCACGGGCACCGAGGCCGGCAGGCGCCTGTGCCTGCACCTCGAGCAGGTGGCGCTCCTGGAGAACGAACTGCGCCGGGCCCATCCCGCGCTGGTGCCCGAAGCGCATGCGCCCGCGCCCACGCTCAAGCTGGCGGTGAACGACGATTCGCTCTCCACCTGGTTCATGGACGCGATGGCGGCCTTCACGGCCGGCGGCAACGAACTGCTGGACGTGCGCATCGACGACCAGGAGCACACCGCGCAGCGGCTGCGCGAAGGCGACGTGATCGCAGCCGTGACGGCGACGGCCGGCACGATCGCGGGCTGCAACACCTGGCCGCTCGGCTCCATGCACTACGTGGCCGCTGCCAGCCCGGACTTCGTGCGCCGGCATTTCGGCAAGGGCGCGGACGGCGTCACGCCCGATGCGATGGCGCAGGCGCCGATGATGGTCTACAACCGCAAGGACCGCCTGCAGGACCAGTGGCTGCAGCGCCAGGGTCTGGGTTCGCGCCGCCACCCGCCACGCCACTTCCTGCCGTCCAACCAGGGCTTTCTGCGCAGCTGCGAGATGGGCGTCGGCTGGGGCATGCACCCCACGGTGCTGATCGAGCGGCAGCTCGCGGAGGGCACGCTGGTGGAGATGCTGCCGGGCTCCGGCATGGACGTGGCCCTGTACTGGGCGCACCCGCGGTCGGCACAGGCCGGCCTGGAGCGGCTCACGCAGTGCGTGATGGCGGCCGCCGGGGACTGGCTGGGCACGGGCCGCGGCAAGCGGCGCGTGGGCGCTCCCCGCAAGCCTGCGAAGACGTAGCGGGCAGCGCCGTTGCCGAGGCGGGCGGCGGCGGGGCGCCGCGCCGGACGCGCCCTGTAGGACTCCACCCCGAAAGTGGCCGGCAATCCCGGAACGGGGCCACGGCACGCGGCCCGCGGCCCACGGCTCAGCTACCATGAGCTGCACCCGGATGAGGGCTCCACGCCCTCCCACGACGGCTTCCCATGCTCCCCACCCCAGACCCTCGCCCGGACACGAACCGATGGCAGCGTGCCTTGACCGCATCGGCCGCAGTCGCGGGCGTGGCGATGTTGCAAGGCTGCAGCGTGCTGGAGCATGGCTTCCTCAACGCCCAGGGTCCGGTCGCGGCGCACGAGCGGCATTTCTTCCTCATCGTCTGCGGTGTGCTGGTGTTCGTGGCGCTGCCGGTGCTCGTGCTCGTGCCGCTGATCGCCTGGCACTACCGGCTCTCCAACACGCACCACGCCTACCGCCCGAAGTGGACCTTCTCCTGGACGCTGGAGGGCTTCATTTGGATACCGCCGATCGGCATCGTCGTGCTGCTCGCCTGCCTGCTCTGGCCTGCCACGCAGCGCGATGATCCGTACACGCGCCTCGCGGAACGCGGCGCACCGCTGCGGGTGCAGGCGATCGGGCTGGACTGGAAGTGGGTCTTCGTCTATCCGGACGAAGGCATCGCCACCGTCAACCAGCTGGCCGTGCCCACCGGGCGCCCGGTGCAGGTCGAGCTGACCAGTGCGACGGTGATGCAGTCGATGCTGATGCCGCAGCTCGCGGGACAGATCTATGCGATGGCGGGCATGCGGACGCAGCTCCACTTCGCGGCGGACCGGGACGGCCGCTACCTCGGGCAGAACACGCAATACAACGGCGACGGCTTCGCGCACCAGAAATTCGACGTACTCGCGATGCCGCAGGAGAGCTACCGCGCCTGGCTCGCGCAAGCCCGCGCCGGAGGCCGCGCGCTGGATGCCGCCGCCTGGCAGGCGCTCTCCGCCCGCGGGCTCGCGCAGCCAGCCGTCTATGCGTCCGTGCCCACGGGATTCTTCGAGCGCGTGCTGGCGGAGTCGGGCGGCGCGGCCCACGGCCACGGTCCGTCCGCGCCCGGATCCCGCCACCTCGGCCACGCCGCCGGAGGGGCGCGATGAGCGATCCCCGTCCTCCGTCCCCCGCGGACTGGTCACAGCCCCTGGGCCGCCTCACCTGGCAGGATCTGCCCTTCGTGCGCGCATGGCAGCACCCCGGCGCCAACGAGATCATCGCGGCGGGCGCCGGTCTGCTGGTGGTGCTCGGCGCGCTCGCCGTCGCCTGCCTGCTGACGCGCCGACGCTGGTGGCGGACGCTGTGGTCCGGCTGGCTGACCAGCCTCGACCACAAGAGGATCGGCATCATGTACGTCGTGGTCGCCTTCGTGATGCTGGCGCGCGCGGTGGCGGAGGCGGTGCTGATGCGCATCCAGCAGGCGGCTGCCGTGGGCGGGCCCGGCGTCGTGTCGGCGGACCATTTCGCGCAGCTGTTCTCCACGCACGGCACGATCATGGTCTTCTTCATGGCGATGCCCTTCCTCACCGGGCTCATCAACTACGTGCTGCCGCTGCAGCTCGGGGCGCGGGACATGGCCTTCCCCTGGGCCAATTCGATCGCGCTGTGGCTCACCGGCGGCGCAGCCGGGCTGATGATGGCCTGCCTGGTGGTCGGCCGTTTCTCCACCGGCGGCTGGACCGGCTACCCGCCCTACACCGGCCTCGCCTTCAGCCCGGACGTGGGGCCGGACTACTGGATCTGGGCGGTGTCCCTCGCCTCGGTCGGCACCACCATCGCGGGCATCAACATCGCCTGCACCATTTTCAAGTTTCGCGCGCCGGGCATGCACTACCTGCGGATGCCGCTCTTTTGCTGGACCAGCCTGTGCACGGCCATCCTGATGGTGTTCGCCACCCCGCCACTCACCGTGGCGACGGCGCTGCTGGCGCTGGACCGTTATCTCGGCTTCCACATGTTCACCAACGACCTCGGCGGGAACATGATGAACTATGCCAACCTGTTCTGGCTGTTCGGCCATCCCGAGGTCTACATCCTGATCCTGCCGGCCTTCGGCATCTATTCGGAGGTGGTGTCGACCTTCTCCGGCAAGCGGCTGTACGGCTACGCCTCGCTGGTGGCGGCGACGATGGTCATTGCGGTGCTGAGCTTCACCGTCTGGGTGCACCACTTCTTCACCATGGGTCAGTCGTCGCACATCAATGCGGTGTTCGGCATCGCCACGATGGCGATCGGCGTGCCGACGGGCGTGAAGATCTACGACTGGATCTGGACCATGTTCCGCGGCGAGGTGCGCTTCACGGTGCCCATGCTGTATGCGCTCGCCTTCATGATGACCTTCGTGGTCGGCGGCTTCACCGGCATCATCCTGGCGATTCCGTCGCTCGACTACATGGTGCACAACACCGTGTTCCTGGTCGCGCACTTCCACAACATGCTGATCCCCGGGGTGCTCTACGGCCTGCTGGCGGGCTACACCTACTGGTTCCCCAAGGCGTTCGGCTTCCGGCTGGACGAGCGCTGGGGCCGTATCGCCTGCGGCTGCTGGGTGCTCGGTTTCTACCTGGCCTTCATGCCGCTCTACGTGCTGGGGGCGAGCGGCATGGCCCGGCGCACCGCCGAGATCCTGAACCCGGAATTCCGCCCCTGGCTCATGGTCGCCCTCGCCGGCGCGCTGGTGCTGCTCGCGGCGGTCGCCTCGCTGGGCGTGCAGCTGTGGGTGAGCGTGCGGGACCGCGAGCGCAACCGCGTCTTCGCGGGAGACCCGTGGGATGGGCGCGGCCTCGAATGGGCGACCTCTTCGCCGCCGCCCGAATACAACTTCGCGGCGCTCCCGCAGGTGGACGGGCGCGATCCCTTCTATGACGGCAAGCGCCGGGACGGCTATTACCGGGAGGCGGGCAGGTACGAGGCGATCCGCATTCCCCGCCACAGCGCGACGGGCGCCGCCATCGGCCTGTCGGCCGCGGTGCTGGCGTTCGCGCTGGTGTGGCGCATCGGCTGGCTGGCCGCGGCCGCGGGCGCGCTGGTCGTCGTCTGGCTGGTGGCCCGCAGCTTCCTGCGCGACACGGAGCGCACCATCCCGGCCGGGGAGGTCGCGGCCACCGAACGGCGCTGGCACGCGGCGCTGCGCCGGGCGACGCCGGCGCCGCGGCAGGTGGAAACCACGCCACGCAACCAGGGCCTCGCGGAGGCCGCGCCATGAACGCCCCTGCCGCGCGCCATGCCGGTATCAACCTGGGCGCGACAGACCCGCATGCGCACGACCGCGCGGAAAGCGCGATCTTCGGCTTCTGGCTGTTTCTGATGAGCGACGCGGTGATCTTCGCGCTGCTCTTCGCCGTGTACGGCACCATGGTGTCGTCCACCGTGGGCGGCCCCAATCCGGCGAGCGAATTCGAGATGGTGCCCACGCTGATCGAGACCGTGCTGCTGCTCACCAGCAGCCTGACCTTCGGCCTCGCGGTCCTGGCGATGAAGCACGACGGCGGCGCGCGCAGAGGGCTGCTCGGCTGGCTGGCCGTGACTCTGGTGCTGGGCCTCGCGTTCCTCGCGATGGAGTGGCGCGACTTCGCGACGATGCTCTCGCACGGCGCCCATCCCGCGCGCAGCGGCTTTCTCTCGGCCTTCTTCGCGCTGGTGCCGCTGCACGGGCTGCATGTGGCGGCCGGCTGCCTGTGGCTGCTGGTGATGGCCGCGCAGGTGCTGGTACACGGGCTGGACGCGCAGACCAAGATCAACCTGCTGCGGCTCAGCCTGTTCTGGCATTTCCTGGACATCGTCTGGATCGCGATCTTCTCGGCCGTCTACCTGCCGGGGCTGATGCCATGACGGACGGCAAGCCCACGGCCCCACCCACCGCCGGCCACCAGGACGAGCGCCGGCGCGAGACCCGCACCTACCTGATCGGCTACGCGGCAGCGCTGCTGCTCACCGCCGCCGCGTTCGCCGCGGTGCGCTGGCTGCACCTTCCGGCCCGCACCGTGCTGGCCATTGTGTCCGGGCTGGCGCTGGTGCAGACCGTGGTGCAGTTCCGCTGTTTCCTGCACATCGGCCTGCGGCGCTCCGCGCGTGCCGATCTGCTGCTGGTGCTGTTTTCGGTGCTGATCATCGCGCTGATGGTGTCGGGCACGCTGGTGGTGATCTTCAACCTGCGCGAACGGATGATGTGACTGCGATGAAAGAAAAAAGCCTGATGTCCCACTACGACCTGATCGTCATCGGCAGCGGCCCGGGCGGCGCCAGCCTCGCGCACCGGCTCGCACCGACCGGCAAGCGCATCCTGATCCTGGAGCGCGGCGACTACCTGCGGCGCGAGGAGGCCAACTGGAGCGCGCAGGCGGTGTTCGTGGAAGGCCGCTACCAGGCCCGCGAATCGTGGGTCGACCGGGACGGCCACCGCTTCGCGCCGCAGCTGCATTACTGCGTGGGCGGCAACTCGAAGGTGTACGGCGCGGCACTGCTGCGGCTGCGCGAGCGCGATTTCGGCGAAGTGCGGCACCATGGCGGCATCTCCCCGGCGTGGCCGCTGGCCTATGCCGACTTCGCGCCCTGGTACGACGAGGCCGAGGCGCTGTTCCACGTGCACGGCCTGCGCGGCGACGACCCGCTCGATCCGGGCACCACCGCCTACCCCTTCCCGCCCGTCCGGCACGAGCCCAAGATCGCCGAACTCAGCGACAAGTTACAGGGCATCGGGCTGCACCCGTTCCACCTGCCGCTCGGCATCCTGCTCGACCAGAAGGAGGACGGCTTCGCCACGCCGACGAGCACCTGCATGCGCTGCTCGTACTTCGACGGCTTTCCCTGCCTGCTCAACGGCAAGGCCGATGCACAGGTGATGTGCATCGACCCGACGCTGCGCGACCATCCGAACGTCACGCTGCTGACCGGCGCCTATGCCTCGCGCCTCGAGACCGATGCCAGCGGCCGCCGGGTGGAAGGCGTCGTGGTGGAGCGCGGCGGCTGCGAGGAGCGCTACACCGCCGGCACCGTGGTGGTGGCCTGCGGCGCGCTGTCGTCCGCCCTATTGCTGCTGCGCTCGGCGAACGAGCGGCATCCCCATGGCTTGGCGAACGGATCGGACCAGGTCGGCCGCAACTACATGCGCCACGAGATGTCGATCGTGATGGCGGTGATGAAGGAGGTCAACGAGACGGTCTTCCAGAAGACGCTCGCGCTCGGCGACTTCTACTTCGGCAGCGACGACTGGGAGCATCCGCTGGGCCTGATCCAGATGTGCGCGACCAGCCATGCGGACCAGATCAAGGGGGAAGCGCCGCTGCCCGGGCTGATGAAGCACCTGCCCGAGATGCCGTTCGAGGAGATGGCCCGGCATTCGATGGATTTCTGGCTGCAGACCGAGGACCTGCCCATCCCCGAGAACCGGGTGTATTACCGGGACGGCAAGGTGCATCTGGACGTGCGCGAGACCAATGCCGAGGCCCTCAAGCGCCTGCAGGCCAAGCTCCGGCAGGTGCTGGATGCGATCGGCTGGCCCGCAGTGCTGGTGGAGCGTTCGCTCTACCTCGGCAAGGACATCCCCCTCTCCGGCACCGCGCACCAGGCCGGCACCTGCCGCTTCGGCACCGATCCTGCGACCTCGGTGCTGGACCTCGACTGCCGGGCGCACGAGGTGGACAACCTCTACGTGACCGACGCGAGCTTCTTCCCCTCGATCGGCGCGGTGAACCCCACGCTCACCATCATCGCGAACGCCTTGCGCGTGGCCGACATCCTGAAGGGGCGCCTGTGACCGCCGCCATCGTCGTGACTTTCCTCGTGCGCTGCGTGATGGTGCTCATCTTCCTGCCGTTCAGCGCGCTCGACAAACTGTTCGGATTCGCCCATGCGGTGGGGCAGGCGCAGCAGGTGTTCAGGCCGCGCTGGCTGGCGCGCACCGTGATCCTGGCGGGCCTGGCGATCGAGGTGGCGTGCAGCATCGGCGTGGTCACCGGCATCTCGGACCGGGCAGCGGCCTTGGCGATCGCGGGCTACTGCTTTGCGACCGCCGTGCTGTTCAAGCCGTTCTGGAAGCCCGGGGACTTCTGGTCGAACCCCGACGGCCAGGCGCGCGGGCTGTTCTGGGATTTCCTCAAGAACCTGGCGCTGGGCGCCGGTTTCCTGCTGCTGGTGGCCGGCACCGACGGTTCCGGCCTGCAGCCCTTCCTCGATGCGCCCTTCGCATCGAGCCAACCCTACCGGAGCCATTGAATGTCCGATACCGGCCCCCGCCCTTCCGTGCCTTACCAGCACCTCTACACCGATGCCGATGGCGTCAGCCGCTTCCAGGCGTGCACGCTCACCGACTATGAACTGCACCGCGTGGGCGCCGCCGACCCGCAGTGGAACAACGCCATGGAGCGCGGCGAATCGACCGTCGTCTTCACCGTGCAGCCGGTCGGCTGGGTGGGCGACTGGCACGAGAACCCGGCCCCGCAATGGATCGTGGTGCTCTCGGGCCGCTGGTGGATCGAGGCGATGGACGGCACCCGCATCGAGCAGGGCCCGGGCGAGTTCTCCTTCGGCGGCGACCAGGGTTGTGCGGAGGTGGACGGCAAGAAGGGCCACCGCTCCGGCACCGTGGGCGACGAGCCCTGCTGCCTGATGACGGTGCAGCTGCACCGCGCGCCGGTGCGCCGTCCGTGCGAACTGGGCTGAGGTGCGCCGGCTGATCCGCCATCGCGACGGCGGTGCGCATGCAGTGCCACCCGCCCCGTCCCATCCGGAATGACATGACCCTGGACCGCATCACCGCTTTCTGCCTGGTCGCCCGCGACGGTGCGGCGCTCGCGCGCTTCTACGCCGCACTGGGCTTCGTGCAGGATGCGGCACCCCGGGCCATCGCGCCCGACGAGGCGGCGCTGCTCGGCCTTGCGGGCGGTGGCACACGGCATGCAATGCGCCTGGGCGCGGCAGTGTTGTGGATCGACCAGTACGACCGGCCCGGACGCCCTTACCCGGTGGGCACGGACGCCGCATCGCGCTGCTTCCAGCACTTCGCACTGGCCACCGATGGCATCGACGCGGCCTGGGAACGGGCGCGGGCGGCGGGCGCCGCACCGATCAGCCGCGGCGGCCCGATCACATTGCCCGCCGCCACCGGCGGGGTCGCCGCGGTCAAGTTCCGCGACCCGGAAGGCCATCCGCTGGAGCTGATCCACTTCCCGGACAGCGAACGCCGTGGTTGGCGGGGGCACGGCATCCTCGGCATCGACCACAGCGCGATCGCTGTGGCCGATGCGGAGCGGTCCCGCGCGTTCTACCGTTCCCATGGCCTGTTGGAAGGCAGCGCTACGCTCAACCAGGGCCCGACGCAAGTCGCACTCGACGGCCTGGACGGTGTGCAGGTGGACGTGGTGCCGATGCATCCCCGGGCCCCGGGGCCGCACGTCGAGCTGCTGCACTACCGGCATCCGCAGGGAGCGTCGGTGGAGGCCTGGGCGGCGTGCGACGTGGCCGCGACCCGCATCGTCTGGCGAGGCGCGGCGGCGGCGCTGCTGCGCGATCCGGACGGCCATCTCCATCAGATCGACGGCCCAGCGGAAACCCGCATGTAGCCATTGCGGGAACCGGAGCCACCGGGCGTCCGCTGGCTCCACGCGCATCACGGTGGCACCGTCGGCGCTCAGTGGCGCGCGCTCGGTCTTCACTCACGCAGATCGACCGCGAGCAGCCGCGTCGATGCCGCGATGAACAGCCTCCGCCCGCTGCTGCCGCCGAAGCAGACGTTGCACACCGTCTCCGCGATGGGAATGCATCCAAGGTATTCCTGGTCCGCGGACCAGACGTGCACTCCATCCGCCGCGCTGCACCAGACCCAGCCGCGGGCATCCACCGCGAGACCGTCAGGATTGCCCTCCGCGGGCGAACAGAAGAAGCGCCGGCGGGCGAGCCCCCCGTCCGCGCCGACGGTGAATGCCTCGACTTCGTGTCGGGCACCCGCAACGCCGCCGGGGGCCTCGCCGAGCGCCCTCGACGTGTCGGTCACATAGACGGTGCGGCCATCGGGCGACAGCGCCACGCCGTTCGGCTGCTCGAAATCGGCCATGCGCGCGAGCGCTCCGCTGGCGGGATCGAAGCGGTAGAGGCTGCGGTGCGGCAGTTCGGGCTCGGCGAGCGCGCCCTGGGCGGGCATCACGATCCCGAAGACCGGGTCGGTGAACCACACCGATCCGTCGGGCGCGACGGCCACGTCGTTCGGGGCGTTGAGCCGCCGGCCCTCGTAGTGCGTCACGATCGGCTGCGGCCCGCTCCGCAGATCGGGTGCGGAGCGGCTGATGCAGCGTCGCCCGTGCTCGCAGTGGTAGACGCTGCCGTCCGCCGCCACGGCGTTGCCGTTCGGGAACCAGGCCGGATCGATCACCGATTCCACCCGGCCGTCCTCTTCGTACCAGGCGTTGACGCGCCGGTTGGGTACGTCGGAGAACAGCAGGCGCCGGTGCGATGCCTGCCACGCGGGCCCTTCGGCATGGATCGCGCCCTCGTGGAGCACGATCAGCGGCGCATCGGGCGAAAGCACGTCCGAGAGGCATGCGGCTTCGATGCGCACGCCGGGAAAACGGGAATCGGTATCCGGCCCGCCCGGGCGTCGCAGCAGGCGGCCGGGCAGCAGAGGGTCGCTCGCAGGGTTCATGTCGTTTCCTTCCTCCGGCCGTCGGCCGGTCACGAACTGCAGCATACGGAGGGAACCCGGAGATCGATGGAAGCTGCAGACGCGGCCGTGTGCCAGCGCATGCCGCATGTCCACCTTCCTGCGATCGAGGTGCATGCAGTGCATCCAGCGCGGCAGTCCCTGAAACGGAAATGCAGCAGACGCCAGTGGGTGGAGCCCGGTCACGCTGCAGCGGCGCAAGCCCTCAGGTCGATTCCTCGACTGCGGCGCGCACCGGCAACCCGGGCACCGGTACCGCCGCCAGCGCGCGGCGGCGTGCGGGCGACGTGGCCGCTACGGCAACCGGGCGTGCCACGAGATCGGCGAGCGTCACGCCGTCGAGCACCGCCAGATAGCTCTGGGTGGCCTGCGCGAGCACGCCCCGCAGCAGGCAATGGCCGGTGAGCCGGCACCGGTTCAGGGCCGGATCGAAGCATTCCACCATGTCGAAATCGCTTTCGGTGAGGCGCACGACGTCGCCCAGGCGGATCTCCGCGGCCGGCACGCGCAGGCGCAGCCCCCCGCCCCGCCCACGCGTGGTGTCCAGCAGGCCCTGCGCGGCGAGCGCCTGCACGATCTTCATGAGGTGGCTGCGCGAGATGGCGTGCTGCTCGGCCATCTCGGTGATGGTCACGGGCTGCGCACGCCCTTCGCTGGCGGCGCAATACATCAGCACGCGCAGGGCGTAGTCGGTCCACTGGGTCAGGCGCATGGCGTTTGCGTTGGATCAATCCGAAAGAGTCTCATGGAATGAATCTTATTGCATAAAATATTCACCACGAATGAATCTTTAAAGGAGCCCGCCATGAACGCCCGCCTGCCTGCCGTTGCCCACACCGCTGCCCCGGCCGCGATCGATCCTGCCCAGCAGATCGGCCAGATCGCCGTGCAACTGCCCGGGGCCACCGCGGTGTTCCGCCGGCTGAAGCTGGATTTCTGCTGCGGCGGGCAGGTGGCGCTGCGCGATGCCGCCGCCGCCAAGGGCCTGGACCTGCAGGCACTGCTCGGCGAGCTGTCGGCACTGCAGCGCCCCGCTGCCCCGCCCGATGCCGGCACGCCGTCGGAACTGATCGACCACATCCTGGCGCGCTACCACGAGGTGCACCGCGCGCAGTTGCCCGAGCTGATCCGCATGGCGCGCCGCGTGGAAGCCGTGCACCGCGACCACCCTGCCGTGCCGGCAGGACTGGCCGATGCGCTGGAGACGATGCACGAAGAACTGCTCTCGCACATGCGCAAGGAAGAGATGGTGCTGTTCCCGATGATGAAGACCGGCGGCCATCCGATGGCCGTGCATCCCATCGGCGTGATGCGCACGGAGCACACCGACCACGGCGAGGCGCTGGACCGCCTGATGGCGCTCACGAACGACACCACCCCGCCGGAGGGCGCCTGCAACACCTGGCGCGCGCTCTACGCCGGCATCCGCCAATTGGCCGACGACCTGGTCGACCACATCCATCTGGAAAACAATGTGCTGTTTCCGCAGTTCGAGGCCGCGCCTGCAGCGACTGCTGCGCAGGGCTGCGGTCCCACGGGCTGCGCCTGCGGCTGACCGGCGCTGACGCGCCCCGGCCCACCTTGCATCCCCTGCCCGCTCCATGACATCGACGACGCCCATCGCCACGCCCGACACCGCCAGCATTACCCGGCTGGTGCACGGCTTCTATGCCGACGTGCGCCGCGATCCGCTGCTGGGCCCGGTGTTCGAGGCCGCGCTGCAGGACCGTTGGGAGGCGCATCTGGCCCGCATGGTCGATTTCTGGAGCACGGTGGCCCTGGGTGCGCGCAGCTACCGCGGCAACGTGGTGGCGAGCCACCGGCCGCTCGATGGCGTGACGCCCGCGCACTTCGCGGCCTGGGTCCGGCTGTGGACGGAGCACACCGGCCGCCTCTTCACGCCCGAGGTGGCGCAGGAGCTGCAGCAGGCGGCGCATGGCGTGGCGCGCAATCTGTTCCGCGCCATGATCGGGCGCCTGCCGGATTTCGCGGAAGGCCCAGGCCACGGACACTGAGGTGGCGCGGCTGCCGCGCACCCGGCCCATACCCAGCCATACCGGGTCGTTCAGCGGCCGTGCCGTGCGCGCAGCGGCGCCAGCAGGTCCGAGAGCCCGTTGTGGTCGATCTCGTGCATCAGCGCCAGCAGACGGCCGATGTCGCCCGGCGGAAAACCTTCGCGCGCGAACCAGTTCAGGTAGTTGCCGGGCAGGTCGGCGATGGCCGTGCCCTGGTGCTTGCCGTAGGGCATCGTGACGGTGAACAGGCGTTCGAGCTGGGCCGGGTCCATGGGCACCACCGGTTCAGCCGCCGGCGCGCTTGACCTTGTGGCCGAGCGATTGCAGGGCCTGCATCACGCGCTCCACATGGTCGCCCTGCACCTCGATCACGCCGTCCTTCACGGTGCCGCCCGTGCCGCAGGCGGCCTTGAGCTGCTTGCCCAGCTGCGCCAGCTCCGCGGCCGGCAGCGCGGCCCCTTTCACCACCGTCACGGCCTTGCCGCCCCGCCCCTTGGTTTCGCGGGACACGCGCACGATGCCGTCGCCCGCGGGCACGGCCGCGGCGCGCGCCGCCGCGCAGGCGCACTGCGCGACCGGCTGGCGGCACGCCGGACACATGCGGCCGGCGTCGGTGGAATAGACGAGGCCTCCCAGGTCGCTCAGGCGCATGGCAGGCTCCGGCGGAGGCGATCGGTGGCAGGGGCGCAAAACAGGCAGGACATGCCCCGATTATCCCGGGCCGCGCCGCGTGCCGCACAATCCGCCGCATGGCGCCACCGAGTGCGCCTCCTTCGCCCTTCGTTTCTTCTGCCGCCGTCCGCCGCCCATCGCGCGCACGGCGGCTGTTCCCGCCTTCCGCACGCCATGCCCTTCGCCGCCCTCGGCCTCTCGCCCGCCCTCGTCCACGCCGCACAGGCGCTGGGCTTCGCCACGCCCACCCCCATCCAGGCGCAGGCCGTGCCGGCGGTGCTGGAGGGGCGCGACGTGCTCGGCCAGGCACAGACCGGCTCGGGCAAGACGGCCGCCTTCGGCCTGCCGCTGCTGCAGCGCCTGTTGACGGACGCGCAGTGGGCCGGTGCCCGTCCCGGGCCGCGGCGCCTGCGCGCGCTGGTGCTGGTGCCCACGCGCGAGCTGGCCGCGCAGGTGGGCGGCGTCTTGCGCGACCTGGCCGGCCACCTGCCGGGCACGCCCCTCAAGATCGCCACCGTTTTCGGTGGCGTGTCGATCAACCCGCAGATGATGGCGCTGCGCGGTGGCGCCGACGTGGTCGTCGCCACGCCGGGCCGGCTGCTGGACCTGGTGGAGCACAACGCCCTGTCGCTCGCGCAGGTGCAGGCCCTCGTGCTCGACGAGGCCGACCGGCTGCTGGATCTGGGCTTCGCCGACGAGCTGCAGCGCGTGCTGGCGCTGCTGCCGGCGCGGCGCCAGAACCTGCTGTTCTCCGCGACCTTCCCGCAGGAGGTCGCCGGTCTGGCCGACGGCCTGCTGCGCGATCCGATGCGCATCGAGGTGCCGCAGGCGCCGGACACCGCGCCCGACATCGCCCAGCGCGCGATCGCGGTGGCCGGGAACCGGCGCACGCAACTCCTCAAGCACCTGGTCAAGGAAGAGGCCGGATGGACGCGGGTGCTGGTGTTCGTGGCCACGCAGTACGCCGCCGAGCACGTGGCCGAGAAGCTCTACCAGGCCGGCATCTTCGCCTCGCCCTTCCACGGCGGGCTGAGCCAGGGCGCGCGGCAGCAGGTGCTGCAGGAATTCAAGGACGAGCGCTGGCAGGTGGTGGTGACCACCGACCTCGCGGCCCGCGGCATCGACATCGCCGGGCTGCCGGCCGTCGTCAACTACGACCTGCCGCGCGCGGCGGCCGACTATGTGCACCGCATCGGCCGCACGGGCCGGGCCGGCGCCAGCGGTGCGGCCGTGAGCTTCATCACGCCGGAGGCCATGCCGCACTGGCGGCTGATCGCCACGCGGCACGGGCTGCAGGCATTGCCGGTCGAGCAGCTCGCGGGGTTCGAGGTGGCGCTGCCGGAGCCGGGCGGTGCGTCCGACGATGGGGCCGTTCCCGCCGATGGCGCGCCCGGTGCGGCGCAACGGCCGGCCAAACTCCCGCCGGGCACGGGGGGGATCAAGGGGAAGCGCCCGAGCAAGAAGGACAAGCTGCGGGCTGCGGCTGCTGCCGCTGCCGCTACCGCGGAGGCCGCGGCGTCCACCGCAGGGCTCGGATCCGGCAAAGACCACGTTAACGGCAGCGGCAGCGGCAGCGGCGATCGCGACGGCGGGGCCGCAAAGGCGGCATCCGCGCAACGGAGAGGGAACTGACGGGCACCGGGCAAACCCCGGCGCATGCCGCCACCGCAGGCCCGCGGCCTCAATCGCCGTCCGGTCCGTCCGTCGCCTCCGCGCCGTCCAGTTCCTGCTGCAGCACGGACGAAGGCGCCCGCTTCGGCGGCATGCCCTCGCCCGGCTTCGCCATGATCTCGACGTAGAACTGCGCAGCCCCGGAACGCGCCACTTCGTCGATCAGGCCGGTGATTTCATCGACCTGCACGGAGTGCGCATCCTCCCGCGTGCTGCCGAAACGGCAGTCGAAATCCCAGAAGCGCGCGCCTTCGGGCAGCGCACGGCGGCGCTCGCGGCGCAGGTAGCGGTGGATGTCGTGGCGGGCGGCGTCCAGGAGCCGATCGCGGTTCTTGCCCTCGATGTGGAGCAGGTAGGTTTTTCGCATGCGCCGATGGTAACCGCGGCATTCGTCACTATGGTTTTCATAGCGCAAGGCGCATGCCGCACGGACCGGCACCTGCGAGCCGACCTACCAAACGGCCCGGCGTGCCCGGTCCACTCGCCCCAGCCTCGCCCGCTCCAGCGTGCGTTGGGAGCGCACACCCTGGGCCACCAGCGCCAGCAGGTTCCGGACGAGCGGCTCCACGCGGCCCCGCGCCTGCTCCACCGCCAGCCGGGCCTGCGGATGGGATTCGCTGTCGCGATCGCCCAGGTCGTGCAGGTGGTCCAGCACCTGCTGTGTGCGGCGGGATGTCAGGGCAGTCAGATCGAGGTCATCCCAATGCGTGCCGGTCAACGCGGCCACGGCATCGGCGAGCAGTTCCTCGCGGGTCAGCGGCGCGGCCGGCTCCTCCGGCACGCTGGCGGTCTCCAGCCTGCGGCGCACGAGCACCAGACGGTCCTCCATGCTGAGCGGCGGCAGATCGCGGTCCTCGGACACCAGATAGCCGGATTCCGCGAGCGCCATCGCGCCCCATCGTCCCAGCAATTCCGCCTGCCGTGGGGCGATCGTTCCCTCGCGGCGCAGGTGGTAGTCCAGCCGCTGCGCCACGGTTTCGCGCAGTTCCGGCGGCACCTCCGGATCGCGCAGCATCCGCATGAAATTGTCGAAGGCCGTCGCGTATTCCACGCGGACCGGTGAGCGGCGGTAATCGCGCCGGAGCGACCAGAGCATGAACGGCACCGCCGGCAGCGTGACGATGCACAGGCCCCATTCCACCGCATCCCTCCGGTCGATGGCGTACTGCTCGCGCTGCGCCGCGTCACGGGTGCGCAGCCTCGCCTGCTGCACCGCCATCCACATCGCCAGGGCAGCGCGGCGCTCCTGCGCATCGAGCGACGCGCTGCGCACCCGGTCGCACAATGCCTGTTCCAGCATCTCCCTCTGGGCGGGCGCGAGGCGCCGGGCGAACCGGTACTGCTGCGAAGCGGGCCGTTGGAAGGGCCGCCCCCGGAGCTCGGCGGACAGCCCGGACATGTCCGCGATGAGATCCTCCGCCGATGCCGGCGGGAGCGATGCCGGCGGGGGTGGCGGCTCCGTGCCGGACGGCCTTCCTGACGGAGGGAGCACCGCGCGCACCGGGCTGCCGGCAGCACCCGGGGGGGCCGATCGGGCGGCCAGCGGCGGGCCGGATGCGGGCAGCGGGGAAGGACGCGGCGTGCGCTGGCCGTCCGACGAACCGCTCTCGCGTATGTTGGACGGGGCTGCAGCGGGCGACGGCGAACGGGCCGGTGAAAGGCGGGGTGTCATAGCACCCATGATGCGCCGGGCATCGACGGCTGCATGCGCGCCGCGAAGCCGTGCGCGGCGATGCGAACCCCGCCCGCACGCGCGGCCCCGCTCAGGGAACGGGCCGGCGGCGGCGTGTGTGGGCGGCGGGCTCAGCCGCCCGCGGCGTGCAGCCGCGGTGCGGGCGGATGCGCCGGATCGGTATATCCCGGCGTGGAGGGATGCCCCGGCGGGACCAGCGCGTCGACGAACGCTTCGTCCTCGGCGGTGGGCCGTCCCTCCAGCGCGGGCAGGTAGTCCTGCCACTGCCGCAGCGTGCGCGGCCCCGCGATCACCGAAGAGACCGCGTGGTGGCGCAGCACCCAGGCCGTGGCGAACTGCGCCAGCGTCATCTCGCGGCCCTGCAGGTACGCCTGCAGGCGCTGCGCGATCTGCAGCGACTCTTCGCGGAACTCGGTCTCGGCGATGCGCTTGTCGCCGCGGCCGGCGCGCGTATCGGCCGCCGGAGCCTGGCCTGGCAGGTACTTGCCCGTGAGCACGCCGCGCGCGATCGGGCTGTAGGGCACCACGCCGATGCCATGGTGCGCGCACACCGGCAGGATCTCGACCTCGGGCATGCGGTTGAGCAGGTTGTAGTAGGGCTGGCAGACCACCGGGCCGGGCATGCCGATGCGCGCCGCGCCGTGCACCAGTTCTGCGATGCGCCAGCCCCGGAAATTAGACACGCCCCAGTACCGGATCTTGCCCGCGCGCAGCAGCGCGTCGAGCGCGAAGAGCGGCTCTTCCAGGTCCATGCCCGGGAAGTCGCGGTGCAGGTACAGGATGTCGACGTGGTCGGTGCGCAGCCGTTCAAGGCTGGCCTCGACCTCGCGCAGCATCCAGGTGCGCGAGTACTGCGACTGGTTCGGCCCATCACCCATGCGGTTGCCGAGCTTGGTCGCCAGCACCCAGTCGTGCCGCTGGCCCGCCAGCAGCTCGCCCAGCATCGATTCGGAAGCGCCCTTGGTGTAGACGTCGGCCGTGTCGATGAAGTTGACGCCGTGCGCGCGCGCGTCGGCCACGATGGCGGCGGCCTCGTCGCGGCCGGTCTGGTCGCCGAACATCATGGTGCCCAGGCACAGGGCGGAGACTTGCAGGTTGCTGCGGCCGAGGCGGCGGTAGGTCATGGGCATGGCACGGTTCTTTCAGTCGGTGGTGGATGCCGCACAGGGCGGTCCGGTCAGGTCAGTAGTGCGGCGGAAGCTCGTCGCGCAGGTTCAGCGCCGGGCCCGCTCCCCCGGCTTCGGGCAGCTGCTGCCGCAGCGCGACCAGGGCCTGCTGCAGCGCCTCGATCTGCTGCTGCTGGCGGTAGACGGTCATGTTGAGCTGGTCGAGCAGGTCTTCGGCGTAGCTGGCCTTGATCTCCAGCTCGTCGATGCGCGCGGAGGCGGTGCGTCCGGTGTCCGGCATGCGCACCTCAGCCGCGCAGCGCCTGGCCGAGGCGGGCCACGCCCTCGCGGATCTTGTCCACGTCGGCCGTCGCGAACGACAGGCGCAGCGTGGCGTGGTCGGGGTTCGCGCAGAAGAACGGCGTGCCCGGCACGAAGGCCACGCCCTGGTCGATGGCCAGCTTGGCCAGCACGTTGCCATCGGCCACCGCACCGCCTGCGCCCGTAAGCCGCGCCCACACGAACAGGCCGCCCTGCGGCTGCACGAAATCGATCGCGTCGCCCAGCTCGCGGCGCAGTGCATCGCCCATTGCCTGCGCGCGCTCGGCATACACCGCGCGCACCTTGGCCAGCGTGGCCGGCATGCGGCCGGACCGCAGGTACTGCGCCGCCGTGGCCTGCGCGAACGTGCTGGTGTGCGCATCGCTGAACTGCTTGCACATCGTGGCCTTGGCGAGCATTTCGGCCGGCGCGATCAGCCAGCCCACGCGCAGGCCCGGGCTCAGCACCTTGCTGAGGCTGCCGCAGTGCGCGAGCAGTTCGCGGCTGCCCGGCACCGTGGCCGACAGCGCCAGCAGGCTGGGCGGCGGCGCTTCGCCGAAATACAGGTCGCCGTAGGGGTCGTCCTCGACGATCAGCACCTGGTGGCGCACGGCCAGCTCCAGGATCTTGCGGCGGCGCTCGAGCGACAGCAGCGCGCCACTCGGGTTGCCGAACGTGGGGATCAGGTAGACGAACTTGGGGCGGTGCTCCACGATGAGCCGCTCGAGCGCGTCGGCATCCACGCCGTTCCCGTCCACGGGCGCGCTCACCAGCTCGGCGCCGTACAGGCGGAAACACTGGATGGTGGCGAGGAACGTCGGGCCTTCCACGATCACCTTGTCGCCGGGGCTGATGAGGGTCTTGCCGAGCAGGTCCAGCGCCTGCTGGCTGCCGGTGGTGACGATCAGATCCTCGGGCCGCACGCCCTGAGTGCCCTTGGCGCCCATGAAGGCCGAGAGCTGCTCGCGCAGCGGGTTGTAGCCCTCGGTGGCGCCGTACTGCAGCGCAGCGCCCGGCTCCTGCGACAGCACCTGCTGCGACGCCTCGCGGATGCCGTCCACGTCGAACATCGCGCTGTCGGGGAAGCCGCCCGCGAAGCTGATGATGCCGGGCTTGCCCAGCAGCTTGAACAGCTCGCGGATGGCGGAGGTTTCTACGTTGTTCAGACGGTCGGCGAATTGCATGGCTTGGGTCACGGAAGGTTGGCGAAGAATCCCCCATTGTCGCCAACTGGCATGCAGGTTTCATGCGGCGTGGTTCCGGCGTGCCCTGCGTGGCCGGTCGCCGCATGCCCGGGTCGGCTGCGCTGCACGACAATGGGCGTGCAATCCTTCCATCCAAGAGCCCGCGAGAGCCTTCCTGCCCTGCCCTGCCCTGCACCACCCTACCATGAAGACCGCGCAGATCGAACCCTTCTTCGCCGCGCTGAAGGCCGCCAACCCGCAACCCAACACCGAACTGGAATACACCAGCGTCTTCGAACTGCTGGCCGCCGTGCTGCTCTCGGCCCAGGCCACCGACGTGGGCGTGAACAAGGCCACCCGCAAACTGTTCCCGGTGGCCGGCACGCCGCAGGCGATCCTCGACCTGGGCCTGGAAGGGCTGGAGGGCTACATCAAGACCATCGGCCTCTACCGCAGCAAGGCCCGCCACCTGCTGGAGACCTGCCGCATCCTGGTGGAGCGCCACGGCGGCACCGTGCCCCGCACGCGCGAAGAACTCGAAGCCCTGCCCGGCGTGGGCCGCAAGACCGCCAACGTGGTGCTGAACGTGGCCTTCGGCCAGCCCACCATGGCCGTGGACACGCACATCTTCCGCGTGAGCAACCGCACCGGCCTCGCTCCCGGCAAGAACCCGCTGGCCGTGGAAATGCAGTTGCTGAAACGCGTGCCCGCCGAATACGCGGTGGACTCGCACCACTGGCTCATCCTGCTGGGCCGCTACGTCTGCCAGGCGAGAAAGCCGCGCTGCTGGGAATGCGTGGTGCGGCCGTGGTGCGATTACGAGCCGAAGACGCCGGCGCCCTGAAGGCGATGTCGAGAGCGGTGCCGTTCGTCGCGTTCTTTGCCTCCCCGCCCCATGCCGCGAACCGCAATGGGACCGGCGCGGCGCTCTGGGGTTCGCGCAGGTGCAAGTGGGTGAGCGGGAAGGGCTTTCTTCCGCGCGAGGGATCGCGGCAAGATTTTTTCATTAGCGGCCTGCGGTTCGCGGAAAGGCGGGAGAAATTGCTGAGGAGATGGGGCGCTATAAATTACGCCGTCGCGCCTCGCGTGGGCGCGTAGATTGAAACTGCGACGTCTCGCCGCCCACCAATGACCCGGCGGAAGTCGCGCCTCGCGTGGGCGCTTAGATTGAAACACCCCGAAGGGCGTGGAGTGGGTTGCGGGGCTTTGTCGCGCCTCGCGTGGGCGCGTGGATTGAAACTGGCGTGGTGTTATCCCCGTCGAAATGCTCTACCCGGTCTCGCCTCACGAGGACGCGTGCGTTGAAACATGGACACAGCGGCGATTGGTACGGCCTACATCGGCTCGCACCCCGCTAGGACGCGTATGCTATTGCCGGATCTTCAACAATCCAGTGTCGCGCTTCTACATCAGCGTGTGGTTTGAAACTAAGCCTTGAAAGTGGGTTCGATTCCTGCCAGCGTGCCACGCCCAAGAGGGCGTGAGGATTGAAACTTGGATCAGCGTGTCTACCGATTCCACCATCGGGGCCGCACCTTCGGGTGCGTGGGTCGCAGCGCCCGGCCCTGCAGCAATCCGGCTGCAGGGTCGTCGAGCGTTCTGACCGATGGCGCCATCAGGCCCGCAGCTCCTTCAGCAGCTTGCCCACATCCAGCCCCCGCGCCCGTTCCTGGATCTGCGGCGCATAGCGCTGCTGCAACCCCTTCGCCTCTTCCGCCGTGCGCGTGAAGGCGGACTTGAGCGCGTCGGTGCCCAGCGTCCGGCCGCCAGCGTAGTAGCGTTGCGCGACCTTGCCGAGCGCATACGTGGTGGCGAAGGAGAACGCCGAGCCGGTGGCGGCACTGCCCACGGCGCGGCCCAGGCCGCCCATCACCTTGCCCAGCAGGCCGCCAACCAGCTTGCGGCCGAACTGCTCGACGTACTGCGAGGTGAGGCCCACGCCCACGGTGGCCAGGAAGTCGGCGATGTGGCCCTTGTCGAGCTCGTAGCCGTAGACCTTGCCGATGCGGTACACCAGCCGCGTCTGCAGCGGGATGATGGCCATGGAGGCGAGGGATTGCGGCAGCAGTTCAAGCGCGCCGTTCAGGATCGCGGCGTTGAGCACCATGGAGTCGATCTCTGCATCGCTCACGGAGGCGGCGCGCATGCCGGGCGCCGCGCCTTGCGCGGACGCGGACGCAGCTGCTGCCGCACCGGCGGCGAGGGGTGCAGCGGCCACGGCCAGCGCGGCCGGGGGCACGTCCTCGCCCTCCACCGGTGCGGCCTGCACGGGGGAATTCGCCAGCGCGTCGGCCTGTTCGGTGATGGCGCCGGCCTCTGCTTGGTCGATGCCCAGCGCTGCACGCAGTTGCTCCAGGAAGGCCTTCTCGCGCTCGTTGCAGACGCCGTCGGCATCGCACACGCCCACGGCCATCTCGAAGGCCAGCTGGCGCAGGCCGGGTGTGTCGAGCGCGGCGGCGGCATCCTCCAGGCGTGCACGGCCCAGCAGCACATCCTGATAGGTCTTCATGAGGTCGGCGCCACCGGCGGACGATCCCAGGGACTGGGCCATGTCGCGGATGTGGTCGCGTTCGCGGTCGTCCTTCTGCCCATCGGCGAAGGCGGCCATGAGGGCCAGGGTCATGACGGCGCGGGTCTGTTCAGGCTGCATGCGGAAGATCCTTGTCGGTGACGGAGGTCGAGGGATGGCGCGTGGGCGGCGGGCGCGAACAGCGCCACGGGCCCCTACGCCGGCTACCCGAATGAGACTACTCGGCCGTATTGGTTCCCGGGGCCTGCCGCAGGCGCCGAAGCGGTGTAGGCCGCCATCCTTTGCCTTTCGGTGGCCGGGTGGCCGCTCCGTCCACGTGGGCACTCGCCCCAAAAGAAACCCAAGGACCGATTGCGCGCTTGACTGACATCAACGTGTCGGGCTCCTGCTGGACAATCCCTGCCGGCCAGAAACTACACCACATATTCCGCGTGCCGGCCCCCTCCTGCGGCGCGCGCGGCCGGAAAGGCATCCAGCAATGAGCACGAACTCCCCCGCAGCGGCCGATGCACAGCATCCCGCGCCCCGCCCCTACACCGCCGAGGAGAAGCGCCACCGCGTTTTCTCGATCATGGCGGCCTCGTCGGGCAACCTCGTCGAATGGTTCGACTTCTACGTGTATGCGTTCGCGGCGCTGTATTTCGCACCGGCGTTCTTCCCGAAATCCGATCCCACGGCGCAGCTGCTGAACACGGCGGGCGTGTTCGCCGCGGGCTTCCTGATGCGGCCCATCGGCGGCTGGCTGTTCGGCCGCATCGCGGACCGCTACGGCCGCAAGACCTCGATGCTGATCTCGGTCACGATGATGTGCGCCGGCTCGCTCGTCATCGCCTGCCTGCCCACGTACGCGGCGATCGGCGCCTGGGCGCCCTTCCTGCTGCTGGTGTGCCGGCTGTTCCAGGGCCTTTCCGTCGGCGGCGAATACGGCACCACCGCCACGTACATGAGCGAGGTGGCGCTGCGCGGCCAGCGCGGGTTCTTCTCGTCGTTCCAGTACGTGACGCTGATCGGCGGGCAGTTGCTCGCCGTGCTGGTGATCGTCATCCTGGAGACGTTGCTCTCCGACGCGGAGCTTAAGGCCTGGGGCTGGCGCATTCCGTTCGTGATCGGGGCGATCTCCGCGGTGGTGGCGCTGATGCTGCGCCGCACGCTGCACGAGACGCAGAGCGACGCGGACAAGAAGAAGGAAGACGCCGGCTCCATCGCCGGCCTGTTCCGCCACCACAAGGCCGCCTTCTTCACGGTGCTGGGCTATACGGCCGGCGGCTCGCTGATCTTCTACACATTCACGACCTACATGCAGAAGTACCTCGTGAACACGGTCGGCCTGCCGATCAAGACGACCAGCTACGTGATGACCGGCGCGCTGTTCTGCTACATGTGCATGCAGCCACTGTTCGGAGCGCTGTCGGACCGCATCGGCCGGCGCAACAACATGCTGCTGTTCGGCGCGCTGGGCGCCATCGGCACGGTGCCGATCCTCACGGCGCTCCAGCACGTGACGAACCCGGTGGCGGCGTTCGCGCTGATCGTGGTGGCGCTCGCCATCGTGAGCTTCTACACCTCGATCAGCGGCATCGTGAAGGCGGAGATGTTCCCGCCCGAAGTGCGCGCGCTGGGCGTGGGCCTGGCCTACGCCGTGGCGAACGCGATCTTCGGCGGCTCGGCCGAATACGTGGCGCTCGGCCTGAAGACGCTGGGCCACGAGTCGGCGTTCTTCTGGTACGTCACGGCGATGATGGTGGTGGCGTTCCTGGTGAGCCTGCGGCTGCCGCGGCAGGCGAGCTATCTGCACCACGATCATTGAGAATCGCCGGCAGCGCAGCTCACTGTCAATCGCGCTGCCGCGACACCCCCGCCTGCTCGAAGCTTGCCATCTCGCGCAGGATCGCGCAGGCGGACACGAGCAGCGGCCAGGCGAGCGCCGCGCCCGAGCCCTCGCCCAGGCGCAGGCCCAGGTCAAGGAGGGGCTCTGCCCCCAGCGCCGCGAGCAGGTGCGCATGCCCCGGTTCGCCGGAGCGGTGCGAGAACACGCAGCAATCGAGCACCGCAGGCTCCATGCGGGTGGCGACCAGCACCGCGGCGCTGGTGATGAAACCGTCCACCACGACCACGCGGCGCTCGGCGGCGGCCTGCAGCACGGCGCCGGCGAGCGTCGCCACCTCCAGCCCGCCCAGGGCTGCCAGGGCATCGAAAGGGTTGGTGGCGTCGGCGTTGGCTTCCAGTGCCTGCTGCAGCACGGCCCGTTTGCGCGCGATGCCGTCGGCATCCAGCCCGGTGCCGGCACCGGTGCAGTCTTCCAGCGCGATCCCGCAGAGGCGCGCGAGCAGCAGGCTGGCGACCGAGGTGTTGCCGATGCCCATCTCGCCCAGCAGCAGCGCATTGCCCGGCAGGGATTTCACGATGGCGCGGCCGTTCTCCAGAGCCTGCGTGCATTGCGCCGTCGTCATGGCCGGCCCGACCGACGCATCGGCGGTGCCGGCGGCCACGCGGCAATGGCTCAGCAGGCGCGGCTGCCCGGGCGCGCTGTCGCGTGCGGGCACCGGAGCCGCCACACCGCAGTCGGCCACGGTGAGCGCCAGGCCATGCTGGCGCGCGAGCACGCTCACGGCCGCGCCACCCGCCAGGAAGTTCTCCACCATCTGCGCAGTGACCTCGCTCGGATAGGCGGAGACGCCGCGCGCGGCGATGCCATGGTCCGCCGCGCAGACCAGCATCTGCGGATCGCGCAGCTCCGGCGATTCGGTGCCGAGGATGCGGCCGATGCGCAAGGCCAGGGCCTCGATCCGGCCCAGCGCGCCGAGCGGCTTGGTCTTGTGGTCCATGCGGTGCTTCAGGCGCTCGGCCAGGGCCCGGTCGTCCGGGCGGGCGGCGGCAGTGCGGGAGGCCGGGGTTCCCGCATGGGAGTTGATCGTGCCGGCTGCGGTGGGGGTCTTCTGCGTCATGGATGGGTTCCGAATTCCAGGAAAGGCACGGTGGCTGCGCACGCCACCGCCGTCGTCATCGGCCTGCGCGCTGCGCGGCGCGCCACGCAGGCTCGAACCATTGGTCCACGCCGTGCGCGAGCCGGTCGAACACGGCGTCCAGCGTCGGCACGCCCGCGCCGAAGAGCGCACGCAGTGCGTTCGCGTCCTCGAACAGGCCGTGCAGGTACAGGCCCAGCACGTTCCCGCGCGCGTTCTGCCATGCCAGGCCGGGGATCGCCTCGTGCGCCACGTCACCGGCCGCGGCCATGGCGGGATGCTGGGCGGTGCGGCCGTGGTGGATCTCGTAGCCCTGCACCGCCGTGCCCGAGAGCGCGCCCCAGGCGCCTTGCAGCGTGCCGAAGGCGGTGCGCGTGCGGCGCACGGTCTTGGCGGGATCGAAGGCGGTGACGAGCGGCAGCAGGCCGAGGCCGGGGGCGTTGCCGTCCACGCCGTGGGTGTCGATCAGCGCCTCGCCGAGCATCTGCAGGCCGCCGCAGATGCCGAGCACGGGGCCGCCGCGCGCGGCGTGGGCGGCGATCGCGGCGTCCAGGCCCTGGGCGCGCAGCCAGGCGAGGTCGGCGGCCGTGGCCTTGGAGCCGGGCAGCACGATCCAGTCGGCCGCCGCCACTTCGGCGGGGCTGCGCGCCCAGACGAGGCGCAGGCCCGGCACGCTCTTGAGCGGCTGGAATTCGTCGAGGTTGCTGATGCGGGGATAGGCGACCACGGCCACCGTGGTGTGCACCGCCCCGCCCGCCCCCGCACGCACATGGCCGGCATCGTCGAACACACCGTCTTCCTCCGGCAGGCCGTGCCGCCACTGCATGGGAACGGTGGCCACGGTGGGCACGCCGGTGCGCTCGCGCAGCATCTCGGGCGCGGGCGCCAGCAGCGCGGCGTCTCCACGGAACTTGTTGAGCACGAAGCCCTGGATCAGGGCGCGCTCGGCCTCGGGCAGCAGCGCCCAGGTGCCGTAGAGGTGCGCGAACGCGCCACCGCGGTCGATGTCGGTCACCAGCAGGCAGTGCGCGCCGGCATGCCGGGCCACGCGCATGTTGACGATGTCGCTCGCATGCAGGTTGATCTCGGCCGGCGAGCCCGCGCCTTCGATCACCACCACGTCGTTCTCGGCCCGCAGCGCGTCGAGCGCGGCGGCCACGTGCGGCCAGACGTGCGCGCTGCGGCCGCGCCAGGGCATGCGCGTGAGCTCGTCGCTCACTTGCCCCATCAGCACGACCTGGCTGCGCGTGTCCGCCTCGGGCTTGAGCAGCAGCGGATTCATGCGCACCTCCGGCTCGGCGCGCGCGGCCAGCGCCTGGAAGTACTGCGCGCTGCCGATCTCGCCCAGGCCGCCGCCGCGCGCCGCCACCACGCGCGCGTTGTTGCTCATGTTCTGGGCCTTGAACGGCGCGACGCGCAGCCCCTGGTCGCTGAACCAGCGGCAGAGGGCCGTGGCGAGCCAGCTCTTGCCGGCACCGCTGGAGGTGCCGAGGACCATGATGCAGCGGGCGGTCATGCGGTGCTCCGCGGGCGGCGCGCAGGCCGCCGGCGTGGAGAGGAGCGGTGCACGGCCCGCAGGGCGCGGACGCACCCGCGGGATGCAGTCAGGAAGGGGTGGGAGGTGGGGATCACGGCAAGGCGGTAAGGAGAGCAGCGACGCGTCCGGACGGAAAGTCCGCACGCTTCGCGCTGGGTGCCTATTGTCCCCTGCCCTGCGGTGCCGCAACCGCCTTCTGGGCGCTGCGTGTTGCCGTCCGGCCCCGGGCCGATCGACGCAGCGGGAAATCAGCCCTGCGGAGGCTGCCCGTTCGATGCGGAGACGCCTCCGTCCACCGGCAGCACCACGCCGGTGACGAAGCCCGCGTCCTCGCTCGCGAGGAAGGCGATCACGGAAGCGATCTCTTCGGGCTCGGCACCGCGGCCCAGCGGGATGCGCTCGGCGAACTTGGCGAGCAGCTCGGGGTCGCTCTTGATGTCTTCCGTCATGCCGGTGAAAGTGAGGCTGGGCGCGACCGCGTTCACGCGCACGCCGTCCTTGCCATGGTCGAGCGCGAGCGCGCGCGTCAGGTTCGAGACGGCGCCTTTGGAGGTGTTGTAGAAGCTCATGTCCCAGTCGCCGCCCAGGCCCGAGACGGATGAGGTGTTGACGATGCAGCCCTTGGATGCGATCAGGTGCGGCATGGCGGCGCGCGCGCCGTGGAAGACGCCCGAGACGTTGGTCGCGAGGATGCGGTGCCAGTCTTCCAGGCTCGCTTCCGTCACCTTGCCCTGCACGGCGATGCCGGCGTTGTTGACGATCACGTCGAGCCGGCCGAAGCGCTCGACCGTGGCGTCGACCAGGGACTGGACTTCATCGAACAGCGAGACGTCGGCGGGCTGCACGAGCGTGCGGTCGGACGGCAGGTCGGCCCGGGTGGCGGCGAGCTTCTCGTCGCTCAGGTCGGCGATCGCGACCATGGCGCCTTCCTGCGAGAAGCGGCGCGCCGTGGCCGCGCCGATGCCGGAGCCTGCGCCGGTGACGATGACGACCTTGCCGGCGAAGCGCTGCGATGGCGCGGAGGGGGTGGAGGGGGTGGAAGATGAGGCCATGGGGATTTCCTTGCGGAGGAATGAACGGAGGATTCGGTCTCCGATTCTTTCGCCCGGCCCGGTGGCGGACGCCCCGCCTGAGGCGCCGTCCGCATGTCAGCCGGCATGCCGCATCCCGCCTCCCCCGGCCCGCACCGCCCGGATGCCCGGCCGTCCCCACCGCCCATGGATGGGCCGGCAAGCGGCGCCCACGCCCACGCCCACGCCCACGCCCACGCCCCGGCCCGGCGCCGGCTCAGCGCCGGACCATGCGGTCCATGATGTGCTCCAGCGCAGCCGTTGCATCGGTGCAGCGGCCGGTGTGGACGGGCGAGGTCTGGATGATGGCGCTGCGCCGTGCCGTGAGCCAGTGGAAGCGGGCCCGGTAGGGCAGCGCGGCGATCGGCCCGCAGCCTGGGTCGCCCGCGCAGATGGCCACGATCGCGCCGAGGTGGCGGTGCACCGTCTCCACGTCCGCCTGGGGGTCGAGGGCGAGCAGGCGCGCCGTGTCCAGCGCGATGGCCGCTTGAAGATAGCCCGAGCGCTGGCACGACAGGATCACGCCGGCGTTGATGAATTCCTCGCGCTCCACGCGCGGCACCACGCGCACGATGGCGTAGTCGTAGACGTCAGCCGCGTGCATCGATCGCTCCCTGCAGCCAGGCCTGGCGGCCCGCGAGCCGCGCCAGGAAATAGTCCACGTAGGCCTGGCGGTGCGACGCCGGGGCGGCCAGGGGGCCGTCCGCGTGCTCCGCGCCCGCCAGGGCGAGGAACCCATCGGGCACATCGGCCAGCACCGCCTGCAGGCATTGCGGGGTGAGGCGCTCCGCCAGGCCCGCGTCCACCTCGGCGAGTAGCGTGGCCTGCGGCAGCAGCACGTGGTCGGCGATCGGGGCGAAGGGCTTGGCGGGCTGGTCGACGGCGCCGTTCCACGCGTGGTGGAAGGTGAGCGCGGCGCCGTGGTCGATGAGCCAGGGGTTGCGGTGCCACATCAGCAGGTTGGTGTTGCGCGCGGTGCGGTCCACGTTGCCCACGAGCGCATCGAACCACACGAGGCGCGACGCGAAATCGGGCGTGACGCGGTCCACCGCGGGATCGAAGTTGACGGCACCGGAGAGGTAATCGAGCGCGACGTTGAGGCCGGCGCTCGCGCGCACCAGGTCCTGGATCTCGGGATCGGGTTCGGTCTGCGCCAGGGCGGGATCAAGCTGTGCGAGCACGATCTCGGGCACGGGCAGGTCCAGCGCCCGCGCGATGCCGCCGGCGATGATCTCGGCCAGCAGGGCGCGCACGCCCTGCCCGGCTCCGCGGAACTTGAGGACATAGACGCCCAGGTCATCGCCTTCGACGACGGCGGGCATCGATCCGCCTTCGCGTAGCGGCGTCACGTAGCGGCTCACGGTGATGGAACGCACGGCAGGGCTCCGTAGAAAAAGGAACAGGGTCCGCAAGATGCGGCAAGGCGGCATGGTAGCGGCCCATGGCGCACCTTGCACCCCAGCGGCACCGGCGGAACACGATGCGCCGACCCCGCGGGCACGGGCCGCGCGGAACGCATTCAGACCCTCCAGGCACTTTGCAGGGCTGCCACCGAGGCCGGCGGCAGCACGCCCAGCCGCACATGGCCGGGCAACCCGAAGGATGTGCAGTCGCGCAGCTTGATGCCCTGCGCCCGCAGATCCCGCAGGCGTTGCGCCAGGTCGGCCACGGGCGGACGCGCGACCAGGTAGTTGGCCTGGCTCCCCGGATGCACCGCCCAGGCCAGGGCCTCGCATGCTTCCCGCAGCTGCGCCTTCCAGCCGCGCAGCGTCTCCAGCGACCCGGCAAGCCAGGCCTGCACGGCCGGATCGACCCAGGCGGTCAGCATCGCCACCCCGTGCGCGCCGATGGGCCAGGAGGATGCCAGCGACTGCAATGCCGCGACGTCCGCCGGCAGCACATGCGCCGGCGCGATCGCATAGGCGCCGCGCACGCCGGTGAGGCCGAGGGCCTTGTTGGGCGTCCAGAGCTGCCAGGCGTTCACCGGCAGTGCAGGCCCGTGTCGTCCCGGGCCCGTCGGCGCCAGGCGCAGCGGTGCATAGGCGCAGTCGACGACGCGCAGGACGCGGTCCGTGCCACTGCCGGCGGCCTCTTGCGCGCGCCATGCGTCCAGCGCCGGGTCGGACGTGCCGAGCGGGCTCGAAGGCTCGCAGGCCCAGTGCAGCAGCGACGCGTTCGGCGCCTCGGGCGACGCCGCCGGTGCCGGCAGCACCGGCAGGCCCCAGGCCGCGGCCGCCTGCGCATAGTCGCCATACGCGTGCGCGGGCAGCACCACGCCGGCCGCGCGCCGCCGCACGGCCCAGGCGGTGATGCGGTGGATGAATTCGCTGGCGCTCGCGGCCGGCACGATGCGGTCGGGCGCCACGCCGTGCCAGGCACCCAGCGCCTCGCGCAGGCCGGTATAGGTCGGATCCGGGTAGCGGGATGCATCGGCCGCACGCACCGCCGCGAGGGCGATCGGGCACGGGCCGCAGGCGTTCGCGTTGGTCGAGAAATCGTGCAGCGGCACGCCCAGCGCGTCGGGCCCGCCATGCAGGAGGGCCGTCATGCGCCCCACCCCGCGGCCATGCCCGCCTGCAGCAGCGCGCGCAGCCACAGCGCCGACAGCACCAGCGGCACGCACCAGCACACGGCCCGTCCCGCGAGCACGGCCGCGCGGCGCGTATCGGGCGGGGTGGCCGGCCGGCCGTTGCCGTGCAGCGTGTAGACGCCGGGCTTGGCGAGCCGCACATCGAGCGCCATCGCCATCGCGGCCATGGGCCAGCCGCTGTTGGGCGAGGGCGTGCGGCGCGCCTGCCGTGCCACGGCCGCCCATCGCGCGCCGGAAGCGCCCGGTGCGCACAGCACCAGCAGCGCCGCGGTGATGCGCGCCGGCACCCACGAGAGCACGTCGTCCGCCCGGGCCGCCCATTTGCCGGCCCACTGCCAGTAGCGGCCGCCGCGCATGCCGGGGTAGCCCCACATGGCATCGGCGGTGTTGGCGAGGCGGTAGACCGCCGCGCCGGGCAGCCCCGCCACGGCGAACCAGAACAGCGGCGCCACGACGGAGTCGTTGAGGTTTTCCGCCAGCGATTCGATGGCGGATTCGCGCACCTGCACGGCCTCCAGCGCCTGCACGTCGCGGCTCACGAGCCGCGCGAGGCGTTCGCGCCCGGCCGGCAGCGACTGCGAGAGCGCGGCCTCCACAGCCACCACCTCGTCGTGCAGCATGCGCCAGGCGAGCATCGGTTTGAGCAGCACGGCGAGCACGGGCGCAGCGAGCCACCACGGCAGGGGCCCGGTGGAGCGCTCCAGTCCCCAGGCGATGGCCGCCGTGAACGATGCCAGCGCCAGCCAGGCCGCCGCGCCGAGCGCGAAGGCGCGCGCATCGGCCGGGCCCGATTGCGCGGGTGCGATGCGCTCCCCGCACCACTGGAGCGCGCGGCCCATCCAGACCACGGGATGCACGGCCACTGGCGGCTCGCCCCACCAGCGGTCGATGGCCAGTGCGAGCCCCAGGGCCAAGCCCGCGGGCAGCGCGGCGCCAGCCGCCTGCAGCAGCAGCGGTGCACCGTCAGCCATCGGAGCGCGCTCTTTCCGGCCTGGCTTCAGGGTGGGCCGGACCTCCTCGCCGGCCGTTCCCATCGGCGCGTTCAACGCCGCAGGCCGAGGGCGCTTCCTGCTCCGCATCTTCGGCGGAAAGCCACGGCGCAGGCCGTCCCCACGCCCCATCGAACACCACCGAGGCGAGCGGCGCGCGGCGCGCCCAGCGTTCGCGCTCCAGCATGGGCTCGGGATAGAAATCGTGCACGGGGCCGATGCACAGCAGCGCCAGCGGCTCCGCGCCGGGCGGAAGACCGAGCAGCCGTGCGACGTCGGCGGGATCGAAGATCGACACCCAACCCATGCCCAGGCCCTCGGCACGCGCCGCCAGCCAGAGGTTCTCGATGGCGCAGCCCGCGGAAGCCACGTCCATGTGCGGCATCGTGCGGCGACCGAACACATGCGCCTCGCGCCCGTCGGCGAGCGCGACGGCGATCAGTTCCGCCGCGTCGAGGATGCCTTCGAGCTTGAGCCGCAGGAATTCCGCCTGCCGCCCCGCGCCCTGCACCGCCGGCCCGTGCGCCGGCTGCGCATTGCCATCGCCCATCACATCCGCCGTGCGCAGGCGCTCGGCTTCCACACAGGCATGCAGGCGGCGGCGCAGCGCCGGGTCGGACACGCGAATGAACCGCCACGGCTGCATGAAGCCCACGCTGGGCCCGTGGTGGGCGGCGCGCAGCAAGCGTTCGAGCACCGCCGGCTCGACCTGGCCGCCTGCGAAATGCCGCATGTCGCGGCGCTCGCGGATCGCGCGGTAGACGGCCTCGCGGTCGGCATCGGGGTACGGCGCAGCGCAGGGCATGGCCGGCGTCCCGGGCTTCGTCGTTGCCATGCCCGCTCAGTCCTCGATGCCGCGCTGCGCCGGCACGCCGGCCTGGAACGCATGCTTGATCAAGCCCATCTCGGTCACGGTGTCGGCAAGGTCGATCACCTCCTGCGGGCAGCGGCGGCCGGTGAGCACCACGTGCACCTCGCGCGGGCGCTCGCGCAGCGTCTGCAGCACATCCGCGAGCGGCAGCCAGCCGTAGATGAGCGGATAGGTCACCTCGTCGAGCACCACCAGGAAATGCTCCCCGCCGAGGATCGCCGCGCGGGCGCGCTCCCAGCCGGCGCGCGCGAGTTCGGCCGAATGCTCCAGGTCGCGGCTCTTCCAGCTGAAGCCGTCCCCCAGACCCTCGATGGGAATGCCGAGCTGCTCGAAGACGCGGTGCTCGCCGAAGCGTGCGCTGGGCACCTTCATGAACTGGAAGATCTTCACCGGCTTGCCGCGCCCGTGCGCGCGCAGCGCGAGGCCGAAGGCCGCCGTGCTCTTGCCCTTGCCGTCGCCGGTGTGCACCAGCACGAGGCCCCGGCGCTCGCCGGCGGGTTTGTCCGAGCGGCGCTCGGTGGGTGGGTTTTCGATCTGCATGGCGGAGTACGGTGGAATGGCGTTCGGGAAGGGAAACGGGGGTGCAGGGCCGGCGGAAAACGGATCAGGACGGAATGGGTCGGGCGGCGCGAACTTGCGGCAAGACGACAAAAAGCGGACGGCGCACCACCGGGTCATCCGGGCGGCGCCGCCTCCACGCACGGCAGGGCCACGCGCAGCCCGTCGACCTCGCGCACGCGGATGCGGTGGCCGAACACCGCCTCCACCGCCGTGTGCGTGGCGGGATCGGCGGCATCGCCATGGTGCAGCACACGGCCGGCCTCCAGCACCACCAGCGCATCGGCCTGCAGGGCAAAGGAGACCTCGTGCAGCACGCTCACCACGGTGACGCTCTCGCGCACCAGCCCGCGCACCGTGCGCAGCCAGTCGGCCTGGTGGGGCGGATCGAGGTGGGCCAGCGGCTCGTCCATGAGCAGCACGCGGGCCTGCACGGCGAGCGCGCGCGCCAGCAGCACGCGCTGCCGCTCGCCCCCCGAGAGTTGGGCCAGCGGCCGGTGGCGCCATTCCCAGGCCTGCGTGGCCTCCAGCGCGGCGCGCACCGCGGCATGGTCAGCGGGGCCGGGCGGCGCGAGCCAGGGCTGGTGCGGCATGCGGCCGAGCATGGCGATGTCGTAGGCGGGCAGCTCGTCGGCACCGGTCTCGTTCTGGCCGAGCCAGGCGAGCTGCCGGGCACGCTCGCGGCTGCCCCAGTCTTCCAGCGGCCGGCCGAACAGGGCGATGCCGCCGCGCACCGCACCGCGCGGCAGGAGGCCCGCGAAGGCCTTGAGCAGCGTGGATTTGCCCGCGCCGTTCGGGCCGACGATGCTGGTCCAGCGGCCGGCGGGCAGGCGCAGATCGACGCCGTGCAGGATCGGCGCGCCGCCGAGCGATGCCGCCATGCCGGTGGCGGCGAGCGCGATGCCGCTCATGCCCCGCCCCCGAGCCGGGTGCGCCGGTGCATGAGCCACAGCAGGTAGCTGCCGCCGAGCACGGCCGTGAGCACGCCCACGGGCAGCTCCTGCGGCGCCAGGATCCAGCGCGCGAGGATGTCGGCCGCGAGCAGCAGCACGGCGCCCGCCAGGCTCGACAGCACCACGTGGCGCTGGTGTGTGCAGGGGGCCAGCGAGCGCACGAGGTGCGGCGCGGCGAGGCCCACGAAGGCGATCAGGCCGGTTTGCGCCACGGCCGTGCCGGTGGCGAGCCCCATGGCCGCCACCAGCCCCGCGCGCATGGGCGCGAGCGGCAGGCCGAGGCTGGCGGCGGTGGCCTCGCCGAGCACCAGCCCGTCGAGCGCGCGCGCCAGCACCCAGGCCGCGCCCGCGCTCACGACCCAGGCGGCGGCCATGAGGCCGCAGGCGATCCAGCCGACGAAGCTGGTGCTGCCCAGCGTGAAGGCCTGCATGGCTTGAAGAATGTCGGGCGAAGCGAGTTCCACCAGGTCGCGCGCCGCGCCGAGCACCACGCCCACGATCACGCCGGCCAGCAGCAGCCGCAGCGTGTGCTGCACGCCGCGCGCGAGCCCGAGCGTGAGCAGCACCGCCGCCACCGCGCCGATGAAGGCCATGCCCGTCACGCCCAGCCGCGCGAACCACTGCGCGGCGGTCGGCGACATGCCGAAGAACGCCATCGCCAGCGCCCCGCCGAGGGCCGCGCCCGAGGCGCTGCCCAGCAGATAGGGGTCTGCCAGCGGATTGCGGAACAGGCCCTGCGCCACGGCGCCCGCCAGACCGAGCAGCGCGCCCGCCAGCCAGGCGCCGATGGTGCGCGGCAGGCGGATGTCCCAGAGGATCTGGCGCGCGACGGGATCGGCGTCCGCCCCCCAGGCGAAGCCGATGCCCGTGCTGCCGACCCCGGACCCCAGGGCGAGCAGCAGCGCGCTGGCGGCGACCAGGCCGGCCGCGAGCCAGGCCGCGCGGCGCGCACCGCCGGAATCCGCGAACACCGCCGCCGCACCGCCGCTCATGGGGCCTTGTCCGCGAGGCAGCGCGCCATGATGCGCGCCGCATCCGCCATGCGCGGGCCGGGCCGCACGGCCACGTCGGCTTCGGCCGGCGAGAACACGCACACGCGCTGGTCGCGCACCGCGCGCAGGCTCTCCCAGCCGGGGTACGGCACCAGGGACTGCATGCTGCTGTTGCCCACCATGAGCACGTCGGGCTGGGCGCGCACGACGAACTCGGGGTTGAGCCGCGGGAACGGCCCCAGTTCGGGCGGCACCACGTTGCGGGCGCCCAGGCGCGCGAGCGTCTCGCCGATGAAGGACACCGTGCCCGCCGCATAGGGCCCACGGCTTACCTCGAAGTACACGCGCACGCCGCGCGCCTTCGGCGGCAGCGACTGGGCGGCCGCCTGCACGCCGGCATCGATCTCGCGCCAGACGCGCTCGGCGCCCTGCTCCGGCGGAACCGCCAGCAGCGTGCCCAGCGTGCCCAGCACGTCGCGCACGCCGGCATGCGTCTTGGGCTCCAGCGCCACCACGGCAATGCCCAGCGCCTCCAGCCGGTCGCTCGCGCGCGAGCTGGCGGCCAGCAGCACCACATCGGGCCGCTGCGCCACCACGGCTTCGATGTTCGGATCGATACCGCCGCCCATCTGCGGCAGGCGGCGCACGGCATCGGGCCAGTTGGAATAGCGGTCCACGCCCACCAGACGCGCGCACTGCTGCAGCGCGCACACCGATTCGGTGAGCGAAGGCAGCAGGCTCACGATGCGCTGCGGCGGCCGCGCGAACGTGAGCCGGCGGCCGCGGGCATCGACGATCGTGATCGGCCCGGCCGGTGCCGGGGATGCCGTGGAAGCGGAGGGTGCCGCGGGCGAAGCCGCGCCCCGTGCCGTTGCGGGCGCGAGTGCCATGAATACGGCGGCAGGCAGTGCCGCGGCAGCGGCCGCCCATCGGCCTGTGGTACGGGACGGCGGAACCCGCAGCAGCCGGGCACTGGCACGGCGCAGCATCGAAAGAACCCGGGCCGCACCCGTGGTGCCGTTCACGGTCGCCATGGATGTGCTTCCTTCTTGAGCGTTAGCGGCAGCCCCGCCGCCACCAGCGTGACGCGCTCGCAGGCCTCGGCCGTGCGCTGGTTGAGCACGCCCAGCGCATCCACGAAGGCGCGCACCTCGCGGCCCATGGGGATGACGCCCAGCCCGATCTCGTTGCCCACGATCACGACCGGCCCGGCCGTCCGCCGCACGGCCTCCAGGAAATCGCGGCACTGGGGTTCGAACGCGGCGATGTGTTGCGGGCCGCAGGCCTGTGCGGCCCCCTCGCCGGACGCCGCCAACGGCATCAGCCACTGCGTAAGCCAGAGCGTGAGGCAATCGACAACGACGATGGTCTCCGGCGCGGAATGGCGGACCAGGGCGCCGGCCACATCGCGCGGCGCCTCCACCGTCTGCATGCCGGGCACGCGCACCGCGCGCTCGCGCTGGTGGCGCGCGATGCGCTCGCGCATCTCGTCGTCCCAGGCCTGGCCGGTGGCGACGAATACCGCGCGGTGCGCGGGAGAGGCATCCACCCAGGCACGGGCCAGCGCTTCGGCACGCCGTGACTTGCCGCTTTTCTGGCCGCCCAGGATGAGCTCGCTGCGCGCAAGGGCGAGCGCCGCCGCCGTGCCGTCGCTCATGGCGTGGCCTCCTGTGGATCGGCCGCCACCCGCAGCGCGGCCTCCGCGCCGAACAGCGCTGCCGTCGCATGGGGGCTCGATGGGAACCATGCATGGAAGTAGCTCGCCAGGATGCTGCCGTGGTGGTAGAGGGCCTCGCCGATGACGCCGCCGCGGTCGTCCGGCAGCGGCCGCCGGGTGCGGGCGCGCACGGGGGCGCTGCTTTCGCAGGTCGAATAGTGGAAGGTATGGCCGCGCAGCACATGGCCCTGCAGGTCCAGCTGCTGCGGGCCCAGGGCGGCCAGGCGCTTCTGCATGGCGACGCGGCCCGGCAGCAGGCCCCAGAGCGGCTTGCACGTGCCGTCCGCGAGCAGGATCGATTCGAAGAGCGCCATCATGCCGCCGCATTCTGCCCATACGGGCCGGCCGGCCTGCACGTGGGCCCGCAGGCTCGCCTGCATGCCGGTGTTGGCGGCGAGGCGGTCCGCATGCAGCTCCGGGTATCCGCCCGGCAGCCACACCGCATCGCACGGCGGCAGCGCGTCATCGCCGAGCGGCGAGAACCGCACCACGCGCGCGCCGAGGGCCTGCAGCGTGTCCAGGTTGGCACGGTAGACGAAGCAGAAGGCGGCATCGTCCGCGACGGCCACGGTGCGGCCCGCCAGCAGCGGTGGCACCGGCGCACGCGGTGCGGGCGCGGCGAACGCCACCGCGAAGCGATCGCGCAGGTCGCCGAGCGACATCTGGCCCAGCGGCGTCTGCGCGAGCGCATCGGCGGCCCGGTCCAGGCGCGCGAGGCCGTCATCCAGCTCGTGCGCGGCCACCAGGCCCAGGTGCCGCTCCGGCAGCAGCCCCGCCCGCTGCCGCGCGGGCAGGGGCGCTTCGGTGCCGTCGGGCGGCGCGATGCGCGCGAGCGCACCCAGCCAGTCCTGCGGATCGGCCAGGCTGTCGCGCAGCATGCCCGCATGGCGTGCGCTGCCCACGCGGTTGGCCAGCACGCCCGCCCAGGGCAGGCCCGGCCGGTAATGGCGCAGGCCCCAGGCCAGCGCCCCGAAGGTGCCCGCCATGGCCGAGGCATCCACCACCGCCAGCACCGGCAGGCCGAAGCGCTGCGCCAGATCGGCGAGGCTCGGCGTACCGTCGAAGAGGCCCATCACGCCCTCGATCAGGACCAGATCGGCCTCCTGCGCGGCGGCATGCAGCCGCTCCGCCGCATCCTGCTCGCCGGTCATCCAGAGATCGATGGCGTGCACGGGCGCGCCGCTCGCCCGCTCCAGCCAGCAGGGGTCGAGGAAATCCGGCCCGCACTTGAACACGCGCACGCGCCGCCCCTGCCGCGCGTGCAGGCGCGCGAGCGCGGCCGTGACCGTGGTCTTGCCCTGCCCCGAGGACGGCGCGGCGATCGCGATCGCCGGGCAGCGGATCGTGCCGGCCGGGTTCGCGGGCCCGCTCAACGTGGCGCCCACTTCAGGCCCACGTAGAACGTGCGGCCCGCCTGCGCGTAGGTGCGCGCGGTCTGGTAGGTCTTGTCGGCGATGTTGTCCACGCGGGCCAGCAGCGTCGTGTCCTGCGCCACGCGCGTGCTGGCGTACAGGTTCACGAGCGTGTAGCCGCCCAGCACGGTGGTGTTGGCGGCGTTGTCGAAGCGCCGGCCCTCGGCCTGCACTTCGGAGCCCACCGTCCAGCCGGCGATGCGCGTGTCGGCGCCCAGCGTGGCGTGTCGCTTGGCGCGGCGCGCCAGCTGGCGGCCGGTGGTTTCGTCGTGGTGGTTCTGCAGGTCCACGGAGGCGCGCAGCTGCACGGCGCCCAGGGTGTGCTGGGCCGAGAGCGTCACGCCCTCGTAGCGTGCGCGGCCCGCGTTGGCGTAGCAGCCGTACTCGTCCCGGCAGGGACCGGCCGCGCCGAACACGATGAGGTTCTTCACGCGGTTGCGGTAGGCCACGATCGACGCGCTGCTCGCGCCCTGCGCCCAGCGCAGGCCCAGTTCCACGTTGCGGCCCTCTTCGGGTTGGAGCGATGCGACGCCGTAAGGACTGAAGCGCTGATAGAGCGTGGGCGCGCGGAACGAGGTGCCGGCCGATGCCGTGGCGCGCCACTGCGGCGTGATCGCGTAGCCGTAGGCGATGCTGCCGGTGTTGTGGCCGCCGAACTCGCTGTCGGAGTCGTGGCGGGCGTTGAGCTGCACCGCGTGCGGGCCTGCGGTGAAGCCGTAGCCGAGCGCCAGCGCATCCTGCGAGCGGTCGCCGTCGATCTCGCCGTTGCTCAGGTGGTCTTCGCGGCGCTCCAGCGCGGCTGTGAAGAGGTGCCCGCCCTGCCGCCATTCGTTCTGGAAGAGATAGCCGCGCAGGCGGGTGTCGGTGACGTAGGGAGACGGGCGCGTCTCGTAGCGGTCGCGCGAATCGGTGACCGACAGGCGCGTGGTGTAGTGCTCGGTCCACTGCGCGCGCCAGTTCAGCCCCAGCGCGTGCATGCGGTGCAGTGCGCGGTCGTCGTTGCCCAGGGGCGTGGTGTCGTAGCCTGCATTGCTGTCGGCGCCCAGCAGCGTGCCCTCGATGCGCTGGCGCGGATCGATCTGCAGGCCCACGCGCGCGTTCACGGCGGAGCGGCGCAGGCCGTCCTTGTCGGGGTTCTGGCCCGCGACGGGGCGGGCGTTGAAGCCATCGCTGATCTCGCGCTCCAGGCCCAGCGCGTAATCCACGGCGCGGCCCTCGCCCGCCGAGCCGCTCACGCCGGCCTCGGCCTTGTAGGTGCCGTGGCTGCCGGCGCCGATGCCCACGTAGGGCTGCGCCGGGCCTTCGCCCTTGCGCGTGAAGATCTGGATGACCCCGCCCACGGCGTCCGATCCGTACACCGCGGCGGCGGGGCCGCGCAGCACCTCGATGCGGTCGATGAGGCCCAGCGGGATCGCCTCCCAGGGCGCGCCGCCCGTGGTCTGCGAATCCATGCGCACGCCGTCGATGTAGACGGCGGTGAAGCGCTGCTCGGCGCCGCGCAGGTACAGGCTGGTGGTCGTGCCCGGCCCGCCGTTGCGCGAGATTTCCACGCCCGGCACCCGGGCCAGCACGTCGGCCAGGCCGGTGGCGCCGCTGCGCTCGATGGTCTCGCGGTCCACGATGGACACGTCGGCTACGAGGTCCGCGAGCGGCTGGGGCGTGCGGTTGGCGGTGACCACGGTTTCGCCCAGCGGCGCGGCCTGGGCGCAGGCCAGGGCGGGAAGCAGGGCCGCGGCCAGCAGGGCCAGCGCCACGGGCGCACCGCGGAGGGACGGGGTCGCGCGCGCGCCGGCGGCGCCGCGGAGTCGGAGGGTCGGAGAATGCATGGAAACGATCGGCAGAAAGCGAGCCCGCGCCGGCCTCCCCGCCGGCATTGGGCGACACGGCCGCGCCCCGGCAGTGAGCGTCGGGATGCGGCCTCCGTGTTGGCCGGTATCCGGGCTGATGGAGGAGCGCGCTCCGACGCCTTCCCAGGCGCTTGTTCAAGGCGCCCAGTGGCTTCGTGAAGGAGGCGAGAAGGCCGGTGGGCCGAAAGGCGGCCGGCTTCTTCCATGGACCGTTGCGGGGGCAGCGCAGGCACGGCGCGTCCGTGGCGGACGGCACCTCCCTGCTTCCCGTTGAACCGCGGTCTGTGAACCAGCACCGCAGGCACCAACGCTGCGGATTCTAGGGCCTGTTCACGTTTCGATGCACATTCGCCCGTCCGCGCAGCGGCCTACGGACGCCCTCGCCGCTGTGGCGCGGACGCATCGCCACCTACAATCGACGGATGGTTTCTCCTTCCCCCCTCGACCAGATCACGGAACGCGTGGAGCGGCTGCTCGCGCGCCATGCCGAACTGCAGCGCGCCAATGCCCTGCTCACGGCCCAGGTCGTCTCGCTCACACAGGAACGCGACTCCCTCCGCTCGCGCCTGCACACCGCCCGCACGCGCGTGGACGCGCTGCTCGAGAAGCTGCCCGCCGCGCCGGACGCCGCGCCCGCCGGCCCGAACGATCCTCTGAAGGACGCCGAATGAACCACATCGAAGTGCAGATCATGCAGCAGGGCTACCGCCTCGCCTGCCCCGAGGGGCAGCAGGAGACGCTGCTGCAGGCCGTCGAGCGCGTGGACGCGGCCATGACCCGCATCCGCGACGCCGGCAAGGTGCGCGCGCGCGAGCGCATCGCCGTGCTGGCAGCGCTGAATCTCGCCTTCGAACTGGCCGACCACCAGGCGCGCTCCGCGCAGCAACCGCAACCGCAACCGCAGCAGCATCCTGACGATCCGCAGCCACACCCCGGCAACGAGGATTCTCCCCCTCAGGCCGACGGGAGCGTGGAGAGCCTGCAGGACGGCGCCCCGCAGGCCGCAGCATCCGCGGCGGCCCCCCCGGCCCCGCAAGCCGCGGCGGAAGCGGCGGCCCCGCCCGAGCGCCCATCCGACGCCGCCATCGGCGCCGCTGGCGACGAGGCCCTGGAGGCGCTGCTGCGGCGGCTCGACCAGGCGCTGGGCCAGGAGGGCCGGCCCGCCTGAGCGGCCCGCCTTCTGCATCCCTGCGCTTCCAAAGGTCGCTCCAGGTGCCTACAATGGAGGTGTCTGCAGTGCCGCCGGGCCTTATATTTCCTTGAACCAATGCTCACTGAGCACGGGCTTGGTACATTGCCCGGTGAGCGTGATCATCTCGCGTCAGATGAACCCAACGCCTGGCTGCCCTCGCCCCCCTGAACCCCCGGTTCAGGATGAGGGTCCGGTGGCTACTGCAGGCACCCTCTTCCCCAGCGCCGCGGCTGACCCCGCGGCGCTTTTTCATTTCTGGACCCTGGGGCCGGTGCGGCCCATGCTCCTCCCCCCCTGCAGGGCTAAGGGAGGGCGGGCGGCGGCTGCACGACCAGCGTGCGGAACGCCTGCGCCGGCAGCCCCGGCGCGAGCAGGAAGCCCTGGAAGTAGTGGCATTCCATGGCCTGCAATGCCTGCCGCTGCTCCGGGGTCTCGACCCCCTCGGCCACCACCTGGATGCGCAGCGCGCGGCCGATGTGCACGATCGCCTCGATGATCGCGCGGTCGCTCTCGTCGTCCGGCAGGCCGCGCACGAACGACTGGTCGATCTTCAGCTTGTGGATCGCGAGCTTCTTGAGGTAGGCGAGGCTCGAATACCCGGTGCCGAAATCGTCGATCGACAGCCCCACGCCGAGCGCCGCCAGGGCCGCGAGGCGCTGCTCCATCTCCCGCGCATCCTGCAGCAGGATGGTCTCGGTGAGTTCCAGCTCCAGCAGCGAGGCCGGCAGGCGGTGGCTGCGCAGCAGCGACACCAGCCGCTCCACGAAGCCCGGCTGGCGGAACTCCAGCGCGGACACGTTCACCGCGACCATGAGTGGCGTGCCCGCGCGCATCCACTCGGCGGCCTCGCGGATCGCCTGCTCCAGCACCCAGGCCCCGAGGGTCACGATATACCCTGACTCCTCGGCCAGCGGGATGAAGACCCCGGGCGAAACGGGGCCCATGACCGGATCGTTCCAGCGCAGCAGCGCTTCGGCACCGACGATGCGCCCCGTCGCCATCTCGACCTGCGGCTGGTAGTGCACCGCGAAATGCCCCTGGTCGAGCGCCTGGCGCATCGCATGCTCCAGCTGCATGCGCGAGAGCAGGTCGGCATTCATCTGCGGCTGGTAGAAGCCGTAGCTGCCGCGGCCGCGTTCCTTGACACGGTACATCGCCGTGTCAGCCTGCTTGATGAGATCGTCCAGCGTGGCGCCGTCGCGCGGATGCAGGGCGATGCCGATGCTGCACTGGATGGAGAACCCCATGCCGTCCAGCATGAAGGGCTGGCGCATCTCGTCCAGGATGCGGCGCGCGACGCTCTCGGCCACCTCGGCCCCGCTGGCGTGCAGGTGGATGACGAACTCGTCGCCGCCGAGCCGGCACAGCATGTCGCTCTGGCGCAGGCAGCCCTGCAGGCGCTGCGCCACCAATTGCAGCACCCGGTCGCCGAACAGATGCCCGAGCGAGTCGTTGATGATCTTGAAGCGGTCCAGGTCGATGAACAGGATCGCGAAGCCGCCGCCCGACACGGCCACCTCTTCGATCGCCGAGGCGACGCAGCGCGACAGCAGCAGGCGGTTGGGCAGGCCCGTCAGCACGTCGCTGTAGGCCAGCTGCTCGATGCGCTTCTGCGCCGCGTGCTGCAGCGTCAGGTCGCGAAACGAGTACACCCGGCCCATGGGCCGGCCGTGGCTGATCTGCGGCACGGAGCGGCGCTCGATGACGGTGCCGCTGCGCAGGTGCAGGATGTCGGTGGTCTCTTCTTCCGGGAACTGGGCGATGCCCAGCAGGCGCGCACGGTAGGCGTCCGCATCGACCACCTGCCGCGCCATGTGCGTTTCGAGGGCGGCATCGTCGCGCTCCACCAGCAGCTCGTCCGGCAGGTTCCACAGCAGCGCCAGCCGCTGGTTGAAGGCCCGCACGCGGCCGGCCATGTCGCACACCAGCATGCCGTCCGCGGCCGAATCGAGCGTGGCACGCAGCTCGCAGAGCAGCCGCTCGAGCTCGCCCTGGATGGCGGCCTGCTCGCTGCGGTCCACCATGCCGAGCACCAGCAGCGGCGCGCCTGCGCCATCGGGCCCGACGGCATCGATGGCCGCGACGCGGCGGTCCACCGGCACGAGCCGTCCATCGCCGCGCAGCATGCTGGAATGCGAATGGATGCCGGCGCGCAGCGCGGGAAGGTCCTGCATCCAGAAGGCGACGTCCTCGGGCGTGGCCGCGAGGGCGTACACGGGCTGGCCTTCCATCGCCTCGGCGGGCCGGCCGGCCAGCGCCACGGCCGCCGGATTGCAGAACACCACGTCGAGCGATTGGGCGTCCACGAGCCAGAGCGCTTCGGGCAGTCCTTCGAACAGGGACCGCCAGGCGGCGTCGGCGGGGATGCGGTTCACGCGGCCTCTCCGTCCGCCGCGGCGCGCGCCGTGTCCGCTTCGGTGGCATCCACGGCGCGCTCGAAGAAGTAGCAGATGCGTTTGCGCGGCGAAAGATAGTCGAGCGCATCGCGCGGCAGCTGCGCCGGCCGCAGGCTGCGCCGGATGCCGAGGTCGCGCGCCTGCTCCAGGTCCAGCACCAGGGCATCGTCGCGCGGCACGGCGGGGTCGTGGACGATCACCCGCGGACGCAGCGGCCGCGCCGAATCCACCGCGACGACGATGGCGTAGCGCTCGTTGGTGAGCTGGACGATCGAGCCCGCAGGGTACACGCCCATGAGCCGGATGAAGGACTGCAGCACCTTCGCGTCGAAGCGCGATTTGTGCTGTGCGAACAGCACCGACAGCGCCTCGTGGGGCGTGAGCGGCTGCACGCCGTGCAGCGGATTGCACAGGCGGTCGTAATGGTTGACGAGCGCGAGCACCTGGCCCGAGCGGCCGAGCTCCGAGCCTTTGAGCCCCAGGGGGAAACCGCCGCCGTCGGCCCGCTCGTGGTGCTGGGCGATGGCGGAAACCACCGCCCGGCCCAGGCCCATGCGCTGCGCCAGCACCACCGATTCGCCCACGTGCGCCTCGTAGAGCGCCTGGTCCGCGGGGCCCAGGGGGGCGCCGGGCTGCGCGACGTGCGGCGGCAGCGTGATCTTGCCGAGGTCGTGCAGCAGCGCGGCGATGCCCAGATCGCCGAGGTCGTCGCCGCGCATGCCCAGCGTCTTGCCGAGCAGCAGCGAGAGCACGGCCACGTTCACCGAGTGCAGGGCCGCGCGCGTGCCGACGCGTTCGGACAGCAGCCGGATGGCCGTTTCGCTGTGGTCGGAGAGCTGGCTGACGCAGCCCTGGACCAGCGCCTCGGTGGCGCGGCGGGCTTCCGCCGGGTCCTGCTCGGCGTGCAGCGCCAGGCGCTCGTAGGTGCGGGTGGCGCGCGCGAACTGCTCGTCGCAGCGGGCCAGGGAGCGGCGCTGTGCGGCCAGCCGCTCCTGCAGCAGGCTGGCGGGCTCGGCCTTCGCGGGGGCGTCCGGTGCATCGGCGGCTCCGTGCTGCACGCTCGCATGCGGGTGCGCGCCCTCCTCCGCCGCGGCCTCCCCGGGCAGCTCGCACACGTCGGGATCGCTGCGTGCCGGCACCCAGCGCACCTGCTGGAGACCGAGGGACCGGAGGGTGCCGAGCTGTTCGGCGGAGGCGATGCGGAAGCTGCTGACCGGGAACGGGTGGTTCATCCACCCGAGGTCGAGCTGGATGTACATGCCCACGCGCAGCCGGGCAACGTCGATGAGGAAGGAAGAGTTCACAGGATTCGCGATGACGGAAGGCTCGTAACCCCCCTCATTCGCAACCATTATCACTACTTCGTCAGCACCTGTTTCGGTAAGCGCGCAAAATTTGCCGGCTCAGCGGCACCAGAGTTCCGCGGCCCGGTGCGCTGTATCCATCCACAGGGCCCAGCCCGCCACGGCGGCCAGCAGCACCCCGGCGATGCGGGTGCCCCAGGTGGCGCGCACCGCATCCATGCGTGACCGCAGGCGGCGCCATGCCCACGAGCCGCCCACGAGCCAGAGGCCGCCGCCCAGCCCGAACGCCGCCATCGCCGCCGCGCCCTGCACGGCGCCACCGCCGAGCGCCGCCACGAGCAGCGCCGAATAGAGCAGGCCGCACGGCATCAGCGCCCAGGCAAGGCCCGCCGCCGCCGCGCCGCCCGGCGCGCGCACCACCGGCCCGAGCCGCGCCCACACCGTCCGGCCGGCGCGCTCCACCCACGCGGGCTGCCGCGCCTGCAGCGCCATGAGCACGCCCCAGGCCAGCATGGCCACGTGCAGCAGCGTCCATGCGGGGCGCAGCGCGGCGGACTGCTGGGTGAGCCAGGCGAGCCGGTCCATGGCCAGCGCGGCCGTGGCGCCGGCCAGCGCGTAGCCGGCCAGGCGCGCGAGGTGGAACCATGCCGCCCGTGCGGCGGTGCCTGCCGTTCCGGTCGCGGCGGCAATGGCGGTACGAGCACCCGCAGCGCCCCCCGCCTGCGGGCCGGCCGCGGGTGCCACCGCCATCCACTGCACGCGGGGTCCGTCCCGGCGCGCCGCACCCGCGCCAGCGTCCGCACCGCCGATGACCGCGCCGCAAGGCGCCGCGCACATCGCGAGGCAGTGGGGTCCCCCCGCCAGTCCCATGGCGAAGGCCGTCCAGATCAGGGCGTCGGGCATGGCGCGGGTCGGCGGTTCAGATGATCCGCGAGAACCGGGCGCGCGTGCGGTCGGCCTGCAGGTAGCGGTCGAACACCATGGCGACGCCGCGCACGAAGAACCAGCCCATCTCGGTCACCGTGATGCCGTCGCTGCCCAGGGTGACCAGGCCGTCCCCGGCCATGCCGTCCAGCACCTCCAGCTCGGCGGCGAAATACCGGCGGAAGTCGATCAGCCAGGACTGCTCCATCGGCTCGAACAGCACTTCGCCCTGGCACATCAGCGCCATGATGACCGAGCGGCGCACGAGGTCGTCGCGCGTGAGCGCCAGGCCGCGCACCACCGGCAGCCGGCCCTGGTTGATCAGGTCGTAGTACTCGTCGAGCGTCTTGGCGTTCTGGCTGTACGTGGCGCCCACGCGGCCGATCGCCGAGACGCCCAGCGCGATCAGGTCGCAGTCGGGCTGCGTGCTGTAGCCCTGGAAATTGCGGTGCAGCCGCCCCTGGCGCTTGGCCACGGCCAGTGCATCATCCGGCAGCGCGAAATGGTCCATGCCCACGTACACGTAGCCCGCCTCCTGGAAGGCGTTGAGCGAGCGCGACAGCATCGACACCTTGGCGGAGGCCATCGGCAGCTCGGCCGACACGATGCGCCGCTGCGGCTTGAAGCGATCGGGCAGGTGCGCGTAGGCGTAGAGCGCGATGCGGTCGGGCCGCAGCTCGGCGACCTGGGCGAGCGTGCGGTCGAACGACTCGGGCGTCTGCCGGGGCAGGCCGTAGATCAGGTCCACGTTGATCGACTCGAAGCCGATCCGGCGCGCCTCCTGCACGAGCGCGAACACCTGCTCGGCGGGCTGCACGCGGTGCACGGCCTTCTGCACGGCCGGGTCGAAATCCTGCACGCCGAAGCTCAGCCGGTTGAAGCCGAGCTGCGCGAGCTTCGCGAGCCGCTGCGCGTCCACCGTGCGCGGATCCACCTCGATCGAGTATTCGCCGCCGGGAACGAGCGTGAAGCTGCGCCGCAGCATGTTCATGAGTTCCTGCAGGCCGTCGTCGCTCAGGAAGGTCGGGCTGCCGCCGCCGATGTGCAGCTGGCTCACGGCCTGGCCCGGAGCGCAGTGCGCCATGTGCAGGTCGATCTCGCGGCTCAGGTAGCGCAGGTAGACGTCGGCGCGCTCGGGATGGCGCGTGATGATCTTGTTGCAAGCGCAGTAGTAGCACAGCGATTCGCAGAACGGGATGTGCACGTAGAGCGAGAGCGGCACCGCCTTGGCGGCCGAGCCGAGCCGGCGCTGCTGCAGGGCCAGCACGTACTCGTCCGGGCCGAAGGCCTCCACGAAGCGGTCGGCGGTCGGGTAGGAGGTGTAGCGGGGCCCCGGCACGTCGAAGCGGCGCAGAAGCTCGGGAGTCACAGCGTTCATGGTGCGGAATTCCTTGTCGATCCACAATGTGCCCCAGGTGCCGCGCCCGTGTCCTTGACGTCGGTCAAGCATTTGGAAGCGCACCGCTGCCACAATTGACGCATCACAGTTGTATGCCACATTGACCGCGTGCCCACCCCGTGCACGGCAGTCGCGCAGTGGCCGAAATGCCTAGAAGGGAAGGGCCGCTCATCCATGAATCCGCACACCATCAAGGTCGCCTGTTCGAACTGCAACCTGCGCGAGCTCTGCATGCCGCTCGGCTTGAACGACCAGCAGCTGCAGCGCATCGATGACATCGTGGCGACGCGCCGCAAGGTCAAGCGCGGCGGCACGCTGTTCCGCAACGGCGAGTCCTTCACGTCGCTCTACGCGATCCGCACGGGCTTCTTCAAGACCTGCGTGGCCACCGAGGACGGACGCGACCAGGTGACGGGCTTCCAGATGGCGGGCGAGATCATCGGGCTCGACGGCATCGTGAGCGACCACCACACCTGCGATGCCGTCGCGCTGGAGGACGCCGAGGTCTGCGTGATGCCTTTCGACCGCATCGAGGAGCTGTCGCGCGAGGTCACCGCCCTGCAGCACCACGTGCACAAGATCATGAGCCGCGAGATCGTGCGCGAGCACGGCGTGATGCTGCTGCTCGGCAGCATGCGCGCCGAGGAGCGCCTGGCCGCGTTTTTGCTCAACCTCGTGCAGCGCCTGCATGCGCGTGGCTTCTCGCAATCCGAACTGGTGCTGCGCATGACGCGCGAGGAGATCGGCAGCTACCTGGGCCTCAAGCTGGAGACCGTGAGCCGCACGTTCTCGAAGTTCGTCGAGGAAGGCATCGTCGAAGTCAAGCAGCGGCACGTGCGCATCGTGGAGCCGGATGCGCTCAAGCGCATCGTGAACAGCCAGGCGTGTCACTGACATCCCCCTGAGGCGCTGCGCGCCTTCCCCCTTCTCTCGCCGTGCTGCGCACGGCGGGAAGAGGAAATATCACTGCATGAACTTGCCGCACTCGAGCGGCCGCTCACCCGTGGGCACGGGGCAGCGGTTGAGCTCGAACGGCGACATCGAGAGCAGCGTGGTGAGCGCGCCTGAGAGCATGCACAGCGCCCAGAACACGAAGAACGCCACCGTGTAGACGCCTTCGCGCGAGATCGCGAGGGGCTGGTCGGCCCAGTGCAGGGCGGCCGGGTCCACGAAGGCGAATACCACCATTTCGATCAGGCCGGCCACCAGGAAGGCGGGCCAGGCGATCCACATCAGGCGCTGGGCTTTCATCGCGATCTCCTCCTTTGCGTTGCTTGTGCTGCCACCGGAAGCGGCGCCGCGCCGGGCCCGCCGCTGGTCGCGGACCGTCCCGCCCCTGCCCGGCCACCCCGCGCGAACGCGGCGGCAGCGCTACCGGGGCGGGGCCGCTTCAGCGCGGCTGGTCCTGCTGGGGCGTGGCGGCGTGGTTGCGTGCCTTCATCGCCGGCTCCATGCCTGCGCGCGCGCGTTCCCGCGCGAGCGTGCGGTTGATCTCGATGCCCTGGCGGTAGTAGTCCTCCGCCACGACCGGATCGGGCTGGCGCACGGCGAGCCATGCGGTCGCCGTGCCGGCCACCACAACGATCGCGGGGCCCGCGATCACCATCCACACGTGGCCGAACTTCCACCACGGCTGGGCGACCGTGCCGGCCGCGCTGCCGATGGTTGTTGGCGCTGCATTCGTCGCTGCCGCTGCATTGGTTGCTGTCGTCATGACCTGACTCCTTCTTCCTCGTCGCGTGCCCATCACACCATGCGGTCGCGGGGCACGCCAATACCGGATAACACCAATCCCACCCTCTGCGTGCCGTTCAGCGCGGCACGAGGAAGATGGACTTCTCGCGCACGTGGGCCTGCGTGCCCAGTGCCTCGATGTCGAACGCCACCGGGTGCGACCCCGGCGCGGCCGAGCCGTAGGGAATCTGCAGCCGAACGGCCACCCAGCGCGACTGCGCCGCGCCGATTTCCAGCTCGGCGTCGGACGCCACCACCAGCCCCTCCAGCCCCGTGGCCGCGATGCGGTAGCGCTGGGGCGCCTCGGTCGCGTTCATGATCTGCAGGCTGTAGACGTTCTCCAGCCGGCCGCCCGCGACGATGCGCGAGAGCGCCGCGCGGTCGCGCACCACGTCCACCTTGAGCGGCGTGCGCAGCGCCAGGCTCGTGAGCATGCCGGCGCTGAGCGCCACCAGCACCGCGCTGTAGATGAGCACCCGCGGACGCAGCACGCGGCGCAGCATCTGCGACTGCGTCCAGCGGTTCGCCACGCCGTTCTGCGTGGAGTAGCGAATCAGCCCGCGCGGGTACTTCATCTTGTCCATCACCGTGTTGCACGCGTCCACGCACAGGCCGCAGCCGATGCATTCGTACTGCAGGCCGTTGCGGATGTCGATGCCCACCGGGCAGACCTGCACGCACAGGGTGCAGTCGATGCAGTCGCCCAGGCCCTTGGCGCGGTGGTCCACCGACTTGTTGCGCGGGCCGCGCGGCTCGCCGCGGGCGTCGTCATAGGTGACGACGAGGGTGTCCTTGTCGAACATCGCGCTCTGGAAGCGCGCGTACGGGCACATGTACTTGCAGACCTGCTCGCGCAGGAAGCCGGCGTTGCCGTAGGTGGCGAAACCGTAGAACGCCACCCAGAAGAGCTGCCACGATCCCTGCAGCGCCATCACCTCGGCGCCCAGTTCGCGGATCGGCACGAAGTAGCCCACGAAGGTGAAGCCCGTCCATGCCGAGACGGCGATCCAGAGGAACTGCTTGAGCGCCTTCTTGCGGACCTTCTCGAAGGTCCAGGGCCCGTGGTCGAGCCGCAGGCGCGCGCTGCGGTCGCCCTCCACCTTGTGCTCGATCCACATGAACATCTCGGTGTACACCGTCTGCGGGCAGGCGAACCCGCACCAGAGCCGCCCCGCCACCGCGGTGAACAGGAAGAGCGCCAGCGCCGAGATGATGAGCAGGCCCGTCAGGTAGATGAAGTCCTGCGGGTAGAGCACCAGGCCGAACAGGTAGAAGCGCCGTGCACCCAGGTCGAACAGCACCATCTGCCGCTCGCCCCACTGCAGCCACGGCAGGCCGTAGAACACCAGCTGCGTGAAAGCGACCATGGCCCAGCGCCAGCGCGCGAACACGCCGGCGATGGACCGCGGGTAGATCTTCTTCTGGGCTTCGTAGAGAGAGACGACTTCGGCCTGTGCCGATCCGCCGTCCGCCGGAACGGGGGCGATCGGGATGACCTTGCGCGGCTGTCCGTCAGGGGGCTTCATGGTGGTTCTGCTTGTGCTCTGTGGGCCGGCGGTCTCGTGTCGTGGGAGCGGGTCGTTGCGCGTGGCGCACCGGGGCCGAAGGAGAGCGGCGCGCCGGCCGGCGGCGCTCCCCTGCAGGCCACGAACTTTCAGCGGGCCGGTACGGCCGCGGCGGTGTTCGCGCCCGCCCGGTTGGACAGGCCCCACACATAGGCGGTGAGCACGCCGATCTGTGCATCGGTGAGCTTGCCGGCCTGCGCGGGCATCTGGTTCGTCTTGCCGTGGTTGACCATGGCGGTGATGGCACCCTCGCCCCAGCCGTGCAGCCAGACATCGTCGGTCAGGTTGGGTGCGCCCAGCGCGGTGTTGCCCTTGCCGTCCATGCCGTGGCAGGCGGCGCACGCCGTGAACTTGGGCTTGCCCAGCGAGGCGCGCAGCGAGTCGTGCGGGCTGCCCGAGAGGCTCAGCACGTAGTGCGCGAGGTTGCGCACGTCCTCGGGCGAGCCGACGGCCGCGGCCATGGGCGGCATCATGCCGGTGCGGCCCTTCTCGATCGTCTCGCGGATGTTGGCGGGCGCGCCGCCGTGCAGCCAGTCGCCGTCGGCCAGGTTCGGGAAGCCCTTGCTGCCGCGCGCATCCGAGCCGTGGCACTGCGAGCAGTTGTTCATGAACAGGCGCTCGCCGATCGCCATCGCCTCGGGGCTGGCGGCCGCCTGCTCGGTCGACATCGCCGCGAAGCGGGCATAGAGCGGCTCCAGCTCGGCCTTCGCCTTGGCCATCTCGTTCTCGTACTCGCCGCGCTGCGACCAGCCCAGCTGACCGCTGAAGCGGCCGAGGCCGGGATAGGCGGCCAGATAGCCCAGGCCGAACACGATGGTGATGACGAACAGCCACATCCACCAGCGCGGCATCGGGTTGTCCATTTCGGTGAGGTCGCCGTCCCAGACGTGGCCCGTGGTGTTGTCCGCGCGCGGCTCGACCTTCTTGCGCGAGGTGATCCACAGCAGGATGAGGCAGCCGGCGATGCCGCCGAGGGTCAGCGCGACGACGTACACCGACCAGAAATTGTGGGTGAAGTCACTCATGGTTCTTCTCGTTCTTGAAAGAATTCAGGGGAGCGTCCTGCTCGGCGAACGGCAGCTGCGCGGCCTCCTCGAAACGGGAGCGGTTGCCGCGCGAGAACGCCCAGACCAGGATCCCGAGGAAGAGCGCGAAAGAGACCAGCGTCGCGATGATGCGCACCGTGGTGATGTCCATGGCGGCCTCCCGTTACTTGAGCGCGCGGCCCATGACCTGCAGGTAGGCCACCAGCACGTCCAGCTCGGTCTTGCCCTTGACCTCTTCGGCCGCGCCGGCGATCTGCTCGTCGGTGTAGGGCACGCCGGCCACGCGCAGCGCCTTCATGCGGGGCGCGGCGACGGATGGGTCCACCGCGGTCTTCTCCAGCCAGGAATAGGCCGGCATGTTGGACTCGGGCACCACGTCGCGCGGGTTGTTCAGGTGGATGCGGTGCCACTCGTCGCTGTACTTGCCGCCCACGCGGTGCAGGTCCGGGCCCGTGCGCTTGCTGCCCCACTGGAAGGGGTGGTCGTACACGAACTCGCCCGCCACCGAGTAGTGGCCGTAGCGCAGCGTCTCGGCGCGGAAGGGGCGGATCATCTGCGAGTGGCAGTTGTAGCAGCCCTCGCGCAGGTAGATGTCGCGGCCCAGCAGCTGCGTGGCGGTGTAGGGCTGCACGCCCTCGACCGGCTCGGTGGTCGACTTCTGGAAGAACAGCGGCACGATCTCCGCCAGGCCACCAATGGCCACCACCAGCACGATCAGCACGATCATGAGGAAGTTGTTGGTCTCGATCTTCTCGTGGGAGAAGCCGGCTTTTGTCGTTGTGTTGTCGGACATGGAAAGCGCTCCAGGGGTTCAGGCGTGGGCGGGTGCCACGGCCGGGATCTGCACCTTGACCGAGCGGCCGGCCATGGCGGTCTTCCACACGTTCCAGGCCATCACCACCATGCCCGCGAGGTAGAGCAGGCCGCCGGCGAAGCGGATGACGTAGAAGGGATAGGTGGCCTTCACGCTCTCGACGAAGGTGTAGGTGAGCGTGCCGTCGGCATTCACCGCGCGCCACATCAGGCCCTGCATCACGCCGGCGATCCACATGGCGGCGATGTAGAGCACGATGCCGATGGTGGCCATCCAGAAGTGCAGCTCGATCGCCTTGATGGAGTGCATCTTTTCGCGGCCGAACAGGCGCGGCACGAGGTAGTAGAGCGAGCCCATCGTGATCAGGCCGACCCAGCCGAGCGCGCCGGCGTGCACGTGGCCGACGGTCCAGTCGGTGTAGTGGCTCAGGGCGTTCACCGTCTTGATGGACATCATCGGGCCCTCGAACGTGGCCATGCCGTAGAACGACAGCGACACGATCAGGAAGCGCAGGATGGGGTCGTCGCGCAGCTTGTGCCAGGCACCCGACAGGGTCATGATCCCGTTGATCATCCCGCCCCAGCTCGGAGCCAGCAGGATCAGCGAGAACACCATGCCCACGGACTGCGTCCAGTCGGGCAGCGCGGTGTAGTGCAGGTGGTGGGGGCCGGCCCACATGTAGGTGAAGATCAGCGCCCAGAAGTGCACGATCGACAGGCGGTAGCTGTACACCGGGCGGCCGGCCTGCTTCGGGATGAAGTAGTACATCATTCCCAGGAAGCCGGCGGTGAGGAAGAAGCCCACGGCGTTGTGGCCGTACCACCACTGCACCATCGCGTCCTGCACGCCGGCATAGGCCGAGTAGCTCTTCATCCAGCCCGCGGGCACTTCCGCGCTGTTGACCACGTGCAGCAGCGCCACCGCGAGGATGAAGCCGCCGAAGAACCAGTTGGCCACGTAGATGTGGCGCACCCGGCGCTTGCCCACGGTGCCGAAGAACACGATGGCGTACGACACCCACACGAGCGTGATCAGGATGTCGATGGGCCACTCGAGCTCGGCGTATTCCTTGCCCGTGGTGTAGCCCAGCGGCAGGCTGATGGCCGCGGCCACGATCACAGCCTGCCAGCCCCAGAACGTGAACGACGCGAGCCGGCCCGCGAACAGGCGCACCTGCCCCGTGCGCTGCACGACGTAGTAGCTGGTGGCGAACAGCGCGCAGCCGCCGAACGCGAAGATCACCGCGTTGGTGTGCAGCGGACGCAGGCGGCCGTAGCTGAGCCACGGAACGCCGAAGTTGAGTTCAGGCCAGGCGAGCTGTGCGGCGATGAGCACGCCGACCAGCATGCCGACCACCCCCCACACGACGGCCATGATTGAAAACTGCCGCACGACCGTGTCGTTGTAGTGCGCGGCGTTCGAGACAGAAGAATCCATCGGGCACCTCTTTGGTTTGCTTACAAATTCTGACGAGAGGGGGGCCGGAAGCCTTTGACGAGCGTCAATCGTCCCGAAGAATGCGTTCGCCTTCTTGCTCGACGTTCTCGAACTGGCCGCGGTCGATGGCCCACCAGAGGCCCACGAGGATCAGCAGCACGAGCACGACGGACAGCGGAATGAGCAGGTAGAGGATGTCCATCACACGGCTCCCTGCGCGAGCGCCGCGCCGGCCTGCGGCACGGCCGCGTCCGGTGCCGTGGCCGCTGTCTGCGGCCCGTCGCCCTCCCCGCGCCCGCCGCGTGCGAGGCGCGCCGCGTTCGCCACCACCAGCAGCGAGCTGAGCGCCATGCCCAGGCCCGCGAGCCAGGCCGGCATCCAGCCTGCCACCGCGAGCGGCACGCACAGCGCGTTGTAGGCCGCGGCCCAGGCGAGGTTCTGCCGCACCACGCGCAACGTGCGCCGCGCGAGCCGCACGCTGCGCTCGACCATCGCGAGCCGGTCGCCCATCACCACGAAATCCGAGCGCGAGCGCGCGAGCGGCACGGAGCGGCCGAAGGCGAACGACACATGCGCGCCGGCGAGCACCGGTCCGTCGTTGAGCCCGTCGCCGACCATCGCCACGCGGTGCCCGGCGGCCTGCAACGCGCGCATGCGGTCGAGCTTGTCCTGCGGCGAGCAGTCGCCCCGCGCCACCGCGATGCCCGTAAGCGCGGCGACGCGCGCCACGGCATCGGCACGGTCGCCGGAAAGCAACTCGACCGCGATGCCGGCACGGCGCAGGCGGGCGATCACGCCGGCCGCATCGGCGCGCAGGTCCTCGCACCAATCGAAGCGCGCGATCTCGGCGGGCCAGGCGGCGGGCGGCATGCGATCCGCGCCGCCCACGGACGCCGGGCCGTCCGGCAGCGGCTCCGCGCACAACGCCATCTGCTGCACGGCCTCTGGCGCGCTCTCCGCCGCGCGGCCGAGCCGCAGCAGCGCAGGCGCGAGCCGGCCCTCGCCATCGTCCACGCGCGCGACGAGGCCCTGCCCTGCGACCTCGCGCACTTCGCTCACGCGCCAGCGCGCGGCGGCGGCTTCGCGCTGCGGCCCGGCCGCATCCGCCTCCACCAGCGCGCGCGACAGCGGGTGCAGCGAATGCCGCGCCAGCGCCGCCGCCAGGCCCAGCGCATCGGCCGGCGCGAAGCCCGGCGCCGGATGCACGCCGGCGATGCGGATGCCGTCCTGCGTGAGCGTGCCGGTCTTGTCGAACACGACCGTGTCCACGGCCGCCAATGCCTCCAGGCCCTGCAGGTGGCGCACCAGCACGCCCTGGCGCGCGAGCGCACCGGCCGCGGTGAGCATCGCCACCGGCGTGGCCAGCGACAGCGCGCACGGGCAGGTGACGATGAGTACCGCCACCGCGACCATCAGGGCATGCTCCGGGTCCGTGCGCCACCACCAGGCAGCGGCCAGGCCCGCGGCCAGCAGCACGCCCAGCAAAAACGGCCGCGCGATGCGGTCGGCCAGCTGCGCGAGCCGCGGCTTCTGCGCGGACGCGGCCTCCATCAGCGCGACGATCTCGGCGAAGCGCGTATCGCCGCCCACGCGCTCGATGCGCACCTCCACGGGCGCGCGCAGGTTGTAGCTGCCGGCTGCCACGGTGGAGCCCTCGCCGCGCGGCAGCGGCGTCGATTCGCCCGTGAGCAGGGCTTCGTCCACCTGCGTGCTGCCGTGCTCGATGCGGCCATCGGCCGGGAAGGCTTCGCCCGGCAGCACCCGCACCACGTCGCCCGCCGCCAGCCGGCGCACGGCCACGCGCGCGAACGTGCCATCGGCGCCGCGCCGCTCGATGCTGTCGGGCAGGCGGTTCATCACCGCCTCCAGCGCGCCCGCCGTGCGGTCGCGCAGGCGCATCTCCAGCCAGCGGCCCGTGAGCAGGAAGAACACGAACATGGTGAGCGAGTCGTAGTAGACCTCGCGCCCGAAAATGCCCGCCGGATCGAAGGTGCCCGCCGTGCTCACGGCAAAGGTGATGCCCATGCCCAGCGCCACGGGCAGGTCCATGCTCACGCGGCGCAGCCGCAGGTCGCGCAGTGCACTCGCGAAGAACGGCCCGCACGAGAAGATCACCATCGGCAGCGTGATGACCCATGACGCCCAGCGCAGCAGCCGCTCCATCTCGGCCGTGAGATCGCCCGGCTGCGCGACGTACGCGGGCCACGCGTACATCATCACCTGCATCATGCAGAAGCCCGCCACCAGCCAGCGCCACAGGGCGCGGCGGCCCTCGCGCCGGCGCTGCTCGCGCGCGAAGGCGTCCATGGCCGGCAGCGCCGGGTAGCCCGCGCGCGCCACGGCGGCCATCCATCCGGACGGGCGCACCCGCCCCGCATCCCACACCACGCGCGCGCGGTGCGTGGCCGCGCTCACCTCGGCCTGCTGCACGCCCGGCACGGCGCGCAGCGCATCCTCCACGGTGAGCGCGCAGGCCGCGCAGTGCATGCCGCCGAGCACCACGTGCGATTCCCACAAACCCTGCTGCACCGCGCCGGGCGGTGCGCCATCAGGGGAGCCGCCGGGCACGGGGAGCGGCCGGCCAAAGGCGGACCACTCCTGCGGATCGTCGAGCAGCGCGGCGGCGGAATCGGCCGCGGCCGGCGGCACGGAAGGATCGGACATCATGGCCGGGAGGCTAGGTCCCATGGCACCGGTCCGCGTTGACGCATGTCAAGACACGGGCAACCTTCCCGCCCTACTCTGCAGGCAGGCGCCAAGGCCGTCCCGGCCGCGCCATCTCCCCATTGCTTCCAGGAGAACGAAGATGTCCTACCGCCGCATCCTCATCGCCACCGATGGCTCCGACCTGTCCGACAAGGCCGTCGAGCACGGGCTGTCCCTGGCCCGGCTCTCTGGCGGCCGCGTGGTCGCGCTCAAGGTCGTGCCCCGCTACCCGCGCAGCTACTTCGAGGGCGGCTCGCCGGTGGATGCCGCCGAGGCGCGGCGCATCGAGAGCCAGTGGGCCGCCAGCGCCCAGGCGCTGGTGGACGGCATCCGGCAGCTGGGCGATGCCAAGGGGGTGAAGGTGAAGCCCGTGGTGACCAAGTCGGACCTCGTCGCTGAGGCGATCATCGCCGCGGCCGCCAAGCACGACTGCGACCTGATCGTGATGGCCTCGCACGGCCGCAAGGGCGTCAAGCGCCTGCTGCTGGGCAGCGAGACCCAGCACGTGCTCACGCACTCGAAGGTGCCCGTGCTCGTGCTGCGTTGAAGTCAGCCGAACAACCCCTTGTACTGCTCGCGCAGCAGGTTCTTCTGCACCTTGCCCATGGTGTTGCGCGGCAGCTCGGCGGCGATGAAGCAGCGCTTGGGGATCTTGAAGTTGGCCAGCTTCCCCTTGAGCTGCGCGATGATCGCATCGCCATCGAGCTGCGCGCCCGCCTTGGGCGTCACCACGGCCACGCCCACTTCGCCGAAGTCGGGATGCGGCACGCCCACCAGCGCGCTTTCGGCGACGCCGGACATCTCGTTGATGTAGCCCTCGATCTCCGCCGGGTAGACGTTGTAGCCGCCGCTGATGATCAGGTCCTTGCTGCGGCCGACGATGCTCACGTAGCCGCGGTCGTCCACGCGTCCCACGTCGCCGGTCTTGAACCAGCGCCCGCCGTGCGCATCGGTGGCGAATTCCTCCTGCGTCTTCTCGGGCATGCGCCAGTAGCCCACGAACACGTTCGGGCCCTGCACCTGGATGTTGCCGATCTCGCCCGTGGGCAGCGGCTGGCCGGCGTCGTCCACCACGCGCAGGCCCACGCCCGGCAGCGGGAAGCCCACCGTGCCGCCGCGGCGCTCGTCCTGCCCGCCGTGGCGCGCATCGGCCGCATACGGGTTGCTGGTGAGCATGATGGTCTCGCTCATGCCGTAGCGTTCCAGGATGGTGTGGCCGGTGCGCTCCTGCCATTCCTTGAAGGTCTCGATCAGCAGGGGCGCCGAGCCGGCGATGAAGAGGCGCATGTTCCGCGCGGCCTCGCGCGTCAGGCCGGGCTCGGCCAGCAGGCGCACGTAGAGCGTGGGCACGCCCATGAACACGGTGGCGCGCGGCATGGCGGCGAGCACGGCCTTGGGGTCGAACTTCGCGAGCCAGACCATCTTGCTGCCGTTGATCAGCGCGCCGTGGATGGCCACGAACAGGCCGTGCACGTGGAAGATGGGCAGCGCGTGGATCAGCACGTCACCCGGCTTCCAGCCCCAGTAGTCCTTGAGCGTCTCGGCGTTCGACTGCAGGTTGCCGTGCGTGAGCATCGCGCCCTTGCTGCGGCCCGTGGTGCCGCTCGTGTAGAGGATCGCGGCCAGATCGCCCGCCGAGCGGGCCGCGGGCACGTGCTCGTCGCCCTGGTGCGCGGCGCGCTCCAGCAGGCTGCCGTTGCGGTCCTCGCCGAGCGTGAACACGTGCTGCGTGCCGGCGGTGAAGGCGATCTTCGACACCCAGCCGAAATTCGCCGGCGTGCACACCACCACGGCGGGTTCGGCATTGCCGATGAAGTATTCGATCTCGGCGCTCTGGTAGGCCGTGTTCAGCGGCAGGAACACGTAGCCCGCGCGCAGCGTGGCGAGGTAGAGGATCATGGCCTCGACCGACTTCTCGACCTGCACGGCCACGCGGCTGCCCTCCGGCAGCGCCAGCGATACCAGCAGGTTGGCCATGCGGGCGCTGGCGCGGTCCAGGTCGCGCCAGCTGTAGTGCAGCGGCGTGCCGTCGGGGGCCGTGGCCTCGACGGCCACGGTGTCCAGGTCGTGGGGGAAGGCGGCGCGCAGGGTGGTGAAGAGGTTCTGGTTCATGGTGTCTCGGGTGGATGCACACGGATGATAGTCACGGCGCGGCGATGTCCCGCAGGATGCGTTCGCGGTCGGCGTCGAGCGCGGGCGGGTCGCGGCGCACCACGTCGCCCTGCCCCGCGCGCAGCGGGTTGCCCGACACCTGCAGCGGCGTGCCGCAGGGCGTGCGCACCTGGGTCAGCATGCCGCGCGCGGCGATCTGCGGGTGCTGCACCACCTCGGCCACGGTCTGGTATTCGCCGCAGGGAATGCCGTGGTCCGCCAGCAGCTGCAGCCAGTGCGCGCGCGGCCGGGCGGCGAGGCGCTCTTCGAGCAGGGCCTTGAGCGGCGCATGGTGGGTGACGCGCGCGCGGCCGGTCGCGAAGCGTTCGTCCTGCGCGAGCGCCGGCACCTCCAGCAGCGTGCAGAGCGTGCCGAACGCGGCGTCGCTGCCCACCGCGATGACGAACCAGCCGTCCTGCGCGCGGAACACGTCGAACGGCGCCATCGACGGGTGGCGCGAGCCGATCGGCCCCGGCACGCGGCCTTCGGCGCCGTAGCGCGCCACGGCGTTCTCCAGCAGCGCCACCTGGCAGTCGAGCATGGACACGTCGACGCGGCTGCCCTGTCCCGTGCCCGCGCGCTGCATCAGCGCGGACTGGGTGCCGATGACCGCGTACAGCCCGGCACCCAGGTCGCCGATCGAGACGCCCACGCGGCAGGGCCCGCCGCCCTCCTGGCCGGTCACGCTCATCATGCCGCTCATGGCCTGCACCACCATGTCGTAGGCCGGGAAACCGCTGTACGGCCCCGTCTGGCCGAAACCGGAGACGCTGGTGAACACCAGGCGCGGAAAGCGCGCGTGCAGCACGTCCCAGCCGTAGCCCAGCTTCTCCATGGTGCCGGGCCGGTAGTTCTCGACCAGCACGTCCGCCCGCGCCAGCAGGCGCTCGAAGATCGCCCGGTCGTATTCGTCCTTCAGGTCGAGCGCGATGGATTCCTTGTTGCGGTTGACCGACATGAAGTACGCCGACACGCCGTCGATGAACGGCCCCACCGCGCGCGCGTCGTCGCCGCGGCCCGGCTGCTCCACCTTGATCACGCGCGCGCCCAGGTCGGCCAGCATCTGCGTGCAGACCGGGCCGGCGAGCACGCGCGTCAGGTCGATGACGGTCAGGCCCGCGAGCGGCAACTGCGCCCCTGCCGCCGTCGTTTCCGCCGCCGCGCTCATTGCAGGCTCGCGCCGGAGCGCTCCGTGAGGGCCTTCGATTCCGCGCCTTCGCGCAGGATCCAGGCGCGGTACTCCTCGGGGGATTCCGAGGGCGCGGCGATGTTGCCCTGCTTTTCCAGCTGCGCCTTCACGTCCGGATCGCCCAGCACCTGCACGCTCGCGTCGAACAGCTTCTTCACCACCTCGGGCGGCAGGCCCGCCGGGCCGAACAGGCCGAAGGAGAACGTGAAATCCATGCCCTGCACGCCCGACTCCTCCAGGCCCGGCACCTGCGGAAAGAGCGGCGACCGCTTCTGCGTGGTCACGGCCAGCAGGCGCATCTTGCCCGCCTGCACCATGGGCAGTACCGATGGCGGCGTGGCGAAGGTCAGATCGACGTCGCCCGCGGCCACAGCCTGCACCGACGGCGCGCCGCCCTTGAACGGGACGTGCAGCATTTTCACGCCCGCCGCCTGCGAGAACGACAGCGCCGCCAGGTGCGTGATCACGCCCGCGCCGGAGGAGGAATAGGTGAGCTTGTCCGGCGCGCTGCGCGCCAGCGCCACCAGGTCCTTCACGCTCTGCACCGGCAGGTCCTTGCGCACGGCCAGCAGCAGGGGTGCGGACGACCAGCGCGAGATCGGCGTGAAGTGCTTCGCGCCGTCGTACTTGGCGCTCTTGTAGAGGATCTGGTCGGAGCCGTACAGGTTGGCCGCGCCCAGCAGCAGCGTGTAGCCGTCGGCCGGCGCCCGCGCCACGAACTCCGACGCCAGCGTGGTGCCGGCGCCGGGCCGGTTGTCCACCACCACCGTCTGGTTCAGCACGCGGCCCAGCTTCTCGGACACGATGCGCGCCACCGCATCTGCGCCGCCGCCCGGCGGGAACCCCACCGCCAGCGTGACCGGCCGCGCGGGATAGGCCTGCGCCCAGGGGGCCGTGCCCGCGGTGGCGAGCAGCAGGGTGAGAACGGTTCGTCTCGGCATCATGGTGGGTGTCTCCTGGAGTGCATGGGTGCGCGGGATGCGCGGGCGGGGGCTCAGCGGCCCGTGAATCGCGGCGCGCGCTTCTCGCGCCACGCCGCGCCGCCTTCGCGCAGGTCGTCGGAGCTGATCGTGCGCTGCACGTCGGCGTCGATCTCGGCGCCGTCGTGCTGCTGGCGGGCGATGCGGTTCAGGTGCTTTTTCATGCCGAAGAGCGGCAGCGGGGCCATCGAGGCCAGCGTGCCGGCCAGGCCCTGCACGGCCGCCTCCAGGCCGCCCTCGGGCACCAGGTGGGTGAGGAAGCCACAGGCCTTCATCTCGGCGCTGTCCAGCTTCTCGCAAGTCAGGAAGAGCCGCTTGGCAGTGTCCAGCCCCAGGCGGCTCACATAGCGCTCCAGCCCGCCGCGGTAGAAATGCAGGCCGAGCCGCGCGGCAGGCATGAACATCTCCGCCGCCGGGCCGCCAATGCGGAAATCGCACGCCAGCGCCATGTCGGTCGCGCCGCCATAGACGCCGCCGTGCACCACGGCCAGCGTCACCGCGCGGCACTGCTCGACCACGTCCACCATCTCGCCGAAGCTGCTGCCCTGGTTCTGGCTGTTGCCCACTTCTGATATATCAAAGCCGCTGCAGAAGTGCTTTCCCTGGGCGCGCAGCAGCAGCACGCGGATATCATCCCGGGCATCCACTGCCCGCACATGCGCGATCAGGGCCGGCAGGTCTTCCGGCGCCAGGCGGTTCGCCACCTCGGGACGGCGCAGCGTGATGGTGGCGACGTGGTCTTTAAAGCTCAGCTCGGGCAACATATGTATCAACTAATTTTCTAGATATATCCATTAAGAATGAGCCGGAACCCCGAGTCATCCGAAAAAACCCCTAGGGCGGTGCCCGCCAGTCTCACCGACCGGGTGCGGGCCGCACTGGAGGAAGACATGCGCGCAGGCCGGCTCACGCCCGGAATGGCGATCGACGAGCGCGCGCTGGCCGGGCGCTTCGGGGCCTCCCGCACACCGGTGCGCGAGGCGCTGCTGGTGCTGGTGGCCAAGGGGCTGGTGGAGATCCGTCCGCGCGCGGGCATCTACGTGCGCCAGCTGGGCACACGCGAGATCGTGGCGATGATGGAAGGGCTGGCCGAGCTGGAGGGCGTGCTCGCGCGGCTGGCCGCCGGCCGCATCAACGCGGCCCTGCAGGACGCGCTGCTGCAGGCGCTCGCCACCACCGGGGCCTGCGCCGCGCAGCAAGACACCGAGGGCTACATGGCGGCCAATACGCGGCTGCACGAGCTGATCTACGAAGCCAGCGGCAATGCCTTCATCGTCGAGCAGACGCGGCTGGTGCGCCAGCGCATCGCGCCCTACCGCGGCCCGATGTTCGAGAAGCCCGGCCGGCTCGTGCGCTCGCAGGCCGAGCATGCGGCGGTGGTGCGCGCCATCTGCGCCGGCGAGGGCGAAGCCGCGGCCGAAGCCATGCGCGACCACATCACCGCTGGCGGGCGGGCGCTCGCAGACATCGTGCTGGCGCTGCCCGCCGTCTGAACGCACTCAGAGCGGGCCATGGGGGCCCGCGCTCATTCCAGTTTCGCGCCCGAGGCCTTCACCACTTGGGCCCAGCGCTTCACCTCCGCACTCACCATGGTGCCGAACTGCGCCTGCGTGAGCCCGCCGTAGTCGGCGCCGTTCTTCGCCCACACGGTCTTGATGTCGTCGGCCGCGCCGATGCGGCGCACCTCTTCCACGATGCGCGCCTGCAGGTCCGCCGGCGTGCCCTTCGGCGCCCAGAGGCCGTACCACGTGGTCACCGTGTAATCGGGCAGGCCCACCTCGGCCGCGCACGGCACGTCCGGGAACGCCGGGTTGCGCTGCTTGCCCGACACCATCAGTGCGCGGATGCGCCCGCCCTTGATGTGCGCGGCGGACGACCCCAGGCCGTCGAACATCATGTCCACGTTGCCGCCGATCAGGTCCTGCAGCGCAGGCCCCGCGCCCCGGTACGGGATGTGCGTGATGAAGGTGTTGGACTGCAGCTTGAAGAGCTCGCCGGCCAGGTGGTGGGAGGTGCCCGATCCCGCCGAGGCGTAGTTGAGCTTGGCCGGATTGCGCCGCACGTGGTCGAGGAACGCCGGGAACGCGGTGAACGGCACGTTGCGCGGGTTCACCACCAGCACCTGCGGCACGTTGGCGAGCAGCGCGAGCGGGATGAAGTCCTTCTCGATGTCGTAGTCGAGGCGCGGGTACATCGAGGGCGCGATCACGTGGTGGGTGCCGCCCATGAACAGCGTGTAGCCGTCGGGCACGGCCTTGGCCGCGTAGCTTGCGCCCACCGTGCCGCCCGCGCCGCCGCGGTTGTCGATGACCAGCGTCTTGCCGGTGGATTTGGAGAACTGCGCGGCCAGCGGCCGGGCGAACGCATCGGTGCCCCCGCCGGCCGGGAACGGCACCACCAGCGTGACCGGCTTGGCGGGCCACGGGTCGTTCGCGAAGGCGCGTCCCGCCGCGAGCGCGAGGCCCGTGGCGGCGGCGCCGCGCAATACGGCACGGCGGTGCAGCGCCGCATCGGGCGCCTGGGAAGGAATCACTGGCATCGGTCTTGTCTCCTGTCGTCGTTGTAGAGGTCGGGCGCGCCGCCGAAGCGCCGCGCCCGCCGGGGGCACTCTTTTGTCTCTTCTTCCGATCCGGTACGTCAGGGGCGGCACCACCCCTGCCGCCTTGCAAAAGCCGTGGACCACCCACGACGACCGAGCCGCAGCTCAACCGGCGGGGCGGCGCGAAGCGCGGCGCCTCAGTCGCGGCACAGGCTCTCGATGTCGCCCGACACCGGCACGCGGCCCTGCGCGAGCAGGCTGCGGTGCTTGTCGATGCGCTTCAGGTCGTAGAGGTAGTTCACCATGAGGCCGAACGATTGCTTCTGCCCCTTGGCAGAAGGGTCTCCCGCCCAGTTGAGCCGCTCCACGCGCGCGCCGTTGCCGAGGTGGAAGCGCGCCACCGCATCCACGGGGCGGCCGTCCTGCAGCTCGCGCCCCAGATAGCGCGCCGCGCAGTGCAGCACCCACTGCCGCAGCGGCGACTTCACGGGCAGCTCCAGCGCCTTCTCGGCCGCGGCGATCACCTGCGCGGCCTGCGGGGCCTCTGCGCCGATGGCACGGCCCAGTTCGGCACGGCGCTTGTCGTCCATGGCTTCGAGCATGCCCGCGCAGTGCTTGGCGAACCATGCGCGGAAACCCGGAATCGGCGAGAGCGTGGCGAAGGTGCGCAGCCGCGGGAACTCGGCCGACAGCGTCTCCACCACGTGCTTGATGAGCGAATCGCCGAAGCTCACGCCGCGCAGGCCCGTCTGCGTGTTGCTGATCGAATAGAAGATCGCCGTGTTGGCGCGGGTGATGTCCACGTCCGCGCCGTCCTCGTCGAGCAGCGGCGTGATGCTGTCCGAAATCTCGTTGACCAGCGCCACCTCCACGAAGATGAGCGGCTCGTTCGGCAGGCGCGGATGGAAGAAGCCGTAGCAGCGCCGGTCGCTGCCCACCCGGTTCTTCAGGTCCGCCCAGCTGCGGATGTCGTGTACGGCCTCGTACTTGATGAGCTTCTCCAGCAGCGACGCGGGCGAATCCCACGACAGCCGCTGCAGCTGCAGGAACGCCACGTCGAACCAGGTCGAGAAGAGCTGCTCCAGCTCCGCATCCAGCGGCAGCAGCCGCTTGTCGCCCTTGAGCTGGGGCAGCAGCTCGGCGCGGAGATCGACGAGAAAGCGCATGCCCTGCGGGAACACGGCGAAGCGCTGCAAGAGCCGCGTGCGCGGCGACACCAGCGCGCGGCGCAGATGCACTTCCGCATGGGCTTCGTCCTCGGTGCCGGCGGCGGCCTCGTAGCGCTTCTGCGCCGTCCTGAAGCGCGTGGCGTCGGGTGCGAACTGCTCGCACATCAGCAGCCACATGTCGCGGCGCTCTTCCGGCTTGGCCTCCGCGTACCAGGCGGCCACGGCCTCGGCCTGCCGGCCGCCCTCCACCTCGCTGGCCTGCGGCGCCGCGACCGCCTGCAGGTCGGCCAGCAGCCGGCGCAGCGCACGCGGCGACAGTGCCTCGTTCGCGCGCCGCAGCGTGGCGGCCATGCGCTCGGACGTGGAGCGCGGCGGCGGCGCCTTGGCCGGCGCAGGTGCGGGTGCGGCCTCCGCAACCGGACGGCCCCCGCCTGCCGCACCCGCGGCATCGAGGTCGGCGAGCGGGGCTTCGGTGCGCAGGCGGGCGACGCTGCGCGTGATCCATTCGGAGGCGGCATTCATGGTGCGATCCTGGAGTGGTGGTGGCGGGCGATGTCGCGCAGCGCCACGCGCTGTGCGAGAAGATGGTCGCGCATGGCCTGTTCGGCGGCCTCGGCGTCGCCGCGGCGCAGCGCCGCGAAAACGGCCAGGTGCTCGGCGAGGCTCTGCTGCAGCCGGCCGGGCGCATGCAGTTGCTGCAGCCGCGCGAGGCGCAGGATCTTGCGCAGGTCGCCGATCACCTGGGCCAGCCAGCGGTTGTCGGCGAGCACGATGATGGCTTCGTGGATGGCGTGGTTGGCGGCGTAGTACTCGGCGATGCGCCCGGCCGCCGCATGCGCCTGCAGCCGCTCGTGCAGCACATCCAGCGCGGCCACGTCGGCCATGCCGGCGCGCACCGTGGCCTCGTGCGCGGCGCGGCCTTCCAGCAGCGCGATCACGGGGAAGATCTCGTCGAGGTCCCGCTCCGTCACCTCGGCCACGAAGCAGCCGCGGCGCGGCTCGTGCCGCAGCAGGCCTTCGGCCGTGAGCACCTTGAGCGCTTCGCGCAGCGGCGTGCGCGAGATCGCGAGCCGCTCGCACAGCGCCGTCTCGTCGAGGAAGGCACCGGGCGCGAACTCCCCCGCGAAGATCTGCTCGCGCAGGCGTTCCGCGACGTTGTCGTGCAGGGAGGCGGTCGGTATGCGCATGGAATGGAGCCGAGCGGCCTTTCGACGAGCCAGACAGCAGCGATGCACCCACGGACCCATGGTGCGTTCGCCGTAATTTCTCGTAATTATGAGTCGGCGCCATGGGCCCGGACGTAGGACTTCCCCCCGGATGCGGTCCGTGGCGTGCCCGCAACCGCCCGGCAAAGAGCGCCACCCGCGGCGAAAGCCGCCACTGCAAGACGCGCACCCTGCCGGTGCCCCTGCCACTGCGCCGTGCGGCAGCAGCCTTTCGTCCGCTCAGGCGGCAGGCCGCGCAGAAGCCTTCAGTGCGCTGGCGCCACGCGCGCAGGCTGCCGCCGTGCCCACATCCACAGCAGCACCCCCGCCACGATCATCGGCACGCAGAGCCACTGCCCCATGCTCATGCCGAGCGACAGGATGCCCAGGAACGCATCCGGCTCGCGGAAATACTCCGCGATGAAGCGGAAGGTGCCATAGCCCACGAGGAAGGCCGCCGCCACCTCGCCCTGGCGGCGCTCGCGCCGTGCATACAGCCACAGCAGCACGAAGAGCAGCAGGCCCTCGAGCAGGAACTGGTAGACCTGCGACGGATGCCGCGGCAGCATCGAGCCGCTCTGCGGGAACACCATGCCCCAGGGCAGCGACGGGTCGCAGAACCGGCCCCAGAGCTCGCCGTTGATGAAATTGCCCACGCGGCCGGCCGCGAGGCCCGTGGGCACGCAGGGCGCCACGAAATCCGCCACCTGCAGCCAGGGCCGGTGGCGTGAACGCGCGAACCACACCATCGACAGGATCACGCCCAGCAGCCCCCCATGGAAGCTCATGCCGCCCTGCCAGATGTAGAGGATCTCCAGCGGGTGGCCGAGGTAGTAGCCCGGCTTGTAGAAGAGGCAGTAGCCCAGCCGGCCGCCCACCACCACGCCCAGCACACCCAGGAAGAGGATGTCCTCCACGTCCTTGCGCGTCCAGGCCTGCGGGCCGGTCATCGACGCATAGGGCTCGTGCCGCAGCCGGCGCATGCCCAGGAACATGAAGAGGCCGAACGCGGCGAGATACGTCAGGCCGTACCAGTGGATGGCGAGCGGCCCGATCTGCAGGGCGATGGGATCGATGTGCGGGTACATGAGCATGGTGGCCGGTATTGTGCCCGCCGCGTCCGGGGGCGGCGGGCTCCGGGCGACGGCAACCGCAGCCTGCGCATGGTCGAGCCGGAAATGGAATCCGGCGAAAGGGCGGGCGAACCCGCCTGCACCAGAGAAATAATTAATAACAATTCTCATTGTTTTCTGCATTCAGCACCTCAGCCAGCTGGCGCCTCGGCGTGCCGGACGGGACTGCGCACGCACGCCGCACCGCACCGCATCGCGCGATGCCGCCGGCCGGCGCATCCCCGATCGCCCGGGTCCCGGCTTCCTGGCCTCCCTGCTCTTTCCTGCTTTTCTGCCCGCACCATGACCGCTCCGCGCCGCCCCTCCCGCCACGTCACCTCCCGCCACGCGTTCCGTTGCACGCCCACCCCGCTCGCCCTCGTGCTGCGCGGCTGCCTCGGTGCCGGCCTCGCCGTCGCCGCCGTCGGTGCGGCCGCGCAAGCCACTAGTCGCACCGCGCTGGACGAGGTGGTCGTCTCCGAGCAGGCCGAGGCCATCGGCGGCCTGCAGAAGACCTACTCGGGCGGCCAGTTCGCGCGCGGCGGCAGCCTGGGCATCCTGGGCACGACCGACCTCATGAACGTGCCGTTCAGCACCACCAACTACACCTCGGAGCTGATCCAGAACCAGCAGGCGCTGAGCGTCGCGGACGTGGTGATGAACGACGCCTCGGTGCGCACGCTCACCTCGCGCGGCGGCTTCGGCGACGACTTCCAGATCCGCGGCTTCACCGTCTCCAACAGCGACATCAGCATGAACGGCCTGTTCGGCCTGGCACCCTCCACGCGCGTGCCGCTCGAGATGATCGAGCGCGTGGAAGTGCTCAAGGGCCCGGGCGCGCTCGCCAACGGCGTCGGCCCCAATGGCAGCATCGGCGGCAGCATCAACGTGGTCACCAAGCGCGCCTCCGACATTCCGCTCACGCGCGTCACCGGCACCTACATGGGCCGTGCACAGTTCGGCACGCACCTCGACGTGGGCCGCCGCTTCGGCGAGGACAACCAATGGGGCGTGCGCGTCAACGGCCTCGTGCGCGGCGGCGAGGGCAACATCGACGGCGGCAGGCAGAACCTCAACCTGGGTTCCATCGGCCTGGACTATGCCGGCGCGCGCACGCGCTGGTCGCTCGACGCCTTCGCCACGCGCGGCGAGACGAAGGAGTTCCGGCCCCAGACCAGTTTCGCCGGCACGGCGACCGCGGTGCCCGCCGTGCCCGATGCGCGCCTCAACTTCTACCCCGGCACGAAGCTGCAGGACAACGTGAAGACCGTGATGTCGCGCCTGGAGCACGACCTCAACGACAGCACCACCGTGTACGGCAGCGTGGGCTACATGGACCTGGACTACGAGCAGACCTTCCCGAGCGGCCGCCCGAACGCCGCGGGCGCCTTCAACGTCTCCAACGCCTACTACGACCAGTACACGAAATCCAAGGCCGCCGACGCCGGCCTGCGCACCCGATTTGCCACCGGCGATGTGAAGCACACGCTGGCCGTGGGCGTGAACCACCTCGACCAGGAGACCGGCTATTTCTACGCCACCTCGGCCACCACCAACCCCTCCAGCCTGTACGACCCTGCGCCCCTGCCCCCTATGACCGTGGCGCGCGGCGCGCCGGGCAAGAGTTCGGTCACGAAGCAGCACAGCATCGCCGTGGCCGACACGATGTCGTTCGCGAACGACCGCTTCCTGGTCACGCTCGGCCTGCGCGACCAGAGCATGGAGCAGGACAACTTCAATCCGGCGAGCGGCGCCGCCACCAGCCATTACAAGAAGAGCGCCGTCACACCGCTCGCCGGCCTCGTGTTCAAGCCCGCGAAGAACATCTCGGTCTACACCAACTACACCGCCGGCCTCACGCGCGGCACCACGGCCGGCGTGGACACCGCCAACGCGGGCGAAACCTTCGCGCCACAGAAATCCAAGCAGCACGAAGTGGGCGTGAAGGTGGACTGGGGCCGCATCACCACCCAGGCCGCCATCTACCAGATCAAACGGCCCAGCGCCTTCACCGACCCGGTCACGAACATCTACAGCTACGGCGGCGAGCAGCGCAACCGCGGGCTGGAGCTGACGGCCTACGGCGAAGTGCAGCGCGGCCTGCGGCTCATGGCCAGCGCCGCCTTCAACGATGCGAAACTCGCGCGCACCGCCGGGGGCATCAACCAGGGCAACGACGCCGCCGGCGTGCCCGACCGCACCTTCAACCTCGGCCTCGACTGGGACACGCCCTGGGTGCCGGGCCTGAGCCTGAACGGCCGCGTGATCCACACCTCGTCCGTGTATGCCGACGCCGCCAACCGCCTGCGGGTCGGCAACTGGACGCGCCTGGACATCGGCGCCCGCTACGCCACCAAGGTGGCCAACCAGCCCGTCGTGTTCCGCGCGAGCCTGGAGAACGCGTTCGACAGGAACTACTGGGTGGTCAGCAACTACGTGACGGTGGGCGCGCCGCGCACGCTGATGCTGTCGGCGGCGGTGGATTTCTGACACCGATCCAACGCGAACGCTTCTGATCCCCGTGCGCATGCATACCATGGCGCCGGGGCCTTTCACGACAAATGCCCGTGCCCGCGCGATACTCCGCAGCTGAAAAAAGCAAAATCAGGAACAGCACATGCAGGGCAACCCACAGGTCATCGACTACTTCAAGGATCTGCTGCGCGGCGAACTCGCCGCGCGCGATCAGTACTTCATCCACTCGCGGATCTATGAGGACCAGGGCTTCCTCAAGCTCTACGAGCGCATCCACCACGAGATGGAGGAAGAGACCCAGCACGCCGACGCGCTGCTGCGCCGCATCCTGTTCCTGGGCGGCCTGCCCGACATGCGCCCCCGCGAGTTCACGCCCGGCACCACGGTGCCCGAGATGCTGCGCAAGGACCTGCAGACCGAGTACGACGTACGCGCCGCGCTGCAGGCCGGCGTGTTCCTGTGCGAAGGCGCACGCGATTACGTGAGCCGCGACATCCTGCTCGCGCAGCTCAAGGACACGGAAGAGGACCACGCCTACTGGCTCGAAAAGCAGCTCGGCCTGATCGAGCGCGTGGGCCTGCAGAACTACCTGCAGTCGCAGACGGCCCCCGGCACGCACTGATTCCGGCCGCGCCCGCCGCGCACCGCCCATGAAAAAGCCGCACCGGCGACGGTGCGGCTTTTCTTTTTTTGCTCCGCAGGAAGCGGTCAGTCGTCCAGCAGCGACAGGTCGCGCACGGCGCCCTTGTCGGCCGACATCACGAGCTTGGCATAGGCTTTGAGGGCGGCCGACACCTTGCGCGGACGGGGGTTCGCGGGCTTCCAGCCCTTGGCGTCCTGCTCGGCGCGGCGGCGCGCCAGTTCCTCGTCGCTCAGCAGCACGTCGATGGTGCGGTTCGGAATGTCGATGCGGATGCGGTCGCCGTTCCTCACGAGGCCGATCGCGCCGCCGGCCGCCGCCTCGGGCGAGCAGTGCCCGATCGACAGACCCGAGGTGCCGCCCGAGAAGCGCCCGTCGGTCAGCAGCGCGCAGGCCTTGCCCAGGCCCTTGGACTTGATGTAGCTGGTCGGGTAGAGCATTTCCTGCATGCCGGGGCCGCCCTTGGGACCTTCGTAGCGCACGATCACCACGTCGCCGGCCTGCACCTTGCCCGCCAGGATGTTCTCCACCGCCTCGTCCTGCGATTCGGTGACGTGGGCGGAACCTTCGAACACGTGGATGGATTCGTCCACGCCCGCCGTCTTGACCACGCAGCCGTCGAGTGCGATGTTGCCGGTCAGCACCGCCAGGCCGCCTTCCTTGCTGAAGGCGTGCTCGTACGAGCGGATGCAGCCTTCGGCGCGGTCCAGGTCCAGGCTGGGCCAGCGCGTGTTCTGGCTGAACGCCACCTGGGTGGGGATGCCGGCGGGGCCCGCCATGTAGAAATGCCTCACGGCCTCGTCCTGCGTGACCGCGATGTCCCACTGCTGCAGCGCCTCGCCGAGCGTCTTGGCGTGCACCGTGGGCGCATCGGTGTGCAGCTTGCCGGCACGCGCCAGCTCGCCCAGGATGGCCATGATGCCGCCCGCGCGGTGCACGTCTTCGATGTGGTACTTGTTGGTATTGGGCGCCACCTTGCACAGCTGCGGCACGGAACGCGAGAGGCGGTCGATGTCGGCCATGGTGAAGTCGATCTCCGCCTCGCGGGCGATGGCCAGCAGGTGCAGGATGGTGTTGGTGGAGCCGCCCATGGCGATATCCAGCGTCATCGCGTTCTCGAAGGCATCGAAGCCCACCGAGCGCGGCAGCACGCGTTCGTTCTCCTGCTCGTAGTACTCCTTCGCCAGCTCGACGATGCGGCGGCCGGCGCGCTTGAAGAGCTGCTCGCGGTCGGCGTGCGTGGCCACCACGGTGCCGTTGCCAGGCAGCGACAGGCCCAGCGCTTCGGTCAGGCAGTTCATCGAATTGGCGGTGAACATGCCCGAGCAGGAGCCGCAGGTCGGGCAGGCGGAGCGCTCCACCTCGGCCACGTCGGCGTCGGAGTACTTGTCGTCGGCGGCGATCACCATCGCGTCCACCAGGTCGAGCTTCTTGAACTCGATCGTCTTGGTGACCGGGTTGGCCAGGCGCGTCTTGCCGGCCTCCATCGGGCCGCCGGAGACGAACACCACCGGAATGTTCAGGCGCATCGCGGCCATCAGCATGCCGGGCGTGATCTTGTCGCAGTTGGAGATGCAGACCATCGCATCGGCGCAGTGCGCGTTCACCATGTACTCGACCGAGTCGGCGATGATGTCGCGGCTGGGCAGCGAATAGAGCATGCCGTCGTGGCCCATGGCGATGCCGTCATCGACCGCGATGGTGTTGAACTCCTTGGCGACGCCGCCGGCCGCCTCGATCTCGCGCGCCACGAGCTGGCCCAGGTCCTTCAGATGCACGTGGCCCGGCACGAACTGGGTGAACGAATTGACCACCGCGATGATCGGCTTGCTGAAGTCGTCGTCCTTCATGCCGGTGGCGCGCCACAGGGAGCGGGCACCGGCCATGTTGCGTCCGGCGGTGGAGGTCTTGGAACGGTATGCGGGCATCGTGGGTCGGGAGAAAGCGGTTGGAGGGCTCGGTCGCTCGCGCGCGGGCGACACCGAATTATCCTCCACCGCCCTTCCCTGCCGGGCTGCAGGCCATGGCGGCCCCGCCCGGGCCCGGCACTGCCGCGCCGGCTTGCCCGCTACTTGCGGCGCGGGCGCACGCCCATGGCTTCCTTGTTGCGGTCGATGCGGTCGCGCTTGCGCCGGTCGATCTTCTCAATGGCGCGGCGCTTGGTGTAGCCGGTGGCGTCCGCCCAGGCCCACCAGGCGGCGGTGACGGCGAAGGGCGACAGCACCCACCACCAGCTCCACGTGGCGACGGGCCCGACCTCCAGGTACTTGAGCAGCACCAGCAGGATTCCGAGAGCCAGGGTATACATGACGGTGCGACCTCCAGGACCGGCAGTTGCAGACGGGCGGATTTCCGGAAAGAACCCTCGGGCCCGCCCTGTCAACCCCGGCTACTACAATTTCATTGAGCCGCATACTAACCCACCGAAAGTCACCCGATGAAGCGCACGCTCCCCCTCCTCCTGCTGGCCTTCTCCGCCGCCACGCCCGCCCTGGCCGACCAGGCGCTGGCCACGGCCAAGAACTGCATGGCCTGCCATGCCGTGGACAAGAAGCTGGTGGGCCCCGCCTACAAGGACGTGGCGGCCAAGTACGCCGGCCAGAAGGACGCCGTGGACAAGCTCGCCGTGAAGATCATGAAGGGCGGCTCGGGCGTGTGGGGCCCGGTGCCCATGCCGGCCAACTCCCAGGTCAACGAGGCCGAGGCGAAGAAGCTGGCCGCGTGGGTGCTGTCGCTCAAGTAATCCGGCGTAATCATCGGTATCAAATGCTGCAACAGGCGTCGCAACGAAGGATTGTAAGAATTAAGAAAGCAAAGCACTAGAACAATCTCCGCTCCACATAAGGAGGTAGATTGTGAGATTCTGGAAAAAAATCTTGTCTGGTGCGTTGGCTACTGCCTTCGTCTCCGCATCGTTTGCGCAAACAACACCCGCCATTCCTACCAAAGTAGTGTTCTCCCGGGCGTTAGGCAACGGCGTCGTCAGCGATACGGTGAAGGAGACCTATCCATGGGGGGAGCAGACACTTCCTGCGCACCGTATTGCCAAACCAAACGCTGGCTTTCTCCACCATACGTTTGGAACCGAAAAAGGGAATGGAACCTCAACCCAGGTTCTTCGTTTCCGTTTTAGATCCAACGGGCTTTTCCAAAGCAATCCAGGATCTCATTTTTTTGTATCCGGCAGGAGCGAAAGCACCTCCTGGTACAACCGCGGCCGAGGCTTCATTGTGGGAGGCTTGCAGCAGACAGCCAACCCCTGTCCTGGCAGCATTTCAAGCCAGCCTGAAACGTGGTGGAGCTTGCAGTCGAGCCTGCAAGCGGCCAACTACGTTTGGAACGGCAATTTTTGCGGCCCTGTCATGTCGGAAAATACTTGGTATGACGTTGAAATGCACGTGAACAGCGGGGACTTCTTTGCATACTGGATACGTCAGAACGGAGCTACCATTGCAGAAAAAGTCATCCAGGATACGGTAAACCCGGAATCCAACGTTATCAATAACAAATTGACCGGCTTTGCCTTCGGTCTGGTTTTTGCAGATAACCCATCCCAGCCTTGGACACTGGAATTCGACAATATATCGGTAACATGGTTTTGAACCTGCGCAGTGGCTCGCACCATTCAAGACAGCGTTAGTCGGACCTCAGGCCCCTGGCGACGCCACGTCGCCAGGGGCCCTTTCCGATAATGTTGAACTTTGGTGTCACAGCACCGGATCACGGCGCATGCGCATCTGGTCTTCCAGCTGGCCCACGTAGGCGGCCGTGGCGTTGTCGGATTCCTGGGCCCGCGCGGCGAAGTGCGACTCCAGCGCGTCGATGCGGGCGAGCAGCGCGGCGTGGCCCTGCTGGTGCTGAGATTCGAGGAAGGCGCGCAGCTCGGTGAAGCGCGAGGCCTCGGCCCGGTCGGCCAGCTCTCGCTGGGCCTGCAGTTCCTTGGCATGGCGGCGGGTCTCCAGCAGCACGGAGCCCTGCAGCGACAGCACGTAGGCGATGAAGAAGATGCCCAGCAGCACCGTGAGGCCCAGCATCAGCAGGCCGAGCGGCGCCTGGAACGAGGTGAAGCCCAGCGAGATCGCCGAGGGCGTGGCCAGAGTGGTCCAGTTGAGCGCGGCGAGCACGGCGATGGCCGCGACGATGAGCAGGATGACGATGGATCGGAAGGCCATGGTTGTTCTCCGGAAGGGGTGTCGGGCGCCACGCTGCACCGGGGCAGCGCGGCGGCGTTGGCACCCGGTTGTAACCCGGCCATGGCGCTCCCGCGGAGGCGGGAGGACTGAAACAGATTCCGTCCTACAGGATGCGATGGAGCGCTGCGATGAGGCAGACGTGGCAGTGGTAGGTGCGTGCCGGCAGCAGGGGTAGGACGGACTTTTGACCAGTGCACCCGTCCCATGCTGCGCCTCCACGGAGAGGGTTCTGCCATCCGTCACCCCCATCGCCTTCGGCGAGATGAGTGACGTCAAACGCCGCGAGCGCTGCGCGCCGGACCATCTGCGATGGCCCGGCTGGATCAGTTGGCTTGCGCCAGCTGGTCCAGGATCGCGGGGTTTTCCAGGGTGCTCGTATCCTGCGTGATCGCCTCGCCCTTTGCGATGGAGCGCAGCAGGCGGCGCATGATCTTGCCGCTGCGGGTCTTGGGCAGGTTGTCGCCGAAGCGGATGTCCTTGGGCTTGGCGATCGGGCCGATTTCCTTGGCCACCCAGTCGCGCAGTTCCTTCGCGATCGCTTTGGCTTCGTCGCCGGTGGGGCGTGGGCGCTTGAGCACCACGAAGGCGCAGATGGCCTCGCCGGTCAGGTCGTCGGGGCGGCCCACCACGGCGGCTTCGGCCACCAGGTCGGTCTTGGCGACCAAGGCGGACTCGATCTCCATCGTGCCCATGCGGTGGCCCGAGACGTTCAGCACGTCGTCGATGCGGCCGGTGATGCGGAAGTAGCCGCGGTCGGCTGAGCGCACCGCGCCGTCGCCGGCCAGGTAGTAGCCCTTGAGCTCCTCGGGGAAGTAGCTCTTCTTGAAGCGCTCCGGGTCGTTCCAGATGGTGCGGATCATGCTCGGCCAGGGGCGCTTGATGACCAGGATGCCGCCGGTGCCGTTGGCGATGTCGTTGCCGGATTCGTCCACGATGGCGGCGGTGATGCCCGGCAGCGGCAGCGTGCAGGACCCCGGCACCAGCGGCGTGGCGCCCGGCAGCGGGGTGATGACGTGGCCGCCGGTCTCGGTCTGCCAGAAGGTGTCCACGATGGGGCAGCGCTCGCCGCCGACGTTCTTGTGGTACCACATCCAGGCTTCGGGGTTGATGGGCTCGCCCACGCTGCCCAGGATGCGCAGGCTCGACAGGTCGGAGCTGGACGGGTGCACCGCCTTGTCGGCTTCGGCCGCCTTGATGAGCGAGCGGATGGCCGTGGGCGCGGTGTAGAAGATCGACACCTTGTGGCGCTCGATCATCTGCCAGAAGCGGCCGGCGTTCGGGAAGGTGGGCACGCCCTCGAACACCACCTGCGTGGCACCGGCGGCGAGCGGGCCGTAGGCCACGTAGGTGTGGCCGGTGATCCAGCCGATGTCGGCCGTGCACCAGAAGACGTCCTGGGGCTTCAGGTCGAAGGTCCAGTCCATCGTGAGCTTGGCCCACAGCAGGTAGCCGCCGGTGGAATGCTGCACGCCCTTGGGCTTGCCGGTGGAACCGCTGGTGTAGAGGATGAACAGGGGGTGTTCGGCGCCCACGGGCTCGGCGGGGCAGTCGGCGCTCTGGCCGGCCAGGGCGTCCTCGAAGGTCTTGTCGCGGCCGGCCACCATGTGGCAGGCCGTGGCCGTGCGCTGGAAGACGAGGATGCTGCGGATGGTGTCGCAGCCGCCCATGGCCAGGGCCTCGTCCACGATGGCCTTGAGCGGCAGTTCCTTGCCGCCGCGCATCTGGTAGTTGGCGGTGACCACGGCCACCGCGCCGGCGTCGATGATGCGCTCCTGCAGCGCCTTGGCCGAGAAGCCGCCGAACACCACGCTGTGCGTGGCGCCGATGCGCGCGCAGGCCTGCATCGCGACCACGCCCTCGATGGTCATGGGCATGTAGATGAGCACGCGGTCGCCCTTCTTCACGCCCTCGGCCTTGAGCGCGTTGGCGAAGCGGGCCACGCGCTCCAGCAGTTCCTTGTACGTCACCTTCGTCACGGCGCCGTCGTCGGCCTCGAAGATGATCGCGGTCTTGTTCTCGACGGGCGTGCCGATGTGGCGGTCCAGGCAGTTGGCGCTGGCGTTCAGTTCGCCGTCGGCGAACCACTGGAAGAAAGGCGCGTTGGATTCATCGAGCGTGCGCGTGAAGGGTTTCGTCCACTGCACGTTCTCGCGCGCCAGGCGGGCCCAGAAGCCCTCGAAGTCCCGCTCGGCCTCGGCGCACAGGGCGTCGTAGCCGGCCATGCCGGACACGCGGGCGGCTTGCTCGCAGGCGGCGGGCGGGGGGAACACGCGGTTTTCCACCAGCACGGATTCGATCGTGGACGTTGACGCACTCATTTGCTTGTGTCTCCAGGGAGTCGTTGGAACGGGTTTTCGGCGGTACTGTGGGCGGGCGCACTTACAGGCCACTGACGCACGCCGCCAGCGCGCGCCTGCCGGGCCCGGCCTGCCGCCGGCACGGCCTCCATGCTACTCCCGGCACCGGCGTGCCGGCCCGCTCGCGCAGCGCAGCAGCCCCACGGCGCGGCAGCTCTACGGCAGGCCCTAGAATCCCGCCGCGATCCTCCCGCCCTCCGGGTTCCCATCCATCTCCCTCCCCACCGATATGGCCTTCCCCAAAGACTCCGTCCCGCGCCCGCAGGGGCCCGCCCTGAGCCCGCTCGCCTCGCTCATCTTCGCGAGCCGCTGGCTGCAGCTGCCCCTGTACCTGGGGCTCATCGTCGCCCAGGGGGTGTACGTCTGGCACTTCCTGGTGGAACTCTGGCACCTGGTGGAGGCCGCGTTCGGCCACCAGCCGGCGCTGCAGGCGCTGGTGACCAGCATCGGCTACAAGCCGGGCGTGGAAATCGTCGCGCTCAACGAGACGGTGATCATGCTGGTCGTGCTGGCGCTCATCGACGTGGTGATGATCTCCAACCTGCTCATCATGGTGATCGTCGGCGGCTACGAGACCTTCGTGAGCCGGCTGAATCTGCACACGCACCCCGACCAGCCGGAGTGGCTGGGCCACGTGAACGCGTCGGTGCTGAAGGTGAAGCTGGGCCTGTCGATCATCGGCATCAGCTCGATCCACCTGCTCAAGACCTTCATCAACGCGGCCAACTACGACACCAAGGTGCTGATGTGGCAGACCATCATCCACGTGGCGTTCCTGGCCAGCGCCATCGCGATCGCCTACACCGACCGGCTGTTGCACGTCTCGCACGAAAAGCACTGAGACCGCTGCGCGGGCCGCCCCCGGCGCCACGGTCGCGCCTGCGATTAACATATCTGCAAAACCCGGTGTTTTGACTCAAAGACACCAAATGCTTACACTTTCGCGGTGTTTTACAACCTGCAGCGCAGGTAATCCGGCTCCGCTCCGCGTGCGTTTTACCGTACGTCGCCGTTCCGCGGACCTGGATCACCCTGCCGGCACCGCCGCAGCCCAGGCTGCCGCTGCCGGCGCCTCGGCCGGTTCCCGGCCCTGATGCCCCACGGGGCACCGGCGGAGTCCTCGCAGCCCGACCTCTCCGCCGCGTGCCCTCGCCCTTGCGCACCGCCTTCGCGTGCCATGCGGGCCAAACCCCGGGCCGGTTCCTCCGCCCCCCTTCCTTCCGGCAACGCCGGTGCATGCCCCTCGGGCGCACCACGCGGGGCCGCCGCATCAGGTCTTTGCCGCAGACCGGCCCCGTGCCCGGGTGCGCCCTGTCCGCCAGGGCGCCTTCCGGGCGTGTTCGTTCAACCCGTTCCGACCGAGGGAGGACCCACGACGTGGCCAAGCAAATCACCATCGACCATGTATTCAAGGTATTCGGCGATGCGCCGGAGGATGCGCTCGCGCTCGTGCGCCAGGGCTGCAGCAAGCAGGAGATCCTGGCGCGCACCGGCCAATCCATCGGCGTCTTCGACGCCACCTTCACCATCGAGGCCGGCGAAATCTTCGTCGTGATGGGGCTTTCGGGCTCCGGCAAGTCGACGCTGGTGCGCATGCTCAACCGCCTCATCGAGCCCACCGCCGGCCGCATCCTGGTCGAAGGCACCGACATCAACGGCCTGCCGGACCGTGCGCTGCGCGCGCTGCGCCGCAAGGACATCAGCATGGTGTTCCAGTCGTTCGCGCTGATGCCGCACATGACGGTGCTGGACAACACCGCCTTCGGCCTGGAGCTGGCCGGGGTGGACCGCGCCGAACGCCAGCGGCAGGCCGCAGCGGCGCTGGAACAGGTGGGCCTGGCAGGCTGGGCGCAGAGCTATCCCGACGAGCTCTCCGGCGGCATGCAGCAGCGCGTGGGCCTGGCGCGCGCGCTCGCGTCCGATCCGTCCATCCTGCTGATGGACGAAGCGTTCTCGGCGCTGGACCCGATCATCCGCACCGAAATGCAGAGCGAGCTGCTGCGGCTGCAGCAGATCCGCCGCCGCACCATCGTCTTCATCTCGCACGATCTGGACGAGGCGATGCGCATCGGCGACCGCATCGCGATCATGAAGGACGGCCACGTGGTGCAGGTGGGCACGCCGGACGACATCCTGCGCAATCCGGCGAACGACTACGTGCGCAGCTTCGTGCGCGGGGTGGACGCGGCGGCCGTGTTCAAGGCCGGCGACATCGCGCGCAAGCGGCTGACCGTGGTGCGCGAGCATACCGACCGCGGCTGCCGGCCGGCGCTGCAACTGATCGAAGGGCACGACGACAACTTCGCCTACGTGGTCACTCCCTCGCAGCGCTACCTGGGCACCGTGTCGGCCGATTCGCTGCGCGCCGCGCTGCACGGCCATTCGGGCCCGCTGGGACTGCAGCACGCCTTCATTCCGGAGGTGGGTACGGTGCCGGCCGACGCGCCCGTGGCCGACCTGTTCGGCCAGGTCGCCCAGGCGCCCTGCGCGCTGCCGGTGGTGGAGGCCGATGGACGCTTCCGGGGCGTGGTCAGCAAGACGGCGCTGCTGCGCTTCCTGGACCGCGACACGCCGCCGGTGCCGCCCAGCGCGCCGGCCGGCGCACTCGCCCCCGCCACCGCCGCAGCCCTCGCCGAATCCGGCACCGCCAGGAGCCTCGCATGAACGCCACCGCCACGCATTCCCTTCCCGCCACCGCAGCCGGAAACGGCCCGCACGCCCAAGCCCCGCAGGCGACCCACATGGCGCAGGCCACTCCCGTGCCTGCGCCGGCACCGGATACCAACCCCTGGGCCGCCGCCGGCGATGGCCCCGCCGACGTGGCCCCCGCGGCCGCGCCGCAGCCGCCCGCGGCCGATGGGCCCTCGGCCGATATTCCGGCCGATCCCTGGGCCGCGACCTCGGCCGCCGGAGCAGATGGCGACGCCGGAGGCGGCGCCGACTGGCTGAACGCGGCCCCCGATGCGGCATCCGGCGCCTCGGCTTCTTCTTCCTCTTCGCTGCCCCACGATGCGCTGGCCGGCGCGGCCGATCCGTCGCAGGCGGCGGGCGGCCTGCACCTGTCCCAGCTCTGGGACGGCTCGCTGCCCGTGGAGCACTGGATCAACCAGGGCCTGACCTGGACGGTGGAGCATTTCCGCCCGGCGTTCCAGGCCGTGCGCGCGCCGGTGGACGCCACGCTCGGCGGCGTGCATGCGCTGCTCACGGGCCTGCCCACGCTGGGCATGGTCGCCGTGGTGGGCCTGCTGGCCTGGCAGTTCGCGGGCCGTGCGCTGGCACTGGGGGCGGTGGTCTCGCTGCTGCTGGTGGCGATGCTCGGCATCTGGCAGGAAGCGATGGTGACGCTCTCGCTGGTGCTCACCTCGCTGGCTTTCTGCCTGGTGCTCGGGCTGCCGCTGGGCATCCTGCTGGCCAGCAGCGACCGCGCACAGCGCCTGCTGCGGCCGGCGCTCGACGCCATGCAGACCACGCCCGCCTTCGTCTACCTGGTGCCCGTGGTGATGCTGTTCGGCATCGGCAACGTGCCGGGCGTGGTGGTGACCATCGTGTTCGCGCTGCCGCCGCTGGTGCGCCTCACCAACCTGGGGCTGCGGCAGGTGCGGCCCGATCTGGTGGAGGCGGCCCGGGCCTACGGGGCCTCGCCGCTGCAACTGCTCTGGAAGGTGCAGCTGCCGCTCGCGTTGCCCTCTATCATGGCCGGCGTGAACCAGGCACTGATGCTCTCGCTGTCGATGGTGGTGATCGCCTCGATGATCGCCGTAGGCGGCCTGGGCCAGATGGTGCTGCGCGGCATCGGCCGGCTGGACATGGGTCTGGCCACCGTCGGCGGCCTGGGCATCGTGCTGCTCGCGATCACGCTGGACCGCATCACGCAGGCGCTGGGCCAGCCGAAGCGCGGATCGCGCCACTGGTGGCAGACGGGCCCGGTGGGCCTGGTGGCGGCCGCGCTGCGGCGCCGCACGCCCGCCGCATCCGCACTGCCCGGCGCGGCCGCCCCCTCCGCCGCAGAGGACGCGCCGCCCCTCGCAGGCGCCGCCCGCTGAAGCCCGCGTACCCGTTTGCATTCCAGGAGAAACCGATGTCTTTCCTCTTCTTCCGATCCTTCGGGCACCGTAGCCGCCGCGCCGCTTCCGCCGCCTGCATGCTGGCGGGCGCACTGTCGCTGGCCCCTGCCCTGGCCGCGCCTGCTGCCGGGGGTGCCGCCGCCCTGCCCGGCAAGGGCGTGCGGGTGCAGCCGCTGCAAAGCTCCAACGCCGAGGAGACCTTCCAGACGCTGCTCATCTCGCGCGGCCTGCAGCAGCTCGGCTACGAAATGCAGCCCATCAAGGAGATCGAGTACGCCACGGCCCACGTGGCGATCGCCAACGGCGACGCGACCTTCATGGCCGACCACTGGGATCCGCTGCACGCCGACTTCTACAAGAACGCCGGCGGCGACGCGAAGCTCTGGCGCAAGGGCGCCTATTCGCCCAACGCGGTGCAGGGCTACCTGATCGACCGCAAGACCGCCGAGGAGTACCGGATCACGCACATCGACCAGCTGAAGGACCCGAAGCTCGCCGCGCTGTTCGACGCCAACGGCGACGGCCGCGCCGACCTCACGGGCTGCAACCCGGGCTGGGGCTGCGAGGGCGTGATCGATCACCAGTTGAAGGATTTCGGGCTCTCGCGCACGGTGACGCACGTGCAGGGCAGCTACGCGGCGCTGATGGCGGACACCATCGCGCGCTACAAGCAGGGCAAGCCCATCCTCTACTACACCTGGACGCCCTACTGGGTGAGCGGTGTGCTGCGCCCCGGCCGGGACGTGGTGTGGCTGCAGGTGCCCCGCTCCTCGCTGCCCGGCGAGCAGGCCGGCATCGACACCAAGCTGCCGGACGGCAAGAACTACGGCTTCATTCCGAACGTGCAGAAGATCGTCGCCAACAAGGCCTTCGCCGACAAGAACCCGGCCGCCGCGAAGCTCTTCGAGGTGATGCAGCTGCCCGTGGCCGACATCAACGCGCAGAACCTCGCGATGCGCAACGGCCAGGCCCGCCAGGCCGACATCGAGCGCCATGTGGACGGCTGGATCCGCGCGCACCAGGCCGCGTTCGACGGCTGGCTCCGGCAGGCCCGCGAGGCCGCCGCGCGCTGAGCGGCCACCCGCCGCGCCCCACACCCCACGGCCCTGCCCCCGGCCCCGTCTGCGCTGCGCGAGACCCGGTCAGGCGCTCTCGCCACCCGTCTGGAACACGCGCGAGAAATCGCAGCAGTCCTGGGCGAGCATGACGATCGAGGCCACCAGCGCGCTGCGGTGGCCGCCCTTGTGCAGCGCCACGTAGGGCACCGGCGGCAGCGCGGGCTCGACCTGCAGCACTTCGAGCATGCCGGCCGCGACCAGCGGCGCCAGGCAATCCCGCGGCAGGTAGGCCACGCCCAGGCCGGAAACGGCGAGTCCCGTCAGCGCGACGAGGTTGCTCACCACGATCGAGTCGGCGGGCTCCACGCCGCGCTCGGCCATCCACGCGTCGTAGATGCGCCCCGTGCCGGAATTGCTGCCCTGCACCAGCATGCGGTGGCGCGCGAGTTCGTGCAGGCGCACCGGTCCGCGCCCCGTGCCGCGCACGAGGCCGGGCTTGCCCATCCACGCGCTGTCCACGCGGCCCACGCGGGTGGCGACGAGGCGCGCGTCATCGAACGCGTCGGGCAGGATCGCCAGGTCGATTTCGTCGGCCAGGAGCTTGTCGCGCAGCGGCAGGCTGCCGTCCACGTCGGGCTCCAGGATCACCTTCGGGTAGTGCGCTCGCACCTGCGCCACGAGCCGGGGCAGCCAGGTCATCGCGGTGAGTTCGGTCACGCCCAGGCGCAGCCGCCGCTCGACCACGCCGGGCTTGCCGAACTGCTCCACGGCGGCGTCGCGCTGATCGAGCAGCTTGCGTGCGATGACGAACATCTCCTCGCCCTTTTCCGTCAGCCGCGCCGTGCGCAGGCTGCGGTCGAAGAGCGGCGTGTCGAACAGCTGCTCCAGCTCCTGGATGCGCTTGGACACGGCCGACTGGGTGGTGTGCAGCTTGTGGGCCGCGGGACCGAAGCCGCCGAGCTGCACGATCCAGTAGAGCGCTTCGAGCTGCTTGAAAGTCATCATGGGGAAGGCCTCTTCACGGCGGAGCGCGTGCGGGGGTGCACATAAGCGCGTAGCGCCGCGTTTAACATCGATTTTTCTCATGCGATTCGAGCACAAAAAATCGCTTTTTTCCAATCATCGCGGCTTTCAGAATGCCTCCAGCCCAGGCACCGCCCGGCCCCCGTGACTCCAGGAGACCCCGATGACCATCCGCCGACCGATCCCCTCCGCCCTGCCCGCGCTGTGCGCCGCCTTCGCGGCCCTGCTGGCGGCCGCCCCCGCCTCCGCCCAGGAAATCGACACGCTGCGCAAGATCCAGGATAGCGGCACCATCGTGATCGGCAACCGCGACAGCTCCATCCCGTTCTCGTACAAGCCGACGGGCAGCGGCGAGCCGGTGGGTTTCTCCAACGACATCTGCCTGAAGATCGTGGACGCGGTGAAGGCCAAGCTGGGCCTGCCCGCGCTGCGCGTGCAGTACATGCTGCTCAATTCCACCAACCGCATCCCGCTAATGCAGAACGGCACGGTGGACCTCGACTGCGCCACCACCACGAACTCGGTGGCCCGGCAGCAGCAGGTGGCGTTCGCGCCCAGCCACTTCGTGACCAACATCACCGTCGCGGTGAAGAAGGACTCCGGCATCCAGTCGCTCGCCGACCTGGGCGGCAAGACCGTGGCCACCGTGGCCGGCAGCACCTCGATGCAGCTGCTGCGCGGCCTGCGCCGCTCCGAGAAGATGGACGTGCAGGAGGTCTCGGGCAAGGACACGGCCGACGCGTTCCTGCTGCTGGCCAACGGCCGGGCGCAGGCCTACGTGCTCGACGACGTGCAGCTCGCCGGCCTGATCGCCACCGCCCCCAATCCCGGCGACTACCGCATCCTGAAGGACGTGGTGCTGCGCCAGGAACCCTACGGGATCATGCTGCGCAAGAACGATCCGGCCTTCCAGGCGGTGGTGGACCAGGCCGTCACCCAGCTCATGAAGACGGGCGAGATGGAAAAGCTCTACGCGCGCTGGTTCACGCAGCCGATCCCGCCGAGCAACGTGAACCTCAATTTCCCGATGACCGACGCCGTGCGCGAGGCCTACCGCAACCCCAACAACAAGGGCGTGCAATGAGCGCGGCCCCTCTGCATGGCGCGGGTGCCGCCTACCCGCAGGGCCTGCTGTTCCCGCCGGCGCTGATGGCCGAGGTGCGCGGGCGCTTCCTGCACGTGGACCACGACCACCAAGGCCGCGAACGCCTCTACTTCGACAACGCGGGCGGCTCGCTGCGCCTGCGCGCCGCGGTGGAGCGTTTCGCCCAGGTGGATGCGGTGCCCGACAACACCGAGCGCATCCACGACACGGCGCGCGAGCTGCAGGACGTGCAGGCCCGCGGCGCGGACGACCTGCGCATGCTGCTCAACGCCCGCGGCGGCAGCGTGTACGCCGCGCTCACCGCCTCCGGCGCGATGTTCGACATGGTGCGCGCCGTGGCAGAGAACGTGCCGGGCACCAACATGGTCACCACTGTGCTGGAGCACCCGTCGGCCTACGATGCGATGGAGCGCTATGCCCGCGAGACCGGGCGCGAACTGCGCGTGGCCCCGAGCAATCCCGCCACCGGCGGTGTGGACGTGGAGGCGATCGCGCGGCTGATCGACGACGGCACCTGCGTGCTGAACGTGATCCATGCCTCCAACATCTCGGGCGCCAAGCTGGATCTGCCCGCCATCGTGCGCGCCGCGCGCGCCATCCGGCCCGATCTGTACATCCTCGTGGATGCCGTGCAGCACGCGCCGCACGGCCTGATCGACCTGCAGGCCGCGCCGGTGGACGGCATCAACATCGCGCCCTACAAGTTCTTCGGCTGCCGCGGCTCGGGCTTCGCCTGGCTCTCCGACCGGGCTGCCGCCCTGCCGCACCACAAGCTGTCGGGCAAGCCCGCCGGCTACTGGGACCTGGGCAGCACCTCACCCTGGCAGTTCGCGGTGCTGACCGAGATCGTGGACTACGTGTGCTGGATCGGCACCCATCCCCAGGGCGGCAGGGTGGCCGCCGAAGCACCGCGGCGCGAACGCTTCGCGGCCGGCATCGAGAGCATTGAGCTGCACGAGCGGGCCCTGCTGCGGCGCCTGCTCGCGGGCGGCGGCGACGGCGGCCCCCCGGGGCTGCGCGCGCAGCCGGGCGTGCAGGTGTTCCTCGACCACGACGACCTCGTGCGGCGCGACCTCATCATCGCCATCGGCTTCGACCATCTGGAATGCACCGATGCCGTGCGCGAATACGCGCAGCGCGGCATCACTGTCTACGAACGCAGCATTGCGAGCATCTATTCGCGCCGCATGCTCGATTCGTTCGGCATCGCGGGCGCGGTGCGCGTGTCGCCGCTGCACTGCCACACCCCGGCCGACGTGGACCGCTTCCTGGCCGCCACGCAGGACATCGCACGGGCGCATGCCAGGGCCCCGGAGGTGGCGGTGCCCTAGCGGCGGCGCCCGGCAGGGCGCAATTTTTCTCCCGGATTGGCCTGCACAGTCGGGCTTTTCGCCACTTTCCAGGAGAACCCAATGGCCCTGCCGCCGCTCAGATTCCACGACCTGCCCGCCGACGCATCCGCTCCGGCGGCCAACGCCCGCCGCCGCGCCCGCACGCCGGCCGGCCCCTCGGCCTGTGAGCTGCCGCTCGCGGCCTTCGCCGTGGCGGCGCTCCTCTACGCGGGCATCGCCACCGCCCAGCCCGCGCCCGGCGAAGGCCACCGGCCCCCGCCGCCGCCCGAGGCGTACACCGCCTGCCAGGGCCGGACCGAAGGCGCAGCGGTCACGCTCACGATGCCCGATGGCAAAACACTGCCGGGCACTTGCCGCACAATGAACGGTTCCCTCGTGGCCCAGCCCGCGGGGGGCCCGCCGGGCGCCGGCGGCCCCCCGCCCGCCCGCTGACACACCGCCGCTCCGCCCCGTTCGCCGATGCCCCGTCTCACCCTGCAAAGCAAAGCCTTCATCGCGCTCAGCATCCTGCTGGCCGTGCTACTGGCGCTCTTCATGGGATTTTCCCGGCTGGGCCTGCAGCGGGGCCTGGGCCCCTACATCGCGGAAATCGAACTGGGCCGGCTGGACTGGCTCGCGGTACGGCTGGAACGCGCCTACGTGCTGCACGGCGGCTGGGACACGCTGCGCACCCAGCCCGCGCTCTGGCGGCAGATGCACAAGGCCGGCGAGCTGCCCCGGGCGACCTTCGGCCCGACGCCCCCCGCCCAACGCGGCGGGCCGGGCACGGGGGCCGGCGGCGGTGCGTCCGCAGCGCAGCAGGGCATGGGCAGCGCATCCTCCATGTGCGGCAGCGATTCCACGGCATCCGGCGACGGCGGCCTGCCGCCCGCCGCGGGCGCGGTCCCCGGCGAGGGCGCCCTGGCGGTCCGGCCGCCGGGGGCGCAGCCGCCGCCCGACCCGTCGGGCCATGCGCTGTCGATGCGGCTGGGCCTGATCGACGGCCAGCGCAACGTCGTCGCGGGCATGGAGCCGCAGCCCGGCTCCGCCCGGCGCGTGCTGCGCGGCCCGCGCGGCGAAGCCATCGGCCAACTCGTATTGCTGCCGCCGCTGGACGTGGAAACCGATGCGGACCAGGCCTTCCTGCGCCAGCAACTGGTGTTCGTGGCCTGGACGGGCGCCGCCGGCCTGGCGCTTGCGCTGGCACTCTCCTGGTGGCTGGCGCGGCGCTGGCTCGCCCCGGTGGGCGCGCTGGTGCACGGCGCCCGCCAGGTGGCGGCCGGCCGGCTGGACACGCGCGTGCCGGTGGATGGCGACGACGAACTGGCCCACCTGGCGTCCACCTTCAACGACATGGCCGAACAGCTCGCCGGCATGGAGGCCTCGCGCCGGCAGTGGATCGGCGACGTGGCGCACGAGCTGCGCACTCCGCTGGCCGCGATGCGCGCCGAGATCGAGGCCGTGCAGGACGGCATCCGGCCGTTCGACGGCAGCACCGCGCTGCGCCTGCACCGCCAGGTGATGCGGCTGATCCAGCTGGTCGGCGACCTGCGCGCCAGCCTGGATGCCGCCGGCGAGGCCACGCCCGCCGCCCTGGTGCCCGTGCGCCCGCTTCCGTTGCTGGCCGAGGCGGTCGCCTCGATGCAGGCGCGCTTCGACAATGCCGCCATCGCGCTCGACACCTCGGCGCTCGACGCCTGGGCCGCCGAGCCCGCGCACAGCGCGGACGCGCTGGTGCGGGGCGATGCGGCCCAGCTGCACCGCGTGTACCTCAACCTGCTGGAGAACAGCCTGCGCTACACCGAGGCCGGCGGCCGGCTGTGCATCGCGGCGCGCATCGAGCGTTCCTCCGGCGAGGGCAGCGCGCAGTTCGTGCTGCAATGGGACGACACCGCGCCCGGCGTGCCCGCCCACGAACTGCCGCGCGTGTTCGACCGCCTCTACCGCGCCGAAGCCTCCCGCACGCGGGCCGCGGGCGACACCGGCGGATCGGGCCTGGGCCTCGCGATCTGCCGGGCCATCGTGCAGGCCCACGGCGGCCGGATCACCGCCGAGGCCTCCCCGCTCGGCGGCCTGCGCATCCTTCTCATCCTTCCCCTGCTGGAGACTCCCCGTCCATGAACGACGCTCCCCCACGCATCCTCGTGGTCGAAGACGAGCCCGACATCGCGGCCGTCGTGATCGACTATCTGCGGCACTCGGGCTTCGAGGCCGAACACGTGGCCGACGGCGCCACGGCGCTGCAGCGCCTGTCCGGCCCGACGCCGCCCGACCTCACCCTGCTGGACATCATGCTGCCAGGCATCGACGGGCTCGACGTGCTGCGCCAGGCCCGCCGCCATACCGACCGGCCCGTGATCCTGGTCACCGCGCGCGTGGAGGAGGTCGACCGCCTGATCGGGCTGGAGCTGGGCGCGGACGACTACATCTGCAAGCCCTTCTCGCCGCGGGAGGTGGTGGCCCGCGTGCGCACGGTGCTGCGCCGCACCGCGGCCGGCGACGCCAGCGCCGCCGCGGCGCAGGACCCGCTGCTGGTGCTCGACGAGGCGTTCTGGCAGGTGATGCTGCGCGGTACGCCGGTGGCCCTCACGCCGCGCGAGTTCCGACTGCTGCAGGCCCTCGCGAGCCAGCGCGGCCGCATCTTCTCGCGCGCCCAACTGCTCGACATGGCCTACGACGACACGCTCGACGTGAACGAGCGCGCGATCGACAGCCACATCAAGAACCTGCGCCGCAAGCTGCGCGCCGCCGACGGCAGCGACCACGAATGGATCCGCTCGGTGTACGGGGTCGGCTTTTCCTTCGAACCTCCGGAGGATTGACGGCGCCGGGCGACGGGGCGCCTTTTTCCCACCGGCAGGCTCCGGTCCTTCCTACACACGGGTGGTGTGGATCGGGGTGTGATGTGCACAGTCCCGCACTCCACGCCCGCCATGTCCGTCCCTGCCGAATCCCTGCCCTCTTCCACGTCCCGGCCCCGCCCCGCGCGCCTGCCCGGCGGTCTGCGGTATGTGCAACCCGACACGCTGCCCGGTCTCACCCGCGTGCTGCGCGGCAAGCACTTCAAGTTCCGCCGGCCCGACGGGCAGTGGGTGACCGACGAGGAGGAGATCGCCCGCATCCGCAAACTGGCGATCCCGCCGGCTTACACGAACGTCTGGATCTGCCCGCTGCCGGAAGGCCATCTGCAGGCGACCGGGCTGGACGCGCGCGGCCGCCGCCAGTACCGCTACCACCCCGAGTGGCGGCTGCAGCGGGACGAGGCGAAGTTCGAGCGCATGCAGGCCTTCGGCCGCGCCCTGCCCCGCATCCGCGCGCGGGTGGCGCGCGACCTGAAGCCCCGCCGCGGCGAGCCGGCCCTCTCGCGCACCGTGGTGCTCGCCACCATAGTGCGGCTGCTGGACACCACCTTCATGCGCGTGGGCAACGAGGAATACGCCGCGGCCAACCGCTCCTACGGCCTCACCACGCTGCGCAACCGCCACGCCGGCGTGCGCGGCAGCCGGCTGACGCTGCGCTTCCGCGGCAAAAGCGGCGTGGAACAGCAGGCGACGCTGGAAGACCCGCGCGTGGCGCGCGTGGTGCGCCGCTGCCAGCAGTTGCCGGGTCAGGAGCTGTTCCAGTACGAAGACGAGGACGGCACGCGGCACACGGTCGGCTCCAGCGACGTGAACGACTACCTCCACGAGATCGCCAACGGGCGCCGCAAGGACGGAGACGGTGATGGCGGCGATGGCGAGGGCATGCGCTTCACCGCCAAGGATTTCCGCACCTGGCATGGCACCGCCCAGGCGCTGGAGCTCACGCGCATCGCCTGCACCCAGCCCGAGGGCGCGCCCGTCTCCACCGCGAAGCACATCCTCGCCGAAGTGGCGCGCCAGCTCGGCAACACGCCGGCGGTCTGCAAGAAGTCTTACATCCACCCCGCGGTGCTGGAGCTGGGCTCGCGGCTCGCCTCGGACGCGGGGCCCGACATGCAGGCGGTCTGGGAGCGCATCGGCGAGCGCAGCACCGGCGCGGGCGGCCGCGGCCTCAGCGCGGTCGAGCGCCGGCTGATGGCCTTCCTCAAGGACACGGCGCGGGCGCGCAAGCGCACGGCCCGCAAGTCCTAGGCCGCGCGCGCCGGGGGCCTCAGCGCCCCACCATGTGGCCCGGCACCACCCACTGGTCGAACTGCTCGCCCGTGAGGTGGCCCGACGCCACGGCCGCTTCGCGCAGCGAGGTGCCTTCCTTGTGCGCCTTCTTGGCGATGAAGACCGCCTTGTCGTAACCGATGTGGGTGTTGAGCGCGGTCACCAGCATCAGCGAGCGGTCCACCAGTTCGCCGATGCGCTCGCGGTTCGGCTCGATGCCCACGGCGCAGTGGTCGTTGAAGCTCACCATGCCATCGGCCAGCAGGCGCACGCTCTGCAGGAAGTTGTGCGCCACCATCGGCCGGAACACGTTCAGCTCGAAATTGCCCGAGGCCCCGCCGAAGTTGATCGCCACGTCGTTGCCGAACACCTGCGCGGCCAGCATCGTCACCGCCTCGCTCTGGGTGGGATTCACCTTGCCGGGCATGATCGAGGAGCCGGGCTCGTTCTCGGGAATGGTGAGTTCGCCGATGCCGCTGCGCGGGCCGCTCGCGAGCCAGCGCACGTCGTTGGCGATCTTCATCATGCTGGCGGCCAGCGTCTTCAGCGCCCCATGCGCATGCACCAGCGCATCGACCGAGGCCAGTGCCTCGAACTTGTTGGGCGCGGTGACGAAGGGCAGTCCGGTGAGCTCGGCCAGCTCCTTCGCCACGCCTTCCGCATAGCCCTTGGGCGCGTTCAGGCCGGTGCCCACGGCGGTGCCGCCCAGCGCCAGTTCGCACAGGTGCGGCAGCGCGTCGCGCACGTGGCGCTCGCCGTGGCGCAGCTGCGCCACCCAGCCGGAGATCTCCTGGCCCAGGGTGAGCGGCGTGGCATCCTGCAGATGGGTGCGGCCGATCTTCACGATGCCGTCGAAATCCGCCGCCTTCTTCTCCAGCGTGGCGCGGAGCTTGGCGATGGCCGGCAGCAGCCGGTGCGTGAGCGATTCCACCGCCGCCACGTGCATCGCGGTGGGGAACACGTCGTTGCTCGACTGGCTGCGGTTCACGTCGTCGTTGGGATGCACGAGCCGGCCCTCGCCACGCTCGCCGCCGAGGATTTCGCTCGCGCGGTTGGCGAGCACCTCGTTCATGTTCATGTTGGTCTGCGTGCCGGAACCGGTCTGCCACACCACCAGCGGGAACTCGGTCGGGTGCCGGCCCGCGATCACCTCGTCGGCGGCGGCCACGATGGCCTCGGTCTTCTTCGCGTCCTGCAGGCCCAGGGCGTGGTTCACGCGGGCGGACGCACGCTTGACCTGCGCGAGCGCGCGCAGGATCTCCAGCGGCTGGCGCTCGCCGGAGATGTCGAAGTTCTGCAGCGAGCGCTGCGTCTGCGCGCCCCAGAGCTGGTGGGCAGGGACCTCGATGGGGCCGAAGGTATCGCGTTCCGTACGGGTGGTCATGTGGAGTTCCGATGGAGGGGAAAAAGCGCGCAGGGCCCGGTGGAGGGCACCGGGAGCCGGCCTGCGGCGGCGTGCCTGGCAGCATACGCCAGCAGGAACGATTCTCATCAACGAATCCCAGGGTAAACCCGCAACCCTGCAAGGAATGTAACGCATGGATACACTTCTGGCGGCCCAGCCCGCGGCCTGCCCTCTGTCCCGCCCATGTCGTTCCCTCCCCTGTCCGACCTCACCGCGTTCATGCCGTCGCGCCACGACCCGCTGGTGGTGGCTGCTTCGTTCGCGATCGCGGTGCTGTCCAGCTACGTCACGCTGGACCTGGCGCGCCGCGTGCATGCGTCTCAGCGGCCCATCGGGTCGATCTGGTGGGCCGCGGGCTCGGTGGTGATGGGCACGGGCATCTGGGCCATGCACTTCCTGGGCATGCAGGCATTCGAGCTGCCGGTGGCTTTGGGGTTCACCGGCGGGCTCACCCTGCTGTCGTGGCTCGCCGCGGTAGCGGCGTCGGCGATGGCGCTCGGGCTCGCGAGCCTGCCGCATGTCGGCCGCTGGCACATCCTGTTCGGGGCGGCCTTCATGGGCGCGGGCATCAGCGGCATGCACTACATCGGCATGCGCGCCATGCAGATGTCGATCGACATCGTCTGGGATCCTGCCCTGGTGGTGCTGTCCGTCGCCATCGCGGTGGTCGCTTCCGCCACGGCCCTGCTCATCTTCCGCTGGCTGATCCACCTGCGGCAGGACCGGCGGCGGGCGTGGTATCAGGCCGTGGCCGCGCTGGTCATGGGCGTCGCCATCTGCGGCATGCATTACACGGGCATGGCCGCGGCCTCGTTCCCGGAAGGCGCGGTCTGCCTGAGCGCAGGAGGGCTGGGCGGTGCGGGCCTCACGGCCATGGTCGTGCTCTCCACCGGCATGCTGCTGCTGAGCACGCTGTTTACCTCCGTGCTGGACGCGCGCCTGCAGAGCACCGCGCGCCAGCTCAACGCCTCGCTGCAGGAGAGCAACGCCCGCCTTACGGCCGCCAACGCCCAACTGCAAAAACAGGCGTTCGCCGATCCGCTCACCCTGCTGCCCAACCGGCTGCTGTTCGAAGACCGGCTCTCCCACGCGCTGCGGCTGCTGGACCGCAGCCGGCAGCGGGGTGCAGGCCCGCGGCTGGCCGTGATGTTCGTGGACCTGGACGGCTTCAAGCCCATCAACGACTCCTTCGGCCACGCGGCCGGCGACGCGATCCTCCGCAGCGCCGCGGAGCGCCTGCGCCTGCAGGCGCGCGACAGCGACACCGTGGCGCGGGTGGGCGGGGACGAGTTCCTGATCCTGCTGGAGAACCTGGACGATCCGGCCGACTGCCTGGCCGTGGCGCACCGGCTGCTCCACGCCCTGGGCCAACCGTTCGAGGTGGCCGGCAAGACCGTGCAGATCGCCTGCTCCATCGGCATCGTGGTGTACCCGGACCATGGCGAGCGCGACAAGCTCGTCGCCAATGCCGATGCCGCCATGTACGCCGCCAAGCGCGCCGGCGGCAACAGCTATGCGCTGTTCGAATCGCACATGGATTCCGACGCCACCGCCCAGCTGTCGCTGCAGCAGGACCTGCGCCAGGCGATCGCGCGCGGCGAACTGGCGCTGCACTACCAGCCGAAGATCGACGCCCGGCGCGGCCGCATCAACGGCGTGGAAGCCCTGCTGCGCTGGCGGCACCCCGAGCGCGGCAACGTCAGCCCCGCGGAATTCATCCCGGTGGCCGAGCGCTTCGGACTCATCGCGCAGCTCGGCAACTGGGTGATCGAGGAGGCCTGCCGGCAGATGGCGGCATGGAACTGGGACGGTCTGCGCATGCGCGTGGCGATCAATCTCTCGGCCTACCAGCTGCGCGAAAGCGGCCTGGCAGAACGCATCCGCGACGCGCTGCAGCGGCATGGAGTGCCGGCCTCCCACCTGCTGTGCGAGATCACCGAATCGGTCGCGATGGAAGACACGCGCGCCACCCAGCGCACCATCGAGGAACTCGGGCGCATCGGCGTGTACCTGTCGATCGACGACTTCGGCACCGGCTACTCGAGCCTGCACTATCTGCGCAGCCTGCCGGCGCGCCAGCTCAAGATCGACCGCAGTTTCGTGCGCGACCTGGAGGAGCAGGAGGACGCCCGCGCGGTGGTGGACGCGGTGGTGCGGCTCGCGCACGCGCTGGGCCTGCGCGTGGTGGCCGAGGGCGTGGAGACGGCGGGGCAGCGCGACATCCTCGCGGCCATGCACTGCGACGAGCTGCAGGGCTTTTTCTTCGCGCGGCCCATGCCGGCCGACGCCCTGCTCGCCTGGGCCGGCGGCGACAAGCCCGCGGGCGCGGCGGATTTCAGCCCGTCCATGATCGGCAACTATGCCGAGCTGTCCGGGACGCCCCAGCCCTCCGGGGCCGCGCCGGCCTGAGGCGCCGCCCGGTCCACGAGCGCCGCTGCGGGCGCGGCGCGATAATCGGGGGCGTCAGTTCTTCCACAACAAGCTCCCCCACCATGACCACGACCATCCGGTACCACGACCTCGTGGAATCCGTTGCTGCGTCCCTGCAGTACATCAGCTACTACCATCCCGCCGACTTCATCGCCCACCTGGCCCGCGCCTACGAGCGCGAGCAGAGCCCGGCCGCCAAGGACGCGATGGCGCAGATCCTCACCAACAGCAAGATGAGCGCCACGGGCCAGCGCCCGATCTGCCAGGACACCGGCATCGTCAACGTCTTCCTGAAGATCGGCATGGACGTGCGCTGGGAAGGCTTCCCCGCCGGCCAGGGCCTGGAAGACGCCATCAACGAGGGCGTGCGCCGCGGCTACAACCACCCGGACAACACGCTGCGCGCGAGCGTCGTGGCCGACCCGCAGTTCCTGCGCAAGAACACCAAGGACAACACCCCCGCCGTGATCTTCACGCAGATCGTGCCGGGCAGCACCGTGGACATCACCGTCGCGGCCAAGGGCGGCGGCAGCGAGAACAAGTCCAAGATGGTCATGATGAACCCCAGCGATAACCTCGTCGACTGGGTGCTCAAGACCGTGCCGACCATGGGCGCCGGCTGGTGCCCGCCGGGCATGCTGGGCATCGGCATCGGCGGCACGGCGGAAAAGGCCGTGCTGCTCGCCAAGGAAAGCCTGATGGACGATCTGAACATGTACGAGCTGCAGGCCAAGGCCGCGCGCGGCGAGAAGCTCGACCAGGTCGAGGAACTGCGCCTGGAGCTGTTCGACAAGGTCAACGCCCTGGGCATCGGCGCGCAGGGCCTGGGCGGCCTGACGACCGTGCTGGACATCAAGATCAAGATGTACCCCACGCACGCGGCCTCCAAGCCCGTGGCCATGATCCCCAACTGCGCCGCCACGCGCCACGCGCACTTCGTGCTCGACGGCTCCGGCCCCGTATATCTGGAGGCCCCGTCGCTGGACCTGTGGCCGAAGATCGACTGGGCGCCCGACTACAACAAGAGCCGCCGCGTCAACCTCGACACGCTCACGCGCGAAGAAGTCGCCAGCTGGAAGCCCGGCGACACGCTGCTGCTGAACGGCAAGATGCTCACCGGCCGCGACGCCGCGCACAAGCGCATCCAGGACATGCTGGCCAAGGGCGAGCCCTTGCCCGTCGATTTCGCCAACCGCGTCATCTACTACGTGGGCCCGGTCGATCCGGTCAAGGACGAAGCCGTCGGCCCCGCCGGCCCGACCACGGCCACGCGCATGGACAAGTTCACCGAGATGATGCTGGCCGAAACCGGCCTGATCGCGATGATCGGCAAGTCCGAACGCGGCCCGGTCGCCATCGAGGCGATCAAGAAGCACCAGTCGGCCTACCTGATGGCCGTGGGTGGCGCCGCCTACCTGGTCAGCAAGGCGATCAAGACCGCGAAGGTGGTCGGCTTCGAAGACCTGGGGATGGAAGCGATCTACGAATTCGACGTGGTGGACATGCCCGTCACCGTGGCCGTGGATGCCGGCGGCACCAGCAAGCACATCACCGGCCCGGCCGAATGGAGCCAGCGCATCGCCACCGGCGAGTTCAAGTCGATCGGCCTCGTGGCCGCCTGACGTGCCCTCCGCCACGCAGCGCCCCATCGGTGTGTTCGACAGCGGCGTCGGCGGCCTGAGCGTGCTGCGCGCGCTGCGCGCCGAGCTGCCGCACGAGCATTTCGTCTACCTGGCCGACAGCGCGCATGCGCCCTATGGTGAACGCGGCGACGCCTACGTCGCGGAACGCACCCACGCCATCACCGGCTACCTGCAGCGCACGCACGGCATCAAGGCCCTGGTGGTGGCCTGCAACACCGCGACCGCCGCGGCCATCCATGAAGTGCGCGCCCGGCACGCCGGCCTGCCGCTGGTCGGCGTGGAGCCGGCCCTCAAGCCCGCGCTGGCGCTCACGCGCACCGGCCGCGTGGGCGTGATCGCGACGCGGGGCACGCTGGCGAGCGCCAAGTTCCAGCGGCTGCTCGCCTCCGTGCAGGGCGAGGTCGCCTTCGCGGTGCAGCCGTGCGACGGGCTGGCCCATGCGATCGAACGCAGCACCGCCGACACCCACCCGGGCGACCCCGCCACCGCCGAGATCCGCGCGCTCTGCGCCCGCTACACCGCGGCGCTCGGCCCCTTCGGCACCGCGCCCGGCGAGATCGACACGCTCGTGCTCGGCTGCACCCACTACGTGTTCGCCGAGGCCGCGCTGCGCACGCACACCGGCCCGCAGGTGCGCCTGGTGGAAACGGGCGAGCCGGTGGCGCGCCAGACCCGCCGGTTGCTCGAAGCGGCGGGCCTGCTCGCCACGGCAGATGGCGCGCTGTCCTCGGGCACGGCCCGCCTCTTCACGACGGGCGCCCTGCCCCTGCTGCAGGCAGCGGCCCACCGCTGGCTCCAGCTGCCCGCATCGGCGTGCGCACTGGTGGACGTGCCCCGGGAGCATGCCGCGGCGGTATCGCGGGAAACGGACACGTAGGGCGGCGGCTTTCCGGAGGGAAGCCGGACTTCCTCTTCCGTTCCAGGTGTCTGCTTCGCCCCGGCTGCCGGCAGGAGCGGCGGGCACGGCGGGCGTACTCGGCCGTGCCCACGGCGGTTTCAGCGGATGGACTACACGGCTCGGCCGCGAGGTCGCCGACGCTCTGCCACTGGGCGCGTGCCGTGCGCACGCAGCCCTTCCCCGGCATTGCGACAACACCCCACGGAACCACGATGGAAACCAACGCCCAGTTCCCCCTTTCGCGGCGCGATCTGCTGATCGTCAGCGCCTCTTCGGCTGCGGCTTCCGCCGTGCCGGTTTCTGCGGCCACCCCGCCGGATGCGATCCCGGCTCCGGTACGTGCCCCCGTCCGCCTCAACGTGAACGGGTCCGCGCACGATCTCGACCTGGACACCCGCACCACCCTGCTGGACGCGCTGCGCGAGCACCTGCACCTGAACGGCACCAAGAAGGGCTGCGACCACGGCCAGTGCGGTGCCTGCACGGTGCTGGTGGACGGCCGCCGCGTGGTCTCGTGCCAGAGCCTCGCGGTGATGCACCAGGGCGCCAAGGTGACCACGATCGAAGGCCTGGGCACGCCCGCCGCGCCGCATCCGCTGCAGACGGCTTTCGTCCAGCACGACGGCTACCAGTGCGGCTACTGCACCCCCGGGCAGATCTGCTCGGCGGTCGGCGCCCTCGACGAACTGCGCCGCGGCGCGCCGAGCCACGTCAGCGCGGACATCGTCGCCCAGCCGATGCTGTCGGCCGAGGAACTGCGCGAGCGCATGAGCGGCAACCTCTGCCGCTGCGGCGCCTATTCCAACATCGTGGACGCGATCACCGAAGTGGCGGAGGTCAAGGCATGAAACCCTTCAGCTACGAACGCGTCACCTCGCCCGCGCAGGCCGCGGCCGCGGTCGCCGCCAGGCCGGGCGCCAAGTTCATCGCCGGCGGCACCAACCTGCTGGACCTGATGAAACTGCAGATCGAGGCGCCCGCCCATCTGGTCGACGTCAACGGCATCGGCATGGACACCGTGGAGCCCACGCCGCAGGGCGGCCTGCGCATCGGCGCCCTGGTGCGCAACAGCGACCTGGCGGCCCACCCCCGCGTGCGGCGCGACTACGGCGTGCTCACGCGGGCCCTGGTGGCGGGCGCCTCGGGCCAATTGCGCAACATGGCCACCACCGGCGGCAACCTGCTGCAGCGCACGCGCTGCCCCTATTTCTACGACACGAATACGCCCTGCAACAAGCGCCAGCCGGGCAGCGGCTGCTCCGCCCTCGGCGGTTTCAGCCGCCAGCTCGCGGTGATCGGCGGCAGCGCGGACTGCATCGCCACCCACCCGAGCGACATGGCGGTGGCGATGCGTGTGCTCGATGCCTCGGTGGAAACCGTGCGCGCCGACGGTGCCACCCGCGTCATCCCCATCGCCGACTTCCACCGGCTGCCGGGCAGCACTCCGCACATCGAAACCGCGTTGCAGCCGGACGAACTGATCACCGCGGTCACGCTGCCCGCGCCGGTGGGCGGCACCCATGTGTACCGCAAGGTGCGCGACCGTGCTTCCTACGCATTCGCGCTCGTCTCGGTCGCGGCGATCGTCCAGCGAGACGGCACGGGCCGCGTGGCCCTCGGCGGCGTGGCGCCCCGGCCGTGGCGCGTAGAAGCCGCCGAGGCCGCCCTGCCCCAGGGCGCCCAGGCCGTGGCCGAACGGCTGCTGGCCGGCGCCCGGCCCACGCACGAAAACGCTTTCAAACTGCCCCTGGCCGAGCGCACGCTGGCCGCAGCCCTTTCCCAGGCCCGGAGCTGACCGCCATGAAGTTCGACACCCCCGCCACCGCCAACCCCATCGACCAGCTGAAAGTGGTGGGCCAGCCGGTGAACCGCATCGACGGGCTGCGCAAGACCACCGGCACCGCACCCTACGCCTATGAGCGGCACGACGTCGCCCCCGACGCGGCCTACGGCGTCGTCGTGGGGTCCGCCATCGCGCGCGGCACCATCCGCCGCATCGACCTGGACCGCGCCCGCCGCGCGCCGGGCGTGCTCGCCATCGTCACCGCCGAATCGGCCGGCAAGCTGGGCCAGGGCAAGATGAACACCGCGCCGCTGCTGGCCGGCCCGCAGGTCGATCACTACCACCAGGCCGTGGCCCTGGTGGTGGCGGAGAGCTTTGAGCAGGCCCGCGCCGCCGCCCAGCTGGTGCGCGTGGACTACGACCGCCAGCCCGGCAATTACGATCTCGCCGCCGGCAAGGACTCGGCCAAGAAGCCCAAGGACATCAACGGCGACGCGCCCGATACGTCCGTGGGCGACTTCGCCGGCGCCTTCGCCGCCGCCCCCGTGCAGATCGATGCCACCTACACCACGCCCGACCAGTCGCACGCCATGATGGAGCCGCACGCCACCATCGCGGCGTGGAAGGGCGACCAGCTCACCGTCTGGACGTCGAACCAGATGATCGCCTGGGGCCAGGGCGAACTGGCCAAGACCCTCGGCATCCCGAAAGAGAAGGTGCGGCTGGTGTCGCCCTTCATCGGCGGCGGCTTCGGCGGCAAGCTGTTCCTGCGGGCAGACGCCCTGCTCGCCGCCCTGGGCGCGCGCGCGGCGAAGCGCCCGGTCAAGGTCGCGCTGCAGCGCCCGCTGATGATGAACAACACCACGCACCGGCCCGCCACCATCCAGCGCGTGCGCATCGGCGCCGACGCGCAGGGCAGGATCCTCGCGATCGGCCACGAGTGCTGGTCGGGCGACCTGCCCGGCGGCCAGGCCGACGGCGCGGTGGACCAGACCCGCAGGCTGTATGCGGGCGCGAACCGCATGACCGCGACGCGCCTGGCGGAACTGCACCTGCCCGAAGGCAACGCCATGCGCGCGCCCGGCGAGGCCACCGGCCACATGGCACTCGAGGTCGCCATGGACGAACTCGCCGAGAAGCTGAAGATGGACCCGGTGGAACTGCGCATCCGCAACGACACACAGGTCGTGCCCGACACCACGGGAGAAAAGGGCGGCGACAAGGACAGTGGAGGCAAGCGCCCCGAAAAGCGCTTCTCGCAGCGCCAGCTGGTGGAGTGCCTGCGCCTGGGCGCCGAACGCTTCGGCTGGAACGCGCGCAACCCGCTGCCGGCCCAGCGCCGCGAGGGCCGCTGGTGGGTGGGCCTGGGCGTGGCGTCGGCCTACCGCGGCGCGCCCGTCATGAAGTCCGGCGCCCGCGTGCGGCTGGATGGCGAAGGCCGCATCATCGTGGAAACCGACATGACCGACATCGGCACCGGCACCTACACCATCATCGCGCAGACCGCCGCCGAGATGATGGGCGTGCCGCTCTCGCGCGTCGCGGTGCGGCTGGGCGACTCCGATTTCCCCGTCTCGGCCGGCTCGGGCGGGCAATGGGGTGCGGCCAGTTCCACCTCGGGTGTCTACGCCGCCTGCGTGAAACTGCGCGAGGCCGTCGCCGCCAAGCTGGGCCTGGACCCGGCCACGGCCCAATTCGCCGACGGCCAGGTGTCGGCGGGAGGCCGCAGCGCGGCGCTCGCCGATGCCGCCCGCGACGGCGAACTGAAGGCCGAGGACACCATCGAATTCGGCGTGCTGGAGAAGGAAACCCAGCAATCCACCTTCGGCGCGCATTTCGTCGAGGTGGCCGTGGACACGTTCACCGCGGAAGTGCGCGTGCGCCGCATGCTGGCCGTCTGCGCGGCGGGCCGCATCCTGAACCCCAAGTCGGCCCGCAGCCAGGTGATCGGCGCGATGACCATGGGCGTGGGCGGCGCGCTGATGGAAGAACTCGCCGTGGACACGCGCCTGGGATTCTTCGCGAACCACGACCTCGCGGGCTACGAGGTGCCGGTGCATGCCGACATCCCGCACCAGGAGGTGGTCTTCCTCGACGAGACCGATCCGCGTGCCTCGCCGATGAAGGCCAAGGGGGTGGGCGAGCTGGGCATCTGCGGCGTGAGCGCCGCCATCGCCAATGCCGTCTACAACGCGACCGGCGTGCGCGTGCGGGACTATCCCGTCACGCTCGACAAGCTGATCGAGGGGATGCCGCGCACCGCGGCCTGACGCGGGAGCGTGCTGCCTGCCTGCCTGCCTGCCTGCCGGCCCCTGCTCCGGGGAGGCATGGCAGGGCGGGAAATGGCCCGCGGTTTCCGGACCGGGCCGTCAGTCCCGCCAGAGCGGCTCGCCGCCGCGTTCCAGGTGGGTGAGGTACACGCGCGTGTCGAACTCGTACTGGTGGTAGCGCGGCTCCATCGATTCGCACAGCTGGTAGAAGGCCTTGCCGTGGTCCTTCTCGCGCAGGTGCGCCAGCTCGTGCACCACGATCATCCGCAGGAATTCCTCGGGCACGCGCTTGAACATCGAGGCCACGCGGATCTCGTGGCGCGCCGAAAGGCGCCCGCCCTGCACGCGCGCCGACGCCGTGTGCAGCCCCAGCGCATGCCGCATCACGTGGATCTTGCTGTCGAACACCACCTTGTTCACCGGCGCCGCATGGCGCAGATGCCGGGCCTTCAGGTCGGCCGCATAGCGGTAGAGGGATTTGTCGTCGCGCATCGCATGCGCCTGCGGGTAACGCCGCAGCAGCAGGCCGCCGAGCCCGTCGCCTTCTGCCAGGGCCGCGACCTGGGCGAGCAGCGCTTCGGGGTAGCCCTGCAGATAGGGCAGCGGATGGGGAGCAGGAGGCATGGGAACCAGCCGGGCCGCAGCCGGCCGGCCATCAGTCAATCAACCAACCAACCGATCGATCAATCGATCAATCGATCTACAGGCCTTGCGTATCAGTGCAGATGGCGGGGGCGCCGGCCACCGCCGCCGCCATGGCCGCCACTGCCGGGGCCGCCGCCCGTGCCGCGCGGGGGCTTGCCGATCTCCAGCGAATTCACCAGTGCGTCGAAGCGCTGCGAGAACAGCTTGTCGATCTCCGCCACCACGCCGCCCAGCTCGGCGCCGTCGAAATGGCGCTCCATGAGGTGCACCACGTCCTGCACCAGCAGGTCGCGCTGCACCTGCATGATGGCCGCAGGCGTCGGGCCCACGAACAGCATCACGAAATCGTCGCGCGCCTCGGTGCCGTCGTCCTCTTCCTCTTCGTCGAACTCGGTGTCGTAGAACGTGACCTCGATGGCCGCGCCCTGCTCCGAGAGTTCGTTCAGGCTCATGCACATCTCGTCGAGCGACTGGCGGAAGTCCTCGTCGCCGTGCACCGTCCAGCAGATGTTCAGCACGTGCTCCTTGGCGTCGAACTCGATGCCGGGCTCTTCCTCGTAGGCGCTCGCCGCCCCGTCGGCCAGCGACCGGGCGCCCGCGTACTTCCAGAGCGGCTTGAGCGCGTCCTGCAGTTGCTCGAACGTGGTGTCGGCACGCATCTGCACCTGGCCGTGGACATGGATTTCAAAAGGAGCGTTGTAACTTGACATGATCGAATCGTAGTGGTGCCCCGAGCCGGGATCGAACCGGCACGCCCCTTCGCAGGAAGCGGCGGATTTTAAGTCCGCAGTGTCTACCAATTTCACCATCGGGGCGCCGGCTGCGCCGCCCGGGTTCCGCATCGCAGCGTAACCCCGGAGCGGGGACCGTGCAACGCCCGCCCGGCGTATCCGGGAGGGGCCTGCAGGCGGATGGCCTGCACGGCAAAGGAAAAAGGGAAGCCGCGGCTTCCCTCGTCGAATGGGTGGGAACTTCGTGGGTTCCCGGCAGTGGCTCCGGTCGGCGGGGCCTGGCCCCGGCCGCGGAAAACCCCTCATTATGTACCAAACCGCTCCGGGCCCTGGCGGGCGGCGGTGGCGCCCGCCGTGCCGCGCCCGCTTCAGGCCCCGTCGTAGGCGATCGAGAAATCGCTGCCTTCCACCCCCAGGCGGATGTGGCGGATCGACTTCCCATCGACCGAGCTCTGCAGGAACTGCATCGCCAGGCGCGGCAGCAGGTTCTGCGTGATGATGCCGTCCACCATGCGCGCGCCGGATTCCACCTCGGTGCAGCGCTGGCGGATGAGCTGCACGGCCGCATCGTCGATCTCCAGCACCGCGCCGTGGCGCTCGGCGATCCGCGTCTGGATGCGCTGGAGCTGCAGGCGGATGATCTGCTCGAGCATGGCATCCGAGATCGGGTAGTACGGCACCACCACCAGCCGGCCCAGCAGCGCCGCCGGGAACTTCTCCAGCAGCGGCTTGCGCACCGCCTGGGCCAGTGCCTCAGGTTGCGGCGCCAGCTCCGGGTCGCGGCACATGCCGGCGATCAGTTCCGAGCCCACGTTCGAGGTCAGGATGATCACCGTGTTCTTGAAGTCGATGTAGCGGCCCTCGCCATCCTCCATCCAGCCCTTGTCGAACACCTGGAAGAACAGCTCGTGCACGTCCGGGTGGGCCTTCTCGATCTCGTCGAGCAGCACCACGCTGTAGGGCCGGCGGCGCACCGCCTCGGTCAGCACACCGCCTTCGCCGTAGCCCACGTAGCCGGGCGGCGCGCCCTTGAGCGTGGAGACGGTGTGCGCCTCCTGGTACTCGCTCATGTTGATGGTGATGAGGTTCTGCTCGCCGCCGTACAGCGCCTCGGCCAGCGACAGCGCGGTCTCGGTCTTGCCGACGCCCGAAGGTCCGGCCAGCAGGAACACCCCGATCGGCTTGCCCGGGTTGTCCAGCTGGGCGCGCGCCGTCTGGATGCGCCGCGTGATCGCCTCCAGGCCGTGGCGCTGGCCGATCACCCGCTTCTCCAGCGTGTCGGCGAGCGTCAGCACGGACTGCACTTCGTCGCGCACCATGCGGCCCACGGGAATGCCCGTCCACTCGGCCACCACCGCCGCCACCACGCCCGCGTCCACCACGGGCTGCAGCAGCGGGTCCTCGCCCTGCAGGCGGGCCAGCTCCTCGCGCAGCGCGCCGAGCGCCTGCGGGCTGGCGCCGGCCGGGGACGGCGCGGTGCCCGGGGCCGCGTCGGTGCCCGTGGGGGTCGCGGTGGATTCGGAGGTTTCGCCCGCGCTGGTGGGCGCGGAGGTTGCCGATGCGGCAGCCGTTGCCGATGCCGATGCCGCGGCCGGCGTCTCCGCAGACCCCGCCGCCGCCCCGCTTCCCCCGGACGTGCCGGCCGGCTTGAGCAGCGCCGCCTCCGCCTCCACGATCTGCTGCACCAGCACCTTCTCGCGCTCGAATCGCTCCTGCAATTCGGCCTGTTCGGCCCGCAGGCGCTCGATCGAGGTGCCGATGGCCGCGAATCGCTCCGCGTCGCCCACGCCCAGGTCCAGCTCGCGCTGCACGATGTCCTTCTCGACCGCCAGCGCCTCCAGCTGCCGCACCACCGATTCCAGCCGCGCGGGCGTGGCGTGCAGGCCCAGCGCCACGCGCGAGCAGGCGGTATCCAGCAGGCTCACGGCCTTGTCGGGCAGCTGGCGCGACGGGATGTAGCGGTGCGACAGCGTCACCGCGGCGGCCACGGCGTCCTCGCCGATGCGCACCTTGTGGTGGCCTTCGAGCTTCGCCGCCACGCCGCGCAGCATGTGCACCGCCTTGGCCTCGTCCGGCTCGTGGATCTGCACGAGCTGGAAGCGGCGGGTGAGCGCCGGGTCCTTCTCGATGTATTTCTTGTACTCGGCCCAGGTGGTCGCGCCGATGGTGCGCAGCACGCCGCGTGCCAGCGCCGGCTTGAGCAGGTTGGCGGCATCGCCCGTGCCCGCCTGCCCGCCCGCGCCGACGAGCGTGTGCACCTCGTCGATGAACAGCACGATCGGCACGGTGCTGGCCTGCACTTCGTCCAGCAGCGAACGCAGCCGGTTCTCGAACTCGCCCTTCATGCTCGCGCCGGCCTGCAGCAGGCCGATGTCCACCACGCGCAGCTGCACGTCCTTGAGCGGCGGTGGCACGTCGCCCGCGGCGATGCGCAGCGCCAGGCCCTCCACCACCGCCGTCTTGCCCACGCCGGCCTCGCCGACGAGGATCGGGTTGTTCTGGCGGCGGCGCATGAGGATGTCCACCATCTGACGCACTTCCTCGTCGCGGCCGGTGACCGGATCGAGCTCCTGCAGGCGCGCTCGCTCCGTCAGGTCCACCGTGTAGCGCTTCAGTGCCTCGCCGGGGCCGGCGGCCTCGGCGGTGGCACCGCTCGCCTCGCCGGGCACGCCGCCCAGGCCGCTGCCGTCCGCCGCCTTCAGGCGCGACTCGGGCGAATCCGGCAGCAGGCGGCCGAACACCTCGCTCAGAGCGGGCTCGCCCAGCTTGTTGAACTCGGCCGAGATCGCGCGCAGTTCATTGGCCAGCACGCGCGTGCGCAACATGCCGGAGAGCCAGTACGCGCTGCGGATCTGCGACTCGCCGTACATCAAGGTGGCATACACCCAGCCGCGCTCGATCGAGGATTCGATCTGCGCCGAGAAATCGCTGATCGACGTCGCGCCGCGCGGCAGACGGTCCAGGCTCTGCAGCACGTCGGCGGCGAGCCGGTCGGAATCCACCGCGAAATGGCGCAGCAGCCGGATCAGGTCGGAATCCGTCTCCTGCAGCAGCTGGTGCAGCCAGTGCACCAGTTCCACGTACGGATTGCCGCGCAGCTTGCAGAACACGGTCGCGCTTTCCAGCGACTTGAAGAGCAGGGGATTGAGCTTGCCGAAAAGGGCTTGCCGGCTGATTTCAGACATGGGACCTCGCGGAGATGGATGGAAACGGTTCTGGAAAAGAAAACTGAAAAAGGAAAAACGACAAGAGCGGTACGGGACAGGTCAGGGGAGCGAGCCGTCAGGACACCTCCGCGCCGGCGGCTTCCGCGGTGTACCCCGAACGGGTCGCGGCATCGGATCGGCCCGCGCCCGCCGCGGACCGCGCGGCGCGGCGCGACGCCTTGCGCTCCGCCAGCCACTGCTCGGCATCGAGCCGGAAGTCGTCCGGATCGCGCTGCGCCGGCCCGGCGAACGACCACGTCGTCCAACCGAGCCGCACGGTGCCGCCGAGCTGGCAGGGCGGCACGTCCTCGCGGCGCAGGATCAATTCGTAGTCCCACGCGAACTCGATGCCCACGTAGTTGCGCACCCAGTCCACCAGGGCCTGGAAATCCTCGCCGCCGGGGAGGAAGCGTTCGTACTGCGCCAGCGGCAGCGGCCCGATGCGCAAACGGAACTTGCCCTGCGCATCGGGCACGCGGCTGCCCACCACGGTGTCCACGCCCAGGCGCGCATTGCGCGGCACGCGCGACAGCGCGGTCTGCTGGTCCGGCTCCAGCGCGAGGTAGTGCAGCGTGAACTCCACCAGTTCCACCGGCACCTCGAAGAACAGCCGGATCGCGGACGCCAGCCCCTCGGGGTTGCGCGTCCAGCGCGTGAGGTGGCCGGCCAGGTACTGCTTGGCGTGCCCAGGCACCGCGTCGCGCTCGCGCTGCGTGGCCTCGCCATAGCCGATCAGGCTGCGCAGGTGCCGGCCGAACAGGTCGTTGTCGGGCCGGTCGAGCGAGGTCACGGGCTGCGGATCGGACCACGCCCGGAAGAACAGCATCAGCAGCCGGTGGTGGAAGATGTCCGAGAACCGCGCCAGCGTGGGGTCGTCGTACTGCCGCAGGCGCTCGCGCACGTACTCGGTCAGGTGCGTGGGCAGCGGCCCGTTCGGCCCGTAGAGGCCGAAGTTCCACACCGTCAGGCGCTCGGGCTGCCCCGCCGCGCCGGGCAGCACCTCGGCCAGCGTCGCGGGCGCGAACGCCAGCGACGGGTCCTGCCCCAGCCGCAGCGGCTCGTCGCGCGGGCGCAGCGCCTTGCCGAAGCGGGGATGCCGGCGGCTGCGCGCCTGCAGCACGCGCAGCGCGAAGAACAGATCGAACGGATGCGGGTCCTGCCGCAGCCGCTGCCAGAAACCGGCGGCGTCCGGGCCGCTTTCCTGTGCGGCAGCCTGCGGCTGCGGCTGCGGCGAATGCGCATGCGGGTTCGGCTCCGGGCGCTCCGCGGGCACGGCGCCGGTCTCCGGCGGCAGGCGGTCGCCGCTCACGTGTTGGGCCTCTGGCCGGGACGCACGCGCCAGCGCCCGACCGCGCCGCGCTGGCGCGAGCGCAGCGTCAGCTCGGTGTAGCTGTTGATGCCCACGTGGCGCGCGAAGAAACGCTCCAGGATCGCCGCCAGCGGCCAGGGGCTCACGCCGGCCAGCGGCCCTTCGTCCACGCCGAGGGTGATGCCCACCCCGCGCCCGTAGACGAGCTGCCCGTGCTGCGGCAGCCGCCGCGTGACGGGCGCGATGCCCACCGAGCGGATGGCGGCGATCTGGCCCGACAGGTCGCGGTCCCCGAGGTCGATGTAGAGCCGCAGCAGGTCGCGCAGCGTGGCTGCACCCTCTTCTTCCGACAGGTCGTTCATCGCGAGGTAGTTGAGCGACAGGTGCGAGATGAGGCGCCAGGTGATCTCGTTCTCGGCCACGCTCGCGGTGGGCCGCGTCGGGCCCGCAACCGTCTTCACCGAGGCGACCGGCGCGGATTCGACCAGCGTGAATTCGCCCTGCTCGCCGCGCCCGCCCATGAGCAGCGGCAGGTCGCGGTTGGTGCAGAGCGTGCGCACGCTGAGCTGCTTGAGATCGTCCGCGAACGGCGCCTGCCGCTGGTCCACCAGCGAGAGGAACACCTCACTGCCCAGGTACTGCGTGCGCGGCCCGAAGCGCGCGGCATGCTCGGAAAAGAGCCGCGGTTCGCGGCGCACCGCGAAGTACGCCTGCTCGTTCGCGCGGATGCCGTGGATGGAGGAAAAGAGCGGCAGGAACTCCTGGTCCTTCAACTGCCCCTCGCGGTGCCCCGTCACCCCGAGCACGGAGTACACCTCGAAATCGCGCGGCCGCGTGCGGTCGGGCACCACGTGGTATTCGTTCACGCCCGGCGAGACGTGGATGCGGTCGGCGGACCGCTCGAACAGGTTGATCGCCGGCACGCAGTGCAGCAGGAACTTGTGGCGGTCCACCTGCGCTTCCAGCGACGGCTGGGCGCGCCGCAGGAGCAGCGTGATGCCCACCTGGGCACCGGGCGCCCGCTCCAGCGCCTCCCGCAGCCCGCGGATCGAGAAGAACCGGAACCGCGCGGGGAACGCGAAGTACTCGTGCAGCAGCCGGTGGCCCTGGAAGCTGCGGTGCGTGTAGGGCAGCAGCGCCTGCGACTGCTCGTAGCCTTCGGGCTGCACGGCCTCGGCCGGCAGTTGCGCCCAGACGCGCGACGGGTCCTGCGCGTCGTGCACGATGACGCCGGTCACCGAATCGTGGATCAGCTCCTGCAGGTGCGAGGCGACGGTGTCCACGGCGGAGATGTGCAGGTCCAGCCGGTCCATGCGCAGCGCCCGCCACTGCGCCGCGCCGCGCACGCCCAGCGTGAAGCGCAGGTGCCCCGCGGCTTCCTCCGCCAGCCCGAGGCGCGACAGCGGCAGATCGAGCGGCGGACCGCCCAGGCGCGCCTGCAGCAGGTCGATCGGCCGCAGTGTGATCGCATGCCCCGTGCGGAAATCGCAGGGCGTCTGGTCCTCGGCGGTCTTGCGCGCACGGATCACGCTGCCGGCCTCCAGCGTGTAGCCTTCCGCCAGGCTGCCCTCGGTGCCGCTCGGCTCCATCTGCACCACCACCATCGACGGCGTGGGCGCCAGGTAGTGCGGGCACACCATCTCCAGGATGCGCTGCGACAGGCGCGGAAACTCCGCATCCATCTTCATCTGGATGCGCGCCGTCAGAAAGCTGAAGCCCTCCAGCAGCCGCTCCACGTACGGGTCGGCCACTTCCAGCTCGCGCAGCGACAGCCGCCCCGCCACCTTCGGGAAGGCGGCGGCGAACTCCGCCCCCAGCTCGCGCAGGTAGCTCAGCTCCCGGTTGTAGTACTCGACCAGCCGCGGATTCATCTCAATCAGGCTCCCTCCGCGCCATCGCGGACATTCATGCCAACGCGCCCCGGCCTGCCGGCGGCGCGCACCATTACCGCTGCTCGGACACGGCCACCTGCCCCGTCTCCAGATCGAGGCTCGTCTTCAGCAGCAGCTCCAGGGGATAGGGGGACGACCAGAACTGGCACCGGATCTCGAACTGCAGCATGTTGTGGTGGCCGAACAATTTGCTCGACGGCGCGAGCGACACCGACAGCGTATCCGCCAGGATGCGCGGCTCGTGCTGCAGGATCGCGCGCAGGATCGCGGCCTCCACGTCCTTCCAGTCCAGCTCCGACAGCAGCTGCCCGGCCAGCGGCTTCATGCCGAAATTCAGCACCGACCGTTCGGCGTGCGGCAGCCCCTCGAAATCGATGTGCGAGGACGCGTCGGATGCGTTCAGCAGCCAGTTCAGATCGCGCAGCAGTGCCTGCCGCAGCCGGGGTTCCGTCACGTAGACGGCCTCGGCCCGTTCGGTGCGCCGGGACGGTTCGTGGTCGGTCAGGCGGTCCAGCAGCGCGGGCTGCAGACGGTCCTTGCCGTGCCCGTAGCCCCCGTCCCTGCCCTGCTGCGTCGCCATGGCCCGGATACCCCGCTCAGGCGGGCGTGAACTTCACGCGGCGCACGTCCAGCAGCGCAGCGTCGGCCTGGTCGGTCACCCACACGCGCTGGCCCCAGCCCGTGGCCTGGTCGTCGCCCAGGTCGCGCCATTCGGTGGCGCGCGCCAGGCGGATCTCGTCGCGCTCCGCGGACTCCGACCCGGGGTAGCGCGTGGGGATGAAACCGTGCATCGTGCCGCCGTTGTGCAGCGTCACCTCGCAGGCCGACCAGACGAGATCCCGCAGGTCCTGCGGCTTCTCGAAGGCGATCTGCGACACGCTGGAAAACGGCACCCAGTAGTAGCTGCCGTTGGCGTACAGCTCGCACACCGGCCCGAGGCGCGCATCGGAATCGGCGATCCACTCGAAGGGCTCGCCATCGATCTCGCCGGCCGATGCCGGGGCCTGCTCGAAAGCGGCGGCCCGCAGTTCCGCGGCCTGCTCCGCACGGCCTTCCGCCAGGCCCTGCAGCCCCTCCAGCAGCCAGCCCAGCCACTCGGGCGGCTCGCCCAGGATGTTGGGCGTGCGCTTGCCGGCAAACACCTCGCGCCGCGCGACCTCGCAGAGGATCACCTCGCGGTAGGCGCGCGCCATGGTTTCCGTCTTGCGGTCGAGCTGCGCGCAGATCTGCAGCTGGTCGAGCGCCTTCTGCCATTCGCCGATCACGGCCAGCATCTGGAAATAGAACACGCGCAGCGTGGCGTCCTGCGGCCTGGCCCGGATCGCGTCCTTCAGCTCGGCCATCTGGCGGTCCAGCGGCCGCTTGAAATCGAAATTCATGGAAGTGGTTGCGGTGGTCCGCAAAATCGTTATGGAAGCGCGCGCAGGGGCTGCGGCGTCGGAAAGCGCTGGAGGCACCGGAAACATCGGAGGCACCGGGCGGCGGAAGCGGCGCCCTGCCACGCCCCTGCCACGCCCAGCGCCACGCGGACGGAAACCGGCGGCATGCCGCCGCCGCGCCCGCGCGCCCCGGAGCCGGTCAGTTGCCCGCCTGCTTCACCGACGGCAGCTTCGACACCAGCCGCAGCGACACGGTCAGGCCTTCGAGCTGGTAGTGCGGGCGCAGGAAGAACTTCGAGGTGTAGTACCCCGGGTTGCCTTCCACCTCGGCCACCTGCACCTCGGCGGCAGCCAGCGGCTTGCGGGCCTTGGTTTCCTGCGAGGAGTTGGCCGGATCGCCGTCCACGTAGTTCAGGATCCAGTCGTTCAGCCAGCGCTCCATGTCCGAACGCTCCTTGAACGAGCCGATCTTGTCGCGCACGATGCACTTCAGGTAGTGCGCGAAGCGGCAGCACGCGAACATGTAGGGCAGCCGCGCCGACAGGTTGGCGTTGGCGGTGGCGTCCGGGTCGTAGTACTCGGCGGGCTTGTGCAGCGACTGCGCGCCGATGAAGGCCGCGACGTCGGAGTTCTTGCGGTGCACCAGCGGCATGAATCCGTTCTTGGCCAGTTCCGCCTCGCGCCGGTCGCTGATCGCGATCTCGGTGGGGCACTTCATGTCCACGCCGCCGTCGTCGGTCGGGAAGGTGTGCGCGGGCAGGTTGTCCACGGCGCCGCCGGACTCCACGCCGCGGATCGAGGTGCACCAGCCGTAGTACTTGAACGAGCGGTTGATGTTCACCGCCATCGCATAGGCCGAGTTGGCCCAGGCGTACTTGCTGTGGTCGCCGCCGGCGGTCTCTTCCTCGAAGTCGAACTCGTCCACCGGGTTCGTCTTGGCACCGTACGGCAGGCGCGCCAGGAAGCGCGGCATCGCCAGGCCGATGTACTTGGAGTCGTCCGAATCGCGCAGGCTGCGCCATGCGGCGTATTCGGTGTTGGTGAAGATCTTGGTCAGGTCGCGCGGGTTCGCGAGCTCCTGCCAGGAATCCATCTGCATCATCGCGGGCGAGGCACCGGCGATGAACGGGCAGTGCGCCGCGGCCGACACCTTGGCCATCTCGCCGAGCAGCTCCACGTCCGGCGGGCTGTGGTCGAAGTAATAGTCGCCCACGAGGCAGCCGAACGGCTCGCCGCCGAACTGGCCGTATTCCTCTTCGTACACCTTCTTGAAGATGGGGCTCTGGTCCCAGCCCACGCCCTTGTAGCGGCGCATGTTCCGGTGCAGCTCCTTCTTGGAGATGTTCATCACGCGGATCTTGAGCAGCTCGTCCACCTCGGTGTTGTGCACCAGATGGTGCAGGCCGCGCCACGCGCCTTCGAGCTGCTGGAACTCGGCGTGGTGGATGATGAGGTTGATCTGCTCGGAGAGCTTGCGGTCGATCTCGGCGATGATGGCCTGCACCGTCTGGTAGGCGTCGTCGGACAGCGTGGCCGAGGCGGCCAGCGCCTGCTGCGCGAGCGTCTGCACGGCCGATTCGACCGCTTCGCGCGCCTGGTCGGTCTTGGGCTTGAATTCCTTCTGCAGCAGCGACGTGAATTCGTTGCCTTCGAGCACCTGGGTGCCCTGCACCGCGTCCAGAGAGGTCGTCGTGTTCATGCGGCTGTCCCTTTCACTGAGCGTCGTTGGTCTTCTCGGCCGCGCCGCCGCCCGCGGGCTGGTTCGGCATCGCCGCCAGCGACTTCAGCAGCGCCGGGTCCTTCAGCACCTTGCTGATGAGTTCTTCCGCGCCCTGCTTGCCGTCCATGTACGAGAGCAGGTTGTGCAGCTGGGTGCGTGCTTCGAGCATCGAATTGAGGGCCCCCACCTTGCGCGCGATCGCGGCCGGGGAGAAGTCGTCCATGCTCTCGAACGTGAGGTCGATGTGCAGGCGGCCGTCGCCGGTCAGCGTGTTGGGCACGTTGAAGGACACGCGCGGCTTGATCGACTTCATGCGCGCATCGAAGTTGTCGATGTCGATGTCGAGGAACTTGCGGTCGGCGATCTCGGGCAGCGGGTCCACCGGCTTGCCCGACAGGTCGGCCATGACGCCCATGACGAAGGGGATCTGCACCTTCTTCTCGGACCCGTAGATCTCGACGTCGTACTCGATCTGCACGCGCGGTGCACGGTTGCGGGCAATGAACTTCTGACCGCTCTTGCCGGTCTTGGTTAAGGTCACCATGTTGAACTCTTCTCTCTGGTAAGGCTTGAAAACACAGATCGGCCGGATGGCGCCGACGGGGCTGTCGCGGGGGCTCCCCTCCTCTCGCGACACGCCAGCTGGACAAGTATCCGGCCCCCAACAGAACACCGCTGTTACATTTCGTTTTCCAATCAGGAAGACGGCTGCGAACCTCCCGTGATCGTCTCCACCTGCGCCACGCTGTCGGGCGACAGCTCGCGCAGGATGTCGATGAAACTCAGGCCCATCAGCTTGGCGGCGCGGCGGATGAGCAGCGGCGCGGGATTGGTGGGCTCGGTGCGCTCCAGGAAGGCCGCGACCTCCAGCAACTGCGCCATCGCATCATCGCGGGTGCGCAGGCCCCGGGGCTGTACGGGCGCGGCGGGAGCGCCCTGCCCGGCGACGGTACCGGCCGTGCCGCCGTCCAGGGCCTCGCCGCCTTCCTCCACCGCCGCCGCGCCGGCATCGGCCACGCCCACGGGTGCATGCGGCACGAGGTCGTTGAGGGCCACCAGCAGCGGCTGGAGCTGGTCCATGTCCGGCAATTGCGAAGCGCCGAGCCGGTCGCGGAAGGTGGTCTGCAGGCTGCGCAGGGCCTCGCAGGCCGCGTTCCATGCGCGCAGCGATTCGTCGCCCTGCTGCCATGCCTGCGCCAGCGCCACGCGCAGCTGGTCGAGCGAGATGCGCGTGCCGCCCTCGCCGGTGTTGCCGCGCGCCACCGCCTCGGCGTCGCGCACGCTGATCGTGCCGGCGGGCAGACGCACGAAGTCCTGCTGGCGCAGTTCCCGGAGTTGGCCGGTGACGTCGTTGAGCGAAGCGACCGCGTTCATGCGCATGAAATGGTCGCCGTCCTCCGGCAGCGGATGCAGATCCTCCCAGTACCGGGCGAACAGCCCCGCCATGAGCTGGATGCCGGCGGACATGCCGCGCACCCCCTGGGTGTTGGTGAGCGCGCGGCACAGCAGCGCCGCCACGCGGGCGTCCTTGGTGCGCACCAGCAGCGCGGAGGCGCGCCGCTCCACGTCCCGCCAGTCCGGCGGCTCCGCCGGGATCACCGTCTCGCCGAACTGCTGCTCGGGCTTGCCGCTGGCAGCGCTCTCCAGCGCGATGAATTCGGCATCGTAGGTCAGGTCCTGCCCGCAGGGCGGCGTGTCCGCCGTGGGTTCGAGAAGGGCTTCGTTGTCGATCATGGGTTCCAGTCGTTGCTGTGCATGCCGATTCGCGGGCCGGCCGCTACGCCGCGGCGCCGCTGCCGCCGCCGAAGAGGCGCAGGAAAAGGCTCTCGTTGGGTTCGCCCCAGTGCTCGCAGCTGCGGCCGGCGGAGGGGCCGGCCGCATGCGCCCACCAGAAGCTCGCGGGCTGGCCGGCGCGCAGGATCTCGCGCCCGCGGGAAAACGACACCGTGCCGCGCCCCGCCGCACCGCCCTGGCCCATGCCGAGGTCGGACAGGATGCCGGCCATCGCACCGGCCTGGCCCGCGGTGGACGCCGGCCCCGAGGATGCTGCGGCGGGTGCGGCGGTGAACGGCCAGGGCAGGCGGGACAGCTGCGAATCCAGCGCATCGGCGGGCAGCGCGAGCCGGCGCGCCTCGATCACCGCGTGGCAGGCCTCCTCAAAGAACCGCCCGAGCACGGCATCCGCCTCCAGGGCCTGCCGCTTGCCCTCGCCCACCGCGATCACGGTGAGCGGGTAGCAGCGGCCCACGCGATCGATGCTGGGCGCGAGCACGCCGCAGGACGGCGCCGCGCCCTTGCTGCCGCAGGCCACGAACGACCACAGGGGGGCCTGCGTGAAAGTGCGCTCCCAGTCGCCCTGACCCGAGGCCTTCAGCCGCCCGAGCCCGTGGCTGAGCCAGTCGTCCCAGGCGCCGCTCATCGCGCGGGGCATGCGGCGCCCCACGAAGTCGCCCTGGCCGGGCAGCTTGCCGAACCAGGCCACGCGCGGCTGCGCGGGCGACCACGGCATCAGAGATTGCCAGGACACGCGAAGTCCTCCATGGCCTTGAGACGGAACGGATTGAACACGCTGCCCGAGGTGACCTCGAAGCGCAGCTTGCGCCCGCCGATGTCGAAGGCCGCCACGAAGCGCTCGGGCGTGTTGCCCGGCAGGATCTGCGCCTTGTCGAAGAAGCGGTGCAGCGCCCACGGCCCCTCGGTGACGAGGCCGGTGTTCTCGGCGCCGCCCGTGGTGACCTGCAGCCGCACCTGGCCGGTGCCGCGCGTGCCGGGCCAGACCATCGATTTCGGGATCTGCGGCCCGTGCTGGTAGCGCAGCACCTCGCCGTCGATGTCGAGCACCAGCTGGGAGATGCTGGCGTCCATCTCCAGCGGCTTGATGTCCATGCGGATCGACGGCACCTTGCCGCCCGCGCGGAAGTACACGTCGCGGATCGTGGCGGCGCGCTGGAACGACGCGAGCGCGGCCGAGCCGCCCACCGGCGTGCCGTCCACGCCCTGGCGGAAGCGCCACGGGGTGGTGGAGATATCCACCATCGGCTGCAGGTTGGTGCGGAAGAACTCGTCCATCATGCCGCCCGGGGCGAACAGGCTCGCGAAGTCGTCCGTCGTCACGTCGCTGGCCGAGCCCCGGGTGAAGGGGTAGCGCCCGCCGATCGCGCGGCGGCAGAACGTGCCGATCGTGGCGTTGAGATTGCTGCCCACGGTGGCGCGCACGTCGCGACCGACGAGTGCCGAGGTGGACGACGCCAGGTCTTCGTACATCGTGTTGAGCGGCGGCGGCACGCGCTTGGCCTCCATGCGCACCCGCTCCAGCGCGGGCGAGAGCGACGGCGGCACCGTGCCGCCCGAGGCGACCTGCTGCCGCGCGGAAGAGATCACCGCGGCGGCTTCGTTCAACACCTGCAGGCTGGCCGTGATGGGCGCGGGGCCGGAGCCGTTGGAGGCGGCGAGCCGGCGGTATTCGCGGAAGCGGAAATCGACCAGGTCGGCTTCCAGGTTGGAACTCGTGGCCAGCCCGCCGACGTTCACGCGCTTGCCCGTGAGGCGGCTCAGCTGCTCCTGCTCCTCCTTGATGCGGTTGATCTTCTCACCCAGCCAGCTGCTGGTGCTGCCGCCCGAGCCGGGCTTCTGCGCGAGCGTCGTCTCCCGCGCCACCGCGCGGATGAACTGCTCCAGGCTGGAATTGGCGGACGAGTACAGGCGCGCCTGCTCGCCCGCCTGGTCCAGCGAGGCCACGCGCACCGGCCGCACGTCGGCGAGGAAGTCTTCCCAGACCTTGGCGTACTCCATCAGGTACAGGCGCTTGACCTCCTGCGCGAGCTGCCCCGTCATGACCTCGTTGGCCACGCTGCGCTGGCCCTGGGCCTTGCCGAGCACCCAGGTCTCTTCCTGCGCCAGCAGCGCGGTCACCTTGGGCAGTTCGTGCGCGAACACGCCGTAGTAGCCGTCATAGGTGAACAGGCCCGAGATGCCCTGGGTGAGCGGCCGGCCGCTGCGCCGCGTGAACACCTGCGGCGCCTCGGGGCCGGCGGCGCGCACCAGCGTGAAATCCGGCGGCAGCGCCGTGCCCGAGGTCAGCAGCTGCTTGAGCCGGCTGTAGGCACGCTGCGCGGGCGAGAGCTGCGCGAGGCGCTGGCGCACCTCGTCCACCAGCGGCTGGTCGATCGGTATCGGCGAGACCAGCGCGCGGTCTTCCATCAGGCGGTCGAGGTGGTGCGCCAGCTGGTCCACCATGCCGGACTGCACCAGCGCGGGCGGCAGCGTGGATTCCCATTCGTTGAGCATCCAGGCCTTCACCACGCGGGGGTTGAAGCGGTCGGGCTCATAGAGCATCAGGTAGACCTTGAGCGCCTCGTAGCTCGCCTCCGGATTCGACGTGGAGGCCTGCTGCAGCGAGTTGCGCAGGTGCCGCGCGAGGCGGGGCAGCCAGGCGTCCTCCAGCAGCCGCATGTAGGTCGCATCGGCCGCCGTCTGCACCTTCGGCACCTGCAACAGGCCGTAGCGCCAGCTGAGCGGCGGCGAATCGCCCGTATAGCGCTGGCTCACCGCCAACGCCTCGGCGTGGTTGAGCAGCGGCAGCAGCGCCACCATGTTGTCGGGGTCGGCGTCGCGCGACTCCTCCACCGCCTGCCGCAGCGCCGGCACCTTGGCCGCCACTTCGTCGAGGTACTTCTGGTTGTTGCCGTGGCTGATCGTCCAGGCCAGGGTGGCGCCGGCCAGCCCCGCGGCCAGCGCGAAGAAGCCCGCCGCCTGCAGGATGCGCAGCTGGCGCTCCTTCTTGGCATTGCGTCCCGTGAGGCCAGCCTCGTTGAAGATCACGCCCTTGAGCAGCGTCTCGATGAAGTAGCTCTTGCCCGAACCCGTGCGCGGCTCCGTGGCCTGCGTCGGCGGCGACACGGAAAAGCGCCGCGACAGCGCCGACAGCACGCGGTCGAACGGCATGCCCTCCTGCGTGCCGCTCGTGAAGTACACGCCGCGGAACAGCGGCTTTTCCTTGAAGCGCGACGAGGCGAAGATGGTCGACAGCGTCTGCTGCACCACGTCGCGCAGGCCCACGAACTGCTGCGGCAGCCCGTAGATCTGGCCGCGCCGGGCGAGGTCGGGCTCGGTCAGCAGGCGCTGGGGCAGCAGCCGGTTCACCTGGTCGGCGAGCGCGTCGAATTCCTTCTTGAACTGCAGCCCCGGGTCGTCCTGGGCCTGGCCCTCCACATAGGGATTGGTGAAGCCCCAGACCTGTGCCCGCTCCTCGCGGTTCATGTTGCCGAAGAACTCGTTGAAGCCCGACAGCAGGTCGGTCTTGGTCACCAGCACGTAGACCGGGAACTTGATCGAGAGCCCCTCGCACAGCTCCGCCAGCCGCAGGCCGATCAGCCGCGCGAGGCGCTCGCGCTCGGCGTCCCCTCCGCTCAGCAGCTCCTGCACGCTCAGGGTGACCAGCACGCCGTTGATCGGCTGGCGGCCGCGGAACCGGCGCAGCAGGTTCAGGAAGCCGGACCATGCGGCGCTGTCCTGGTCCGCATCGCTCTCCTGCGTGGTGTAGCGGCCGGCGGTGTCCAGCAGCACCGCCTGGTCGGTGAACCACCAGTCGCAGTTGCGCGTGCCGCCCACGCCGCGGATCGACGCCTTGCCGAACTGCGCGGCGAGCGGGAAATCCAGGCCCGAATTGACCAGCGCCGTGGTCTTGCCGGAGCCGGGCGAGCCGATGATGAGATACCACGGCAGCTGGTAGACGTAGCGGCGCGAGAGCCGGCCGAACCAGCCCTGCTCGGTCTGGCCGAAGCGGGTCTTGCCCAGCACGTCGATCGCTTCCTTGAAGCGCTTCTCCAGCTCGGCCACTTCCTCCTTGCCGGGCCCCGCTTCGGGCGTGGAGGCGTCCGAGGCGCCGATGCGCGCCAGCTGCCCCAGCAGCCGCGCATTCATCTCCTTGGCGCGCCACCAGCGCACGAGCAGCCGCAGGAACCAGATGCCGAAGATCGCCGCGATGATCCAGCCGCGCACCGCCGCGCTCTCCAGCGGCTGGTAGGGCTGGATGTACACCAGCGGGCCGACGAACCAGACCAGCAGGCTGAGCAGGATCAGCCCGCACAGCACCAGCGTGAACCGGTTGAAGAAAAAGTAAAAGATTCTGCGCAGCATGTTTTAGTTCTTCGGTGTGCCGGGGGCGGACGGGCCCGCGGGCGCCGGGCCCGGGGTCAGCTGCAGTTCGGCGTCGCGCGCCTGCGGCGGCACCAGCAGCACGATCTCCACGCGGCGGTTCAGCGCGCGGCCCTCGGGCGTCGAGTTCGGTGCGATCGGGTCGCTTTCGGCGCGGCCTTCGGCCTTCAGGCGCGTGCCGTCGGTGATCGACCGCTGCAGCATCGCCGACACGGCCTGCGCCCGCTCCTGCGACAGGTGCCAGTTGGACGGATAGCGCGCCGTGCGGATCGGCTGGTTGTCGGTGTAGCCGTTCACCACCACCTTGCCCGACACCTCGTTGAGCGCGGCGGCGACACGCTGGATCACCGCCACGTAGCGCGGCTTCACCTCGGTGGAGGCCGGCTCGAACAGGCCGTCGCCGCGCAGCGTGACGATGCTGCGGTCCGGCTGGTCGCTGACTTCCACGAGGCCCTCGCGGATCTCGGGCTCCAGGAACTGGCGCAGCCGCGGCTTCGGCGGCGCGACGGCGGCCACCGTGGGCATCTTCGGCAGGCGGATGCCGTTGATGGCGGCGAACAGCTCGTCCGATTGCGATGCCAGCCGGTAGTTGAACCACAGGAAGATCAGGAACGCGATCAGCAGCGTGAGTGCCGCCGCGACCCAGAACGGCACCAGGCTCCAGGGCGGCACCGCGGCGCGCTGCACGCCGCGCCAGTGCAGCGACAGCGCCCCGCTGCGGTCGCCGCGCGTGCTCTCGATCACCTGCAGCAGCCGTGCCTTCAGGCTCTCCAGCTGGCTGCGCCCGTTGTCGATGACGTGGTAGCGCCCCTCGAAGCCGAGCATCAGGCAGAAGTACATCAGTTCGATCAGGTCGATGTGCTGGTGCGGCGTCTGCACGAGCTTGGACAGCAGCTGGAAGAACTTCTCGCCACCCCAGGTTTCGTTGTGCAGCGCGACCAGCAGGCTGTACTGCGGCCACACGCCCGAGCCACCCCACGGCGTCTGCGCGGCCGCCTCGTCGATCGCGGTGCAGATGCAGTAGCGCGCGCCGATGATGGTTTCCATCGGCACGCCCGCACCGCCGGCGCGGCTCTCGAACTGGCGGATGCATTCCAGCAGGTAGTGCTGGAACGCCGCTGGATCGGGGTTGGTCGCCATACGGCGGATCTGCGGGATCAGGTTGAGCAGCGTGTTGGCGGCGGCCACGAGCGGGTTGCCGCCGCTCACGATGTCGGGCAGGCCCGAGGCCTTGGGCTGCCCCGCGGATGCGTCGGGATCGCCCGGCGGCTGGGCTGCGGGCGCCGGCCCCGCCGAGGCGCCGAACTGGTCGGAGGCGAAAACGTTGGAGTTCTGCATGGACGTTGCCGCTTTCAGCGCCGGATGGCCCACATCTCGAGCTGCAGTTCAGGGAAGCCCCCCGAGACGTGCAGCGCCAGACCGCCGGAGTTCTGCAGCTGGCGCCACAGGTCGTGCCCCGTATCGAGCTCGAAATACGAATAGCCCGCGTGGTAGGGAATCTCGCGCGGGGCCACCGGCAGCGAGCGCAGCGGCACGCCGGGCAGGTGCAGGTTCACGAGGTCGCGGATGCGCTCCACCGGCCCCATCTTGATCTGCGTGGGGAAGTGCGCGCGCAGGAACTCCACGGCCGTCTGCGCATGCACGGCGAGCACGAAGTCGCAGCTGGTGAGCAGTTCGGTGCTGGGGATCAGCGCCACGTGCACGCCGTACTGGCGCTCCTGCAGCTCGATCTGGATCGCGTTCTGCTCCAGCACCGACGACAGGCCGCGCCGCAGCTCCAGCATGAGCGGCAGGAAGCAGCTGCGCAGGTCGTCGTGGTCGTACGTGGGCATGGCCGCCGGGCGGCGCTGCTCGCGCGTGAAGGTCGCCAGCTCGCCGGCCATCTTGAGCAGGTCGTCGAACAGCCGCTCGGGATGGATGGCGCGCACGCGCACCCAGTGCTCCACCGCGGGCTCCCAACGGTTCAGGAACTGCAGCATCAGGAAGTCGCCCACCTCGCCCACGCCGCCCCGGCCGGGCTGGCTGAGGCGCTCTTCCAGGGCCGCGCCGCGCTGGCGCAGCAGGCCGAAGAGCTCGCGGCAGAAAACCGCCAGGCCCGAGATTTCCGAGTTGTTGACCACCGTGGGGATGAATGACGGGTCCAGCATCACCGAGCCGTCGGCCCGGCGCTCCACCACCTGCGCGACCGGCAGGCTCACCCAGCCGTCGGTCACGTCCTGCGCGGCGCGCAGCGAGAGCTGGATCTTGCCGATCTGCACCTCGGCGGCCTGCGCGCCCACGTCGTTCACGTCCGGCACCTCGGCCACTTCCGCCGCATAGCGCACCGACGCGCCGCCGGCCCCGCCCAGCGTCACCTCGGCCCCGGCGCGGCGCCGCATCGGCAGGGCCAGGTGGATGACGGTGTCCTTCACGTCCTTGCCGATCGCGAGCGCGGCGGGCGCCTCGTCATGGGCCGGGCAGCTGAACGGCGTGCCGTCCGGCAGCACCCCCTCGGCCGACAGCAGCCCGACCTTGCCCAGGCCCAGCAGCTCGGTGTCGAGCGCGAGCCGCGAGAACCCCCAGAAGAAGAACTGGGCGGGCAACGTGCGCGACTGCACGAGGAAATCGGTGAAACGGTCCTGTTGCTGGAAATGCTGGGGGCGGAGGAACATGCCCTCGGCCCAGACGACCTTGCGCTGCCAAACCATGATCGATGCGAGGCTTTCGTTCGTGTCGGTGTTGTTCTGTTACGGGGCGGGCTGGATCTTCACGGCGTCCTTGCCCACCGTGATGCGGTAGAGCACGGGCTTGAGCCGTTCGGTCTCGCCCAGGCCCCACCAGCGGCGGCGCATCTCCACGGAATTCGGCGCACCGGCCGTCGCGCGCCAGGTGCTGCGCTCCAGGTCGCGGTAGCCCGCGAACACGGCGAAGGTGCGCACGTCCGCGCTGCCCTTGCGCTCGATCGTGCGGCGCTCGCCGGGCTGCAGCAGGATTTCGTCGCGCCGCACGAAATCGGCGCCCAGTTGCGCCTCGTCCTTGTCCTGCAGGTCGAGGTAGCTCGCGCGGTCGAACGCCGCGCCGGCGCGCAGTTCGTAGATCCGCAGCAGGATCGGCTTGGGCGTGCCGTGCATGTCCGGGTTGATGCCGGGGTCCGCGGTGATCTCGAACACCGCGGGCGGCACGGCCGTCGGGGCTTCCTGCGGCCGGTTCAGGTTGCTGATCATTCCGCAGCCCGCCAGCAGCAGGCCGGCAGCCGTTGCGGCCACTGCCGTGCCGACCGATCCCTTCCGTACCATCGCATCCCGGTGCATAGTCGACTCCCTTCGATTCGGTGAAACATGCGGCGGCGGCGCGTCAGGCCCCGCCGTCCTCGCTGGCCGCGACCCACACGGCCAGCGCGCTGAAGTTGTCCTGGTACGACCGCGCCTGGGCACGCACGGCCGCTTCCATCTGTTCCAGCCATTCCTGCGGGGACTGGCTGTGGCGCAAGGTGCTTTCCATCTGCTCGTCGTGCAGGCCCTCCCACAGGCCGTCCGAGCAGAGCAGGAACGCATCGCCTGCCGCCAGCTCGACCGGCCTCGGCAGCACCGTGGGAGGAATCTGCGACTCCGCCCCGATCGCGCCGGCCAGCACGCTGCGGTTGGGCAGGCGGCGCGGGTCCTCGTTGCGGTACACGCCCGCATGCAGCAACTGCTGCACCACGCTGTGGTCTTCGGTGATCTGCCGCACCTTCTGGTCGCGGAACCAGTACAGCCGCGAATCGCCCCAGTGGGCCCAGAGCGCACGGCCCGTCTTGCGGTCGATGCACAGCAGCACCACGGTGGCGCTCATGTGCTTGCGCGAAATCGACAGCGGCTGCGCACCCGCCACGGCATGCTCCGCCAGCGAGATCAGCGAAGCGAGGCCGGCCGGCGCGAACAGCGGGTTGTGGCCGAAGCCCTCCAGCACCGCGTTCACCGTGATGCGCGCGGCCAGGCCGCCGTGGCCATGCCCGCCCGCGCCGTCGGCCAGCACGCAGCACAGGCCCCGGTGGCCCATGTCCACCAGGCCCAGGAAGTCCTCGTTCACCTCGCGGGCCCCCTTGTCGGAGAGCGAGGCGGCCATAACCCGGAGCCGGAATTCGTCGCCTGCGATATGGAAGATCACGTCCGGGCCTTTGCCGCCGCCTCGGCGTTTTCGTAAGCCTCCAGGAAGGCCTGGCCGGAGAATGCCGCCAAGTCGTCCTCGGCACCGCGCCGGATCTCGGCGAAGCTGCGCTTGTACTCGTCCCACAGGGCGGCCTTGCGGCTGGTGGCCGACAGCATTCCGAACACGCCGCCGGTGACGTCCGTGCGCTGCTCGAGCACGGCCGGATCGAAGCGCTCCAGCGCCTCCGCATAGGCGGCGCGCAGGCCCGCCATCAGCGCCACCTGGTGCACGCGCAGATCGTCGTAGGCCTCTTCCATGGCGGGGATCGGCTTCATGAAGCCGGGGAAGTTCTGCCCGATCATCTGCATCACCACGCCTTCGGACGTCGGCAGGAACTTCAGCGGGTTGTTGGCCCCGGAAGAGATCACCGTCACGCCCGCACGGAACTCGCGCTTGATCTCCGAGCGCGCGGCCAGCAGATCGATCGTGCCCTGCACGGCCACGCGGAACGCCTCGCCGAAGGAGCGCATGAACTCCGGGCTGAGCCGCTGCGGCTCGACCTTCTTCGACAGCACGCCCGCCCCTTCCAGGAACGCGGCGATGAGCGACTGCAGTTCGGCGGGCGACGCCGCCTCCAGCTCCGGCAGCATGGGCGCGAGCGGTGAGCGTGCCGCCGTGGCGGACTGGCCCGGCCATTCCTGCGCGCTGGCCGCGGTGGCCGTAGTGGCTGCCGGAGGCGGGACCGGCGCGGGAGCAGGCGCTGGCGCATCCACCGGCGGCGCCGCACGCGCAGGCGCAGACGTGGGCGTGGGCGTGGGCGGCACTGGAGGTGTCGACGCCGATGGCCAGCCGCCGGCAAGCCCGCTGCCGCCAGACAGCATGCCGGAGCCTTCGAGGCCCAGCCCCCCGATCGGAAGCGCCTGCGCACCCGGATGGGCGGACGCGGCACCCTGGCCGGAACCGGGGAGCGCGGCTGCCGGCAGGGTCGGCGCGGCGGGCCAGTCGCCCTCCGCCGTGCGCGCATGGCCGGCAGCATCAGCCCCGGGCGCCGTGTCCACCATCGGCCAGTCCAGGCGGTCCGCCGATGCGGCTTCGGATCCGAACGCGCCGAGGTCCAGTCCTTCCACGCGCAGCAATCCCTCCAGGGGCGCAGCCGGAGAGGCCACGGCGGATGCCGCGCCCGCCATGGACGCGCCCGCGGCAGGCAGCTGCGTCCCCGAGGGGGGATGGGACGCCAGGGACAATCCGGCCCCCAGCCCGCCCACGGCGGCAGGCTGCGGAATCGGATCTGGCATCGGAAGCGGAGGCAGCGGCGCATGGCCCTCCGGAGGCTTCGCGGCCGAAGCCTCTTGGGCGCCTTCCGGCATCGGAACGCCCTTGGGCAGGCTGAATGACTGGGACAGGTCCGATCCCAGCGCGACCGCTCCGCGCTCCGGGTCGTGCAGCGCCGGCCCGGACGCCCCGCCGAAGAGCCGGAGCGGGTCCAGTTCGCTGCGCGGGTCCAGCCCCTTGGGCAGACCGGCGTGCGAGGGGTTGTCCATGTCGTGCGCGAACTTCGTGCCGCTGACCGGCAGCGACTGCAGCAGTTCGTCGTGGCGCAGATTGGCGATCTCGCTCAGGCTCTTGCCCTGCAGGCCGCCGCCCCAGACGTCTTTCTTCTCCTCGCCCCGCCGCGGATCGGCCGCGAACAGGTCGAAATCCTCCGGAATGACGAGCGCTCGGGGGCCTGCCGCGGGCTTCGCAGTCGCGGGCACCGGGGCTCCCGGTGCATCCAAGGCACCCAATGCACCCGGTGCATCTGGATCGGCCGGCACGCTCCACGGCGACGCGGCCCGGACCGGCGTGCCGGGCCCACCGGTGCCCAGGTCCACCGGCAGCGCTCCGGCCGCGGCCGGCGCTGCCGACGGCACGGCGGGCGGCACGGCTTCTGCGGGAGCGAAAGCGGGGAGTGCCGGCTCCGGACTGCCCGCCGACGGCACGCCGGACAGCAAGGACAGCCCGGTGGTCGGCACGGGCATGGCGTCCGGGCCGGAGGCGACGAGGGCAGAGGCGACCGGGGCCACCGCAGGCTGCGGCGCGCGGACGGGCGCGGGGCTGGCCGGCGACTCCACCCGCCCCAGCATCGCGAAGGGGTTGTCGTCGTCTTCGGCCGCCGGGAAGGTCTCCACGGGGCTCTGCAGCGGCCGGCCCGCGGCAGGATGCGCGGGGCTGGCGGGCGGAGCCTCGAAAAGGGCCGCGGGCGGGGGGACGTAGGCGGCTGGTGCGACATCCTCCTCCGGAGTGTCCGCCACGGCCGGAACGGCCTGCGGAAGGGCCACGGCCGCCGCGGCGTGTGCGGGATCTGCCACCGGGACACTCGTCCGGGCAGAGGCCGCAGCCGGGGCATCGGCCGGAACGGCCACCGGAGACAGCGCTGGCGCCGGCGCCGGCACGGGCGCCACGAACGGCGCACCCGGCACGACGGAGTACAGCGTGTACGGCCCGATGCGCACCTCGTCGCCGACTGCCAGCTTCACCTCCTCGCCGGAGCGGACCTCCTCACCTGCCACGAAGATCGAGCGGCGCTCGCAGAGGTTGGCGATGTAGGCAGCCTCGGACTCCATGCGCACCATCGCATGCACGCGCGCCACACCGGCATCGGTGTCGGGCAGCACGAGCTTGTTCTGCCCGCCGCGGCCGATCGTTCCGCCCGCCACTCCGAACACCGCCGCCCAGAGGCGGTCCACCTCGCCGTCGGCCTGCCGCACGACCCTGAGTTCGACCTTATCCATGTTGATGGCAGCCCGCGCGGCTCATGGTGTCTTCTTGGCGGGCGCGGCGCGCTTGCTGCGCGCAGCGGCGGCGGCGGCCGCGGCACGCGCGGCGAGGAACTCCTTGCCCCAGACCGGATGCCCTTTCTCGACATCGCTCAGCTGGAAGTTCGGATCGAGCTGCAGCGCCGCCTCGAACGTCTGGCGGCACTGGCGCAGCCGTCCGGAGGCGCAATGGCTGAAAGCGATGAACTTGTAGGCCTTGATCTGCGAGGCGACGGGCAGCTCGGGCGCCGTGCTCAGCGGCGTGAGCACCGCGATGGCCTCGTCGTAGCGGCCGTCGGTGTAGACGTCGACCGCCTGCGACAGGGCCTCTTCCTTCAGCGTGGCCGGATCTTTCTGCTTCGCGGCATCCTTGCCGTCCGCCGCCCCTGCCTCGGCCGCAGCCTGCCCGCCGCCGGCACCTTCGCCCGCCGGCGGCGTCTGGCATCCGCCGAGCAGCACGCCTGCCAGGCAGGCCACCCCAATGAGCTTCGTCGTAGTTCCCATGCTCTCCTCGTCAAAATGGCAGGTGGCCGTCCGGCCTGCGGCCACGGGCCGCCGTCTGCTGATCGTCCATGCACCGTCCGCCGCATGCCAGGCCCGGCCGCGGCAGCCGGGCCGTCATTCGAATTTGTGGGTCAGGATCACGGATTCGCCCTTGCGCACCTGCACCATCCGGGTCACCGTCTGGGATGCTGGATTGGACAGCTCGATGCGGTGGAAACCCTCCGCCAGCGTCAGTTGCGTCAGCGGCGGCGTCGTGCCGGCAGGAATGCGGTCCACGGTCACGTTGCCCCAGGGCATGACGCGCAGGATCACGCGCCCGGTGTTTTCTGCGTCGCGCGTGGCGGTCCGCTGTGCGCGTCCCGCATCGTCCGCCGCCGGGGTGGACGCCGCGGCCGCGGGGCCCGGCTGGGCAGCCTGCGCGGCCTGCACGGGCGGCGCGGGTGCGGCCACCGGGGCACTGGCGCGCGCCGCGGGTTCGGGGGTGGCCGCCGCCACGGGGGCCGAGACCCCCGCCACCGGGGTGGACGCCGGGGCCGCCGAAGCGTCGGCGGGAACGGCGGCCGTCTGCAGGGACTGCGCGGTCAGGCGGGTCAATGCTTCCTCGGCCTGCATCCGGTGCACGCCGTTCGGGAAGGCGCTCAGATAGGCCTGCACGGATTCCACGGTGTTGATGCGCGATGCCAGTTCCCACTGGCTGGCTTCCTGCACAGCCATCCGCTCGCGGGCGGCCGCCTCGCTGGACGCCTGCACGGTCCACCAGACGCCGCCGATGAGCACCACCGCCAGCAGCGCCAGCACCGGGATCAGCCACGCAGGGCGGCGGCCGGATGCGCTCCGCGCAGCGTCAGGGGCCGCCGCCGCGGACGCGGCGGCACGCTGCGGCTTCGCCGATGGGCCGGATTCGAAGGCACGGCCACCCGGCGCGGGACGCGCCTGCGGAGCGGCCGCAGGGATCACCGGGACCACAGGGGCCGGTGCGGGCATCGGAGGCTCCGGCAGGGGCGCCGGCCGGGTGGAGGCAAAGCCGCGCGCGGCGGCATCGGCGTTTGCACCGGCACCGGCACCGTCGGCAGGCGGCTGCGGCAGATGGGAGGGGATGATGGACGCCACCGCCTCCGTGGGACGCAGCGTGGACGCGGCTTCGGCCGCAGCGGGATCGGCACCCGCCCCCGCGGCGCGCACGGCCACTTCGGCACCGGCCGCGGCCGCTGCCGCGTGCGGCCAGGAAATCGTCACGGTCTTCAGGCCCAGCTGCTGGCGCAGCTCGGCGATGGTCTGCGGCCGGTCCTGCGGCTTCACCGCGAGGGCGCTCTGCACGCCGTGCAGGAAGCGCGCGCTGAAGCCGGGACAGTTCTCGGGCGTGAGCGCGGCCAGCGGGTCGTTGATCATCCGGGCCACCGACGTGGCGGGAGGGCGACCCGTGATCGCCTGGTAGAGCACGGCGCCCAGCTGGTAGATGTCGGTCCATGCGCCCTGGGGCATCGCGCCGTCGTCCACGTACTGCTCGATCGGCGCGAAGCCGGGCTTGAGCACCATCGTGAGCGCCTGCGTCATGTCGCCGATGATGCGGCGGGCGGCACCGAAATCGAGCAGCACCGGCATGCCCGATTCCTGCAGGAAGATGTTGTCGGGGGCGATGTCGCGGTGGTAGCAGTCGGCCGCGTGCAGCATCTCCAGCACGTCCAGGATCGGCACGAGCACGGCGGACAGCCAGGCTTCGTCCATCACGGGCTGCTGCGCCAGGAACGAACGGAAGGTCTGCCCTTCGTAGTACTGCATGACCATGTAGGCCGTGCCGTTGGCTTCGAAGAACCGGTAGACGTGCACCAGGGCCGGGTGGGAGAACTTGGCCAGCAGGCGCGCTTCGTTGATGAAGCTGCGCAGGCCCGCGTCGAAAGCGCCGCGGTGCTGCGAGCGCACGTGCACCTCGCTGCCGTCCTTGCGCCCCGCCAGGGTGGCGGGCATGTACTCCTTGATCGCCACGATGCGATCCAGGCTCAGGTCGCGCGCCTTGTAGACGATGCCGAACCCACCCTCGCCCACGACGTCGCTCAGCCGGTACTCTCCGACCTGCACGCCGGGGCCTAGGCAGTTCGCCGAGCCACTGAAATCCTTCTGCATGGGTTCACGCTTCCAAGCACCGCGGCAGGCGGCGCGACCGTCGCCGGGCACCGGGATCCAGCCCGTTCTCCGGAGCTTCCGGTTCCTGCACGTCGCGCACCAGTGTCAAACGCATCACTCCCGGCCGGCTGTTTCTACTCTGTATGTGGAGATGGCGGCGAAACTGCCACGCCATCCGCCGTGTTTGTGCATTCCTGCCCGGGCACCCCAGACGGGGCCTCCACGGGAAGGGGCCAAGTGTAACGGTAACGTGTGACACGTCTTCGATATCCCGCAGCACGTCGAGAAAAAAGACAAATTGTTTCCTTTGTTTCCCGCTGCTGAACAATGTTGAAATCTGGGGTATTTCCAAATGCGGGGGAGCGCACCTATGATCGCCGGCGCAACTAGGCATTCGGAGAAGCCCGGCCTGCGGCGCATTCGCGCAACCCTCGGGAGGGGGGAAGCGTTGGGCGATTATGGCGACGGCCCTCCGGTAAACGCCCCGTTCGTGAGGAGCCGTCATACCGCATTCGACAGCCATGCGGCTCCATTTCATCTTTCACAGCGCAAAAAAGCGCAGTCATTAAAAAGGAAACATTCCATGTCCGTCGATATGTTCATGAAGGTTGAAGGTGCCAGCGGCGAGTCGCAAGACTCCAACCACAAGAGCTGGACCGACATCCGCTCCTTCAGCTGGGGCGCGACCCAGCCCAACTCGATGGCCACGGGCAGCGGCGCGGGCGCGGGCAAGGTCACGTTCCATGACCTGAGCATCGTGGCCAAGATGGACAAGGCCTATCCGGCCGTGCTCAAGCACTGCTCGACCGGCAAGCACCTGGGCCAGGTCGAAATCTCGATGTGCAAGGCCGGCGGCACGCAGATCGAATTCGGCAAGATCACGCTGACCGACGTGCTGGTCACGAGCGTGACGGTGAGCGGCACCGACGGCAGCGACGCCGTGCTGGTGAATTACGCATTCCAGGCCGCCAAGGTCAAGACCCAATACTGGGAGCAGACGAACCAGGGCGGCAAGGGCGCGGAAAGCTCGGCCGGCTGGAACGTCAAGGAAAACAAGGAAGCCTGATTCGTTCGGCTTCTCCGAAAGCCGGGGCCTTCGCAAGGCTCCGGCTTTTTTATTGCAGGCATAAATAAAAAGCGCTGCATCTGCTTGAAAACGCAGTACGCCGTTTCAAAGATGCAACATCCAGCCGATCGGGCATGGCAGGGCCGGCGGATATCCGAACGACCTCCAGGATATCGGTATCCCCCCTTCCATGCCTGCCGTTTTCGTATGCATGCCGATTCTGCATTCCCGAGCATACGTTGGCGGCCGATTACTCCACAGAGCCATTCATGCCAGAACAAATCGACTATGCGTTCCTGAGCGCCCTCGAAGGGGGCTCGCAAACCACCGGCTATGTGCCGGCGGCGAATGTCAGCAAGAGCGGTGTGACGATCGCGACCGGGTTCGATCTGGGCCAGCGGTCGGAAAGCGATCTGAAGGCCCTGGGCCTCGCCAGCACGCTGGTCGCGAAACTCAAGCCCTATCTGGATGCCAAGGGCGCCGAGGCCAAGAAGCTGATCGAGAAAACCCCGCTCACGATCACTGCCGCGGAAGCCGAGTCGATCGACAAGGCGGTCAAGGCCGGCCACGTCTCCAGCCTGAAGCTGAAGTACGACTCTGCGTCCACCAAAAGCTTCGTCGATCTGCCGGAGCAGGCGCAGACCGTCATCGCCTCGGTATCGTTCCAGTATGGTGTCAACCTCGATGCCGCCACGCCCAAGTTCTGGAAGGCCGTGACCACACAGGACTGGACCGAAGCCCTCAAGATATTGAAGAGCTTCGGGGACGCCTACCCTACCCGGCGCGGCAAGGAAGCCGCCCTGCTGGAGAAAATCAAATGAAGCGATGGATCGCCCTTGCCTCCGCGGTGCTGGCCGCGGGCTCCCTGCATGCCGCCGCCGCGAAAGCGCCTGCCGTGCGCATCGCCAACCCGGAACTGCTGGCGGCGCTACAGGCCCCCGAGGCAGCGCTGCAGGCTGCGCGCACGCCGCTCGTTTTCGATGGCGGCGCGTCGGCCAGCAACTGCCGCGAGTACGCCGACCTGGTGCAGAAAGGCCCACCCGTCGAGTCGGCGCGCAACTTCGAGATCCGCAGCGAGTACCTGCTGTGCGATGCCCTGCGCCTGACGGCCGGCAAACCCTTCGCCGCGGAGAAACCCCAGGCCGCCGGACGCCAGGCGAAAGCGCTCTACGAACGCCTCGACCTGCGCACGTTCCCGTCGTCGCTGCACCAGCGTGCGGACGCCAAGAAGCACACGCTGAAGACGCTGCTGCCGGGCGCGCCCGAATACGACGGGGGCGCCGTGGCGGTGGACACCCCTGAACAGCGCTTCCGCCTGGAAGTGGTGGGCACCATCGACCAGGGCCGCGGCAAAAAACCCGACTGGATCGTCTGGGTGTCCGACGAGTCCAAGACCGGCAGCTACCGCGGCTACAGCACCATCGTCGTGCACCCGCCGCGCTCTGCCTCGGGCCCGTACACGGCGGCGGATCCGGCACGCCCCTGAGCGGCGCCCCCGCCCCCGCGGGGCAGCCATGCGGTGGGGGCGCGGCACGGGGGAGCGCATGCCCAGGCTCCCGTCGCCTCTCCGGTCTACATGGCCACGGCGCGGACCATCATCCGCATCCAGTCCCACCCGCCCAGCACCGGGCGGCGGACCAGGCTCTCGCCCCGCAGGGCCTCGACCTTGTCGAGGATGCGCAATCCGCCCTGCACCACCAGGCGCAGTTCCCAGCCCATCCGGCCCGGCACCTGGTGCACCAGCGGCGCGCCTTCGTCCATCAGCGCCCGGGCCCAGGCGGCGTTGTCGGCCACCAGGGCGCGGGCCCGGGGGTCGAGCGGTTGCCGCTGCAGGAGCGCGCGCTCCACGCCGAACCGCGCCAGGTCGGCATCGGCGAGGTAGTGCCGGCCCCGGGGCAGGTCCACGCTGAAGTCCTGCCAGAAATTGATGAGCTGCAGCGCCGTGCAGATGGCATCGCTGCGCGTCAGCGCCTCGGGATCGCCGATGCCGTAGAGGTGGAGCAAAAGTCGCCCCACCGGGTTGGCGGACCGCCGGCAGTAGTCCAGCAGCCCGTCCCGGTCCGCATAGGTCAGGCCGCCCGCCGTCCGCACGATGTCCTGCGTGAACGCGCTCAGCAGGTCCGCCAGCAGCGGGATCGGAAGCGCATGGTCGCGGATCGCTCCCTGCAGCGGGCCGAACACGGCGGCCCAACGCGCCCCGGGCGGGTGGCCGGCGGCGACGCGGTGCAGTTCCGTGCCGTATTCCGCCAGCGCCGCCAGCCGCTCCGTCGGCGTGGCATCGCCCTCGTCCGCGAGGTCGTCCGCCGTGCGGGCGAAACCGTAGATGGCCGCGATCGGCGCGCGCAGCGCGGGCGGGCACAGCCAGGACGCCACCGGGAAATTCTCGTAATGCGTGACGGGCTGGGCGCGCCACGGGGCCGCCGCCTGCTCCGGCGCAGGCGGCGTACCGGCGGGCGCGTGCGGCCCCGCCAGCAGCGGCGGGGCCGCGGAAGTCACGGGCGCCTCGGGCGTCGCGGAGGGCTCGGCCGGACCGGGAATGCCCGGGCCGCGTCCTGTGGAAAGTGGCGTGGTCACCGGCCGATTGTCGCTTGACGCTGCCGGGCCTTTCACCTAGATTACTAACCAGTCAGTCATTAACCGTTCCTATCGGGAATTCCCATGCCGCTTCTCGTGCAGCCCCGGACCTCCAGGCGCCCTCGCCCCCTCCAGCCCCCACGTGGGGCTTTTTCGTGGCGCTCCGCGCCCGGGCGGCAGTGGGTGGTGATCGCATCGGTCGCGGCGACCCTGGCGCTCGGTGCCTGTTCCCGCAAGGAGCCGCCACCGGAACCGGTGCGCTCGGTCAAACTGCTCACCGTCGGCACTTCATCCCTGAACACCCGCGCGGAATATGCCGGCGAAGTGCGCGCCCGCATCGAGTCGCGCCTGGGCTTCCGCGTGGCGGGCAAGATCGTGCAGCGGCAGGCCGAACTCGGGCAGCGCGTGCAGGCCGGCCAGGTGCTCGCGCAGATCGATCCGCGCGACTACCAATTGTCCGCGGACGCGGCGCGCGCCCAGGTGGCGTCGGCCCAGACCCAGCGGGATCTGGCGGCGGCGGATTACCAGCGCTTTTCCGCGCTCAAGGCGCAGAACTTCATCAGCGGCGCCGAACTCGACCGGCGTTCCGCCACGCTGAAGGCCGCTGAAGCCTCGCTCGAGCAGGCGCGGGCCCAGGCCGCCTCGCAGAGCAACCAGACGCAGTACACGCGGCTCGTGGCCGATGCGGCCGGGGTGGTCACCGGCATCGACGCCGAGCCCGGCCAGGTGGTCGCGGCCGGCACTCCGGTCGTGCGGATCGCACAGGACGGGCCGCGCGACGTGGTCTTTTCGGTGCCCGAAGACCGGCTCGCCCGCGTCCGTCCCGGCCAGACCGTCACGGTGCGCACCTGGACGGGCGGCGGCGTGCTGCCGGGCCGGGTGCGCGAAGTGGCCGCGAGCGCCGATCCGGTCACGCGCACCTTCCTCGCCAAGGTCGCCATCGAATCCGACACGCCCCCTCCCCTGGGCGCCACGGCCTACGTGACGCCCGACGGGGCCGCGCAGGCAGCGCCGCAGGCCATCAAGCTGCCGACGAGCGCGCTGCGCCAGGAAGGCTCGCAGACCGCCGTCTGGGTCTACGAGCCGGGCAGCGGCACGGTGCGTTCGCAGGCCGTGCAGATCGCGAGCGCCGACGGCAACGAGGTGGTGGTGGGCAGCGGCCTCGCGCCGGGCATGCAGGTGGTGTCCGCCGGCGTGCACGTGCTCTCCCCGGGGCAGAAGGTGCTGGTCTACCAGCCCCGCGCGTCCCGCGGCGGCGAAGGCCCGGCCGCCACGCCCGCGTCCGCACCCGCCCCGGCCGCACCCGGCGCCTCCCCTGCGGCCTCCACGGCCTCCGCCACCGCTCGCTGAGGCCTCCATGGAAAACGCGACGCAGCAGCCGCCCACCGGCGGATTCAACCTGTCCAAATGGGCGCTGGACCATCCCGCCCTCACACGCTACCTGATGGTGGTGCTCATGCTGCTGGGCGTGGGCGCCTACTTCCAGCTCGGCCAGGACGAGGACCCGCCCTTCACCTTCCGCGCCATGGTGGTGCGCACCTACTGGCCCGGCGCCACCGCGCAGCAGGTGGCCGAACAGGTCACCGACAAGCTCGAACGCACGCTGCAGGAAGTGCCGTATGCGGACCGCATGCGCAGCTACTCCAAGCCGGGCGAGTCGCAGATCATCTTCGAGCTGAAGGACTCATCGCCGCCCGGCGAGGTGCCCGGCGTCTGGTACACGGTGCGCAAGAAGATCGGCGACATGCGCGCCACCCTGCCCCAGGGCGTGCAGGGCCCGTTCTTTAACGACGAATTCGGCGACGTCTACGGCGTGATCTACGCGCTGGAGGCGGACGGCTTCACTCCCGCCGAAGTCCGGAACTTCGCGGACGACGTGCGCCAGCAACTGCTGCGCGTGAAGGACGTGGCAAAGGTCGAGCAGTTCGGCATACAGGACGAGAAGATCTACATCGAGATCTCGCAGAAGCGGCTTGCCCAGCTCGGCCTGGACATGAACCAGGTGCTGTCCCAGCTCGGCCAGCAGAACGCGGTCGAGAGCGCCGGCACCATCCAGACGCCGCAGGACCAGGTGCAGATCCGCGTGGCGGGCCAGTTCGGCGCCGTCGAAGACCTGCGCGCCATGCCGATCCGGGGCGCCTCGGGCGCGCAGTTGCGCCTGGGCGACATCGCCGAGGTGCGCCGCGGCTACGTCGATCCGCCCAGCATCAAGGTGCGCCACCAGGGCCGGGAAGTGGTCGCGCTGGGCGTCTCCATGGCCAAGGGCGGCGACATCATCCGGCTCGGCGAGTCGCTGCATGCCGCCGCGCGGCGCATCGAACAGACCCTGCCCGCGGGCGTGCGCCTCGTGAACGTGCAGGACCAGCCGCGCGCCGTGTCCTCCTCCGTGAACGAATTCGTCAAGGTGCTCATCGAGGCGGTGGTGATCGTGCTGGCCGTGAGCTTCCTGAGCCTGGGGTTGCACCAGCGCCCCGGCCACCACCCGTTCTGGCGGCGCTGGACGCTGGACGTGCGCCCCGGCCTCGTGGTGGGCATCACGATCCCGCTGGTGCTGGCCGTCACCTTCCTGGCCATGTGGTACTGGAAGATCGGCCTGCACAAGATCTCGCTCGGCTCGCTCATCATCGCGCTCGGCCTGCTGGTGGACGACGCGATCATCGCGGTCGAGATGATGGTGCGGAAGATGGAGGAAGGCTACGACAAGGTCCGCGCCGCCACCTTCGCCTACGAGATCACGGCCATGCCGATGCTCACCGGCACGCTCATCACCGCCGCGGGCTTCCTGCCGATCGGCCTGGCCAAATCCGTCACCGGCGAATACACCTTCGCGATCTTCGCCGTCACCGTGATCGCGCTGGTGCTGTCGTGGCTGGTGTCGGTGTACTTCGTGCCGTACCTCGGCACCCTGATCCTCAAGGCGCCCGCGCATCCGAAGGCGGAAGCGCACCCGCCCGCGGAAGGCGCCGCAGCAGGCACCGCCGCGGACACCGCCGCCGCGCAGGGCCCGCACGAAGTCTTCGACAGCCGCTTCTACAACGCCTTCCGCCGCGCCGTGGACGCCTGCGTGGAGCACCGCTGGATCACCATCGGCATCACCGTACTGCTGTTCGTGCTCGGCATCGTGGGCATGGGGCGCGTGCAGCAGCAGTTCTTCCCCGATTCGAGCCGTCCGGAGATCCTGGTCGACGCCTGGTTCCCCGAAGGCACGTCGTTCGCCGCCAACGAAGAACTGCTCAAGCGCATGGAAAAGCGCCTGCTCGCCGAGCCGGGCGTGACCTCGGTGAGCACCTGGATCGGCTCGGGCGTGCCGCGCTTCTACCTGCCGCTCGACCAGGTCTTCCCGCAGAGCAACGTCTCGCAGATCATCCTGCTGCCGCAGGACCTGTCGCGGCGCGAAGAGCTGCGCCATTCGCTGCCCGCCCTGCTCGCGCAGGAATTTCCCGAAGTGCGCGCCCGCGTCAAGCTGCTGCCCAACGGCCCGCCCGTGGCCTACCCGGTGCAGTTCCGCGTCATCGGCAGCGACCCGGCGCGGCTGCGCCGGCATGCCGACGAAGTCCGCACCATCCTGCGCGAGCATCCGCAGATGCAGGGCGTGAACGACAACTGGAACGAGTCCGTCAAGACGATGCGCCTGGAGATCGACCAGGACAAGGCGCGCGCCCTCGGCGTGACCAGCCAGTCCATCGCCCAGGCCGCGCGCACCGTGTTCACCGGCACCACCGTGGGCCAGTACCGCGAGGGCGACCGGCTGATCGACATCGTCTTCCGCCAGCCGCCGGACGAGCGCCAGGCCATCACCGACATCGCCAACGCCTACCTGCCCACGGCGTCCGGGCGCGCGATTCCGCTCACGCAGATCGCGCGGCCGGTGTTCGTGTGGGAGCCCGGCGTGATGTGGCGGCAGAACCGCGAATACGCCATCACCGTGCAGGGCGACGTCGTCGAGGGCCTGCAGGGCGCCACCGTCACCGAGGCCCTGCTGCCCGGCCTGCGCCAGCTGGAGTCCCGGTGGCACGACGCGGGCGACACGGGCTACCGGATCGAGGTGGCGGGCGCGGTGGAGGAAAGCTCCAAGGGCTCCGCCTCGATCGCGGCGGGCGTGCCCATCATGCTGTTCATCACCTTCACGCTGCTCATGCTGCAGCTGCACAGCTTCAGCCGCGCGGTGCTGGTGTTCCTCACCGGGCCGCTGGGCATCGCCGGGGTCGCGGGCGCGCTGCTGCTGCTCGGCCGGCCATTCGGCTTCGTGGCGCTGCTGGGCGTGATCGCGCTCATGGGGATGATCCAGCGCAACTCGGTGATCCTCATCGACCAGATCGAGAGCGACCGGGCGCGCGGCGTGCCCGCGTGGGACGCCATCGTGGAATCGGCCGTGCGCCGGCTGCGGCCCATCGTGCTCACCGCGGCGGCCGCCGTGCTGGCGATGATCCCGCTGTCGCGCAGCGTATTCTGGGGCCCGATGGCCGTCGCCATCATGGGCGGGCTGGTCGTCGCCACGGTGCTCACGCTGCTGGCGCTGCCGGCCATGTACGCGGCCTGGTTCCGCGTGCGGCGGCCCGAAACGCCCCCCGCGCCTGCGGCCTGAAAGGAAGGCAGCCCGCCGACAGGGTAAAATCGAGGGCTAACCAATTTCAGGAAAGCGGCGGCCTCTCCGGTCCGCCGCTTTTTGTCGGTGGTCCGCTGGAGACGGCGGGTGAAAGCCAAGTGGAAAAAGCGCGGGTGGCGAAATTGGTAGACGCACCAGGTTTAGGTCCTGACGCCAGCAATGGTGTGGGGGTTCGAGTCCCCCCCCGCGCACCACGCACAACACGGTGAGGCAGTCCCGGCACGGGACGGCTGTCACGGTCCCATTACATAGAGGAAGAGCCATGGCCGTTACTGTTGAAACCCTTGAAAAGCTCGAGCGCAAGATCACGCTGAGCCTGCCCCTGACCACCATCCAGACGGAAGTGGACTCGCGCCTCAAGCGCCTGGCCCGCACGGTGAAAATGGACGGCTTCCGTCCCGGCAAGGTGCCGATGAACGTCGTGGCCCAGCGCTACGGCTACTCCGTGCAGTACGAAGTGCTGAACGACAAGGTCGGTGAAGCCTTCGCCCAGGCCGCCAACGAAGCCAACCTGCGCGTCGCCGGCCAGCCCCGCATCACCGAGAAGGACGGCGCCCCCGAAGGCCAGATCACCTTCGACGCCGTGTTCGAAGTGTTCCCCGAAGTGAAGATCGGCGACCTCTCCACCGCCGAAGTCGAGAAGCTGTCCGCCGAAGTGACCGACGCCGCCATCGACAAGACCATCGACATCCTGCGCAAGCAGCGCCGCACGTTCGCGCAGCGCGCCCAGGGCACGGCCGCCGAAGACGGCGACCGCGTGACCGTGGACTTCGAAGGCAAGATCGACGGCGAGACCTTCTCCGGTGGCAAGGCCGAAGACTTCCAGTTCCTGGTCGGCGAAGGCCAGATGCTGAAGGAATTCGAAGACGCCGTGCGCGGCATGAAGGCCGGCGAGAGCAAGACCTTCCCGCTGGCGTTCCCCGAGGACTACCACGGCAAGGACGTGGCCGGCAAGACCGCCGACTTCCTCGTCACCGTGAAGAAGATCGAGGCCGCCCACCTGCCCGAAGTCAACGAGCAGCTGGCCAAGTCCCTGGGCATCGCCGACGGCACCGTCGACGGCCTGCGCGCCGACATCAAGAAGAACCTCGAGCGCGAAGTCAAGTTCCGCCTGCTGGCCCGCAACAAGCAGGCCGTGATGGAGGCCCTGGTCTCCAAGGCCGAGCTGGACCTGCCCAACGCCAGCGTGCAGTCCGAGATCGCCCGCCTGCTCGAAGGCGCCCGTGCCGACCTGAAGCAGCGCGGCATCAAGGACGCCGACAAGGCCGAGATCCCCGAGGACGTGTTCCGTCCCCAGGCCGAGCGCCGCGTGCGCCTGGGCCTGGTGGTGGCCGAACTCGTGCGTGCCAACGAACTGCACGCCACGCCCGAGCAGCTCAAGGCCCACGTGGACGAGCTGGCCGCCAGCTACGAGAAGCCCGAGGACGTGGTCCGCTGGTACTTCGGCGACCGCCAGCGCCTGGCCGAAGTCGAGGCCGTCGTGGTCGAGAACAACGTCACGGCCTTCGTGCTGGACAAGGCCAAGGTCACCGACAAGGCCATCTCCTTCGACGAACTGATGGGCCAGGGCTGATGCCCCGGCGCCGGTGCCGCCCATTTCGGCGCGCCGGCCCTCCCGTCCCCATGGGGCTTGTGCTGGCGAGCACAGGCCCCAATTCATTTCTCGGTACAGTATCTGCATGACTGGAGAAAAAATGAGCGCACTGGAAACCCAGGCCCTGGGCATGATCCCCATGGTCATCGAGCAGTCGGGCCGCGGCGAGCGGTCCTACGACATCTACTCCCGCCTGCTCAAGGAACGCATCGTGTTCCTGATCGGCGAGGTGAACGACCAGACGGCCAACCTCGTGGTGGCACAGCTGCTGTTCCTCGAGAGCGAGAACCCCGACAAGGACATCTCGTTCTACATCAACTCCCCGGGCGGCAGCGTCACGGCGGGCATGGCTATCTACGACACGATGCAGTTCATCAAGCCGGACGTGTCCACCATGTGCCTGGGCTTCGCGGCCAGCATGGGCGCCTTCCTGCTGGCGGCCGGCGCCAAGGGCAAGCGCTTCTCGCTGCCGAACTCGAAGATCATGATCCACCAAGTGCTCGGCGGTGCCCGCGGCCAGGCGACGGACATCGAGATCCACGCCCGCGACATCCTGCGTACCAAGGACCAGATGAACCGCATCCTGGCCGAGCGCACCGGACAACCGCTGGACAAGGTCAAGGCGGACACCGAGCGCGACTACTTCCTCACCGCCGACGAAGCCAAGGAATACGGCCTCGTCGACCAGGTCGTCGCCCAGCGGCCCTGACCTGCGGCGGCGTTGCCTCCGGCGGCGCCTGCCGGCCCCCTCCGGCAAGGCGCCGTTTTCCATTTCGTTATCATCCCTGCAACGTCCTGCAACACGAGGCAATGCCCCCATGGCCGAGAAAAAAGGCTCTTCCAGCGAAAAAACCCTGTATTGCTCCTTCTGCGGCAAGAGCCAGCACGAGGTCAAGAAACTGATCGCTGGCCCGTCGGTATTCATCTGCGACGAGTGCATCGATCTCTGCAATGAAATCATCCGCGACGAGCTTCCCGCCGCCGAAGGGGCCCGCGACTCCCGCGGCGACCTGCCCACGCCCTCCGAGATCAAGGCCAACCTCGACAACTACGTCATCGGCCAGGAAGTCGCCAAGCGCACGCTGGCCGTGGCCGTCTACAACCACTACAAGCGGTTGCACCACAAGGACAAGGCGGGCAAGGACGAGGTGGAGCTCTCCAAGAGCAACATCCTGCTGATCGGGCCCACGGGCTCGGGCAAGACCCTGCTCGCCCAGACCCTCGCGCGCATGCTAGACGTGCCCTTCGTCATGGCGGACGCCACCACGCTGACGGAAGCGGGCTACGTCGGCGAGGACGTCGAGAACATCGTGCAGAAGCTGCTGCAGAGCTGCAACTACGAGGTCGAGCGCGCCCAACGCGGCATCGTCTACATCGACGAAATCGACAAGATCTCCCGCAAGTCCGACAACCCGTCGATCACGCGCGACGTCTCGGGCGAAGGCGTGCAGCAGGCACTGCTCAAGCTCATCGAGGGCACGATGGCCAGCGTGCCGCCGCAGGGTGGCCGCAAGCACCCGAACCAGGACTTCCTGCAGATCGACACGACCAACATCCTGTTCATCTGCGGCGGTGCCTTCGCGGGTCTCGAGAAGGTCATCGAGAACCGTACCGAGGCCTCCGGCATCGGCTTCGGCGCGGCCGTCAAGAGCAAGAAGCAGCGCTCGCTGACCGAGGTGTTCACCGAGATCGAACCGGAAGACCTGATCAAGTTCGGCCTGATCCCTGAACTGGTCGGCCGGATGCCGGTGGTCACGGCGCTCGCCGAGCTCAGCGAGGACGCCCTGGTGCAGATCCTCACCGAGCCCAAGAACGCGCTGGTCAAGCAGTACAGCAAGCTGCTGGCCATGGAAGGCGTCGAACTGGAGATCCGGCAGGCGGCGCTCAAGGCGATCGCCCGCAAGGCACTGGCCCGCAAGACCGGCGCCCGCGGCCTGCGTTCGATCCTGGAGCAGTCCCTGATCGGCACCATGTTCGACCTGCCCAACACCAGCAACGTGGAAAAGGTCGTGGTGGACGAGTCCACGATCGAAGAGAACAAGGCGCCCCTGCTCGTGTACCGGGAAGCCGCCAAGAAGGCCTGAAGCAGCCTCGCGTTCCGGTAAGGGCACCTATTCCTGCGACGGCCGGCCCGGTGGGCCGGCCGGGACCGCGGCGGCCGGCACGGCGCGCCGCGGGTTGAAAATATCGGCGGGTGGACCATATTCCACTCAGCTTCACAAGGATTCCCATGTCCGGACATACCCCCCTGCCAGACACACCGATCGATCTGCCCCTGTTGCCGCTGCGCGACGTGGTGGTGTTCCCCCACATGGTGATTCCGCTGTTCGTGGGCCGCCCCAAGAGCATCAAGGCCCTGGAGCTGGCCATGGACGCGGACCGCCGGATCATGCTGGTCGCCCAGAAGACGGCCGCCAAGGACGAACCGCTCGTCTCCGACATGTTCGACGTCGGCTGCGTATCCACCATCCTGCAGATGCTCAAGCTGCCCGACGGCACCGTGAAGGTGCTCGTCGAAGGCCAGCAGCGCGCGCGGGTCGCCTCGATCGAGGACCACGAGACGCATTTCACCTCCACGGTGACCCCCGTGCCGCCGGCCGACGGCGAGCACAAGCCCAGCGAGATCGAGGCGCTGCGCCGCGCGGTGATGCAGCAGTTCGACCAGTACGTCAAACTGAACAAGAAGATCCCGCCCGAGATCCTCACCTCGATCGCCAGCATCGACGATCCGGGCCGCCTGGCCGACACGATCGCCGCCCACCTGCCCCTCAAGCTCGAGAACAAGCAGGCAGTGCTGGACCTGGCCGACGTGAAAGAACGGCTCGAGAACCTCTTCGAGCAGCTCGACCGCGAAGTCGACATCCTCAACGTCGACAAGAAGATCCGCGGCCGCGTGAAGCGGCAGATGGAGAAGAACCAGCGCGACTTCTACCTGAACGAGCAGGTCAAGGCCATCCAGAAGGAACTGGGCGAAGGCGAGGAAGGCGCGGACATCGAAGAGATCGAGAAGAAGATCAAGGCCGCCAAGATGCCGGCCGACGCGCGCAAGAAGGCCGAGGCCGAGCTCAAGAAGCTCAAGCTCATGTCGCCGATGTCGGCGGAAGCCACCGTCGTGCGCAACTACATCGAAGTGCTCACGGGCCTGCCCTGGAGCAAGCGCACCAAGATCAAGCACGACCTTGCCAACGCCGAGGAAGTGCTCAACGAAGACCACTACGGCCTCGACAAGGTCAAGGACCGCATCCTCGAATACCTCGCGGTGCAGCAGCGCGTGGACAAGGTGAAGGCGCCCATCCTGTGCCTCGTCGGCCCCCCGGGCGTCGGCAAGACCTCGCTGGGCCAGTCGATCGCCAAGGCGACCGGCCGCAAGTACGTGCGCATGGCGCTCGGCGGCATGCGCGACGAGGCGGAGATCCGCGGCCACCGCCGCACCTACATCGGCGCGATGCCGGGCAAGGTGCTGCAGAGCCTCAACAAGGTCGGCACGCGCAACCCGCTCTTCCTGCTCGACGAGATCGACAAGCTGGGCACGGACTTTCGCGGCGACCCGTCGAGCGCGCTGCTCGAGGTGCTGGACCCGGAGCAGAACCACAAGTTCGGCGACCACTACGTGGAAGTCGATTTCGACCTCAGCGACGTGATGTTCGTCGCCACGTCGAACTCGATGAACATCCCCCCGGCCCTGCTGGACCGGATGGAAGTGATCCGCCTGTCGGGCTACACCGAGGACGAGAAGGCCAACATCGCCATCAAGTACCTGCTGCCCAAGCAGATGGTGAACAACGGCGTGAAGGACGAGGAGCTGCGGGTCGAGGAAAGCGCCGTGCGCGACGTGATCCGCTACTACACCCGCGAGGCCGGCGTGCGCTCGCTGGAGCGCGAACTCTCCAAGATCTGCCGCAAGGTGGTCAAGGGCCTGCAGCTCAAGAAGCTGGAGCCCCAGGTGGTGGTCACGGCGGACAACCTGGCCGAATACCTGGGCGTGCGCAAGCACACCTATGGCCGCGCCGAGCAGCAGAACCAGGTCGGCCAGGTGGTCGGCCTCGCCTGGACCGAGGTCGGCGGCGACCTGCTCACCATCGAAGCGGCGGCCATGCCCGGCAAGGGCGTCATCACGCGCACGGGCTCCCTCGGCGACGTGATGAAGGAATCCGTGGAAGCCGCCCGCACCGTGGTGCGCAGCCGCGCCCACCGCCTGGGCATCAAGGACGAAGCGTTCGAGAAGCGCGACATCCACGTCCACGTGCCGGACGGCGCCACGCCGAAGGACGGCCCGAGCGCGGGTGCCGCGATGACCACGGCCTTCGTCTCCGCACTCACCGGCATTCCGGTGCGCGGCGATGTCGCCATGACCGGCGAGATCACCCTGCGCGGCGAAGTCACTGCCATCGGCGGCCTGAAGGAAAAACTGCTCGCGGCCCTGCGGGGTGGCATCAAGACGGTGCTGATCCCCGAAGAGAACGTGAAGGACCTGCAGGAGATCCCGGACAACGTGAAGAGCGGCCTGGAGATCGTGCCCGTCAAGTGGATCGACAAGGTGCTCGAGGTGGCGCTGGAGCGCAAGCCGATCGCCCTCACCGAAGAGGAGATCGCCGCATCCGTTTCCGCGCGCGAAAGCCGCGAGGCGGCTGCTGCTGCGGGCTCCGTGAAACATTGATGTCGATTTTTTTGGGAACCACCCAAAAAGTGCGCTACAATTCATCCCATCGATGCCAAACGTTGTAGAATGCAAGGCTTCGGTAAATGCGGGAATAGCTCAGTTGGTAGAGCGCAACCTTGCCAAGGTTGAGGTCGAGAGTTCGAGACTCTTTTCCCGCTCCAGACTCCAAAAAAGGGGAAGCCACCGCTTCCCCTTTTTGCCAAGGAAAGCATCTTCGGCGCGGTAGCAAAGCGGTTATGCACCGGATTGCAAATCCGTGTAGGTCGGTTCGACTCCGGCCCGCGCCTCCAGATACTGAAAGCGGCAGGTTCACCAGGGGGTGGCAAGCCACTTGGCAAAAGCACCAAAAAATGGTGCTACAATTCAAGGCTGTTGACGAGGCAACGAATCAACAGCAAACGCGGGAATAGCTCAGTTGGTAGAGCGCAACCTTGCCAAGGTTGAGGTCGAGAGTTCGAGACTCTTTTCCCGCTCCAATTCATGGATACGCACTGCGCGCTGTCCAAGCAAGAAAGGCCCTTCGGGGCCTTTTTTGTTGCCCGGTCGGTGCATGCCGGGAAAGCCCGGGCCCTTCCCCTCGCCCTCCGTCCGTGGGCCTGCAATCTCCTGCGGGCGCCGAACGGGTCCACCGCCTCCCGCATGGGACAATCCCCCGCCATGACACCGGAACAGTACGTCCAACAAAAAGCCGCGGCGTCCGGCAGCAGCTTCTACTACGCCTTCCTGTTCCTGCCGCCCGCCCGGCGTGCGGCCATCACGGCGTTCTACGCGTTCTGTCGCGAAGTGGACGACGTGGTGGACGAGGTGTCCGACGCCGGCGTGGCCCGCACGAAGCTGGCCTGGTGGCAGGCCGAAGTGGCCCGCGCGTTCGCCGGCCAGCCCCCGCCGCACCCCGTCATGCAGGCGCTGATGCCGCACACCGCCACCTACGGCATCGAGGAGCGCCACCTGCAGGCGGTGATCGACGGCTGCCAGATGGACCTGGAGCAGACCCGCTACCTGGACTTCGCCGGACTCTCCCGCTACTGCCACCTCGTGGCCGGCGTGGTCGGCGAAGTGGCGGCGCGGATCTTCGGGCCCGTCGACGAGCGCACCGTGCAGTACGCCCACACCCTGGGCCTCGCCTTCCAGCTCACCAACATCATCCGCGACGTGGGCGAAGACGCGATGATGGGCCGCATCTACCTGCCCGTGTCGGAGCTGCAGCAGTTCGACGTGAAGGCCCACGAGATCACCAAGCGCCAGTACTCGGACCGCTTCACCGCGCTCATGCGCTTCCAGGCCGAGCGCGCCCACGGCCTCTACAACAAGGCGTTCGCGCTCCTTCCGCCCGAGCAGCGGCGCGCGCAGAAGCCGGGCCTGATGATGGCGAGCATCTACCGCACGCTGCTGCGCGAGATCGAGCGCGACCAGTTCCAGGTGCTGCACCAGCGCATCGCGCTCACGCCGCTGCGCAAGCTGTGGCTGGCCTGGAAGATGCAGGCCCTCGGGCGGATGTGATGGCTTTCCGCCTGCGGTCCGGCATCGCTGCCTGCGCGCTTGGCCGGGCCTTCCCTATTCCTCTTTGCGCACGCGTCTGATGCCCATGCGCGTGGCCGTCATCGGAGCGGGCTGGGCCGGGCTCGCGGCCGCCATTGCCGCCGCGCAGGCGGGCCATACCGTCTCGGTGTTCGAAACCGCGCGCATGCTCGGCGGGCGTGCGCGCGCCCTGGCGCCGGGCTCTGGAGCAGCAGCCCCCACCCGCCTCGACAACGGACAGCACATCCTCATCGGTGCCTATGCGGAATGCCTGCGGCTCATGAGGCTGGTGGGCATCGATCCGGATGAGGCGCTGCTGCGCATGCCGCTCGCGCTCACGTTCCCGGGCGGCTCGGGGCTGCGTTTTCCCGACGCCCCGCCGCCCTGGGATGCCTTGTGGGGCATCGCCAGCGCGCGGGGCTGGAGCGTACGCGAGCGCACCGCCCTGCTGGCGCGTGCGGCGCGCTGGCGGCTCGGCGGCTTCCGGTGCGATCCCCACGCCACCGTGGCGGACCTCTGCACGGGGCTGCCTGAGCGGCTGCTGCGCGAATTCATCGATCCGCTATGCGTGTCCGCGCTCAACACGCCTTGCGCCGAAGCGAGTGGCGCGGTGTTCCTGCGGGTGCTGCGCGACAGCCTCTTCAGCGGCCGGGGCGGGTCGAACCTGTTGCTGCCCCGGCGCGACCTGAGCGCGCTTTGGCCCGAAGCCGCTGCCGCTTGGCTGCGCGCGCGCGGGCACGCCGTGCACCCGGGCCGGCGCGTGCAGCACCTCGAAGCCGCCGCGAAGCCGGGCGCGCATGCCGCCACGCCATGGCGGGTGGACGGGGACGCTTTCGACGCCGTGGTGCTGGCCACGCCCAGCACCGAGGCCGCCCGGCTGGTGGAGGCTGCCGCGCAGGCGCTTCCCGGCACTGCGGCCACGCCGCTGCAGGCCTGGGCCGCGCGGGCCCGGTCCCTGCGGTTCACGGCCATCGCCACGGTGTATGCCGAGGCCTCCGCCCCGGGCCCCGGCGCGGCCATGCTGCCGGCACCCATGCTGGCACTGCAGAGCGGCCCGGATGCGCCCGCGCAGTTCGTCTTCGACCGGGGCCGCCTCGGCTCCGATGCGGGCCAGCTCGCTTTCGTCGTGAGCGCCTTCGAAGGGGAGCGGGCCGCGCTGGAAGATGCCGTCGTGCGGCAGGCCGCTCGCCAACTGAATCTGCCCGCTCTGCGCATTCTGCAGACCGTCGTGGAAAAGCGCGCGACCTTCGCCTGCGTGCCTGCGCTAGAGCGTCCAGGTGCCGCCATCGCCGCGGGGCTGCTGGCCTGCGGCGATTACGTGGCGGGCCCCTACCCTGCCACGCTGGAAGGCGCCGTGCTCTCCGGCACCGCGGCCGGTCGCGCGCTGCCGCAAGGCCAGGCGCAGGCACAGGCACCAACTCCGGCCAGGGCGTCCTGACGCCGCGCGGCCGGCCGCCAGAAGATGGGCCTGGCCGCCTTAGGCCGAAAAGCCCAGCGCCACGGCCGGCTCGCCGCCCGGCCGGGGCAGCACGTCGGCGAGCTTCAGCACCGCCATGCCGGTGTTCCCCCAGAAACGCTCCAGGCTGCCGTCCCGCTCGATCAGCAGCCGCTGCACCAGCGGTTCCAGCGAGGTGGTGGCCGGGTCCGCCACCAGCAGGTAGCGCGGCTCCTCGGCGTCCACCGCGCCGTGCGCGGCCTCGTTGACCTGCACCACCCAGTCCATGCCGGTCAGCACCTCCAGCACCGGCTCCAGCTGCAACACGTCCACGCGCAGCGCCTGGGCCAGCTCGCCCGCCGGCAGGCCGCGCCGCACGGAGCCACGGGCCGCGTGCAGTTGCTGCAGCACTTCGATGGCGATCTGGAAGCTCCATCCCAGCCGGCTCGCATTGCGCGCGACGCCGGTGAGCAGGCTGGGCAGATAGGCCGCCACCACCGCGCCGAGCAGCACGATGACCCAGGCCACGTAGATCCAGACCAGCAGGATGGGCAGCGTGGCGAACGCTCCGTACAGCACCGAATAGGTCGGCACCGAGGCGATGTAGAGCCCCAGCACCTTCTTGGCCACTTCGATCCCCACGGAGACGAACACCCCGCCGGACCACGCATGCCGCCAATGCACCTGTGTGTTGGGAACGTAGCGGTAGAGCGCTGCCGTGCCCCCCGCCAGCAGCAGGAACTCGATGGAATCGAACAGCAGCCGGGCGCTGTCCGGCAACGCACCCTCGAGGCCGCGCGACGCGCTGGACGCCACCGACGTGGTCAGCGCCAGGCTCGCGGCGAGCACCAGCGGCCCGAGCGTGATCACGGCCCAGTAGATCAGCACCCGCTGCCCCAGCGGGCGCAGGCGGGGCACGCGCCAGATGTTGTTGAGCGTGCGGTCGATGGTCAGGATGAGCGCCAGGGCCGTGGCCAGCAGGATCGAGAAGCCCGCCACGCCCAGCCCGCTCGCCTTGGCCGCGAACTGCGTCAGGTAGCCCAGCACCTGGCGGGAGATGCTGTCCGGCACCAGGCTGTCCACGAGCCAGCGCTGCAGGCCCGTCTGCAGGGCACCGAAGATGGGGAACGCGGTGAAGATCGCCAGCGCCACGGTGAAGAACGGCACCAGGGCCAGCAGCGTGGTGAAGGTGAGGCTGCTGGCCGTCAGGCCGAGGCGGTCTTCCCGGAAGCGTTCGCGCAGCGTCTGCGCGGTCGTGCGCCAGGGAAAGCGCGACAGGTCCGAAAGCACGCTTTCGAAGCGCTTCGCGAGTGGGGCAATGGGCATGGCCGATATGATGCCACTCCGATGACACCTTCCTTCGCGACGGCCGCGCCCGCCCCCGACCCGACCGTGGCCGCCACCCGCTGGCTCGCGGTCGGCAGCCTGCTGGGCCTCATCGTGCTCAGCCTGGCGTGGGAGCTCTGGCTGGCGCCGCTGCGGCCCGGCGGCTCGTGGCTGGCGCTCAAGGCCCTGCCGCTGGCCCTGCCGCTGGCGGGCCTGCTCAAGCACCGCATGTACACCTACCGCTGGGTCAGCCTGGTGGTGTGGCTCTACTTCACCGAAGGGGTGGTGCGCGCCTGGAGCGACGCGCCCCCCGGCCGCTGGCTGGCCTGCGCCGAGATCGTGCTCTGCCTGGGCCTCTTCACGGCCTGCGCGCTGCACGTGCGGCTGCGCCAGCGCCATGCCCGTGCCCCCTCCGGGGCAGCCGCTTCCCACTGATACGCTTCGCGGGCCCCTGCGGCCCGCCGTTGTGCCGACCGACACTCTCCGTCCGCTCCGCTGCCTTTCCACCGAACGCCATGCCCACCTTCCTGCTCGACCACCTGCGCCAGATCGTTGGCGATGCCCACGTACTCACCGAAGGCGACCTCACCGCCTGGGAACAGGACTGGCGCCGCCGCGCCCGTGGCAAGGCCCGCGCCGTGGTGCGCCCGGCCACAACCGCGGAAGTGGCGGCCGTCGTGCGCGCCTGCGCCGAGGCCGGCGTGCCCATCGTGCCCCAGGGCGGCAACACCGGCCTCGCGGTCGGATCGATCCCCGATGCCTCGGGCACGCAGATCCTGCTCAGCCTGTCGCGCATGGCCGCCATACGCGCGGTGGACGCCGACAACCTCACCATGACCGTCGAGGCCGGCTGCGTGCTGCAGAACCTGCAGGACGTGGCCGAAAAGGCCGGCCTGCTGTTCCCGCTGAGCCTGGCGGCCGAGGGCAGCTGCACCATCGGCGGCAACCTGGCCACCAACGCGGGCGGCACGCAGGTGGTGCGCTACGGCAACACGCGCGATCTCTGCCTCGGGCTCGAAGTGGTCACCGCGCAGGGCGAGGTCTGGAATGGCCTGAAGGGCCTGCGCAAGGACAACACCGGCTACGACCTGCGCGACCTGTTCATCGGCAGCGAAGGCACGCTGGGCATCATCACCGCCGCGACGATGAAGCTCTACCCGCGGCCCGCAGCGAGCCTCACGGCCTGGGCCGCCGTGCCGTCGATGGAGGCGGCCGTGCGCCTGCTCGGACTCGCCCACCGCCACCTGGGCGCCGGCCTCACCGGCTTCGAGGTGATGGGCCGCTTCGCGCTCAGCCTCGTGGCACGCCACATGCCGCAGCTGCGCGTGCCCTTCATCGACCAGGAGGACGTGCCCTACGCGGTGCTGCTGGAGAACGCCGACAGCGAATCGGAAGAGCACGCCCGGGGCCGGTTCGAAGCCCTGCTGGAAACCGCGTTCGAAGACGGCTGCGTGAGCGACGCCGTCGTGGCGGAGAACCTCGCGCAGGCGCACCAGCTCTGGCACATCCGCGAGAACATCCCGCTCGCCCAGGCCGAGGAAGGGCTGAACATCAAGCACGACATCTCGGTGCCGATCTCGCGCATCCCGGAGTTCGTCGCCTATGCCGACGACCTGCTGGTGCGCGAGATTCCGGGTGTGCGGCTGGTCAACTTCGGCCACCTGGGCGACGGCAACCTGCACTACAACGTGCAGGCCCCGGCCGAGGGCGATGCCAAGGCCTTCCTGCGCGACGAAGAGAAGCGCGTGAACCACCTCGTCTACGAGGCCGTGGCGCGCTTCGGCGGCTCGTTCTCGGCCGAGCACGGCATCGGCGAACTGAAAGTGTCCACGCTCGAGGCCTACCAGTCGCCGGTGGCGCTCTCCATGATGCGGTCCATCAAGCAGGCCCTGGACCCGCGCGGCCTGTTCAACCCCGGCCGCGTGCTGGCGCAGCGCGCCTGACGGGAAACGGCCCAGCCCGGGGCAGGCGCGGGCCGGACGCCCTAGAATCGCGGGTTGCCCGCCCAGCCCGGATTGCCATGACCGACCGCCCCATCCGCCACCAGTACGAAGACTTCATGCGCCATGTGTTCACGCAGGGCGTGGCCAAGGGAGACCGCACCGGCACCGGTACCCGCAGCGTGTTCGGCCACCAGATGCGGTTCGACCTGAACGAGGGTTTCCCGCTGGTGACCACCAAGAAGGTCCACCTCAAGTCCATCGTTCTGGAACTGCTGTGGTTCCTGCGCGGCGACCGCAACGTGCGCTGGCTGCAGGAGCGCGGCTGCACCATCTGGGACGAATGGGCGCGCGAGGACGGCGACCTCGGCCCCGTCTATGGTGTGCAGTGGCGTAGCTGGCCGACGCCCGACGGCGGCCACATCGACCAGATCCAGCAGGTGATCGACACGCTGCGCAAGAACCCGGATTCGCGCCGCATCATCGTGAGCGCCTGGAACGTCGCCGAGCTCGACCAGATGGCGCTCATGCCCTGCCACGCCTTCTTCCAGTTCTACGTGGCGCCCCCGCAGGCTCCGGGCGAACGCGGCAGGCTCAGCTGCCAGCTCTATCAGCGCAGCGCCGACATCTTCCTCGGCGTGCCGTTCAACATCGCCAGCTACGCCCTGCTCACCCACATGGTGGCGCAGCAGTGCGACCTCGACGTCGGCGACTTCATCTGGACCGGCGGCGATTGCCACATCTACGACAACCATGTGGAGCAGGTACAGCTCCAGCTGTCGCGCGATCCCCATCCCTACCCCACGCTGCAGCTGCGCCGCCGGCCTGCGAGCCTGTTCGACTACGAGTACGACGACTTCGAGGTCACGGGCTACCAGCACCATCCCGCCATCAAGGCCCCCGTCGCCGTCTGAACGCAGGCCTCGGGCGCCTTTCTCCCGCTTTTCCGGCTCCGCTCTTTCCTTCGAACACCATGTCCTCCCACGGCTTCCACGTCCATGGGCCGCACGACCACGCCGTCGAGCACGCCGCCCAGCACGCCCATTCCGATGCCGGGCACGGCACCATGACCAGCCGCATCGCGATGGCCACGGCGATCATCGCCACGGTGGGCGCCATCTTCTCGTACATGGGCGGCGCCACGCAGGCCAATGCCGGCCTGATCAAAAACGACGCCGCCATCCGCAAGACCGAGGCGGCCAACCAGTGGGCCTACTACCAGTCCAAGAGCACCAAGCAGTCGGTGACGGAACTCGCGCGCGACCTCGCGCCGGATGCCCGCAAGCCCGAACTGCAGGCGAAGCTGGACCGCTACGAGCAGGAGAAGAACGACATCCGCAAGAGCGCCGAATCGCTCGAGGCGCAGTCGCTCGCGCTCGACCGGCAGAGCGAGGAACAGATGCACCAGCACCACCGCTGGGCCCAGGCCACCACCGTGCTGCAGGTCGCCATCGCGCTGGCTGCGATCGCCCTGCTCACGCGCCGCAAGTGGCTGGAGCGGGGCATGTACGGCGTCGCGGCCGTGGGCCTGGCCGTCGGCGCCCTGGCGTTCTTCCACATCTGACGCGGCACCCGGCCCGCCACGGCAAGACCCCCATGGACCTGCGACTCATCTACGCGCGCGCCGCCAACGGCACGATCGGCAGAGGCAACGCCATGCCCTGGCACCTGCCCGAAGACCTGGCGCACTTCAAACAGCTGACCCTGGGCGCCACCGTCGTCATGGGCCGCAAGACCTGGGACTCGCTCCCGCCGCGCTTCCGCCCCCTGCCGGGCCGCGCCAACATCGTCGTCACGCGGCAGGCGGATTGGCGCGCGGACGGCGCCCAGCGCGCAGCCAGCCTGGACGAAGCCCTCGGCATCGCCCGGGCGAACGGCGACTTGGCCTGGATCATGGGCGGCGCCCAGATCTATGCGCAGGCGCTGCCGATCGCGGACGGCGTCGAGGTGACCGAGATCCACCAGGACTTCGACGGCGATGCCTTCGCCCCGGTCCTCGGGCCGGAGTGGCGCGAGGTCGCCCGCAGCCCCGTACAGCAGTCGGCGGGCAGCGGCCTGCCCTTCTCCTTCGTGAGCTACCGCCGGCGCTGAGCACCGCTCGCACGCCCCTTTCGCCCCTCTAGTCCGTCCACCGAACTGCCCCCATGAAGCTGGCCACCTGGAACGTCAACTCCCTCTCCGTCCGACTGCCGCAGGTGCTGGCCTGGCTTGCCGACAATCCCGTGGACGCCATCGGCCTGCAGGAACTCAAACTGGTCGACGAGAAGTTTCCTTTCGACGCCCTGCAAGCCGCCGGCTACCATGCCGCGAGCTTCGGCCAGAAGACCTACAACGGCGTCGCCATACTGAGCCGCTCCCCCCTGCGCGACGTGGTGCGCAACATTCCCGGCCACGAGGATGCCCAGGCGCGGGTCATCGCCGCCACGCTCGACACGCCCGAAGGCCCATTGCGCCTGGTCAACTGCTACTTCGTCAACGGCCAGGCGCCCGGCTCGGAGAAGTTCGCCTACAAGATGCTGTGGCTGGAGGCGCTGCACCGCTGGCTGAAGGAAGAAATGGCGGCCCATCCCCGCCTCGTGCTGGTCGGGGACTTCAACGTCGCGCCCGAAGACCGGGACTCCTTCGACCCCGTGGGACTCAAGGACACGATCCACCACACGGTGGAGGAGCGCACGCATTTCCAGGCGCTGCTCGGGCTGGGCCTGACCGACGCGTTCCGCCTCTTCGAGCAGCCGGAGAAAAGTTTCTCCTGGTGGGACTACCGCATGCTGGGCTTCCAGAAGAACCGCGGCCTGCGCATCGACCACATCCTCGTGAGCGAAGCCCTCAGGCCGCGGGTGAGCGCCTGCACCATCGACCGGCAGCCCCGCAAGAATCCGCAGCCCAGCGACCACGCTCCGGTGGTCGTCAGCCTCGATTGACGCAGTGTCTGCAGGCCTGCCGGCGATCCTGGCCGGGCCTGCCGAAGACGGCCCCAACGAAAAACGCCGTGGCGGCTGCCACGGCGTTTCTCATTCAGGCGGGTGCCGGATCAGGGCATGGCCTTGTAACGGTCCCGCAGTGCGCGGACTTCGTCGTGGTTGCGCTGGGCACCTTCGGCCTGGCGCTCGACCAGCGTGCGCACGTTGGCCGGCAGGGACGCCTTCAGCGCCTTGCGGTAGCGGGCCACTGCGGCATCCTCGCCGCGCTCGCATTCTTCCAGGACGGCCTTGTCATCGCTCGTGCTGAGGGCCGTCTTCACGGACACCCAGCCGCGGTGCAGTGCGCCGGACACGGACCCGCCGCTCGACGGCTCGCCGCCGTGGTTGCGGATCTCGCGCTCCAGTTCCGCTGCGGCGGAGGCGCATTCGCTGGCATGGCGCAGCAGGATGCCCTTCAGCTCCGGCGATTCGGCGTGTTCGGCCGAAGCGCGGAAGCCGTACTCGCCGTCGCGGCAGGATTCCAGCAGGTCGTCCAGCACGTCCACGACGTCGTCGTTGTCCACCATGGCGGTGTCGCCCGTGGTGGACTGCGTCATGCTGCCCACGGCAGCGCCAGCGCCCACGCCGCCTGCCGTGGCCATGCCGCGGTCCATGTCGGTGGTGTAGCCGCGGCCCGCACGCTCCCAGGCGGCACGGGTGGCGGGACGGGCTTCGTCCCATTCCAGGCCGCTGGTACCGCGGGCCTGGCCCCAGTCACGTGCCAGATGCGGTTCCACCGTGTCGAAGTCGCCTTCGTAGCGGCCCACGGAACTCCAGCCCAGCTCGTACGCCGGACGGTACTCGTCGTACGTGCGGCCACCGCGGTAGTAGGGCTCACGCTGGTAGCTCTCGCGCCAGTAGGCGTCTTCCACGGTGGGGTTCACGGATTCGGCGGCCGCCTTGCCGGCCAGGCCACCGACCACGGCACCTGCGACGCCGCCCACGGCCGCGCCGATCGGGCCACCGAAGGCCCCGGCTGCCGCGCCGGCCACAGCGCCGCCTGCCGCACCAACGCCGGTGCCCACGGGATGGGCGCCGGGTTCATTGGTCAAGGGGTCGCGGTTTGCATCGTTGAAATCCGACATGAATTCGCTCCGGTTGGTTGAACAGTGCCTTCATTCTGGAAGGCCCCGTTTTTCCGGAGGGTCGGCCTGCGGACTCCTGTCCTGTAGGACGTGGCCAGCAGCGTGGATGAGCCAGAGCGCTCCCCGCCTGGCTCCATTGCTCCAAATTCCATAGCACACGCCGCCCTGGCAGCGGTGCATTGGCGGTCTAAACGCCCAGATCCTCGGCGGCGTCCAGCCCCAGTTCCTGGATCTTGCGCGTGATGGTGTTGCGGCCGATGCCCAGTCGCTGCGCCGCCTCCATGCGCCGCCCGTGCGTGGCAGCGAGCGCGGTGCGGATCAGCCGTGATTCGAAGCGCCGGGTCAGCACGTCCCAGACCTCGGCCTGTCCGGCCGCCAGCAGCTTCTGGGCCTCCGCCTCCAGTGCGGGCTCCCAGCTGGCAAGATCGGGCACTCCAGCGCCCGGAGATCCGGTGGTCGCCGGCACTGCCGCCGCCATCGCGACCGGGCCGGCGGACGCGAAACCGCCGCCGCTGCCGGGGCCCTGCCCCTGCCCCGCCGCAGCCAGCCCCGGAGGCCAGCCTGCGAGGCGCTCCTCCCGCGGGGCCGGGGCCACCGCGGAACCCATCGGAGCACCGTCCGCCGGACCGGAGGACAGCGCCACGGCATCGCCCCGCACTTCCGACCCCGCGGCAGCAGCATGCTCCGCCGCGAGCGGCGCCTCGAGCACCTCCGGGGGGAGGTCCTGCAGCGAAATCACCTGCGCGGGCGCCATCACCGTGAGCCAATGGCAGATGTTCTCCAGCTGCCGCACGTTGCCCGGGAACGCGAACTGTCCCAGGCGCGCCAGCGCCGCATCGGAGATGCGCTTGGGCTCCACGCCGAGCTGCCGCGCGCTCTGCTGCAGGAAATGCCGCGTGAGCATCGGCACGTCCTCGTGCCGCTCGCGCAGCGCGGGCAGGCGCAGCCGGATGACGTTCAGGCGGTGGAACAGATCCTCGCGGAACGCGCCGTCCTTGACGCGCTGCTCCAGGTTCTGGTGCGTCGCCGCGATCACCCGCACATGCGCCTTCACCGCGGCATGGCCACCCACCCGGTAGAACTGCCCGTCCGACAGCACCCGCAGCAGCCGCGTCTGCAGATCGAACGGCATGTCGCCGATCTCGTCGAGGAACAGCGTGCCGCCCTCCGCCTGCTCGAAGCGGCCGCGCCGCTGCGTCTGCGCGCCCGTGAACGCGCCGCGCTCGTGGCCGAACAGCTCGCTCTCCAGCAGGTCCTTCGGAATCGCCGCGGTGTTGATCGCGACGAACGGGCCTTCGGCCACCGGCGAATGCTTGTGCAGCGCGCGCGCCACGAGCTCCTTGCCGGAGCCGGATTCGCCCGTGATGAGCACCGTCACCTGGCTCTGGCTCAGGCGCCCGATCGCCCGGAACACGTCCTGCATCGCAGGAGCCTGCCCCAGCATCTCGGGTGTGGCGGTCTGCCGCTCCTCGGTCACTTCCTCGCGCTGGCTCTCTTCGACGGCGCGGCGGATCAGTTCCACCGCCTTGGGCAGATCGAAGGGCTTGGGCAGGTACTCGAAAGCGCCGCGCTGGAAGGCCGACACCGCGCTGTCGAGGTCCGAATACGCGGTCATGATGATGACGGGCAGGCCGGGCTGCTGCTGGCGCACCTGCTCCAGCAACTGCAGGCCCGAGCCCCCGGGCATGCGGATGTCGCTCACCAGCACCTGCGGCCCCTGCCGCGCGGGATCGCCCGCGGCCACGTCGGCCAGCGCGTCCAGCACTTCACGGGGATGGGTGAAACTGCGCGTGGGCAGGTTCTCGCGCGCCAGCGCCTTCTCGAGGACGAAGCGGATCGATGGGTCGTCGTCTACTATCCAGATCGGCTTCATGTGGTGGTTCTACCTTGTCTCGGAAATGAATGTCTCCGGACCTCAAGGCAAGGGAATGAGGATGCGGAAATCGGTGCGACCCGGCATGCTGTCGCATTCGATCAAGCCGTCGTGCCGCTGCACGAAAGTCTGTGCAAGCGTCAGTCCCAGCCCCGATCCTCCATCACGCCCCGTGACCAGCGGATAGAAGATCCGCTCCTTGATCGCTTCGGGGACGCCCGGTCCGTTGTCGATGACATGCAATTCCAGTGCCAGCCGATACCGCTGCCGTCCGAAGGTCACCTGCCGCGCGACGCGCGTGCGCAGCGTGATCGTGGCATCGCCCGCCGCCATGCGCTCCGTCAGCACCTGCGCGGCGTTCTGCACGATGTTCAGCACCGCCTGGATGAGCTGGGCCCGGTCGCCGCGGAACTCGGGGATCGAGATGTCGTAGTCGCGCTGCACGCGCAGCCCGTGCGGGTACTCGACGAGGATCAGCGACCGCACGCGTTCGCACACCTCGTGGATGTTGACGTCGCCCACCAGGTGCGGATGCCGGTGCGGCGCGAGCAGCCGGTCCACCAGGCTCTGCAGCCGGTCCGCCTCGTGGATGATGACCTGCGTGTACTCGGTCATCTCCGGGTTGTCGAGCTCCATCTCGAGCAGCTGGGCCGCACCGCGGATGCCGCCGAGCGGGTTCTTGATCTCGTGCGCCAGGTTGCGGATCAGCTCCTTGTTGGCCAGGGCCTGTTCGCGCAGGCGCTCCTCGCGGTCCTGCCGGGCCTGGGCCTCCAGCGGCCACATCTCCACCAGGATCTCGCCCGTCTGCTCGGCCACCGCCACATGCACGTGCACGGGAATCTGCTCCTGCAGCGGCCCGCGCCGCAGGCCCGCCTCGAAGCGCAGGGCGGCGAAGTCCTGCTCCCGGGCGCCCGCCAGCGCGGTCTGCAGCAGCGCGGGGTCGGTGAACAGGGTGGAGAAGTCGGTCGTCTCCAGCGTGCGGCGGGACAGGCCCAGCGTGTCCTCGAGGGAGGCGTTGGCGAACATCACGGAGCCGTCCCGGTGCAGCACCGCCACCAGGGTGGACACCAGATCCAGGGCGAGATAGCGCTCCGACGGGCGCGCAGCGGATGCGGGAGCCACGCTCAACGGCCCGCCCCGCCCGGCAGGCGGGCGAGTTCGCGCTTGATGCCGGCGACATCGCTCTCGGCGCGCGCCACGGCCGCCTTGAGCTCCGCCGTCCGCTCGATGTAGACCTGCGGATTGCGCAGCTCCAGCGCCGTGCGCTGCGGTTCACCGTTGTTGTAGTCCTTGCTCAGCTCGGCGAGGCGCGCCTCCGCCTTGCGCAGCTCCGCCTCCAGGATGGCACGCGCGTCCGAATCGCGGGCCCGCTGGTCGTTGGCGTCCACGCGCGGCGCGTTGGAAGGCGATGCGGCCGGCGCCGCAGTGGTCGCGCCGCCTCCCTGGTGGGTCGCGGCGGCCGACGAGGGGCGCGTTCCCTGCACCACGGTGACGTTACCGCCCTCCACGAGCTTGCAGCCCCTTTCCCGGGCCTGGGATGCGTTGTTGGTGTACTCGTTGCCGCAGCGGTAGATGCGGTCCTGGGACCAGGCTGCCGGCGCCACGGCGGCCAGCGCCAGGAGCACGGTGAGAGTTTTCGTCATTCAAAGTCCTCGCAGGGCATGCCGCAGGCATGCGGAAGCTGTCCGGAAGTATCCCCCAATCGACCGGCCACCGCCACGGATCGCCCCGGACCGCAGGGTCTTCGCCCGCCCCGGCGCCCATGAAAAAGGGCGGCCGAAGCCGCCCTGTCGCATCCTGCGCCCCCGGCATGCCGCCGGGGCCACGGGGATCACAGCGAGTAGTACATGTCGTACTCGACCGGGTGCGGAGCCATGCGGAAGCGCGTGACTTCGCCCATCTTCAGTTCGATGTAGGCATCCAGCATGGAGTCCGAGAACACGCCGCCCTTGGTCAGGAACGCGCGGTCCTTGTCCAGGTACTCGAGCGCCTGGTCGAGGCTGTGGCACACGGTCGGCACCAGCTTGTCTTCCTCGGGCGGCAGGTGGTAGAGATCCTTCGTGGCGGCTTCGCCCGGATGGATCTTGTTTTCCACGCCGTCCAGGCCGGCCATCATCAGTGCGGAGAAGCACAGGTACGGGTTGGCCGAAGGATCGGGGAAACGTGCCTCGATGCGGCGGCCCTTCGGGTTCGCCACGTAGGGGATGCGGATCGAAGCCGAGCGGTTGCGGGCCGAGTAGGCCAGCTTCACGGGGGCTTCGAAGCCGGGCACCAGGCGCTTGTAGCTGTTCGTGCCGGGGTTGGTGATGGCGTTCAGGGCACGGGCGTGCTTGATGATGCCGCCGATGTAGTACAGGGCGAAGTCGGAGAGGCCTGCATAGCCGTCGCCGGCGAACAGGTTCTTGCCGTCCTTCCAGATGGACTGGTGCACGTGCATGCCGGAGCCGTTGTCGCCGGCGTAAGGCTTGGGCATGAAGGTGGCGGTCTTGCCGTAGGCGTTGGCCACGTTCCAGACCACGTACTTCAGGACCTGCGTCCAGTCGGCACGCTCGACCAGCGTGCTGAACTTGGTGCCGATCTCGTTCTGGCCGGCGCCCGCCACTTCATGGTGGAACACTTCGACCGGGATGCCCAGCGATTCGAGGATCAGGGACATCTCGGCGCGCATGTCCTGCGTGCTGTCGACCGGGGGCACGGGGAAGTAGCCGCCCTTGACCGTGGGACGGTGGCCGCGGTTGCCGCCTTCGAGCTTGGCGCCCGTGTTCCAGGGGGCTTCGTACTCTTCGATCTCGAACATGACCTTGCCCGGCTCGTTGGACCAGCGCACGCCGTCGAAGATGAAGAATTCGGGTTCCGGACCGAAGAAGGCCGTGTCGCCCAGGCCGGAGGCCTTCAGGTAGGCTTCGGCGCGCTTGGCGATGGAGCGGGGATCGCGGTCATAGGCCTTGCCGTCGCCCGGCTCGATCACGTCGCACTGCAGGAACAGCGTGGTTTCTTCGAAGAAAGGATCGATGTTGGCCGTGCTCGGGTCGGGCATCAGTTGCATGTCCGACGCCTCGATCCCCTTCCAGCCGGCCACGGAAGAGCCGTCAAACGCATGGCCCGACGTGAACTTGTCTTCGTCGAAATGGGACACCGGCACGGTGACGTGCTGCTCCTTGCCGCGGGTGTCGGTGAAGCGGAAGTCCACGAACTTCACTTCGTTCTCCTTCACCATCTTCATCACGTCTGCAACGGTCTTTGCCATCAGGATCTCCAGGATTTAGCGTTTGTTGAAAAAAACCACGGTCGTCAAAAAGCAGATTGCGTGCCAGCATGCACTAACGCGGAGCATGCACACCGTCTGCCGGACCCGCCCTTCGGCAATGCACCAGAAGCGGGCTTCGCTCGCATGCACAGCCCCATTCAGGTACTGCGCACCAACTCGGGGCCCAAAGGTGCACCAAACTCGTGCAATCCCTGGATGAGAGCATCCCAGGCCCCGGGCACCAGGGCCGAGCGGCCCTTCACACCCAGTTCGATGTGCCGTCCGTGCACGGGATGGTCCACGCTCGGCAGGCTGAACACTTTCACGCCGGGATGTCCGGCCTCCACGCGCTCCATGAGCGGCGTGAGCGCCGCTTCCATCGCGCCGTACACCACGACGGAACGCTCCGTCTGCGGTTGCCGATTGAACCACTGCCGGCAGTGCGCGTCGAGCACCCCTTCGATCATCGGCCATGCCATGACCGGAAACCCCGGGACGAAATGCACGGTGCCGCCGCCCGCGCCGTCGCATGAAAACCCGGGGATCTTGTTGTAGGGGTTGGGAATGATCCGTGCGCCTTGCGGGAAGACGCCCATGTTCAGCCGGTGGACGTTGTCCGCCCGGTCGGGTTCGTAAGGGGTGCCCTGCTCCTGCGCCACGTCCCGCATGCGCTCCCGGATCAGCTCGGCGGCTTCGGGGTGCAGCGCCAGTTCGGTGCCCAACGCGCGCGCGGCGCACTGCCGCGTGTGGTCGTCCGGGGTGGCGCCGATGCCGCCGCACGAAAAGACGATGTCGGCGGACGAGAACGCGCGTCGCAGGGTCGCCGTGATGCGCTCCGGATCGTCGCCCACGTAATCGGCGTACGCCAGCGACAGCCCGCGCGCCGACAGCAGCTCGATCACCTTGGGCATGTGCTTGTCGGCCCGCTTGCCGGAAAGGATTTCGTCACCGACGATGATGAGGCCGAACGAGGGAACCGGTGTCATGCGGAGGGTCCAGGAGAAGAGGAGGATGAGGAAGAGGAAGAAAGCACGGGATTCGTCCGCGGCCCGGGCGCTGCGGCTGCCACCGCACTCCCGGGAGCGGAACCGTTCCCGCCGCAAGCCGCGACACGCGATTGTTCCAGCACGGAAAGGCAATAGTGCGTGAACCACAGCGACGAGAACGCGAACACCAACGTATAGATCCAGACGGCCACCGGAATGAGCACCACGAAGGCCGCCGCGAACACGATGCCCGAAGCCCAGACGATGCCGGGCGCCGCGCCGAGGTAGCCGGTGACGATGCCGATACCCAGCAAGCGCATCCGGTGCCTGCGCATGATGGCCTCGCGCTCCGCCTTGTCCGCATGCTCGCCCAGCGCATCGAACGCCATCACGCGGTAGGTCAGCCATCCCCATATCAGGGGCGGCAGCACCAGCACCAGGGGAGGAATGAACCAGAGCGGCACCGACACGGCCAGCGCCACGAGTGCCGCCACGGTCGAGCCGAGCGACCAGAACACGCTGGCGACGAACGACGCCCCACCCCGACGCTCCAACGTGGGAAACCGCCGCTGCGCCACGAGCGACACCAGCGCCGGCGTCATCAGCATCGCTACCGCCAGCACGGACAGAACCACGATCACCGGGGTGACCAGCACCGCCAGCAGCAACGGCGCCAGCAGCGACGGGCCCTGCACCCCGGCGTCCTGCAGCCAGCCCCGGATGAACGACAGCCACGACCAGGAATCGAGCACCGACTGCAGCCACGCCACGCCGGCATCCCACCAGAAATGCCCGAACAGCCACGCCAGCAGAGCGATCACCAGCAGCGGCAGCAGCGACAGCGCCATCACCCGCGGTAGGACGCAGTACGCCGCGGCGCGCCAGAACGAATCGATGAGCAGCCTCATGGGCGCCAAGCATAGCGCCGAAGCATGAACGCACCCGGGCCGGGGGGCTTCTTCAATCCCGGCCCGCCAGGCGCAGCAGCCCGCGCCACTGCTGGCGCCAGAACCCCCGGCCGTAATCGCGGACCCGGCCGTGGGCATCGGCCTCCACCTGATCGCGAATGCCCGTCGGGTCGTAGCGCAGCTCGAAATTGGCCGTGCCAAACAGCATGTCCCACCACGGCAGCAGCACTCCGAAGTTGTGCCCACCCAGCACCGGCGTCGGCATGCCCGGCCGGGAGGGCCCTTCGTGGCCCAGGCCGATGGAATGGTGCAGCCGATGGAAGCGGGGACTTACCCACAGCCGCTCGCCCCAGCGCCCGAACCACACCCGCAGGTTGGCGTGGTGGAAGTTCTCGCTCAACTGCGTGATCGCGACGATCGCCACGAACTGCCCGGGCGGCACGCCGATCAGCTGCGCCACCACCACCACGATCGCGTCGGTCAGCACGTCGTCCAGCAGATGGTTGCGGTTGTCGCTCCACATCGTCATCTGCCGCTGGGAGTGGTGCAGCGAATGCAGCTTCCACCACCAGTCGAACTGGTGCTGTCCGCGGTGGATCCAGTAATTGAGGAAGTCGAAGACCACCAGGTAGATCAACAGGCTCACCCACGGCACGTCCGTGATGCCCGGCCAGATCTCGTCCAGGTGGAACGTGCTGAAGCCTTCGACGCGCAGCGCGCCGAAAAGCCGGTCCCACAGCGGGTCCACACTGAAGAACAGTGCGATGCGGAACAGGCCCAGCCGGTGGATGAGCGTGTAGAAGATGTCGGTGCGGATGGCCGGCCGGTCGGTCACCGGTTCCACGGGACGCCAGCGCTGCAACGGAGCGATCAGGCAGAGCATCACGAGCAGCTGCAGCACCCCCACGAGCAGCCAGCCGGTCGCCGCGTAGCCGTCCTCCAGGAAGTTCGCCATCCCCAGCGAGAACAGCAGCGGCTGCACCACTGCCTCGAACAGCCACTGCTGCGCCATGTCGAATATTTGGCCGAGACTTTCCATCACCACCGCTCCGATCGCCCGCCGCTGTCCAGGTTCCCGCTCAGCGCCGGGAGTGCGACGAAATCCACTCCTGGTAGTCGGGATGGTCCCTCAACGTGCGGAAGCAGAAGCCCTTGCCCTTGAGCCCCTCGATCAGTGGCTCGAGCACCGCGGGTGCCCACGGGTCCTTGCGCGACCAGATGCCGAGGTGCGCCAGCAGGATGTCGCCCGGCTTCACCCGGTCCAGGGCCTGCCGCAGCAGCGCCGCATTGCTGTAACGCTCGCTGGGCAGCTCGTCGCCGAGGAATCCCGCGGGCGACCAGCCGACGTGCGCATAGCCGCAGCGCCGCGCCGTCTCCAGCAATTTCGCAGAGGTCTTGCCGCCCGGCGCCCGGAAGAGCGGCAGCGGCGCCTGCCCCGTGATCTCCTTCAGCCGGTTCTCCGAACGCGCGATCTCGTCGCAGTACTGGCGCGCGGTCATCGTGAATTCCCTGCCCGTCTGCGGTCCGGCCGAGGGCCGCACGCGGAAGCTCGGCGACGCAGCGTCTCCCGCCAGATCCGCACGCCAATACACGTGGTCGAAGGTGTGCGAGGCGAACGCGTGCCCCTCGGCGGCGCGCGCCTTCCACCATCCGGCCCAGTGGTCGCCCAGGCTGCCGTCGCCCTCCTGCGTCTTCTCGTTGGCCGCGAAGAACGTGACCAGCACGTGCTGCCGCTTGAGCACGTCGGCGATCAGCGGGGCTACGCCCATGTGGCCGGTGTCCAGGGTCAGGTAGACCGGCTTGTCGCAGGCCGCGCGGGCCTGGGCCGGCACCAGCCCGGCGATGAGTGACACCGCGGCGGTGGCCAGCACCCCGAGGCGGAACGCCCGCCGAGGGTGGCGCCCCCCAGCCGGACCCGGCTCAGCGGGGTGCATGCTGCAGGGTCCACACGCCATGGGGCGACTTGCCGACGTTGACGCGCTGCACCACCTTGCGCTCGACCGTGTCGATCACCAGCAGCTTCTTCGCCCAGCGGGCCGACACGTAGAGCCAGCGGCCGTCCGCCGACACGTCCATGCAGTCGGGCCCGCCCGGCGCCGGATACACGTCCACGACCTTCTGCGCGGTCATGTCGATCTTGCTGATGGTATTGGCGACGCGGTTGCTGACGAAGATGTGCCGCTTGTCGCCGGCGCTCCGGAAGGCATGGGCACCCTTGCCCGTCGGGATCCGCTTGACGCTGCGGGGCTCCGGCCCCGACACGTCGAACACCTCCACACCATCGCTCCCCGTGAGGCCGACGAACAGGAACTTGTCGTCCGCGGAGCCGTGGATGTCCGCCGGCATGGGACCGGTCTTCGTGCGCCAGCGGATCTTCTGCGTCGCGATGTCGATCGCCACCAGCTCGTCGCTGTCCTGCATGGTCGAATACACCGTGCGGCTGCCGCTGTCCACCCACAGGTGGCTCGGCGTGCGGCCCGTGGCGACCCGCTGCACCAGCGTGAGGTCCTTGCCGTCCCAGCGGTAGAAATCCACGTGGTCGAGCCGGTTGGCGGCCGTGATGAGCCACTTCATGTCCGGCGTGAAGCGCAGATGGTAGGGATCGACGATGTTCCGCACCGTGCGCTGCACCTGCGCCGTCACCGGATCGATGAACGTCAGGCTGTCGGCCAGTGCGTTCGCCACGACGATCGACTTCTCGTCCGGCGTGAGGTACAGATGGTGCGGCTCCTTGCCCGTGGGAATGCGGCGCAATTCCTGCCACGTCACCGGGTCGATCACGCTCACGTCGGCATCGAGCGAATTGAGCACGAATACCGGCGGATGCACACCCGTGGGCGCAGGAGCGGAGGGCGCAGAAGATGGAGGGGCAGCCAGGGCACGCGCCGTTCCCACCGACAGGGAGGCAAGGCACGAGAGGGACAAAAGCAAATGATGGCGTCTGCGCATACTCACGTCGCGTCGTTGTTCGCGACTCTCTAGATTTCAACCGGCAGCCACGTCCCGGGCCGGTTCAGCCCTGGAACACCATGGCGATCTCGCGCTCGTCCAGCCAACGCCACCCACCCGACACCAGATCCTCGGGAAGATGGAGCCCGCCAATACGGATGCGGTGCAGTTGCTCGACCCGATTGCCGACGGCGGCCACCATGCGCTTGACCTGGTGGTACTTTCCTTCGGTCACGGTGAGATCGAACACGGGACCTTCCTGCACCACGCAATCCGTTGCCACCACGGGTTTCGGATCGTCGTTCAGCACGACACCCTGCAGCAATCGGTCCTTCTGCTGCGGAGTCAAATCATACTTGGCATAGACCCGGTAGGTCTTTTCGATGTGCTTCTTGGGGGAGCTGACTTTGTGGATAAAGCTGCCGTCGTCACTCAGGAGCAGCAGGCCCGTCGTGTCCTGGTCCAGCCGCCCGATGGTCTGCACGCCCAGGATCTTGCCGGCCGTGGGGCGGGCACGCAACGGGGCCGGCAGCAGGGTGTAGACGCTGGGATAGGTCGACGGCTTCTGCGAGCATTCCACCGCGGCCGGCTTGTTCATCATCAGATAGGCATGGCGGTGCCATGCCCATTCCACGCCCTGGACGATGAAACGCAGGCCCTCGGGCTCCACGTCGTAGGTCGAGTCGGTGCAGAGTACCGGCCCGCCCGTATTGCCCTTTTCGAGCAGCTGCACATGGCCCTGCTGGACCAGGCCTGCACACACCCGTCTGGTTCCAAATCCCTGCGAATACAGGGCGTCCTGCAATTGCACTGTCGATCTCCGATTTGCACCGCCACAAAAGCAAAACGCCCCCAGACCTGATAGATCTGAGGGCGGTTTGGGCTGTAGGAGCCTGACGATGACCTACTTTCACACGGGAACCCGCACTATCATCGGCGCAAAGTCGTTTCACTGTCCTGTTC
>JAESGL010000076.1_pt1 | contig 181773 bp, 159 predicted proteins | sample 9269711 | NCBI WGS metagenome assembly JAESGL01 (sample SAMN14515918, study PRJNA621676) | algae metagenome | isolation source: Kastovskya adunca ATA6-11-RM4 and co-occurring heterotrophs from soil and... | place: Chile: Atacama Desert | collected 2011-06-27 | reverse complement strand
GAGAGTTTTTGCTGTTATAAAGCTTTCAAACTATTGATTTGTCTAGGTTCGGGGCGCTGGAGTCGGTTAGCCCTTCTCTTGAGCGCTTTCCTAATGTAACGTCAATAAATCCTTCTGTCAACTATTTTTGGGAATTTTTTTTGAGGTAGGCTGGAAATTCTCTGAAATGGCGTAATTACGGAGCTTTCAAGCTGCATTTTTTCAATATAGGAAAGAGATTTGAGCTACGCCCCCATCCATCTGCGGCTTACTGATTCAAGAATAGGGAACAATCACACTAGATCTGTAGTTCTCTTTTTAGGGTCTAAGAGGCGATCGCCACAGGATAACTAAGACTCTTGTTTTTATCCGGATCGAACCCGAACCATTTAGTGAGTCATAGGGGACGCAGGAGAAAAATAGCTTTTCAGCCCACTCTCATATAAAGCGGTGACGTGGCATTATTGCCATCACCGATGAATGATAATTATCCTTCTTGCCTAGTCTCTAGCTCTAATCTCCTTGTTGGTTGTGACTTCTGGGCAAATATCAGGATTTTTGGACATTGCTGTTGAAGCTAATGAAGAGGGATAACTAGGCGCATCAAAAGGAATTGATTTGTCAAAACTGAAGCAATTTGTTGAAGTAGTTACAGAACCCTCACGGGAGAGCTAAAAAAGCAGATGATGCCCCTCTATTGCAGCCATGGTCACGAAAATTCGCCTGGAAGCCACTATTGCAAGCAGTGTGGCGAAAAACTGCCGCAGGTTAATTTACAACGTGTCTCACCAGGGATGGTTCTGGGCGATCGCTATCGCATCATTCGGGAACTTGGACATGGCGGTTTTGGGCGTACCTACCTAGCCGAAGACCTCAACCGGTTCAGCGAACCTTGTGTGTTAAAAGAATTTGCTCCGCAAGTGCGAGGCACCTATGCTTTACAAAAAGCTGAGGAGTTATTTGAGCGAGAAGCGGGCGTACTTTACAAATTGCAGCATCCCCAAATCCCTCGCTTTCGAGAATTATTTCGCGTTAAACAAGAGCACTCAGGCTTTTTGTTCTTAGTCCAAGACTTTGTTGAAGGACAAACCTACCAGGCGTTACTAGATAGGCGACGGCGTCAAGGACAGCGCTTTAGTGAAACAGAAGTCACCCAACTAATAGTACAAATCCTGCCTGTTTTAGAGTACATCCATTCTTTAGGAGTCATTCATCGAGATATCTCTCCTGATAACCTGATGCTCCGAAATAACGATGGACTGCCCGTGCTAATTGATTTTGGTGGTGTCAAGCAAGTGGCAGCTAGCTTGGCTTCTCAATTTCGGGAATCAGTATCTGGGGTAGGAATACCTGCTGTGGCAACGCAGTTAGGCAAGGTCGGCTATGCCCCTGTAGAACAGATGCAGAGGGGAATTGTTTCTCCCAATAGTGATTGTTATGCATTGGCCGTCACTGTATTGGTGTTGCTTACTGGAAAAGAACCACAGCAATTAATCAACCCCCAGACTCTAGCTTTAGACTGGCGGCGAGAGGTCAGCCTGAGCGGCAAACTAGCGGAAATTCTGGATAAAATGCTGCAACCAACTCCTAGCGATCGCTACCAAAGCGCCGGAGAAATTCTGCAAGCTATGACAGGTAATTTCGCCCCAGCCTACTTTCCTCCAACCCAGCCCGTAGCACCCAAAACAGCTGCAACAGTAGCAATTGCCTCACCTCCTGTTGCGGCTACAGTTAAACCAATCGTCAATCAGCCTGTTATCCCAGTACCGCATCAGAAGCGCGATAACTCCTTCGGCTGGCTGGGGAAAGTTGTCATTGCAATAGCCTTGATTGCATCAGCCAGTGGACTAGGCTGGTGGGCAGGTAACTCTTGGATACAATCTCAGTCACCGGAAATCATTACGCCGCCAAACACAGATGATGCCCAAGCGCCACCATCAGATGAGCCGGAACCCGAACCACCGTCACAGTTTTCGGCTGAGGAACGCCAGCGCAAACAAACCCTACGAGAACGCCGTTTAAATTTAGGGGTTGGCTATCGTTTTTATGTTGACTGGGTTAATGAAGTATTTTGGACTCAGTACCCCAATCAACGTGGACGACGGTTAGGTACTGGTTCCGAGGATGCTCAGTTACGAAAACAATGGGATGCGATCGCGGCTGAACAATTGGAGAAAATTGCCCAAGCAGAACTGAGTGCTGCCACACGGCGGGGGCTGGGAAACTACAGGGAAGCTGACCGCACCCGCTGGAAAGCAGAAGCTAATCAACTACGCCTCAGCAGCCGCGCTTTGTATGACTTAGCAGATGCCAAGTTTTTCCATAATTTTCCCAAACAACGGGGGAAAGATTTCCTTGAGTCACCAGTGGGCCAGGTCTGGCAAGCCTACGTTGCCGATAGCGTTAGTGCTTTAAGAACAGGGGCTGCTTATGAGCGTATCGTCTTCGATCCAGGAGCTGTGAGCAAACAAAGCAGGGGGACTTTGAGACCGGGAGAGGGGAAAGCCTTTGTTGCAGAACTGTCTCAAGGGCAAACAATGGAGATACGGCTGGATACTACTCAAAATGTCCTATTTTCCGTCTATAGCCCTACAGGGGAAGTTGCTATCTTGGAAGATTCCCGCGATCGCCGTTGGGTGGGAAGATTGCCTGAATCCGGTTTTTACGAATTTACGGTGGTTTCTGAGGCTTCAGAACCTATTGATTATCAACTCAATCTCACGGTTGAAAATCCACCCTCTCCTGAGGCTTCCGAAGTGCCATCAAGGGAGGGGGTAGAAAATTAGGTTACAAACGAGGCGAGCCAATACCAATAGAGGGAGTTGGAGGCGAAGATCGGCGATAAATCGGCTGTCCGTTCACCATCGACTGTGCCATGAACAACAGGTTTTGACGTTCGATTGCTGAGAAACTAATGGTGTAAATCATTCCCCCTTGCTGCCACATCATGGTTGAGAAGCCGTAAGGGGAGGTTTGTTGAGTTGCTTCTAAAAGGTATCCCCGTACATCCGGGGCTAAAGTAATGCGATCGCCTCTTTCTTGATGTCGTTTCAAATCCCTCAAAGCACTAGCAGAGGATTGGTTATCAACGATAAAGCTACCTAATAAGCAAGGCTGAATCTTATTTTGGCAGGTCGTCAACAAACTCACGTTCAAGTTGGGCGGCACTTCGGAAGTATAGACCCCAATCAGAAGGCGGCTAGGTTCAATATCAGAGACACCACTCAGTGGAATGGCAGCAGGTAAGCGCATCACCACTCCATAGGGCAAGCGAGTCTGAATTATCCTGTAAATGGGGGGTAAAGACACTAGCCGGACGGGCATAAACCTCTACAATACTGCTGACAACAGCCCAAGCGGCAATCGGCAAAGCCAATAGACAACGCTGCCAAAGTGGAAAAGATACTACTTTCATGGACTTAATTTTTCTGTACCGATTGCTCCGATTGACGCACTTCACTTGCTGGCACGATTAAGCTGCGGAAATAAAGGCTGCTAACGGCGAACAAAAATAGCAGATAAGCAACGGCTTGAACAAGATAAATTTTAGCTCGATAGCCAAAGAGAGCTTTGAGGACTACACCCGGAAATTCGTTGTCTGGTAAGACCTTGGTTCTATTTGGAATTATTGGCCCTAGTAGGCAAGAGGGGTCTTGATCAAAGTGACCGTAGTAGAAGCACAAACTAGCAAACCGAGGATTGAGTTGCGCTAAAGCGGCAGCCGCTTCGTCAAAATGCTTCAAAGCACCAACGACTAAACCTGCCACAATCAACAGCAGAAAAAACCCCATCACTTGGAAAAAGGTGCGGATATTAATCTTGACGCCCCATTTAAATAAAAGCGCACCAATTCCAACTGCTCCGATTAAACCTGCCAGTGCGCCGCCTACAGCAGGTAAAATCCCTTGCTGAAAGTTGGCAACGATGAAGACAACGGTTTCAAACCCTTCTCGTAAAACGGCAATGAAGATTAAGCTAAAGACGCCCCAGTCACCACGATTGCCTTGTTGAAGTACCGAAGTAATGTTCCCTTCGATTTCTGCTTTGAGCGATCGCGCCTGCTGCGTCATCCAAATCAACATCCAACTGAGTAAGGCGATCGCAATGACGCCAAACACGGCTTCCAACAGTGGCTCAATCACTGTCGCATACTGAGGGTAAGTCGTACTCAACGACTGAATGCCCCAAATAAAAAAGACACCCACTAAGACACTGGCAAAAATCCCCGCCCAAATACCCCTATACACCGAGGAATTTAGCTGCTCTGCCTTAGCCTTTTTCAAGCAAGCCAGCACAATCCCTACCACTAAAGCTGCCTCAACTCCTTCCCGGAGGGTGATAACAAAGGTCGGTAGCGCGGCCCTAAAATTCATAGCTTGTTAGTTGTGTGTTGTTTAGAGACACTGGCAATGAATTATCACCCCCAAGGCATTACCCATTAGTAACTAATGACTAATTAACTAAAGTCCCGTAACATTTTTTTGATTTCTAGGTTATGCATTTCTTCTTGACCGATCTGGGTACGGGCAAATTCTTCCAAATAAATGCTGGCGTCTTCTACAACAGTCAGGAGCTGCTTGTACATCTGTAGCGCTGTTTTCTCGTGGTTGAGACTTTCTTCGAGAATATCGCGCACGGAATGTTTGTAAGTTTCTTCAATAGGGGCAATTCGCTGGCTGGGATGTCCTTCTAAACCCGTGAGGATTTCTCCCGCCTGCTGAGCGTGTATCAAAGACTCGGCTGCTTGCGCCTTGAAAAAATCCACAATTGGAATCCGATTTGGCCCTGTGACCATTAAGGAGTAATGGGTGTAGCGCACGACTCCAGCTAGTTCAAACTCCATAATGGAATTTAGCAAGTCAACTGTCTTTTTTAGGTCAAGCTCTCTCATCACTTTTTAATTCGCTGGTAAATTTGCTTAGGTTACGGTTATCCCGTGGTGTATCTAAAAACTCTAACAATTAAAGGATCGCTGAGGAATTAATTAATTGAGAAAGCTTTGAAGTAATATCTCTCAGTTTTGACGAGCTGTCTCGCCTTGGTCTAATTTAATTTTTAATCGTGGCTCTTTTGTCAATACTCTTAAGTGAGATATAAGTAAGAACTAGTTAACGGTTTAATGGTGTGAAGCGATCGCGATCGCTTTTGAATATTGTGTATCAAGCAAATTTAACAAATTTCAAAAATATTCCTCAGGCACGGCATACCCTGTGCCTACTGCGGCAACTTTGTAGAGAGACAAGCAAAGAGCAAGTTCTGAGTGTTCTTCGCTTACTACCTGCCATACAATATAAAGGAAATTGCTTATTTCGCTAATTTTAATAAATTAAATCTATGCTAGCGGTCAAGGAGAAGCATTGTTGAAGCAAGCGACACTGCATCAATTAAAGGTCTTTGAAGCTGTCGCTCGGCATAATAGCTTTACACGAGCGGCAGAGGAACTATTTCTCACGCAGCCGACTGTTTCAATGCAGGTGAAGCAGCTAACAAAAGCCGTTGGTACACCTTTATTTGAGCAAGTGGGTAAGCGTCTTTTCCTTACCCAGGCAGGAGAGGAACTAGTCAAAACTTGCCGTTCGATTTTTGATGACTTAGACCAATTTGAAATGACAGTGGCGGATTTGAAGGGCGTGAAGCAAGGGCGCTTACGTCTTGCCGTCATTACAACAGCAAAGTATTTTGTGCCTCGTTTGTTAGGGCCTTTTTGCCAGCGTTACCCAGGTATTGATATCTCTCTGCAGGTGACAAACCACGAACAAATTACTGGGCGTTTGAATGAGAATTTGGACGACCTATATATCGTTAGCCAAGTCCCAGAAAATGTTGAGGTGAGCTGCCATCCTGTTCTAGAAAATCCATTGGTAGTGCTAGCTCCTATCGATCATCCCCTTACCCAAGAAAAGAATATTCCTCTCAAACGCCTTGCAGATGAGCCTTTTATTATGCGCGAACCGGGTTCTGGCACACGTCAAGCTGTGCAGGAATTGTTTGAAGAGCATGATATTCATCTAAAAGTGCGGCTCGATTTGGGAAGTAACGAAGCAATTAAGCAAGCGATCGCGGGAGGATTAGGAATATCCGTTCTCTCTCGTCATACCCTTGCTCTAGAAGGTTCACCCAGTCAACTAGCCATACTGGATGTGGAAAACTTCCCCATTCGACGACATTGGTGTGTGATATACCCCAATGGCAAACAACTGTCTGTAGTCGCCCGCACATTTTTTGAGTATCTTTTGCAAGAAGGAAAGCAACTTGCTAACAAGACGGCTGTACAAAAGCTCGTTGATTAAGCAATGCGCGATGCCGTTTTAGGGAGAGAAGTAGAAATATTTTGGCTCCCTTGCCCGTTGTGGGAAAGAGAGCCAGAGAGGAATTCTTCGGGATGTTCCGAGCCTGTAGTCCTAGGGGGAAGCTTATCGCTGTAAACTGCGGGGATCGAGGGCATCCCGCAGACCATCACCCAGCAGATTAAACGCCAACACGGTAAGAATAATTAGAAGTGCTGGCGGCCAAATTAGCCAGGGTTGTAGCACTAAAATCGAAGCGTTTGTTGCCAAAGACAGCAAATTTCCCCAGGAAGGATCAGGCTGCTGAATCCCCAGACCAATCAAGCTGAGGACAGATTCCGCCACAATAAAACTGGGAATTGCCAAAGTTGCCGAGATAATTACGTAAGTTGCGGTCTGAGGTAAAACGTGACGCACGATGATGTAGAACGGATTGGCACCCATAGCAAGGGATGCTTGGACAAATTCTCGTTCTTTAATCGATAGTACCTGTCCGCGAATTACCCGTGCTAAGCCCGACCAACTAACTAAAGACGTAATCAGGACAATCAATAAAAATCGCTGAGAACTGGTTAAACTTGGCGGCAAAACAGCAGCCAATGCCACCAGCAAGTAGATAGTGGGAATTGTCATCAGCACTTCTACTAAGCGCATCAAGGTTCCATCAATCCAACCACCAAAGTAGCCAGAAATTCCCCCAATTAACAAACCCAAAGGAAAGGAAATAGCAATCCCGACTAAACCAATACTGAGGCTAATCTGTCCGCCATGCAGCAGGCGGCTAAATTGATCGCGACCTTGCTCATCGGTACCTAACAAGTTCAGTTTGGCTTCGCCATTAGTACCAAACAGGTGCAGATTGCCTGGAATTCCCTCAAACACTTCGACTTCCTGAAAATTCTCCCCAATGGGCAGGCGCAGTTCAAAGAGCCGATAAGGTTCGCCACGGACAAATAAGCGCACAGGTGAAGGGTTTTGTCTGTCTATTTTCAGTTCGCGCTGACCCGTTTCTAAATCAGTTGGCCCTTGGGTTGTCGGATAAATGTGGGGGCCAATAAATTCTCCAGAGGTATTCCGCCAGTAGATTTGGGTGGGAGGCAGAAGCGAACCCTCTGGCTGTGAGACATAAGGGTCGTAGGGGGCAACAAAATCTGCGGCAAATACAGCAATGTAAAAGATTAATAGCAGTATTGCCCCAAAGCGTGCCAGGGGATTGTTTTTAAGTTTCTGCCACCAGTTCATAAAGTTAAAGAATCAAGAGTGAACTTGTTCTGCTAGCTGCCTATGTTCCTCTTCCGTTTTTTCATGTTCAACAACGAACACGTTGGAGTAGAGGTTGGCAATGATTTGTTTGCCTTGCTGCGTCAGAGACAAATAGCGGAGGGCATCCTGAATATAAGGGAAAACACCGTTCCAGTAAAACTTGGAATAGTTTCGCCGTAAATCTCCAGGATGGCGATATCCTAATGCTTTGTTGACGCCAGTTTCTTCAAACTCATAAAATAAGGCACTAATTTTCTTAAGGTAGCGCGGATCACTAAGTTGACCGATTAAGTCAGAGGCGCGAATTAACCCTGGATAGTTGGCAGTGTCTTTGTGGTCGTCCTGATTGGGGACTGGGAAACGGGTCAGTTCAATGTTGTGCTTGATTATTTCCGCATCAATCAGTTTGTGACCGCAGAATCGCTCATCAATAAAAAGTTTTGCCCGGTCTACGTGGTAAGGCGTCAAAGCGGCATCGGAAGCTCCAGGCGGCAAATGCACCATTTCGCCATTTTGTCCGGTAGCATACAACCTTTCTGTCTCTCTATCCTGGCGGCACACTCCTTTGACATAGCCGATATCATGACCGACTAGGGAGATGATGAAATGCAACCAGTCTTCACAGGAGACTCCGCCTTCGCGAATATGTTTGCCCCGGAGGATTTCTTGCCCCACTAGGGCGACGAGAATTGAGTGTTCGACGTTGTGATAGAGGGCGTCACTGTTGGCAATATTTTCCATCGCCATGCTTCCTGCCCAGGCAATAATGTCTTCGTAGTCCGTTTTCAGTCCCCCATAGGTACGGCAGTAGCCTTCCCGAAGCCTTTGAACGAACGAATTTATTAAAAGCTCAGTTGCGTTAAACATCCTTGGTACTCGCTCGTACTGAGTGCAATGTAATCAGGGCATTGTTGAAGTTAGAGCCATAATCTGACAGAAGGCTGTCAAGATTCATTCCCTCTATTCTTAATGCTGGGTGTAATACCATGCCATGCCTGTAGCGTTAGAACAACGTTGAGCCTTGGCAATGGGGAAAAAACAGATACAACCTCTATACCTTAATAGGATGCAACAAAATTTCAGAGACTGAGTTGTGGGCGATCGCGATCGCGTTGTGTTTGTTATCACAAGCGGTAGCTGAACGGCATAAGAAGACAGTGAGTAGCACGATTACACCCGGATTTGCTAAAAAACTCAGACCTGGTTGAGCATCTTAAAATCAAGTTTATCCTCTAGATCATCTTCCTGGCTGAAACCGGATAAGCCAGAGGGAAAACAAACCCCTATGCCTCGATTGGGTTGCTCTTGGCGTAAGCTGTCTAGGGTTTTGTAGAGCATCAGACTTCTGTAGAAGAGAAACTGTTTCCGCGATCACTACTTCACCAGTAGAGTGTTTCGTTTCTTCAAGGGATGATATTTTCGCTAGCAAGAAGCCCTATACTAAATACTAGTGCCTACGCGGGTATAGTTCAGTGGTAGAACGTCACCTTCCCAAGGTGAATGTCGTCGGTTCGAGTCCGATTACCCGCTTATATACCAAATATACAGTGACTAATTAATTGTCATTGGTGACAGATTGCTGTTTGTTGTTCCGTTTTGGGGCGATCGCGCTTCGCACACTCTTCGTGAACGCATGTTGATAAAGTTTCAGAAATGGATAAAGTCAAGCTAAGAGAGCACATGGAAGTGTCAAATGTTATACGGAATTGAGCGATCGCGAAGTGAAGTAGCTTAATGTAGCATCATTCGCCCTAAATTATTCCTTCTGCACTTCAAGAATATTGGGTACTACAAGCAAGCCCCGATTGGGCTAAGAAAGTTGCTGTCATTGTTGAACAATAACCTTTGTTGCCATGCCGTCTAAAAAAGAAAATGATGGATGTGGATGTGCGAGTATTCCATTTTCATTAATCATAGTTTTGTTAGGTGCTGGTTATTGGGGCTTTAGGCATTTAGATCATCTAGATATCAGCCAATTCTTACCTAATAATCTAGATATCAGCCAATTATTGCCTAATAATCAGCAACCAACTGCTCCTATTTTGACTCCTGCGCCGACGCAGCCCGTACCTGTTGTCAGTTCTCCCCTTCCGCAAGTTATTCCGACTGAGACACCGACAACCAATCCCCAAGTTTCACCATCACCTGTAACACCCAAGAAATCACCATCACCTCAAACTCCTTGGGAGAAAAAGCAAATAAGGGGAATTTATTTAAGTCGGTACCAAGCGACTAATAATGCTAGCGAACAAATGATTCGCGAACGAGTTCGTTATTATCGCGCTCAAGGAATAAATACAATTATTCATGGGGTGTGGGGTAATGGTTGCACGATGTATAACAGTGAGGTTATGCAGCAAACATTTGGATACAAAAGCTGTCCCAACCAATTTCAAGATCAATGGTTAGATTGGTTAATTGATGAGGCGCACAAGCAGGGAATGCAAGTTCATGCCTATTTTGAGAAGGGGATTAAAATCGATAAAAATAGCCCAATTTTTGACTTAGCAATTTCTAAACGATGGCTTGTGCCTGGGGTCGATAAAACCTACGCTGGCATCGACCATTATGTTCTGGATGTAGAGGTTCCAGAAGTTGCTAATTTATTCAAAAAAATCTCAGTAGAGTTCGTCCAAAAGTATCCAACCATCGATGCAGTTCAGTGGGACGATTACCTAGGTTATCATGCTGAATTACCCGGCAAAGTCGATCGCACAGCCCATTTAACTAAATTTGTGCGAGAAATGAGAGCTGACATCAAGAAAGCTAACCCCACCGTGAGTTTTGACCTTTGCCATCACAATCCTTATTGGGGTAAACGTTATTTTGCAGCTGATTGGAAAAATTGGAATATAGATCGAGTTTTCATTCAAACTTATAACGATGCTAATTTCAACCAAGAGCTAGATTATGCCCAAAATTATGCGGGAGTAGCAATTTCAGATACGCAGTTGTATCGTTTAAAAGAACTGGTTAATAATCCCAAAATCAAAAGTGTTTTAGTGTTTCCCTCCTCTGGAAAACCAGAAGAGGCAGCAGCTCTTGTCAAAAAACTGACTTCAACAAGTAACTAGGGCAAGAATCTAATAGATTAGCTGAAATGATTAAGCAAGGAATCATTTGACCCCTTGCTTAAGAATTGTCTTCTGGAAGTAAATTTAAGTAGGGTGACAGTACTGCCACCTCACAACATCTGGCGAATCTTTGCGTTTGGCGAATCTTTGCGTTTTATCCTGCTAAAAAACCGACTTCTACAACGGACGATAGACGCGGTAGTTGATTTCCGGGAAGATATTGTCGATTTCCTCAACCTTTTCTAACCAACCGCTGTCAATTTTGCCCTTGTTGATATCCTCATAGAGTTTATTGAAACGCATCAAATGCGATCGCGTCCTTCTCACCGCATAGGGAACCATCGTCCCAGTACGCATAATAAATGCCCAGTCAGAAGATTGTGCCAGCAGTAACTCTCGCGCTGCCTGGTTTAGCGCCTTCCACTCCAGCTCATCAACAGGTTCGCGGCGACTCAGCTCAATCATGCGCTCCGTCGCTTTGTGTAGATGGGGGTAAATCCAGGCATTGGTCTCATTGAGCCAGTACTCATGGAAGCCCTTATAACCCCAACTAGATTGAGACGGCTTGCAGACTTGCTGCGTTGGCTCCATGCGGAGATAATCCGCCAAGTGAGTCATCGCAAAGGTGTTTTGGTCATACCAAGACTTGCGGAACAAGTAATCGATAAACCAGGGACCTTCGTACCACCAATGACCAAACAACTCGGCGTCATAGGGAGAAACCACAATCGGCGGACGGTGCATAATGCCCGCTAGATGATTCACCTGCTGCTCTCGGTTGAAGGTGAAGTTCCCAGCGTGTTCTGCTGCCTTCTCCCGCGCCCAATAGGGGTCGTACAGTGCCTTGTCGGCTAATCCCAGACCACGACCTGTAATCTTGTGATACTTAATCCCTGTATTCTTCCGTTGCCCATTCGGCATAATGTAGGGCTTGATGTACTCGTAATCTGCTTCCCAGCCTAAATCCTTGTAGAACTCCCGATATTCTGCTGCTCCAGGATACCCAACTTCACTCGACCAAACCTGTTGAGACGACTCATGGTCGCGACCGAATGCGGCAACCCCACTCTCCGTATAGATAGGAGCATAGGTACCAAAGCGAGGGCGAGGACGAGCATATAAAATACCATGTCCATCAGTGAGGAAGTAGCGCAACCCCGCATCGGCTAACATCCGCTCGACGCCTTCGTAGTAAGCACATTCCGGCAGCCAAATTCCCTTAGGAGGACGTCCAAAGTTCTGCTCGTAATGCTCACAAGCGACTTGAATTTGTGCCCATACCGCCTGGGGATACATCTTCATCAGCGGGAAGTAGCCGTGAGTTGCTCCGCAGGTGATGATTTCTAGGTTGTTGCTGTCAAGAAATTTCTTAAATGCCGCGATCAAGTCCCTGCCATAACTCTCCCAGGTCTTGCGGATCGTGCTGAACTCCTTGACGTAGTAATCAGCAAGATAACGAATATGCCCGTTATGCTCGTTATGCTCAACCTCCATCTCGACTAGCTGTTCTAACTTAGCCAGATGCTTGTCGTAGCGCTCTTGCAGTAAAGGATCGCGCAGCATCGACACCAAAGGCGGTGTCATGCTCATGGTTATTTTGAAGTCAATACCATCTCGCTTTAATCCCTCAAAGGTATGCAGCAAGGGAATATAGGTTTCAGTAATGGCTTCAAATAACCATTCTTCTTCTAGGACATAATTACTCTCTGGATGTCTTACAAAGGGCAGGTGAGCGTGCAGTACAAGGGCAACGTAGCCAGTAACCATGATGATTTATGCGTCGTGGATCAATTATAGAACTGAAGCAGAAGTCAAGAAATTTATGAGTATTTTGAGATCTTATGATGAAATGGGCGGTGATAGAGTATACCTGCTCGCTGGTTATGCCTTGACCTAAACGCATAATACGCTACTGCCTTCACCTAAGCACGTTTCGTTTGATAGGTGTTACTGACACAAATAATTGACACTCTCGTCCGAATCTAGTGCCTTTAAGCCTGTAGAATACTTAAAATATGAAATAGATATTAAATTTAAGACAGAGCATCAACCTTTAGTAAGAGAGGGGCAATCTTGGCGTTGCTCAAGGCGTCACCGATTTTTCATTCTCAAGCCAAATTGCATGCAGGTTGTTACTGAAAAGCCCACCAGCTCGGAATCATCGCTACAGTTACTGCTATTTATTGATGACCGTTTAAGTTCCCGGAGCCACATTCAGCGCATCCGCGATTATCTGGGAACTTTGAGGGCAGAATATCCGTTTGAGCTTATGGAGAGCTATGTCGGGGAACAGCCCTATTTGGCGGAACACTTCAAATTAGTAGCAACTCCTGCGCTGATTAAAATTTATCCGGAGCCTCGGCAAATTTTGACTGGGAGTAACTTAGTTGCCCAGCTCAAAAACTGGTGGCCGCGCTGGCACAAGAGTGCGGAAGAATGCGATCGCGAAAAAGCCAGAAATGCTCCCTCGCTGCCACAACCTGATTTCTCAACTACCGAAGCGCCACGCCGGAATATTAGTTCTGTCAGCTATTCGGCAGAATCAATCCGACTAGCTGACGAAATCTTTCGCCTAAAAAAAGAAAAAGAAAAACTTTTAGAACAGTTGCGTTTTAAAGACCAGGTGATTGGCATGTTGGCGCACGACCTCCGCAATCCCCTAACAGCGGCGTCAATTGCCTTAGATACTCTGGAATTAGAGCAGCAGCCGCAGGATAGTCGTAGGATGTCACTGTCTCCGGCTCTCAAAGCGCAGCTATTCAAGCAGGCTCGTAACCAATTTCGCACGATCGAGCGGATGATTACGGATATTCTCAAAAGTGCCAAGGGAGCAAGCGCTGACCTTAATATCCAGCCACAGAAATTGCAGATCAGCGAATTATGCCAGAGCGTTTTCGCACAGATGAACAATCAATTTCATAGGAAGTTGCAGCAGCTAGATACGGATATTCCTCATGATTTACCAGAGGTCTATGCTGATAGAGAGTGGGTGCGCCAGGTAATAGTGAATCTACTAGATAACGCGATTAAATACACACCGGAGGGTGGCAAAATTCACATCGCGATTCTCCACCGGACAAGTCAAAAAATTCAAGTTAGTGTTTCTGATAGTGGCCCTGGCATTCCTGAAGAACTATGCGATCGCATTTTTGAAGACCACTTCCGCCTGAAGCGCGACGAAAAAACAGAGGGCTACGGCTTAGGTTTATCCCTCTGTCAACGGGTAGTCCGCGCCCACTACGGTCAAATTTGGGTAGATAGTAATTCTAAAACAGGAAGCTGTTTTCACTTCACCTTGCCTGTTTATCGCGCCTAACTCAAAAAACAGCAGTAGCTCTCTTGACTTTTAATTATTACCCTGGCGCAGGGCAGCGATAATCTGCACATTCGCTTTTGGGAAGGGATACTGATCAATTTCGTCTAAACTAACCCAACGGATTTCGTCGCATTCAATCGGTTGAGGAACACCACTGAGGTGGCGGCTGTGATGCACTGTTAGGGTGACGCGAAAATGACTATACACATGATCGATAGTAATCAAGTGTTTGCCTACCTCAATCTCGATTCCCAGTTCCTCTTGGATTTCTCGCTTGATACATTCCTCCATGGTTTCACCTGGCTCCACTTTGCCGCCAGGAAACTCCCATAAGCCGCCGAGTAATCCTTCAGCACGTCGGCGATCGATTAAAATTTGTCCTTGCTCATTCCAGATCACAGCAACGCCAATAATTTTGTGAGGAAGAGGGGCGGCAGTTTCACGCATGGGTAGTTGGGATTGAACTCCCTCATTGTAAGCCTGACAGTGTATTGTCCAAGGACAACGACTGCAATCAGGATTTTTTGGAGTGCAAACAGTTGCCCCCAAATCCATTAAGGCTTGATTGAAATCTCTGGGCTGTTCGCGGTCGAGGAGTGCCTCCGATAGTTGCCAGAGTTGTTTGCTTGCCTTAACCGGGGGTACAGGAGAAGCGATAAGGCGCGTCAAAACTCGCTTAACATTACCATCAAGAATTGCCACAGGTTGGTTGAAAGCGGCGCTGAGGATACCTCCGGCTGTGGTGCGACCCACTCCTGGTAAGGCTAAAACTTCTGATAGCTGGCTAGGGAAAATTCCTCCATGCTGCTGCACGATTTGTTGAGCTGATGCGTGCAAATTCCGCGCCCGTGCATAGTATCCCAGACCTTCCCATGCTTTCAACACTTGCTGTAAGTCAGCGGTGGCGAGGTGTGTGAGGGTAGGAAATTGGTCAAGCCAGCGCTGATAGTAGGGAATGACCGTTTTCACTTGGGTTTGCTGGAGCATAATCTCCGAAACCCAAATTTGATAAGGATTGCGATCGCGTCTCCAAGGAAGATCGCGTGCGACCTGTACGTACCACTGTAAGAGCGATCGCCTCATTTCCTCAATAGTTGGAACCGAGAAACTCATCGACTAGTCCGTCGGGATGCGGTGCGATCACCAAGGTCTACTTTCTTATTCAGCGTCTGGAAAAGAGCTTTCAGCGGCTTGCAAGGATTTTTCAAATACCATGCGTTGTTCGGCATTGCGGAGAAAGTAGCCATTTACCATTGCAGAGGCTAGAAGCCGCCCCAGATCCTCGCGGCTGGTGCTGATAGTAACGTCGAAGTTTTCTGAAGGTAAGTTGCCTAGCAATCCAATAACATTGCGCTCTATGACTTGAAACACTTCTGAAGAACCTGGCTTGGAGAGCTGGGCGATCGTTTCTGGGCTCATGGATTGTAGGTACTGCCACAGCAAGTTGCGATCAGCATCACCTTCAAAAAGCTCATGGACGTTTTTAGATCTGTTATTCATATTTACCTCAAGTACGTTAGCGAATCTCGACGCGGGCACTTGCCTTTCTTTTAGCGCGGAGTAGTTACTGACGTTATCTATTTCTACTGTGAGTCTATGCAAATTAATGTAACAAGTATTCTCTCTAGAGTCAGTCAGTGGAACCGAACCCCGATTATCCGGTTCTCGCACCCAGGGTTTGTTAACAAGCTGGTGTCACTTATCTGCTGCTTGTTGCCTACTCTAGCTGAGTTTAATAGTCAGCAAATTTACTAGATACTACGCATGTAGTATTATTGTTGTATATTTTAGCGTTTGTTTAGATCAGAGGCGATCGCTAAATCTAGTAACCAGCTTGTCGCGTTGCTTGTACGGTAGTACGCTCAATCGCCCCAGCGAGAATTTTAGCGGTAGGAGTTACTCTCGATGGTTGAAAAATATATTCCTGGATATTCTTCAAATGCTACAAGCTTTATGGCAAAGCGTAATGTTGATAGCCATGCAGCCTTTTTTAAACCTTATTTGCAACCAGGAATGAAGTTGCTGGACTGTGGTTGTGGTTCTGGCACAATTACTCTCGGTTTCGCAAAAATTATTGCTCCCAGTACAGCCATCGGCACGGATATAGAATCCTCTCAAGTCGGCTTGGCATGGGAAAATGCCCAAAGCCAAGGCATTAGTAACGTTGAGTTTCGAGAAGGGAGCGTTTACGAGCTACCCTTTAGCGATCGCGCATTTGATGCTGCCTTTTCTCATGCCGTCTTCGAGCATCTGCAATCTCCCCTCAAAGCCTTACAGGAATTGTTTAGAGTGCTAAAACCTGGGGGAGTTTTGGGACTCCGCAGTCCAGATTGGGGCGGCTTTCTGATTGCACCGTCCAACCCAGAATTAGATCGAGCCATTACCTATTACAAACTTCTTCAGGAAAAAAACGGCGGCAATCCTTATGTCGGCAGACACCTACGCGCCTTACTGCGAGAAGCAGGATTTACAGATATTAAAGCTTCAGGCTCCTACGAATGCTATGAAGATCTGAGTACAATTGCTGAATATCTAGCACTGCGGATCGAGTCCTCTGATACAGTCGATCTTGCCGTGCAAAAAGGTTGGACAGATGCCGAGTCGCTAGGAGTGATGAGTCAAGCCTTAAGAAAGTGGAGCCAGCATCCAGACGGACTCTTTGCTCAAGCTTGGTGCGAGGTGGTAGGGCGCAAAGGTTAGCACCTCGGAATTTTCGCGCCCCAGGGCTAGCTCTTTGAGTAGCTCTGCTTCAATTTAGAGAACGCCAAGTCAAGCATTGAGTCGCCAAAGTTAACAATTGCTGCTGGAATTTTCGCGTCCTGTGGAGGAACATAAGGGGCAGCGTAGTACCTTTTAAGGAGATAAAAGAATGGTGAAAACCGCCTCAACGATGTTGCCTTTGGGCACCCAAGCCCCAGATTTTCAGCTACCGGATATTGTCTCTGGCAAAACAATTTCTCTTTTGGACTTTCAAGGCAAACAAGCATTACTCGTGATGTTTATTTGCCGTCATTGCCCGTTTGTCAAGCATGTGCAGGCAGAACTTGCACAAATCGGTAAAGATTACACTGATAAAAATGTGGCGCTTGTGGCAATTAGTGCCAATGACGCCGAGAAGCACCCTGACGATGCACCGGAACAGCTTAAAGCAATGGCAACTGAGCTAGACTTTACCTTTCCGTTTTGCTACGACGAAAGTCAAGAGGTTGCCAAAACTTACACCGCCGCTTGCACTCCAGATTTCTTCCTCTTCGACGCTGAACAAAAGCTAGTTTACCGAGGTCAACTGGATGACAGCCGCCCCGGAAATGACCGCCCTGTAACAGGTAAAGATTTGCGATCGGCATTAGATTCACTGCTGGAATCTCAATCCGTGAACCCCGAACAAAAACCTAGTATTGGCTGCAACATCAAGTGGAAGCCAGGGAATGAACCTGCTTATTTTGGGGTTTAAGCTAATGGGGGGGGAAGGGTGAAGTGTGAAGGCTTCGACGTGAGACTTCGGCGTGAGCGCGGTTCCTGAGCACTTCGACAAGCTCAGTGTTCCACTTGCCGAAGGGCAGTCGAACGCTCAGCCGAACGTATGAAGTATGAAGTTTGAGAGATTTACTACCAGTTTTTCTCTCCCTCATCCCCTCATCCCCTAACTTGGACTTGGGGCTTAGCCGTTTCTTCTCCATCTTGATCGTCAATTCTCTTTAACTGAGCGCTTTTAATGCCTAAGAGCTTCGGGCTGCCGCTTGTTTTGTTCAGCTTGATAGTGATGGTGGTGTGTGGGTGTACGAACCAACCAAGCCCAGAGCAATTGGAGGCTTGGCGGAAAGATGCGATCGCCCACAATTTTGCTATGAATACTCTCCGAGAGCCGGATATAGAGCGACGCAACTGGCAATTGGAGATTCAGGGACAAACCACTCGCCAAACGCCAACCTACTTAAGCTTGCTGGAACTGAATGCACTGGCAACAACCATCACCCGCACTCGCGATCCGTACAATACCAATAACCCTAAACAAGTGTTCAACTTCCGTGGGGTTCCTGTTTCTGAATTGCTTGACTTGTTTGGTGTTGCCCCTAATGTCACCGAGGTTACCTTTGTTTCCCACGACGCTTACCGCGTCACTGTCAAGATTGCCGATTTGCGTCGCTACCCGCTCATGATCGCCATGGAACGCGATCGCGAAAAAATCTCTCGCATTGAAGGCGGGCCCCTTTATCTGATCTTTCCCTATACAGAATTCCCGGAAATTGAAGCAAAGTATAGCGATCGCTATTGGGCCTTTTATGTCACAAACATGATCGTGGGAACTGAACCATTGCAGCTGAAAGTTAGCGATTGCCGTCGCTCTTGCCCAAAAGGCGATCGCCACGCTAGCCGGAACAATACCAAAGTCCTGACGGCGGACACTCTAGCGAAACTGCCCCAAGTCACCATTAATCAAGCCGTTGGCTACCGAATTGGTTGGCCCATCGGTAAGGTAAAACTCCATGGCGTGCGCGTCAGTGATGCTCTGGCGGCGGCGGGAGTAATGCTTCCGGCAAAGGGTGCTGCAATTGTTCGTGGAAAAGCACCAATTTACCGCGACTCTAATTACCCAATTCGCTTAGACGCTGCCGAAATCAAAAACTGTAGTCTGATGCTGGCGACTCATTGGGGAGACGACCGAAAACCAATCCCCGCTAATATGGGCGGCCCTCTAACTCTTGCTCTTCCTAATTCTTGTAAAGCTACATCGGATGACCGACGCTGGCTAAGCTTCGTTGAGGAACTGGAAGTTGGTTACTAGCCTTTTCTGTTTCCCAAAGTAATTGAGGGAACCATCAAGCGCGATCGCCTGCAAGCGGCTCAAGTAGAGTTAGCACAGTCGCTATACTCGCGTAGTATCCGTATCGGCAAGAACCTAAACACAGATGACACTCATTGTGCTTCATGGCCCGCTTGAAGTCGGAGATCACCTCACAATCGGGGATGATGCCGTGCTATTTCGCTCTCAGCTTGGTGATAACGTCACCATTGGGACTGGAGCGATAGTCGTTGGCGTGACACTGCGCGATGGAGTGCAAGTGCCCAAAGGAGCAGCGATCGCCACTCAGGAGCAGGCAAATGCCTTGTCAACTTAAACGGGAGCAAGTTCTGGTAACGCCCCTTGCATTTTCTCTAAAGCACTAATGAGTTGTTCGAGTTGCTGTTCTGCTTTGAGAACACCTAAGCCTCGGACGGTAACTTTACTAGGACTGTAGACAAAGCGGGTTTTGAGATGTTGGGGTAATTTCTCTTGCAGCAAGTTCCAGGCAGGTTCCTCCATGGGGGTTTCCATAATAATGTGCTGTTTGCCTTCGGGTTTGATGCGAGAAAAGCCGAGTTTTTTCGCCAGTTGTTTGAGTTCCACGACGCGCAGCAGTTGCTGGGCAGCCGGAGGCACAGCACCGTAGCGATCGCTCCAATCCGCCGCTAGCTGCACTAGCTCTTCTTTGGAGTTGGCAGAAGCCACTCCCCGGTAAGCACTCATCTTCTGGTCTAAATCTGGGATGTAGTCAGCGGGAATGAAGGCGGTGAGGTTGAGGTCAATTTGCGTATCATCAACGCGGGGGATTTCTTGCCCTTGAATCTCCCGAATCGCCTCTTGCAGCATTTCCATATAGAGATCAAAGCCAATTGCCTCCATTTGCCCAGATTGTTCAGCCCCCAGAAGATTACCAACGCCCCGGATTTCCATATCGCGGGTTGCCAGTTGGTAGCCGGAACCGAGTTGTGTAAATTCCTGAATCGCTCGCAGGCGCTTCCGGGCAGCTTCGGACAGCACAGAAGCTCGCGGGTACAGCAACCAGGCATGGGCTTGGATGCCTGCACGACCGACTCGTCCCCGCAACTGATAAAGCTGAGAAAGACCCAATTTTTGAGAATCTTCAATCACAATCGTGTTAACTCTAGGGATATCTAACCCGGACTCAATAATGGTCGTGCAAACAAGGACATCCGCTTCCCCAGAACTGAAGGTAAGCATGATCGATTCCAGTTCAGCGGCATCCATTTGACCGTGAGCGATCGCCAATCTTGCCCCTGGTACCATTTCTCGGAGTTGAGTCGCGATCTCTTCAATCCCCGCGATCCGGGGTACGACATAAAACACCTGTCCTCCTCGGTCGAGTTCTGTACGAATTGCACTGCGAATCGCTTCCGGCTCGTAGGGAGCCAGGTGAGTTTTAATCGGACGGCGAGAGGGAGGTGGGGTGGTAATCAAGCTCATTTCTCGCACTCCCGATAAGGACATATAGAGGGTGCGGGGAATGGGGGTGGCAGTGAGAGTCAGAACATCTACCTGAGTTTTGAGCGCCTTAATTTTCTCTTTCTGGTTAACCCCAAATCGCTGTTCTTCGTCCACTACTAGCAACCCTAACTCCCGGAATTCCACGCCTTTCCCCAACAATTGATGCGTCCCGACTACCACATCTAGTTCTCCTGTCATCAAGCGGCTTTGAATATTTCGCCGTTCTTCAGCGCTGCGGAAGCGGTTTAGTAAGCCGACGTTGATGGGGTAGGGGGCAAAGCGTTCTTTTAGGGTGTGGTAGTGCTGCTGGGTAAGGATGGTAGTGGGAGCTAGGACAGCAACTTGCTTTCCGGCGGTAATGACTTTGAAGATGGCGCGAATTGCCACTTCGGTTTTGCCGAAACCAACATCTCCACAAATCAAACGATCCATGGGGCGATCGCTTTCCAGATCTCGCTTCACATCCTGCACCGCTTTCAATTGATCGGGAGTGGGTTGGTAAGGAAACGAATCTTCCAACTCCTCCTGCCAGGTAGAATCCTCAGGATAGGCATAACCGGGACGTTGGGCGCGTTGAGCATAGAGCTGTAGCAAATCTACTGCCAGTTTCTTAATGCTCTTGCGAACGCGACTTTTCGTTTTCTCCCAGGCTTTGCTCGACATTTTGTTGAGTTCTGGCGGGCGATCGCCAGTATGCCGAAACCGCGACAAAGCCCCCAACTGATCGGCCGCCACTCGCAGCAACCCATCGGCATACTGCACCACCAGATACTCGCGGGTTTCGTTATTGATGGTGAGGCTTTCCAGCTTGAGAAATTTGCCGACGCCGTGGTTTTTATGCACCACATAATCCCCCAGACGCAGCTTGTTGGGGTCAACTTGCTTCGAGGCGGCGCGGCGACGCTTGCGGACATAACCCGGCGTTGCTAGGGTGTGCTGCCCAAAGAATTCGCGGTCTGTCACCACCACAATGCGGAAGGTGGGCAGGATGAAGCCTTCCAGTTCTGCCAAGCCGGAATACTTCACCGCAACAGGGACGTGTTGAACTTGTAACTTATCGATGGCTGGATAGTCGCGGGGGTTGGGGACAAACTGAGCCGGACAGTCATGTTCTTGCAATAGGGCAACGGAACGGCTCGGCTGGGCAGAAACTAGCCAAATCGCAAAATTACGCAGTCCGTCGCCACTATGTTCTCCCCGCAACACCTCGGCTAACTTGGCAAACTGATGCGGGGTAGTGGGAATCGGACGTGCGGCTAAGTTCAGCCCTGAGTCTCGATTTGGCAACTCTTCTACGAGTTCTGAAAGATGCAAAATTGCCGGTTGTCTCATATCTAGCAGGCAATCGTCAAAACGGCGGTGCAGACGGGGCAAGGGTGGGGTAATTGCCGCTAATTGTTCGTCTGCATATTCACAAGCGCGATCGCTGTGGGCACAGCATTGTTCTGGCTCATCAATGGCAACCAGCGTATCGATGCTCAGATAGTCAAGTAAGGAGGCGGGCTTTTCAAACGCTATGCCTAAAAAGCGACGCATTCCTTCTGGAGGAGTACCTGCGTCCAAAGCCTCTTGTTCTTCTGGAGAAAGATAAGCTTTGACTTGTTCCCCTCCAGCCTGATTTAGAGCATCGAGCACAATGGTGCCAAAATCCGTTGGCGTCAGCACTAGGCGCTCAATCTTATCCAAAGAACGTTGAGTCACGGGGTCAAATTCCCGTAACTGCTCTAAGTCATCCCCAAACCACTCCAGCCGCACGGGCAACTCTGCGGCTACTGGGAAGATATCCACAATGTCACCGCGCCGACTCCATTGACCTTCCGTTTCCACCAATGGCACGCGGTCATAACCCAAACGGGCAAATTTTTCATCCACGCTTTTCGAGTCCCAAGTCATGCCCCGTGTCAAAGTGAGACAGTAGGGCGCGAAATCAGCAACGGGAGGCAAGTGTTTTTGTAGTGCCGCTTGCGTCGCTACAATTGCGGTTCGCCTGTTGTTTTTGGCAACGGATGACTGAGCACTAACTAAATCAGCCAAGACCTGCATTTGTCCCCAAGTGATTTCTGATTCGGGGTCAAACTGCTCATACAACGATGCTTCTGAGGTGGGGTAAAAATGCACCGTTCCCCAGTTCATTGCTTCTAGTTGGGCTGTCCAGCGGCTGGCTTCTTCCAAGGTGGCACACACGACAAATAGGTTCTGTGCCTGGGCTTTGGCGAGTGCTGAGGCAACCAATCCTTTGGGTAACCGAGGAATGCCCGTGAGCCGCAACACTTGCTGCTGATGGAGCTTGGAGAGCAGTTCTTTGGTCAGTGGCGATCGCTCTAGGGTGCGGATGATCGAAGAGAATGCCATGTGTTCGCAGAAGATGTAACGCAGTGAGTAAACGAACGATAGACCTTAATGGGCTTTTACCCACAAGGTGCAGGAGATGAAAATATCGAGTCTAATCACCAACGACCAACTGCGGACGCCGGATGATTTTTAAACTTCGAGAATGTCTACCTGTTTCAACCATTGTAGAAGTCTTAACCAACTCTCAAAGTCTGACTCTATCAAGGGGTGATACTTGTCTTCCTTTAATACTGGATACTAGAACATTAGGCAGACTTATCGCCTCTACTCATAACTCGCTCATGTTCTCCGTCACCGTCGAAATTCTTTTCGTTCTCCTGCTCATCCTTGCTAATGGCATTTTTGCCATGTCTGAGCTGGCGATTGTCTCCGCCCGCAAAGCTCGCCTGCAACAGTTGGCAAATCAAGGCAGTGCCAAAGCTCTCCAAGCTCTAGAGTTAGCAAATTCCCCTAATCAATTTTTTTCTACAGTTCAAATTGGAATTACGCTCATCGGCACGTTAGCTGGTGCTTATGGGGGTGCCACCATTGCTGAGAAGCTAGCCATTAAGTTGAGACAGATTCCGTTTCTCGCCGCTAATGCCTCAACGATCGCGCTAGTTTTCGTTGTTGTCAGCATCGCTTATCTTTCTCTCGTCATTGGCGAACTCGTACCCAAGCGTCTGGCATTAAGTAACCCAGAACGAATTGCCGTAACGGTGGCGGCACCCATGCGTGTTTTTGCCACACTCGCTGCACCCATTGTAAATTTGTTGAGCTACTCCACAGATATGGTGCTGCGCTTTTTGAACGTTCAACCTTCTGCCGAGCCAGAAGTCACTGAGGAAGAAATCAAGATCCTCATTGAGCAAGGTACTGAGGCAGGAACGTTGCAAGAAGCAGAACAAGAAATGCTTAATCGAGTGTTTCGTTTAGGCGATCGCCGAGTTAGTGCTTTGATGACGCCACGTCCGGAGATTGTTTGGTTAAACCTAGACAATTCCTTTGAAAGCAATCGCCAAATTATCCTGAATACTACCCACACGCGATTTCCGATCTGCCAGGGAGAACTGGATAACGTCTTGGGGATCATCAAAGTCAATGACTTACTCGCTCGCTGTCTAGTTAATGAACCCCTCGATCTGACAGCAGAATTGCGACGCCCGTTGTACGTACCAGAAAGCACACCCGCTTTGAAAATTTTGGAGTTGTTCAAGCAATCCAGCACCCACATCGCGCTTGTGGTTGATGAGTATGCGGTGATTCAGGGTTTAGTTACCCTAAACGACATTCTTGAAGAAATTGTTGGCGATATTCCCTCCATTGAGCAAATTGACGAACCGCAAGTCGTCAAACGGGAGGATGGTTCTTGGCTAGTCGATGGCATGGTACCTGTGGAAGAGTTTTTTGAACTGTTTGACGTCACAGAGTTATCTAAAGAGCAACGCAACAACTATCACACGGTTGGAGGCTTCGTTGTCACTCAACTTGGACGTATCCCTACAGCCGCTGATTACTTTGATTGGCGGGGAATGCGAATCGAAGTCATGGACATGGATGGCAATCGGGTTGATAAGGTGCTAGTCGTGTTCAACACCGATGACCAATAGTGGGTAAAAAATCACCAATAAAACTCCATCCCTATTGATATCCATAAAGGAAATGCCCAGGAACACCTCAAGCAAGGTTCTATGACTTGTGTAGCAAGTCCAGTCTACCGAGTTGAATCCGTTGGATGGTTTCTCTGTTGCTGTAAGCGAGGGGTTTCCCCATCAATCAGCAAGACCAATTTTGTCATGAGCGATCGCTATTTCCCTGAATCTTATCCGTTGGCACTTTGCTGTTCACGTTCTGATTCGACAATATCGTCTTGCTGAGTCGTTCTTACAGGCTTCAAGAACAGCCAACTGACAAAAAAGAAAGAGGCTGTAGACAGTTGGATCAGATCCCATGCGGATAAGTAGCCGTCAGAGAAGGAAGCAATGCTTCTATCTGTGATGCCAAAAAGCCAAGATGAGATGCCAAAAAGCCAAATGGCATTTCTGAGCTTACCTAGGAAAACAGACTGTTCTAAGGGTTGCTGCTTGGTGGTTGATTTTGCTGTGTTTTCTAACATCACTCTTAAGGAAGGGTAATTTACAGGCTTAAGGGGGTTGATTGATGCCTTCCCTCCTTTGTTTTCCTAAATTAAGAAATGTTTCACTTTCTTGCCATAAGTCCAAAGAGGTACACCCCCCTCTCAAAGTCTAACTGATCAACCTGCAAGTCTTTCTAGACAGGGATTTATACCTAATCATAAAAATTCCAAATCAAACCTAAAGAATTTCTGATGAATTTAGATCTTTTTAGACAAATAAGCTAATGATGCAGGCGATCGCCCAAAGCCCGTCAGTGGCTGGGTATGAATAAACGCCAGATCCCATCGCGCCTCAACACACCCAGCCTCAGCTAGTGCATAAATCCTGCGAAATTTAAACTAATTTAGCTAAGTCACGCTGTAGGGCAGCTTTAGCGTATAGACTACTTCGTGAGTGTGTAGCGTTCCGTCAGGACGTAACCCACCCAATCACTTGAGTCAGGCTAATCAAAGGTTTCTACAGAACACCAGAGAGGCACTTTCCTTTTAGGAGGCGATTTGAAGAGCGATCGCACATTATCCATCCAGAAAATTACTTTCTTAATGTGGCGAGCTACTACTTCGAGTCTGACCGTTGGAATTTCAATTAACTATGTCCTTTTTGGGAGAAAAATTCCTGACTAATTCCAATTCTTTCTGTCTATTGATAAAACAGTCTGAGGAAAGAAAAATTATGTATGGCGACCGGGCAAAAGAGGCATCTGAAACGGAAAAAACTAGGAAATTCGCCTAGATCTATACTTTGATGTATCTTGAAAAATCAATTCTTGATATGATAGCGCGTGTCATTGACACGGTGGGCATGTTTGGTGTGGTGTGTAAGGAGAGAAGATGCCGAATACTGTTGATTTTAGTGGTAAGCCATTCCATTTCATCGGTATTGGTGGGATTGGAATGTCAGCCATTGCCTACGTTCTAGCAAAGCGCCAGCTCCCTGTATCTGGCTCGGACATTCGTTCATCGCATATTACTCAACGCTTAGAAGCCGTCGGCGCGCGTCTGTTTGGCAGCCAAGATGCTACTAACATTGAATTTTTTCAATCAGTCACCGACAAATCCAGTGAGGTACCGACTGCGGTAGGTAGTAGGGTAACAACTGAAGTCGCGACAGGAAAGCCAAAGTCTTACATTCCCTTGGCAGTTGAGAAAGTGGCAGCAAGCCTACCTCAAGTAATTTGTTCAACAGCCATCAACAGCCTTAATTTGGAGTATCAAGCAGCAATTGAAAAAGGCTGTCCAATTTTTCATCGCTCAGATGTACTGGCTGCCTTGATTCAAGATTACCAAAGCATTGCTGTTGCTGGGACTCACGGCAAAACAACCACCAGTAGTTTGATCGGGTACATGCTACTGGCAGCAGGGCTAGACCCGACAATTGTAGTGGGTGGTGAAGTCAAGGCTTGGGAAGGAAATGCCCGTCTGGGTCATGGCCCCTATCTAGTGGCTGAAGCGGATGAATCGGATGGCTCTTTAGCCAAACTCTCTGGCAAGATTGGCGTAATTACCAATATAGAGCTGGATCATCCTGACCACTACAAGTCGTTGGATGCGGTTATTAAAACCTTCCAGACCTTTGCAAATCGCTGTCAAACTCTAGTGGGTTGTATTGATTGCGATGTAGTCAGAGAAAAAACCAAGCCGACTATTAGTTACAGCCTGCGGCGGGATCTGGGAGCTAACTACAGTGTCGATCTGATCCGCTATGACTCCAGTGGGACGACGGCGAGAGTCTGGGAAAATGACGAAATTTTGGGTGAACTACAGGTTAAATTACTGGGTTCGCACAACCTCAGCAATGCGCTTGCAGCCGTTGCAGTGGGGCGTCAGTTGGGCTTAGAGTTTGAAACCATTTCTTCAGCGATCGCCAGCTTTGAAGGAGCCAAACGCCGCTTTGAGTATCGGGGTGAAATCAACGGTATTTCCTTTATCGATGACTACGCCCACCACCCTAGCGAAATCCGTGTCACCCTCGCGGCTGCTCGTTTGCGAGTCAAGGAAGGCGGAAGAGTTGTAGCGATTTTCCAACCTCACCGTTACAGCCGCACCCTCACCTTTTTAGAAGAATTTGCTCAATCCTTTGATAGTGCCGACTTGGTGGTTGTTAGTGATATTTATAGTGCAGGGGAACCTGATTTAGGGGAAGTTAACGCGCAACAGCTTGTTAAAGCGATCCTCGCTCACCAGCCCAATGTGTACTACGAACCCTCTTTAAACGCTATTTATCAGCGTTTGACAAAACTTCTTCAACCGAATGATTTTGTGCTCTTCCTGGGAGCAGGCAATCTTAATCAAATCATTCCAGAAGTGATCGGCTTCTACCAAGAAGCTCACAAAGCCACTTAACAGGCTGACACAGGTAAGGTGGATTCACTCTTGCTTCTCAAGCAGCTCTTTAGCTCTCCAGTTCAATCGCGTAGACTCATCGGCATCAAGCACGCCTAGCTATATGACCCTGTCTCATGAATCAAAAAGCGTAAAATGCGCTACCTCTAGCTTCACCAAGCGGAAAAATTCCCTCTTCTCGCCGCCAGAACTGTACCTACCCGGAACTCAATGTGCGTTGCGATCGCAAGTTTCCCTAGCCAGCTTGACCTCTTTTCGAGTAGGAGGCCCGGCAGAATGGTACGTTGCTCCCCGATGCATTGAAGATTTACAAGCCAGTTACCAGTGGGCGAGATCCGAGGGTTTATCCCTAACCCTATTAGGTGCTGGTTCTAACCTGTTAGTGAGCGATTGTGGACTTCCCGGTTTAGTCCTTGGGACTCGCCACCTGCGGCATACCAAATTTGATCCCGAAACGGGGCGCGTTACCGTGGGCACAGGCGAACCCATTGCCCGCTTAGCTTGGCAAGCTGCCGAACGCGGTTGGCAAGGTATGGAGTGGGCAGTCGGTATTCCAGGAACGATTGGCGGTGCCGTCGTCATGAATGCTGGTGCTCACCAGAGCTGCACTGCCAATATCTTGGTAGAGGTGCAAGTTCTCTGTGCGGATGGCACAACTCAAACACTGACTCCCCAAGACTTAGGCTTTAGCTACCGTTCCTCACTTTTACAAGGAGATAGTCGTCTGGTAACTCAGGCGACTTTTCAGTTGCAGCCTGGTGCCGATCCCGTCCAAGTTTTGGCAACAACTACCAATCATTTAGAACAACGCAAGCGCTCTCAGCCCTATCACTTGCCAAGCTGCGGTAGCGTTTTCCGGAACCCCACCCCTCACCCAGCGGCTTGGTTAATTGAACAAATTGGGCTAAAAGGCTACACAATTGGCGGGGCTCAAGTTGCCGAGCGTCATGCCAACTTTATTCTTAATTGTGGTGGTGCAAAAGCGAGTGATATTTTCCAGATCATTCGCCATGTACAGCAACAAGTAGAACAACACTGGTCGCTTTCTCTAGAGACAGAAGTGAAAATCTTAGGCGATTTTCAACTGGCTTAGAGGTAGTCACTCGGTTCATCAGACTAAAGTTGCCACGCTCCCAGGCTCTAACGCTTTGTTCAGTCAGTGTGCCGCTCACCCAAGCAGCGATCGCTACTTTAATGCTGTCTGTCTATTGAATATCCCAGATCCGATTGCTGCTTAGGGTGTCATATAAACTAGACTGAAAACTAACGCGACATCAGTGACCAATTCACACAGAGTTAGATAGTTATGGCAAAAGGACAAGGATTCGGCTTCGGTTTAGGCAAGATGAAAGAACTAACCGAGGCATTCAAAAAAGCCCAGCAAGTACAGCAAGGTGCCAAAGAACTTCAGGAACAACTGGAGCAGATGGAGATAGAAGGCACCAGCGATGATGGACTAGTTAAGGTTGTCATGAGTGGTAACCAAGAACCCCTGCGGGTAGAAATTTCGCCGGATGCTCTAGGGCAAGGAGCAGAAGCACTTGCGGCTAGTGTCACCACGGCAATGAAATCTGCCTATGACACATCCACCGCCACCATGCGGGAACGTATGGAAGAGCTAACCAGTGGGCTAAATCTACCGGGAATGTAAGTAATATCGTTTCTAGTAATTGTCTCCCCCAACGTTATGCTCTGGGGGAGATAATTTGATGGAATTTTTGAGATTTGCCTTTCAATGTCACTCCGGCTTAGGAAAAGAAACTTGCAGTTTTGGTACTGCCGCGATCGCCTGATAAAAGCGCTCCGCTAGTACAGAATGTCCTGCTTCCGTCAAATGCACCGCATCATAAAAGGCACGCTCAGGAAAGTCTTCGTACAAATCGTAAAAGTTTAGGGTTTTGACATTGTTGGGATACGTCTTTTGAAGCTGTTGTCTAGAAGTTTCTAAGGCAGCATACCCCCGTTGTACTCGTTCCCTGTAGTCCGAACCGAGTTCCGAGAGCATTTCCTGTTCTCTAGGATCAATCTGGCTAGTGCCGCGTCCGGTAATTTCAGGCTGCACTGCCACGATTAAAGGAATATTTGCCCCCGTCGTTAAGCGGATGATTTGCTTGATGTGCTGACGGTAGCGGGCTGCTCGACGATTTAATTCTTCCTCATCAGCGGCTAAACGTTTTGCCAAGGGTATTGTCTCTTCCGTTGCCACTAAACTCAGCCGACTTACAGAAGGTTGAGGACGCAATATCCAGTATTGCGTGGCTTTGACTAAATAAGTATCTGCGATCGCCTCATCCAACTGCTGCTTCAGATACGTCCAAAAATGCCCTGGCGCGTTATTGAGGAAAGCTTCGCTTTTGGGAATATCTGTTGCCACATTCTGACTCGGCAACATCAAGTCAGTGTAGCCATCCAAAACCAGAATCATATCTGGGCTGTAGGGCAAAACTTGCAGCGCCAACTGTGCTATCTCATTGCCAGAGGCGTAGCCAGGTACAGCAGCATTAATCACCCGGTACTGACCTTCTTGAATCCGTGGCGGCAAGGTAAGCGCTTTGTCCAATTCCGATTTAAAGTAGGGCGATGTTAACGGGCGATACTTCTCTGGAGAACGCTTTTGTTGTGCTACCCGTTCGTTGAGACGCTTTTCTAGCTTACTCGCGAAAGTGGCTTGATTACTGGCATTCCACTGACCAAAAGCTGTAGAGCCACCTAACAGAAAAATCCGAATCTCATTTTCAGGTTTTGCCAACGGTACGGGCTGGTCATCACGGAAACCTTGCTCATTAATGCTCCAGAAATTACTTTCTTGCTTGCCCATTAAGCTGTAGCCGCCAGCTAGACTCCGTTGAGCAGCTAGGCTTCCTTGATCTGGTAAACCCTGATAGGGCTGCTGGCTAGGGCTAAGAAACTTCAAGTTGTAAGCCGTAATAATAGCGCTCTCCCCTTCATAGGCGGCTAGTTCTGCATTTTTTCCAGCCACACCAACTAAAAGCCTTACCAGTAGTTCCAGAAGAATCAAAATCAGGGGGATAGACAGAAGAATGATGAGAGGCTTCTGGCGCGATGTCTGTGACGAACTTCGCCAACGCCGATTTTTGCTGTAAGAGTTTCGGCGGGATGTAAACATCAGTAATTTCCTCAAATCATCTACAAATTAAAAGCCGCCTCTCTGGGGGAGAAAAACGACATTGCTCCAGCTTACTAGGGCTGGGGATCAGCAGCTAGAGAGTAACTAGAGAGCAAGAAATAATACCATGTGCGATCGCGATATCCGTTATTACTGCCATACCAATGTGGGGCAGCTTCGTTGCTAAACTTAACATTAATGCCGGACACCGATCCGGGAAAAGGATCTAGTTTTCCCACCCCCTTGCTAATTGTCGTCTCAATCAATATTGACTGATGCCTTACAAGTTACTTTTTGTCTGCCTAGGAAATATCTGCCGATCGCCCTCGGCAGAAAATATCATGAACCACCTGATTGAGCAAGCAGGACTGAGTCAAAGCATCGTTTGTGACTCTGCTGGTACAGGAGGATATCATATTGGCGCTTCCCCAGACCAACGAATGACCGCCGCTGCAAAGCGTCGAAACATTTTCCTCCGAGGAAAAGCACGGCAATTTCAAACGTCTGATTTTGAGGATTTTGACTTAATTTTGGCAATGGATCGGGAGAATTACACTGATATTCTTTCTCTAGATCCAACAGGTCGCTATCAGGACAAGGTACGACTAATGTGTGAGTTTGCCTCCCATCACAACGCCCAAGAAGTTCCTGACCCCTACTATGGCGGTGCAGAAGGTTTTGATCAGGTAATCAGTTTACTGCTAGACGCTTGTGAGGGTTTACTCAAGCAGATTGTTAAGCAAGAGCAATTAGTCTCTAAGGGATAACAGACAACTCGTTAATTTACTAAACGGTTTTCCATCGCGAAGCGGACAAGTTCGGCACGATTATTGGTTTGGGTTTTTCTCAGGAGACTAGACACATACTTTTCTACTGTTCGAGGACTGAGGTGGAGTTGATTGCCAATTTCGGGGTTAGATAGTCCTGTCGTCAGGAAATCTAAAACTTGCTGTTCTCGCTTGGTGAGATGAAAGTCCTCAGCGATAGGCGAGGCGCTTGGCTTGTGCAACTCATGGGAATTTTTTGACGTTGCTGCCGATTTTTCCGCAGGAGCGTTCCCCTCAGGTGAAGAAAAACGCCACTCCGACTGGATCATTTGCGATCGCTCTAACAGATTGCGAATTACCGCTCCCAACTCCTGCATCTCGAAGGGTTTAGGTAAATACATATCGCATCCCAATTGATAACCGCGAATTCGTTCCTCTGTAGTGCTGCGTTCCGTGAGGAAAACCACGGGTAAAAGCCGAAAAACAGGACGCTGGCGAACTGCACGCACCAACTCATAACCGTCCATCCTCGGCATGTTGATGTCTGTGACAATCAGGTGAGGATGGTAGGTATCGATCAAGGACAACGCCTTTTGACCATCCTCAGCCGTAACGACTGAGTAGCCAGACATCTCCAAGTAATCGCTGACAGAAAGGCGGGTTCCCAGGTTGTCATCGGCAACCAGGATGAGCAATGGCATAAGATACCGAATAAAAGCAAATCTATTCTTAAGCTAGGTCAAGTCTGCTCATAAATGCAGGAAATTTTAATTATTCCTGTAAAGACGCGATCATTAACGAGCCTACTTACCGCCTCCCTAGCCTAACTGAAAATCTATGCCACTGAGCAAGCTTACTTACCTCACCAGAAAACGAGCGAGAAGCCCTTGGCTTTAGACATAGGGAGGAAAGCGGCAGTGACTTCAGTCGCCTTGAATCAGAATCCATAGGAGTAACCATCCTTTTTGTGAATTGCTTGGCAATATTTGTGGCTAATACCAGCCACTCTTCCCGATGAAGTGGCAATATCAAAATTGCCAGAAGCGCGGCAAAGAACCCGCCCCACATAGAAGCCGATTTTCTTACCTGTTGTAACTGTTGCTGCAACAAGGTCTCCAGTCTGAAAGCCTTTATGAATCTGCATCCGTGAGCGATGCCGAGTGGGAAACCCATACTTATCAGTGCCGCACATCTGGCGGGTTCCATGCCCTTTTGCCGCAATCAGCAACGGTTTTGAGGTCAGCACTTCAAGCGAATCGACACTTCGGCCTGAGCGTGGTTCCTGAGCTTGCCGAAGGGCAGTCGCATTGCCCTGAGCGTGTCGAAGGGAAGGGTCAGTGACCACACTTCGGCAAGGTGGAACACTGAGCTTGTCGAAGTGCTCAGTGACCACTGCCTTGTTCAAAATAATCGTAAAGGGATAGCGGCGAAATACCGCTGCTTTTCCCGCTTTTAATAATGACCTTGCCATCCCGGCTGTACAGAGTGAGAGCGGTTGGCGATTGGTATCCACTACAAAGACAAAGTTAGACATTGTTGCGTCTCCTCTAATTGCTCGTAACGTTCGCTTCGCCAAGGTTTTCAAGGTTTGTTGTGTTGGCTGCACTTCCTTAACCCACTACAGATGTTTAACAACCAACGATAGAGCTACAAACTAGCGACGCATTTGTAGGTATCATGACGCGTGAAAACGTAGACCTCGAAGGTCTTAGGCTGGTCATGTTGTGGCTTGTATCCCGCTAGAATCGGGCAGTCTACAAGCCCCTGCCTTTAGGCATGGGGTTCATGACAGGTCTTTCAGACATGAAAATTGAATGTTGAGTGTAGTTAAGCTGTTCGGTCAACTTTGCCTGAGCAACTGCTAAATCGTAAGGAAAAGGTCGTTTAAGAGGGCGATAATCTCGCTCGTGAGCAGACCCGTGACGCAGTACAGCATTCACCAGTACACGAGGCTCAGAACTAAGGTTAATTGCCCCATGAGGAACACCCGGAGGAATTTTTACCAAAATAGGCTGATATTCACTCAAAGGAATGTACTGATAGCAGCGGTTCTGCAACACTACCAGTATAAAACTTCCCCGAACGACTAATAATTGATCGGTCTGAAAGCGATGGACAAATAAATCATCAACGGTTGCTGCTGGAATCTGTACCAGCATCGTCTCATGGCTGGACTGAGGGGTGTAAAACTCAGTCATTCCTCCTTTGATACTCTCCAGTAGACGAACCTCTATCCCATTAATTAAGGCCATACCACGCATCCTACTAAGTTGAGCCTAAGCTCTAACTTAAGTCAGCAACATCTAAAATATTGTTACTGAAACGACAATCCGTGCGTCTTCGTGGTATAGAAACGAAAAAATGAGACTTGTGGTTGTGTTTGGGTGGGCAAAGTGGCGATCGCGTCGGCTGTGTTCAACACATTTCTCAACCCCGCATCACACAGTAGTATTCACCTGATGACTTGCCAGCGTTGCCAAACCCCACCCAATATCATCAGCGTTATGGCGGCTCAACAACACCGTTTACAGCTAAAAAAAGTGACTTGATTGAGTAGGTGAAGTACTGTCAGTGAATTGAGTGCAGTTCTCAAGCAGTACTTCACAACCTGGCGATTAACTAGCAGACACCATCAAGCTGCTGGGTTCTCCTATATTGCCTTGTAAGACGACGTGCCGCTTGTTGGCTTGGAGGTGACGGAGGATTTTGTAAATGGCTTCAATCTCCTCAGTTGCCCCGGCTTTCTGGGCGACAACGGTGAGAGGCATCGGGGCATCAGCTTCCTGGAGTACCTCCATCACCCTTTTTTGTAAGTCTAGAATCGCTGCTGCTGCTTTCTTCCCGGCTTCCACCCCTGGCTGGTGGTAGGCATTGACGTTGATCAAGAAACCATAAAGTCCCACAGCACGCTCGTAAAGTGCAATTAACGCGCCTACAGTCTTAGGGCTGACCTGGGGGATGGTGAGAGTGATAGAATCTCGATGATTTTCATAGAGTGCTTTGCGAGTTCCCTGCAACAAACCGGATAAATAGTCCCCAGAAGTGACACCGGGTTCAATTTCTGGAGAGGTTCCCTTACGGTCTTCTAGCACTTCAATGAGAGTCGCAAAGAAATTGGCAACACCTTCTCGCAGTTGCTGGACGTAGGCATGTTGATCGGTGGAGCCTTTGTTGCCGTAAACCGCGATTCCCTGATGAACGGTATTGCCATCTAAGTCTTTTTCCTTCCCTAGAGATTCCATCACCAACTGTTGCAGGTAACGGGAAAAAAGTAGCAAGCTATCTTTGTAGGGCAAGACGACCATATCTTTTTCTCCCTTGCCATTTCCAGTAAAGTACCAGGATAAAGCTAGCAAGGCAGCCGGATTTTTCTTGATGTCATGGATACGGGTGGCAGCATCCATTTCTTTGGCACCCGCTAGAATTTCGCGAATATTGATGCCTTGGAGTGCCGCCGGGAGGAGTCCCACTGCGGACATTTCTGAGGTGCGTCCGCCAATCCAGTCGTACATGGGGAATCTTGCCAGCCAGCCTTCCGATTTAGCGAGTTGATCGAGGTTACTGTCTCTCCCCGTGATGGCGACAGCGTGGGGAGCAAAGTTAAGGTTCTGTGACTCGTAGGCTTTCTTAACTTCGCTCATGCCGTTACGGGTTTCTGGCGTCCCTCCTGACTTGGAGATGACAAGAACTAGCGTGCGGTCAAGGCGGTCTTGTAGTCTGGTGAGAGTAGCATCAATCCCAGCGGGATCAGTGTTGTCGATGAAGTGAAGCACCATGGGTGGAGAGAGGGGAGCGATCGCCTCAGAGACAAACTGCGGCCCTAAAGCCGAACCACCGATACCAATCGAAATAATATCAGTAAATTTGAAGCTTCCTGGCGGATGCATCGCACTGGAATGAACCTTTGCAGTAAAGGCTTCAATCTCTTCTAGGGTGGAAATGATTTCTTGCCGGATTTCTGGGGAGGGAGCTAAATCTGGGTCACGCAGCCAATAGTGACCAACCATGCGATTTTCATCAGGATTAGCGATCGCCCCCTTCTCTAGGGCATCCATATCCTTAAATGCTTTCTCAAGCTGAGGTTGCATCGCCTCCACAAAGGCATCATCAAATCGTATACGGCTGACATCAAGATAAAAATTTAATCCTTCGTGGTAATAAAGCCAGTCCTGGTAACGTTGCCAGAGTGCAGCGGTGTCCATAAAGTAGCTCTCAATCTTCGTTTTTTCTCACTCACAAGTTTAAGATACGCCCTTGTCTATCCGAACTTGCATACAGGGAATATAAAGATCGCGATGAATAGAGGTTAGGGAGATGAGGAGAACTGATAACCTCCTCCATACTTCACCCCTCCTCAGCACTCAGCACTAATGTCAACTCTAGATGTTTGGTTTTGGTAAAACCCGCAGGAACTTAACAATGTGCCCTGTCACTTCAATGGCGATGATGTAGTTATCGATTGTAAATCGGTAAAAAATTGCATTGGAGCTAAGACGATGTAGTTCTGGCAGATTTTGAAGCTCGATCTCCTTGAACTCTTTAAAGACAAATTCATAGATCCGTTGATAGGCAGCAGACTCTAAATTTTTCAGGTCGCGCAAAAAAGACCGAGCATAGCGCACTTCAATGCTCACACCAGTACACCTTGAAAATTAATGACCTCTCCCAGCTTGGGCTTCCCATCAGCCCTTTAAAAAAAAATGTAGTATTTGTAGTGCTTCTTCGTGAGTCAGGATATCACCTGGGCTGATCGTTCGCTTGGCTTCCTGAACGGCTCTGAGCATGTAAAGGTCATAATAAAGCGGTTGTAAGGCACTCCATGCATCTTCCAAGTTGTCGTCGCTCAGTTGAGCAATTACGTCAGGGAGTTGTTCTATCAGGTGCTGTAATCGATCTCTAAGCAAATTCATGGCATATCTCTAGGAAAGAACTTTCAATGGTTTAAGCGAAAGAAAGTCTGAGGAGTGATTTTCTATAGGGCTAATCCAGCTACTGCGGTACAATCCGATCGCCATCTGTAAACGATGCCATAGCAGTCCTAAATCATTGGCGATCGCGCATGATAGGGAGCTATATGCCCCTACACCGCCATAGATATTTGATCAATCATCTAGAATTGCTATATTTCCCGATTGCTCATTTCTTTTCAAAAAATGGGCGAGTTAATTTGTCAGGTTTGCAAGGTAATGGTTAATTATCTAGTTTTTTTAGTCATTTCTGCGGCAACGTTCGCGCTGTTTAGCTTGGGCTTAAATTTGCAGTGGGGCTATACGGGGCTGATCAACTTCGGTCATGTTGCCTTTATGACAATAGGGGCTTATGCCACAGTTTTATTGACGGCAGCGGGAATACCGTTGATTTTCGCCGTGTTAATCGGTGCGGTTTTATCAGCGGGGTTGGGGTTGCTGATCGGAATATCAACCTTGCGCTTAAGGGAAGATTACCTGGCAATTGTCACAATTGGCGTTTCGGAAGTCGTGCGTCTGGTGGCATTAAATGAAGAGTGGCTGACTAGAGGGTCATTTGGGGTGCAAAACTACCCCTTACCCTTAGCAGATTTTCGCCCGAACCTGTTGGGGAAGGGAATTTTGATTGCCCTGCTGACACTGGTGGTCATTTTTGCATTTTGGCGATTGGGGAGGGTAGTCAAGCGGCACTGGCAGACACTGCAAAGTCAACAAGAGAAGCAAAACTATCAACACATCGGCTTGATTGTACTCGCGGCGGCGATCGCCATTTGTGGAGTAGTACTGTACCGTGCAGGGGTGATTGCACTTTACAACTACAGTTCTAGAGCCGGATTAATGCTGGTGTCGGTGATGACGTTGGCGGTAGTGTACTGGCTTTTGGAAATCGCCGTGCGATCGCCCTGGGGTAGAATCCTCAAAGCCATCCGTGAAGATGAGCAAGTCCCTAAAGCCTTGGGAAAAAATGTCTTTTGGTATAAGTTACAGGCGTTGATGTTAGGAGGAGCGATCGCGGGAATTGCCGGAGCGTTCTATGCATGGCAACTGACCACGGTTTATCCAACTAACTTTGAGCCGCTAATCACCTTCTATGCCTGGACAATCGTCGTTTTAGGTGGAGCAGGTAGCAATGCCGGGGCTATCTTAGGGGCGATAATTTTCTGGGCATATTCCGAGGGGACTCGCTTTTTCTTACCTCAACTAGCATTCATCGAGGCTGACCGTTTGGGAGCCTTTCGGATTATGATAATTGGCTTGATTTTAATGCTGCTGATGCTTTGGCGACCCCAGGGTATCTTGGGGAAAAAGGAGGAACTTACCCTTGGTCGATAATTCATCTACTTCCCCCAACTGGGACATTAATCTTCCCTTGAGTCAAAGTGAAGAAGCTAGTGTAGCAGCAGTAAGACAGCAAAAACCTAATGCCGCGCCCTTACTAGCAGCTAGTAAACTTAGCAAAAGCTTTGGCGGTGTTAGAGCGGTGGATAATGCGGAAATTCAGGTGCCGCAAGGCAGCATTACCGGGCTAATTGGCCCCAATGGTGCCGGGAAAACGACCTTATTTAATCTGTTATCAAGCTTTATCCAACCTGACTCCGGACAAGTCCTGTTTGATGGAGAACCCATCCAGAACTTGCAACCCCATCAAATTGCCCAGCAGGGAATGGTGCGGACATTTCAGGTGGCGCGGGTGCTGTCTCGGATGTCGGTGATGGAGAACATGCTGCTGGCCGCTCAAAAACAAACCGGAGAGAACTTCTGGAACGTTTGGTTACAACCCCGGAAGCTGCGACAAGAGGAGCGAAAACTGCAACGTCAGGCAATGGAGGTTTTGGACTCTGTGGGCTTGGCGAGTAAGGCAGAGGACTATGCCGGGGCGTTGTCAGGAGGGCAGCGCAAGTTGTTGGAAATTGCCCGGGTATTGATGACGCAACCCAAGTTAATTTTGCTGGATGAACCCGCCGCTGGGGTGAATCCGACGCTGATTAATCAAATTTGCGAGCACGTAGTGAGGTGGAATCGGGAAGGAATGACGTTTTTGATTATCGAACACAATATGGATGTGATTATGTCGTTGTGCGATCGCGTCTGGGTATTAGCAGAAGGACGCAATCTCGCTGACGGCACCCCAACCGAAATTCAGCAAAACAACGCCGTTTTAGAAGCCTACCTCGGTCAATAACCTCCTCCCACGTCAAACTAACGCGATAACAAAAGTGAGCAGGAGCGATCGGGATCAAAGCTCATTTAAGCCGCTCCAGGATTCAGCTTGAGCATTTGCCAAGTGGTGTAGGTGCCAATGGGACTCCAAATGATGTAGGGAAGCAGCAACACAGATGCCCAAAGGTTCACAGACAGAACAAGCAATGCCAAGATAATTGCGAAAACGGCACCCGTACCACCAATAACCGTGCCCACTCTCAGACTACGCATGAGAAACATCACTGGCGTATAGGCGATCGTTATCAGTTCTAGTAACAGGTACAAGCCCATAAATACCCAGGTTCTTGTACTACCAGGGTCATTTTCCCAAACAATGTAAGCAGACCAAGCACCACAGATAAAAACCACAGTCCAGATAATGGGAATTGCCCGCTCAAAAGTCAGCCAGTCCGGGCGTCGTAAACGGTTGAACCACCTAGTATCTTCTGGTCTAATTAAACCTCCCAGTAGCCCAACTAATAACGTTACGCCCCCAATCACCAGCCACGACGGAATCATTCCCTTCTCCCCTGCAAAAGCCTACCGATGTTTTTCAGTTAGGGTAGGCAACATGAGGCGATTGTGGCAGGTTGAGAGAGTCCCTGTAATCACTCCTTGGTCTGAACAAAGCACGCCTTATGACCATCCTCTTTTTGACACTGACAAGTTTCATCGCTTGGTTCATCAGCAGCATCGCTGGTGGCGGTAGTCCGTTCATTATCCTGCCGATGGTCAATTTCCTTTTGGATACATCAGCAGTGCCGCCAGTTGTCACCATGGGGATGTTAATCAGTAATTGCCACAGAGTCTTGCTATTTTGGCAAGACATTGATTGGCGGTTGACTTGGTGGTACTTGCCAGGAGCGGTGTCGGGGGCAATGTGTGGTTCGTTTGCCTTTACCCAAACTCGATTGCATTGGCTACAAATCCTGCTGGGATTATTTCTCGTAAGTTCCGTTTTCAGTTTCAAGCTGGGAAAAAAAGAACAATCCTTTCAGGTTCCTGGCTGGTTTTTCTTACCTGCCGGTTTTGTGAATGCTTTTGTTTCCGGACTCATCGGTAGTGCTGGCCCTATCCTCAATCCGTTTTACCTAAATTACGGATTGGTCAAAGAAAAGATGATTGCCACCAAAGCCGCCCATGTTTTAGTTGTGCATTCGGTTAAAATCATCACCTATGTTGCCTTGGGAGCAATGACTGTTAACGATCTGGGCTACGGTTTTGTTATTGGGCTGGCAGCGATCCCAGCTAATTATTTAGGTCAGCTAGCTCTAAAAAAGATTAATGAGCAACAGTTCCGACACTTAGCAATTACCCTGATTACCATCAGCGGATTGCTGATCCTCTGGGACGAACGCAACTTTTTTGGTTTTTGGTAAGTAACCGCAATTTTCCCCCTTCCCTATGGTGCTGGTGGTTTAGCTTTGCAGTTCTGTCTCAATCGCTCCTAGACAAATGGCATCAATAGTTTTCTTCCACACTACTGCCGGCTATATTCTACTTGGTCTTCTTGCCATAGAGTCGGCTCAAGGGCGTTGCAGTCATACCGTGGACGAGGATAGAGGCAACAATAAGCAGACTGCTGATTGTCCAGACCTCCCGAATTCCGGTACGGCCCAGCGCCAGATGGGAGTAGAAGAGAGCCGCAATACCAATCGGGCCAAACCAGCCGACAAACAGAGCATCTGAAAGACCATGCAGGGGTTTAATTAGAGGACGCAGAGCCAGCACGGCTGGGAGTCGGCGTAGCAGGAGGATAGCTATCACTAGTAGCAAGCCCTTCCATCCTAGTTGGAACCAGTCTTGCCACGGCAGTATTAAACCTAGCAATAGGAAAATTGGCAGGGTAAAGAAGCGCTCAACCGCTTCTTGTATATTTTCTGACTCCTCTCTTCGCTTGATATTGACGATGCCATCAAAGGAGAGTCCCGCCACAAAAACCGCCAGGATACCATCGCTGCCCATCAGATGGACAACTGCCACCGCCAGCAGAGAGAGGGCAACGGTATAAGCAAGAACCGACGTTCTCTCAATAATTTCCTTTTCTTCTGACCAATTTAGCAACCGACCCGTCCCGTAGCCCAAAAGTGCGCCCACCACAACAGCAGCACCGACTCCCCAAAGTACACTGTTGAGCAGCCAGTGAGTTAAAGCTTCTCCTGGCGATCGCGTTAGGAGCAGAATCGGGAGCAGGACAAACGGATAGGCTAAACCATCATTAAGCCCTGACTCTGTAGAGATAAAATGGTGCAGCCTGTCGGGAATATTCTCTTGAGCCACTACACCCGTGACGATGCTTGTAGAGACAACTGGGTCAGTCGGTGTAACTATCGCCCCAATCAGCATCGCCACCCAAAAGGGCAGATCGAACAGCCAGTACACCAACAAGCCGCTGATTACCCACATCAGGAGCATCACTAACCCCAGTACCACCGCCAAAGACTTCCACTGTCGGGAGACATATCCTCTTGGTACCCGCAGGGCGACCCCCATCAGACCAATGGCAACAGTCAGGCGAGCCGCTTCCTCAATAAAGGTTTCTCTGTTGCCCCACCAGGTTGTTACGTCAAGCCACCCCAGAGCGTCTGGACTCAACAGGATGCCCACCACCAGAGCGATAACTCCATCTGAGACATAAGATTGCCGTATCGGTTTGGAGATTAGCCCCACAACTAAAATCAGTAAGCTGATGGCGGTTAGGGCAATGTTGAGTTGATTCACGATTACCTAGGGTGACGGTGGTTTAGCCTTGCAGTAATGACTGAGCGCCATCAATCCACATTTCCGTACCCGTGATATGACTAGAGGCGTCTGAGGCAAGGAAGAGAACCAATTGGGCTACCTGCTCAGATGTACCAGATTTGCCGTCTGTTAAAGGGATCTTTCCTTCGGGAAACTCAACGGGTTCGCCAGCATCGTCTAAATCCTGTCGGTCTGTGCTGGAGTTGATATCTGTGTCAATCGCTCCTGGACAAATGACATTGACACGGATGCGATGCTTGGCAAGTTCTAGGGCAACCATTTTGGTAAAGGCAACCTGAGCGGCTTTGGTGCAAGCATAAGCGGTTGCGCCCGTGTTGCTGAACATGCGGGTGCCGTTAACCGAGGAGGTAACAATCACTGAACCGCCCTGTTTTTTCAGGTGAGGAACGGCATATTTCACGGTTAGGTACGTCCCTGTGAGATTGACATCGATGGTTTTCTGCCACTCGTCAGGGTCAAGTTCTTCTAAAGGTGCCCAGACGCCATTGATTCCTGCATTGGCGAAGACGATATCAAGACGCCCCCACTGATTAATAATTTGCTCAATTGCTTGTTGCATCTCCTCCGGCTGGGAGATATCAGTGCTAATCGCTATTGCTTCGCTACCAGCTTGCTGAATCTCGCTAACGGTTTGTTTGAGGTCATCCATCCCTCGACCTAAGGCAGCGATTTTTGCCCCTTCTTTGGCAAACAACAAGGCAGTGGCTTTGCCGATCCCTGAACCTGCGCCCGTGATTAGCGCGACTTGTTGGGCGAGTTGCATCTCCCTTGTCTCCTTTAAACTTAATTAAACAGATGGTTCAACACAGCGAGAAAACTTAACATCCCTCTTCTGAGGGAAGTCTGAGAGGCTCGCCATTACCACTCTGAGAATTCACCCTCTATATAGAGTTAATAGCAGCTAAGAGAATGCAGAAAATAAAGTACACCCTATTAGGGTTATTGGGAGTAGTAGGTATTCTCCTAATTTGGGGTTTGATAGAACCCTATTTCATTGATAAAGAAGTCGAAGTTGCAGAAATTCCCGGTCTTCCTCCGGCTTGGGAAGGAAAACGAGTCGCAGTCGTTGCAGATTGGCAAGTTGGGATGTGGCTGGACAATACTCCAACCATCGCTCGCATTGTGGAGGAACTAATTGAGGAGCGTCCCGCTGTTGTAATGATAGCTGGAGACTTTATTTATGGTGCAACCCTAGACTCCAGTGAGGAGATTGATAAAGCCATTGAACTGATTCGCCCATTGACAGCAGCAGGCATCCCAACTTATGCCGTGCTGGGCAATCACGACTATGCCTTGAAAAACAAGCATAAGCCGCCGAACCAAGAGTTGGCAGCCAAATTAGTCTTAGCTCTTGAAGGGGTGGGTGTGGAAGTCCTTCAAAATGATGCCGTAGCGCTGGAATCTCCAGAAACAGCGGGCACAGATGAGGAATTGCCTCTGTACCTGATAGGCATTGGGTCACTTTGGGCAGATAACTCTAAACCAGCCGTTGCACTAGCTAAAGTACCAGACGGGGCACCCAGATTTGTGATGATGCACCATCCAGACTCATTTGAGGCATTTCCACCAGCAACTGCTCCTGTGGCTGTGGCAGGGCACACCCACGGCGGACAAATTCGCCTACCATTCCTGCCTTCATGGTCTTGGTTAACCTATGCAAAGGATGATAAGGTACACGCCGACGGTTGGATTGTTGATGAATACGGGGCATCAGGAAACGAGCTTTACGTAAACCGAGGAATTGGCTTCAGCGGTGTTCCACTACGGATAAACTGTCCGCCCGAAATAACTGTATTTACGCTCCAGTCTAGAGGGTAGGTGCTGTAGGGCGATCGCTAAAATTTCGTCTCTTTTTCCCGGAAGTTCCCTAAAAGGATCAGGGCAAAATCTTTCCTCTGGGGGAAGGCAGAACGCACCATGGGCAAACATTCTTAGTATCAGGCGCTCTTAGCAGCGCAACAGCCACTGACAGCTTAGGCACCTTATAAATGCGCCGATTATTGATTCAGGTTCCACGAGGACAGGGGAAAAAAATTCTTGACATTGCCAAGGATTGTGATGGGATGAACCTGGCTCAGTTTGAGGCAACTAACCATGAAGGAGCGCTCGATCTGGTGATTGTTCATGTCCCCAATGCCAAGGTGGAGGAGCTGTTAAAGAAACTAAACGATGTAGAAAACTTGCAGATTTCCTTCATGCCAAGGGGGGTTATTGCCCTACAGCCCCCAAACAATGAGGCACCGCAGCAAGTTAAAAATGTTCAAGATCGTAGCTCTATTGAGGTGTTTCTGGGAGGTCTACAGAGTATTGGCTCCTGGAAAGGCTTTTTGGGCTATGCAGTGTGTGCTGGAGTTGTAGTCTGGATTGGTCTGTACACAAATACGACTTTTTTGCTAATTGCTGCGATGCTGATTGCGCCATTTGCTGGTCCAGCAATGAACACGGCGATCGCAACGGCACGCGGTGATTATATATTGCTTAGGCAAAGTCTCTTACGTTATTTTGCTTCCATAACTGTGACGATTGGAGTAACTTGGTTGTTCAGCTTGCTCCTACAAGACGCTCCTACTCCCTTAATGGTGCAACAGAGTCAAGTTGCCTCAGTAGCGGTGCTGCTGCCAATAGCGGCAGGTGCCGCAGGTGCCTTAAACCTTCTACAATCCGAGCGCAGTAGCCTAGTTTCTGGTGCAGCAGTTGGCGCTCTGGTAGCGGCTTCCTTGGCACCACCTGCGGGGATTGTTGGTATGGCGATCGCGCTCGGTGAGTGGAATATGGCAAAAAGCGGCTTCTTTGTGCTGCTGCTACAACTTGCTGCCATCAATGTATCTGCCTCCCTCCTCTTCCGCTTCTATGGCGGTCTATCGACTCAGGGTTCGCGCTATACTCGCGGCAAAAAATGGATCTCTCGCTCTGCGGGTGTAGTCACAATCGTGGCGCTGGCAGCTTTATTAACCTGGCAGTTTTCCTCCCGTCCTGAGTTTCAGCGCTCTACTCGCGCCCAGTCTGTTGTTGCTGTGATTCAACAGGTAGTGGAGAGAAACGATCTAGCAAAGTTAGTAGAATCCAATGTTCGCTTCACCCGCGCCGACATTGAGGAGCAAAATACCTTGCTGGTTGTTGTCTATGTCCAGCGCGCTCCGGGCGTTACTGCCTCTGCGGAGGAGATTCGTACCCAACTTACCCAAGCGATTCAGGCGCAATTACTAGAACAGGGATTTAATGTGACACCGTTGGTTGATGTCAGCGTATTGGAGCCACCTGCTCAAATCAATATTCAATAGTAAAAAGGTTCCCTTACTCAGTAACTAGGCGAGAATAAATCAAACGTTGTCTGCAATATGATTTTTTTGATGGGTTCGTAGTGAGAGCTTTAACCCTTTCTACAAACCTCTAATTATTTACGAACCCTACTTATGAGTTTCCTTGGGAATATACTTGCCGTTGCAGAATCCTCAGCATCAAATGCAGAATCCTCAGCATCGAATCCAGTTTCATCTAGCTTGACCTTACTCTTCGCTTCGGGACTAGCGCTGGTGCATCTGCTTGCTGGTAAGCTGCAATTTGTGTACGCCCTGTCGCGCAGTCGTTGGCTTTCCTTTGCTGGCGGTGCTTCCGTGGCTTATGTCTTTGTACATATTTTTCCAGAACTCAGCCAGAGCCAAGAAAGTTTTGAGCAGAGCAATAACTCAATTTTGGGCTTTTTTGAACATCACGTTTATCTCGTAGCACTGTTGGGCTTAACTATCTTTTACGGGCTGGAACGACTTGCCACAGAATCCCGCAGACGCCAACAGAAAGGTAACCAGCCAAATTCCACCAGTACGAGTGTTTTCTGGGTGCACATCGGCTCTTTCGCCTTTTACAACGCCCTAATCGGCTACTTGCTTCTGCATCGGGAGGAATTGGGACTTGGGAACCTTATATTGTTTTTTTGTGCGATGGCGTTGCATTTTTGGGTTAATGACTACAGCCTATGGGAACATCACAAGGACAATTATCGCCACATTGGTCGCTGGGTATTAGCTGGGGCAGTGTTTTTGGGTTGGGCAATTGGACTGGCGACGCAAATCTCTGAGGTAGCGCTGGCGATGCTGTTTGCTTTCTTAGCTGGTGGGATTATCTTGAATGTAATTAAGGAAGAACTACCTGATGAGCAACAAAGCCGCTTTTGGTCATTTGCCCTTGGAGCCACAATTTATACGGCATTGTTGCTGGCGCTCTAAAACAGCAGACGTATCAGGGTAAAATCAAAAAATTTCCCTGAGTTGATCAATGTCATTTCACCAACACAACATTGAAGCGTTTATTTCATTGTTGAGAACGAAGCCTAAACAAAGCGCACCGTCAGGCTCATCACTTTTTTCTGCTCAAGATCGAGCTAGCTTGGAAAAGCTGGTTACTAGTTTGCCGGATGATGAGGAAAAACTATCAGAGGCGATCGCATCTTGGTATGAACAACGCCCAAAAATTCTTGATGCTCAGTTAGATATTCTTAATACCCTGCTCACCGATGAACTCAAAGCAACCCGAGAAATGGGAGGCAATGTTTTTGAGGTTGACTTCAAAGACGAGAAATCTTACAAAGAAACCCTGCTTAGTCTGATTAGGCAGGGTTTTGGTGAATGATAGAGAGATTGGCGTCAGGTGAGTCGGTGAGTAGGGAAGAAAGTATGAAGTATGAAGGGTGAAGTGTGAAGTATGAAGTATGAAGTGTGAAGGGTGAAGTATGAAGGAGGTTATCAGTTTTCCTCATCGCCTCATCGCCTCATCGCCTCATCGCCTCATCTCCTCTGCACCTCTGCACCTCTGCTCCCCCGCTCCCCCGCTCCCCTGCTTCCCTGCTCCCCTCATCTCCCCCGCACCCTTGCTTCCTACTTACTACTTCTCAACTTGTACACCCTTCCAGAAAGCGATATAGCCTTCAATATTTTTCGCCTTCTCTTTAGCACTAGGGTAGTACCAGGCAGCATCTTTATTCTCTTTACCATCTACTTCGATGGTGTAGTAGCTAGCTTGTCCTTTCCAAGGGCAAGAAGTATGGGTGCTGCTTTCGGTGAAGTATTCTTTATTCACAGAGTCTGGAGGAAAGTAGTAGTTATTTTCGACGACTTCGCAGTTGTCACTCTCAGCCAGCACGGCACCGTTCCAAGTTGCTTTTGACATAGTCTTTTCTCTTAACAGAGCTTTACAAATATCATTATGAAGCGAAGTTATAAAAATGACTGCATTAATGTAATAAGCGGCACATCACAATGGCTTACTGATGTTGTTCTGTCCTCTACACCGAGAATTTCTAGTACAGAAAAATTAGTCGAAATTTTGCCTAGTTCTGAGCTGAGCACGCTGCTCTCTTTTCTGAGCCGAGTCAACTCTGGTGCGAAGTGCATTCGCTCTGACTCGAAGTGACTCAGCTTTAAGTTGAGCAGCATTTTCCCACGCTTCAGTAATCGCTATTTTGAGCTGGGCAGTTTCAGACTTCATTTCCTCTAAGTCAACCTCTATGTTTGTAGATCGAGCTTTGAGTTCCTCAACTTCTGCTTTGAGCGTATGAATTTCAGCCTTGAGCTGATCATCTGCAAAGCATAAGGCACCAAGTTCAGCAACAACATGATCGAGCCAATCGTAGGACTGCATAATACTTATGGTGGATCTACAAAAAAAATTTAAAGGTTGCGTGCCAATGTGGGTCAATTTCTCCTGTCACAATCTTAGATTGTGACAGGAGAAATTGCATTCTTTTTAGCAGGAGGCTTGCATTAGAGCCATAGGGTTTAAGAGAAGTTCAGAAGAGCGATGAAGATCTATCGCCAGAATCAAACACCCTCAAAAAACTGCAGTTAATCGACTGACATGGTAAATGGAGATCTTACAATCATTGTACGATCAGCAGCACAAAGCAGAGTAACTATGTACCAGTTGCACTCCCTGGAAGAAGCACTTAAACACTTCTTTGGATATGATACGTTCCGCCCAGGGCAGCAACAGATTGTTGAAGAAGCACTTCAAAATCGGGACTTGCTGATTATTATGCCCACAGGGGGCGGAAAGTCTTTGTGCTTCCAGTTACCAGCCTTGTTGAAGCCTGGATTGACGGTGGTAGTATCGCCGCTGATTGCGCTGATGCAAGACCAAGTCTGTGCATTGCAAGATAATGGCATTGGGGCAACGTTTCTCAATAGCAGCCTGAGTTATGAGCAAGTGCGATCGCGCGAAGCCGCTATTTTAGATGGCAAGATTAAGCTGCTCTATGTTGCTCCAGAACGCTTATTGGGAGAGAGATTTCTGCCATTTTTAGAGACTTTGCGATCGCGGATTGGCATTTCCGCCTTTGCGATTGATGAAGCTCATTGTGTTTCCGAGTGGGGACATGACTTTCGCCCAGAATATCGACAACTGCGACAACTGCGTCAGCGTTACCCCGATATACCCATTCTTGCCCTCACCGCCACCGCCACCAAGCGCGTGCAACAAGACATCCTTCAGCAGCTTACCCTGCGATCGCCTGGAATTCATATCGCTAGTTTCAACCGCCCGAACCTTTACTACGACGTTCAACCTAAGCAACGCCAAAGCTACAACCAACTTTTAAAACAAATCCGTTCTCAAAACGGCTCCGGTATTGTCTACTGTTTGTCGCGTCGCAAGGTTGATGAAGTTGCCTCCCGCTTACAGCAAGATGGCATTGACGCTCTACCTTATCATGCCGGGATGAATGACGCCGACAGGGCAGACAATCAAACCCGTTTCACCCGCGATGACGTACAGGTGATGGTAGCCACGATCGCCTTTGGTATGGGGATCAACAAACCGGATGTGCGTTTCGTCATCCACTACGACTTACCCCGCAACCTAGAAAGTTATTATCAAGAATCCGGGCGTGCAGGGCGAGATGGCGAACTGGCTAACTGCACTCTCTTATTCAGCGCGGCTGATATCCGCACCATTGACTACCTGATCGAGCAAAAACCCAATCCCAAAGAGCAGCGAGTTGCCCGTCAACAGTTGCGTCAGGTGTTGGATTACGCCGAGGGAACAGATTGCCGCCGTACCATTCAACTTCGATACTTCGGCGAACGCTTCCAAGGAAACTGCGGTAATTGCGATAATTGCCGTTCTCCCAAACCTGTAGAAGATTGGACAATTGAGGCGCAAAAGTTTCTCTCTTGTGTTGCTCGTTGCCAAGAACGCTTCGGGGCAACTCATATTATTGATGTGCTACGGGGTTCAAAAAAGCAGAAGATTGAGCAGTACGGGCATCACCTGCTTTCTACCTACGGAATAGGGCAAGATAAAAGCATTGATGCTTGGAAAATGTTAGTGCGATCGCTTCTACATCAAGGCTTAGTAGACGAAACCACCGATGGCTATCGAGTACTAAAACTAAACAAACTCAGTTGGGAAGTACTACGCAAGCAACGTTCAGTCCACATCGCTGTCACCCAAGCCCCCGCCGCTAAAGCCTTCGATATTAACCCCCGCTCCGCTGAAGCCGAAATCCTCTTTGAGCGATTACGCAAATTACGCAAACAAATAGCCGACGCCCAATCTGTACCCCCTTACGTCGTCTTTGCCGATTCCAGCCTGAAACTAATGGCACAGCAGCAACCCCAAACCTTAGAGGAATTCGCCCAAATCTCCGGCGTCGGCACTCACAAACTCACGCAATACGGCGATAAATTTCTCTCAGAAATTCGCGGCTTTTGCCAGGAACAACAACTCCCCGTTCCCCTCCCTTCAGATACCCAGATGGCAACGCTGCAACTTTACCAACAAGGCTTAAATATTGAAGAAATTGCCCAAAAGCGCGGCTTTACTACCAGCACCATCATCACCCATTTAAGCGAACTAATTGAGATGAAACAGCCAATCGACCTCAATCAATTAGTATTACCAGAACAACAAAAACCCATCTTAAAAGCGATTCAAACTATTGGTGCCGACTCCCTCAAAAACCTTCGCGAACATCTAGGAGAAAGTTACAGTTACGAAGACATTCGTCTAGTAAGAGCGTGGTGGCGAAGAGAAAGAGATTGCTAGCGCATTAGATCTAGCGGTTCAGATCCCCGACTTCTTTAAGAAGTCGGGGATCTCTCCTTCACGTATGGTTTGTTTAAGATATATAGCTGTCTACCCCACCAAAATTTGAGCATAAATCCCCAGCATGAACTACCTAGCACATCTCTATCTCGCAGAAGATTCACCGGAATCTATTCTTGGTAATCTTCTGGGGGATTTTCTCAAAGGTCAAAAAGTTGAGAACTACTCTCAGGAGATTCAAAAAGGAATCAGCTTACATCGAAAAGTTGACAGTTATACAGATTCCCATCCAGTGGTCAAACAAAGTAAAGCGCTAATTAGCGTCCCTAATCGACGTTATGCTGGCGTTTTAGTTGATATCTTTTACGATCATTTTCTTGCTAAGAATTGGTCAACCTATTCTTCTATACCATTACAAAAATTTGCAACACAGGTTTATATAATCTTGCAAAGTAACGAATCTGTACTTCCCCCTAAAATGCAACTAGTTTTGCCGAGAATTATTAACAACAATTTATTGGTTTCCTACAGAGAGTTAGCAGGAATTCAACAAGCATTGCAAAATATATCTGCAAGACTAAAGAGAAAAAATACTTTAGGAGAAGCGATAGAAGAACTTAGCCACAATTATCAACAACTGGAGTTGGATTTTAAAAATTTCTTTCCAGACTTAATCAACTACGTTCAACTGTTAAAGTAATTGCTTTGCTGACCGACTATGAAAGATTTAGAAAAAAATAGCTGGTATAGCGAAGTAGCCGATGCCTACAACAGAGTCCTTAGATACTCCGCGATCGCCTTGGGTTTTAGTCCACGCCAAAAAGCTTTTGAAAATTGTGATCCTGCTTTGCCAAAATTTTTAATCTTGATAATCGATAAATAAATCCTGCTTTTTTAATCAACTTATCAATCCCTTTTCTCCAAATGGGGCGCTCTGGATATTCAATTTTTTTGTGTATATCAAAGTAAACCTGTTTCTCCTTCAATTTTGATTGCCCTTTTTTAATTCTCTCTTTCTCCAAGTTATCTTTAAAGAAAAGGAATCTATCTGTCGATTCAATTCTAATTTCCAGCCCTGCTTTAGCAGCCGCCAATCCCATGACATTCCCCTGTCCGCTATAAACTCCCTGCATCTCAAAGAAGTAAGAAATTGTCTCCCAAAGCTTTAAAAACTCAATTTCTGCTCCAGCTTGCTTCCTCAGTGTAAACATGAATTCGTGAAACCATTGTGTTTTCTGGAGATCAAGGTCTAACTTCTGTGCCACTTCTTCTATAACTGAAAGTGCTTTACGCTTATTGCTATCTACGTTGTGTTTTAAGATGTTGCAGCCAGTTCTTGCTGTAATTCCAGGAAGCCACTCCATGTCTGTTGGTACAAAATCAATGATTCGCATATCAGAATCTAAAAATATGCAGGTATCAAACAATGTCAGAGCTTTGGCAAGGGCAAAACGCTTATCATGATACCCTTTAATGCTTTGAAGCCGATGTTTGAATGCAAGAACGTGAGAGTATTCCTGAAAATCAGTAGGTCGATCGGTTAGAACTACGAAGGTGGTAGCTGGTGAATATTGTTGAATATCCTTTGCTAGCATCTGTGCATGGGTTCGGTACCTATTGCCTACAGCCAAAGTACAAAAGCAAAATTCCTTGGACATATTCATATGAGGGCTACAACCAAGAGCATCCATATAAATATATACACTGTTCCATCCTTAATCCTGAAATATTCGCGACAATCAGCAGGACTTACGTAGAGACAAGGATGTGGTGTAGAGGCTAGGTAAATTACATCCGGATGGCAGGACATTTCAGTTGGTTAGTTGATATTACCTCAGATACTTCGGTTAGTGTTAGCACTATATAAGTAAGCTGCTAATCTCATAACCCAAAGCGCTCTCTCATTGCCCTATGTCTTTTGTTGGTCTCCACATTCACAGTGACTACAGCCTGCTAGATGGTGCGTCTCAGTTGCCAGCCTTGGTGGATCGCGCCGTGGAGTTGGGAATGCCCGCGATCGCCCTTACGGATCACGGCGTCATGTACGGTGCGATCGAGCTGATTAAAGTCTGTCGCAGCCGCAATGTCAAGCCGATCATCGGCAACGAAATGTATGTAATCAACGGCGATATCGAAAAGAAGACGCGTTGTCGCAAATACCACCAGGTAGTTTTAGCGAAAAATACTCAAGGTTATAAAAACCTCGTTAAAATCACCACAATTTCTCACCTCAAAGGCTTTCAAGGGAATGGCATATTTGCCCGTCCCTGCGTCAACAAAGAACTCCTTGAACAGTACCGCGAAGGCTTGATCGTTACTAGCGCCTGTCTTGGCGGTGAAGTGCCCCAGGCAATCTTGAAAGGCGATATGGCACTTGCCCGTGAGGTTGCCCAGTGGTACAAGAATATTTTTGGTGATGATTACTACCTGGAAATTCAAGACCACGGTTCGATTGAAGACCGCGTAGTTAATGTCGAAATTGTTAAAATTGCCCGCGAACTAGACATCAAACTGATCGCAACGAATGATTCGCACTTTATTTCCTGCTACGACGTAGAAGCCCACGACGCTTTGTTGTGCATTCAAACAAAGAAACTGATCACAGAAGATAAGCGGATGCGCTACAGCGGGACAGAGTATCTCAAGTCCGCTGAGGAGATGGCGCAACTGTTTTGCGATCATTTACCGGATGAGGTGATTCAAGAGGCGATCGCTAACACCCTAGAAGTCGCCGACAAAGTCAAACCCTACGAAATCATGGGGGAACCCCGCATCCCTGATTATCCAGTTCCCAGTGGACACACAGCAGACACTTACCTCGAAGAAGTCACCTGGGAAGGGCTGTTGCAGCGCTTCCGTTGCCGCTCTCGTGCAGACCTCAACTCAGGCTACAAAGAGCGGCTTGAGTACGAGCTGAAAATGATGCAACAGATGGGGTTTTCCACCTACTTTCTAGTTGTTTGGGACTACATTAAATACGCCAGAGATAATGGTATTCCTGTTGGCCCTGGTAGAGGTTCAGCAGCAGGTTCTCTCGTCGCTTATGCCCTCAAAATCACTAATATTGATCCCGTTCATCATGGATTACTTTTCGAGCGTTTCTTAAATCCCGAACGAAAATCAATGCCGGATATTGATACAGATTTTTGTATCGAACGACGGGATGAAGTCATTGAATACGTAACTCGCAAGTACGGCAAAGACCGCGTTGCCCAAATTATTACCTTCAACCGTCTTACTTCTAAAGCTGTCTTAAAAGATGTGGCTAGAGTGTTAGATATTCCCTATCGGGAATCTGACCAAATGGCAAAATTAATTCCCGTTGTTCGGGGGAAACCGACGAAACTCTCAGTGATGATTTCCGACAAAACCCCAGCACCTGAATTTAAAGAAAAATACGAAAAAGACCCTCAGGTTCAGCACTGGATTGATATGGCAATGCGAATTGAGGGAACCAACAAAACCTTTGGCGTTCACGCCGCTGGTGTTGTCATTTCCAAAGAGCCATTAGATGAGATTGTTCCTTTGCAAGTGAATAATGACGGTGCTGTCATTACTCAATATTTCATGGAGGATCTAGAATCTTTAGGACTCCTAAAAATGGATTTTCTAGGATTAAAGAATCTCACAACGATTCAAAAAACGGCTGAACTAGTCATAAAAAACCGGAATATTGACTTAGATTTAGACCAACTTCCCTTGGATGAAAGACGAGCTTTTCACATTCTATCTAAGGGGGAAGTGAAGAAAATACCTCAAGATATCAAAAACACTTACAAACTCCTAGAAGAAGGAGAATTAGAAGGAGTCTTTCAACTAGAGTCTTCAGGAATGCGGCAGATTGTTCGAGATTTGAAGCCCTCTAGTATTGAAGATATCTCCTCTATTTTGGCATTGTATCGCCCTGGCCCCTTGGATGCCGGACTGATTCCCAAGTTTATTAACCGCAAGCACGGGCGAGAAAAAGTTGAGTACCAACACCCTCTCCTCGAACCAATTCTGAATGAAACCTATGGCACGCTTTGCTATCAAGAGCAAATCATGAAGATGGCTCAAGATTTAGCAAATTATTCTCTAGGTCAAGCCGATCTTTTGAGGAGAGCTATGGGTAAAAAGAAGGTTTCAGAGATGCAGAAACATCGAGAAACTTTTATTGATGGTGCGGCTAAAAATGGGGTACATAAACGAATTGCGGAAGATCTATTTGAACAGATGATTCTGTTCGCTGAGTACTGCTTTAACAAATCCCATTCAACGGCTTATGGATATGTCACCTATCAAACCGCTTATCTAAAAGCAAATTACCCCGTTGAATATATGGCGGCGCTATTGACAGCCAATAGCGGCAATCAGGACAAAGTGCAAAGGTACATTGCTACCTGTTCGAGTATGGGGATTGAAGTCGAGCAGCCGGATATTAATCGCTCAGAGGTAGATTTTACTCCGGTGGGAGACAAGATTTTGTTTGGGATGTCGGCGATCCGAAATTTGGGACAAGGGGCGATTGAATGTATTTTGGAAGCACGCCAGCAGGGTGGTAAGTTTCAAGCGCTGGCGGATTTATGCGATCGCGTCGATTTGCAGACGGTTAACCGCCGTGCTTTAGAAGCCTTAATCCACAGTGGAGCCTTTGATAGTATCGAGTCGAACCGCAACCAACTGATCCATAACCTCGAGCCTGTGATCAATTGGGGACAAAGCCGTGCTAAAGACCGAGATAGTGGTCAGATTAATATCTTTGACTTGCTAGGAAAAGATACGGCGGCGTCTGAAAATGACAGCAACTCCGCCTGGGAATCTGCTCCCAAAGCTACCAGCGTTGCCGATTTCTCTCCTCAGGAAAAATTACGTCTGGAAAAAGAACTGCTAGGATTCTATGTCTCCGATCACCCACTAAAATCGACGCGTCAAGTCGCCAAAGTTTTATCTCCCATTAACCTCAGCGATCTAGAAGACCAGAAAAAACGAAATCTGATTAGCGCGATCGTCATGCTGACAGCCGTAAAGCCGATCATCACCAAAAAAGGCGACCCGATGGCGATCGTGCAGATGGAAGATTTAACAGGTCAAGCTGAAGGTGTAGTCTTCCCGCAAAGTTACGATCGCATCGGCTCCCTAATTCAAGCGGATGCTCGGTTGATTGTCTGGGGGAAAGTAGACCGCAAAGATGAGCAAGTTCAGATGATCATCGAGGATGCAGAGGTGATTGATGGACTACAAATGGTGATGGTCGAACTGACGCCGCAACGGGTAAACGACCAAGAGCTAAAGCACTTGAAAACAATTTTGCAACAGCACACCGGGGAAAAAAATCACGCCAAAGTCCCCGTATTGGCACGAATAGCCGCCTCAAATCAGCAGCATGTGCGTTTTGACTCAAAGTACTGGGTACAAGATTATAGAGCCGCGATCGCCGCTCTGAATGCCGCAGGTTTCTCTGCGCGTGCATCTTCTTTAGTTAAGAGTTGATGTTATAGCAAAGTCCTGAGTCGGTGAGTCCTGAGTCCTGAGTGGGGGAGAAAGGATGAAGTATGAGGGGTAAGAGCTTATGGTTCGCTTCTCCTTATCACCTCATCTTCCCATCCCCTCTCCTTCTCTTCCCTCTGCGTTCTGGTGTGCCTGGTGTGGTTTATTTATAAAACCCTCATCACCCCATCCAACCAAGCTACACCCTGATGAACGCCACTCAGTATTATATCTGGGAAGGAGGTTTTTTCTGGTTAGGAGAGCCGAGAAATTGGGATTTGAGTTCTTCTAATTCCAGATCAATTTGACTTTTAGATTGGGATGCCTTGGGTGGTGTGGGGGAGGCTGGTTTTTGGCTGGGATTTTTAGGTGTCGGATTGCCTAAAATTTGAGACTTGAGTTCTGCTAATTCGTCATCAATAATGCTGCGCGTTTTTGGGGGCGTTGCTGGCGAATTGGGTGGTGGTTGTTGTTTTTTGGCTTTTACCGTGGGGGCGGCTGGGGCGGAAGAAGGATTTAAGTCTTTGAAGACATCAGCAGCGGTTTGATAACGTCGATTTGTTGCCCCTTCTAGAAGTTTATCTAGGATGCGACCGAGTTGATTATTAACAGGATTTTTCAAAAACTTTCGCCACACCCAAACTCCTTCATTAACATCGAAGAGTTCAAAGGGGTGAAGCTGGGTTAATAAGTGAATGCAGGTAACACCTAGACTGTAGAGATCGCTAGCAAAAACAGCTTTACCAATGCCTTGTTCGGGGGCGACGTAGCCAGCACTACCAATTACGGTTCCGGTTCGTCCCAAAGTAGCACTTGTTGCCACTTTTGAGGCTCCGAAATCAACTAGCACCAGTTGTTTGTCTCGATTTCTTTGAATAATGTTTTCTGGCTTAATGTCCCGGTGAATCACCTGATGCTCGTGGACAAATTGCAGTACAGGTAATAAATTATTTAAAACTTGCCGAATTTGCGTTTCATTAAATACACCAATATTTGCTAATTCCTGGGCTAAGTCTCTTCCGTCAATAAACTCCTGCACTAAATACTGCTGGTTATTTAAAGAAAAGTACGCCAAAAGTTCGGGAATTTGAGGATGTTTCCCTAGCTCATCAAGTCGTACCGCTTCCTGGGTAAATAATTCCGCTGCTTTTTGTACGGTGTTTGTACCTTGGGCTTGCGGAAAAAATTGCTTGATGACACAGCGAGGTTGAGACGGTTTATCTTCGTCTACTGCTAAGAAGGTTTTGCCAAAGCCCCCCTGTCCAATCGGTTTGATGGCCCTGTAGCGTTCTTTGAGCAGTAATTTTGCACCACAAGTGTTACAGAAATTCGTCCCCGTCGGATTGTGGGGTGATGGACAGCTTGAGTTGAGGCAGTAGCTCATTCTATATAGGCGATCGGACAACTTAACTTTAATTTTGCCTGACTAACTGCTAGCTTGCTGCCAAATGAGAAAATTAGATACCCGGAAAAAGCGATCGCCCAGACGCCAATTCATTACAAATGTCATGAATCTTTACTTCCCAGATGCCTCTCGCTGTTGAACAAGCGCTTGCCGAAAGCCCAACACCACCAAAATATTAGAAAACGTCAGAAAAATCTCCGCTCCCCCGTGCAACCAATCAATATTTGCTAGTTGCTCGTTATACACCACCTTGGCATAAATTCCGGCGGGAATAGTCACTGCCACAAACACTAGCAAGGCATAAAAACCAATCAGCGCTAAACGTGGCATCTGCCCCGAACGAGTCAGAAACCACAAAAACCCCAGGTAGGGAAACAGGGAAATAGCAAACAGCGTATCTTTAGAAATCATTATTCTGTAGCAGAATCAGCAATTTGAGGGCTAGTAGGTATAGACTTGTCTATCTTCGGGCGTTTGGCTGTACGCCAAATCCACCAAGCGGCGATACACAAGGTACAGTTACCCACCACCGTCATTGTCGCTTGTAGCGTGACGAGCCAATTTAGAGAGGTAGGGTTATCGAAAAAGTGCCAGGTACAAGCACACATAGCACCAACTAAGGCGGGAAGCATGGCGAAGGATAAACCCCACCAAGCGCGGTTTTGCGTCACTTCACCATAAGTCCAAATCAACCAGATGGCGGCAATCCATTCGATGACGCTGGAAATGTGGATCATCCAGGTAGGAATTGAAAGAGCGTGCATAGTTGGAAAAAGTATGAAGTATGAAGGATGAAGTATGAAGGGAGTCCTGTGTAGGGAAGAAAGGATGAAGTATGTTCGGCGAAGCCGTTGCCGGAGGCTAGTGTGAAGGGTGAGAGGTAAGAGGTTCTTCCTATCTCCCCTGCTCCCCTGCTCCCCTGCTCCCCTGCTCCCCTGCTCCCCTGCTCCCCTGCTCCCTATCTCCCTATCTTCCCATGCTACTCCTGGGTGCGAAAGCTGATAAAGTTTCTAGATGGGGGAAATTCGAGCAGTTTGTTGCGGATATTACGGCAAAGGCAATGGCGGCGACGAGGCGCTACTGGCGTCGCTGTTGCAAATGTTACCGGAGAATGTAACGCCGTTGGTGTTGTCAGGAAATCCCAGCCAGACGCGGAAGCGCTACAAGGTGTGGAGTTGCGATCGCATGTCAGCGTTTCCTGTCATTAGAGCATTGCGAAATTCAGATGTGTTTATCTGGGGTGGCGGCAGTTTAATTCAAGACACCACCAGTGCCATTAGCCCTCTCTACTACGCGGGCTTGATGGGATTAGCCCAGCGTATGGGCTTAAAAACGATCGCCTGGGCGCAGGGGATTGGCCCCCTAAAACGTCAACTAACGCAGCGCGTGGCGCGGCAGTCATTTGGCGGATGTACGGCGGTGAGCGTGCGCGATTCCGGTTCTGCTGCTATCCTCAGCGAGTGGCAGATTCCCTTTATCCAGGCTCCCGATCCAGTCTGGGCGTTGGATAGTACCCCAGTAGAAGGGTTGTGGGATTTACCTGCTCCTAGGGTAGCCGTGACGTTGCGATCGCATCCTCTCTTGACGCCGCAACGCCTCGCTAACTTGACTCGAGCTTTGGTTGACTTCCAAAAAGCGACGAATACCTGCATCTTGCTCGTGCCATTTCAAGCCACTCAAGATTTAGCGATCGCCGAATCGATTCAGTCTCAACTTACAGGTGCCAGTAAAATTTTTACCCTAGAAGACCCCAAAAAATTAAAAGGATTATTTCGCGGGGTGGAAATGGCGATCGGAATGCGCTACCACAGCTTGATTATGGCAGCCGCTGCCGAGTGTCGCTGCATCGCTCTAAGCTACGACCCCAAAGTGACCCAATTAATGCAGGAGCTAAATTTACCCGGCTGGGAGTTAGATCAATTACCAAACTCGTCTAACATCATCAGTCAAGCTTGGCTAGAACACTACACCAATGGCGACTCCCTCACTAGCACCCAAATTCAGTCCTTAGTAGACCGAGCCTTAATGCATCGAGATTCATTAATCAGCGCTTTATCTTAAGTCAATGTGGGTTGAGCAGACATGAGTAGGGAAAATAAACCATTGATAAAAGGTGCTCCTACTCGTCTCAAAGGGTACAGTCTGCTAAAGTCTGTTTAGCTAAGAATTTGTGGTCTGAGGAATAATTGCTCACTACTTTCGATTAGCTGAGGGACGAGATGTTAAAACCTACTCTCCCACACTCAAGTCAGGGTAAAGCATTGAACGGCAATTGTTTAGATAGACCCCAATCCTAGCAGCGTGGAGGCGATCGCCCTTATTAGTCTCTGCCCTGAGATTTGTGACCTCATCGATGAAGAGCCATGAGTGAAGCTGACACCCCAAACAACCCGCCCGTTCCGGAACCGATAGACATTCAATCCACCGATGCGTCAGACCCTCCTCAGGCGTCCGCACAACAGCCTGTGGACTCTGACCTGACCCCGCCCCCGGCGATGGCAGCTCAAAACTTTAGGCAGCTACTTAGTAGCACCGAACTCCCTGTGCCAGCAACAGCTCAGTCAGAAAAAGAGTCGAGTTGGTTTGCCGTTGTGCAAAAGCTTCGTCAACGCAACCGACAATTGCTCACTCAAGTCACTCAACTAGAACAGTTATTGAGTGAGTGCAACGCCGAGCTACAGGTGCAAGCCGCACACTTCCAAGAACGGGAATTGCTCATTGCTCAACAAAATCTGGAATTAGAGACTGCTCAATCGCAAGTTAGCCGTCTATTCCACGAACTAGAATCTTCTCATCAAGCTGCCCAGCGTCAGCAAATTTTGGTGGAAACTTTGTCTGAGCAGCTAGAAGGCACCCAAGAACGCATCGCCCAGATGGAGCGGGAATGTGCCCTCACCCAGCAGCACTATGATGAACAATCTCACCAACTCTTGCAATCAGCAAATACCTGTCGGGAACTGAGAACGCGCCTGCATCGGCAGCAACGTCAAACCTTGCAATTTAAAGCAGCGCTAGAAAAGTGCCTAGAAGTCTCCCCACCGCTCAGTGAGGCTTCGCCAGCGCCTAGCAATGCCAACATACTCCCTTTGGTGCAATCTCTCCCTAAAGCGCCACCCATTCAACCTTGGTCAGCAGATCCAGATTTCCTAGACGATGCTGATGATTTCGCTCCTCATGAGAGCGATCTTTCCCTACCTGAATCCCCTGCCACGAATACTACAACAGAGTTTGACAACTTTGACGCCAGTTCCTCTGAAGAGGAATTTTATTATGCCTCTACCGCCAACGAGCCAGAACTGACAGCATTTGATGGCAGCTTGGCAGCAGAGCAGGAGTGGGAGCAGCAATTGCTAGCGGAAATGTCCTCCCTCGCGGCGGCGTCGGGAATTACTCATGACCCGGATTTGTCACTATACCCACCCACTAGCACGGATTTACCCTTTAGTGACGGTGAGGAAACTCCCCTCTCTGAGTTACTGGCGGAAAATGACCTGGAGTCAGAGTATGAGGATGAAGATTTTCTCGATGATGAATCAGCTTATTCCCAAGACTCCATGCTTTACCAATCAAACTGGCCCTCGCCTGTGGTTTATCCCTTACGTCCTCCAAAAAAACGACCTTCCCTAGCGGCAATTGAACTGCCCAGTTTTCCACCACGTCATCAACAGCCTTAGAGCTGATTTATAAAGAAAAACCGAAGTAGCACGGGATCAGCCTTAAGCCGATTTTAGACTAGGACAAGCTGAGTGATAGTCCGACAAATGTCTCGTCTGCCTGAAATTGCCAATCCAAACCGCCAACCCTATGCCAGTGACTTAAGCGATGCGGAATGGGAGATTTTGCAACCCCTCCTGCCCAAAGCGAAAGGATTTGGACGTCCCTCGGCAAATAAGCAATCTTCGGCGGAAATCTCCGCTAGCATCTGCGCCCTGAAGCCTTATGCTACTGAGGCGTGAGCGCAAATACTGGGCGGAAAACTGGCAACTGACTGTCGTGCGATCGCGCCTCTGTAGATGCACTATATCTTCGAGATTATGCCGATTGCCGCACTTTTCAAACAATTCTGCCTGGGATATTGCTGTCTGTAACTTCTGAAATCCCTGAACTGTCAGGATTACACCGCGCCTGCGCTTATCTTTGTGTCGATGCATCGGTATCATCGCAGCGCTCGCTCTGATTGCGATCGATGGACTTAACTCAGATTGATTACACTTTAGAGCCTTCCTTAAAAAGATAAGGAAAAATTTCCCAAGTTAGGCGAGTTGCCTTTAACGAATGGGAAAACTTTACAATGACCCAAACCCAAGATATTACTGAGTTTGGTCAATTGAAGAGGTGAAATCCTTAAGTTGAGATATTAAAATGCAAAACTTGAGTGGTTTAGTCCGATTGGATGATGCAATGTAAGTTCATCTTAAATCATACGCAAGATTGTGCAACTGAGGTAAATCTCATGGGTCACTCGCCAACTATCCAAGAAATGCAAGCCAAGGAAGATAAATATCGTCAATACATTCAATACCTAGAAGAGGAATTGAGAAAAAGAGCTGACTCATACGAGGAGGAACAGAACAAAACAATCAGTAGTTACTACGAGGAGAACAACTGGGACAAACAAAACTTTATTTCAGGAAAAAACGTTGATTTTTTGCATGAAAAAGACTGGTCGCTTAATAACTTAAAAACTGTAATTGAGCGCGTTACTAAAGCAATTTTTGGGGGCAATAAACCTCCTGAAGGCGTTATCATAGAAAAGCCTGAAGACGTTGGAAAAAATGTGGTAAAGATGGCTAACAGGGAGCTTTACATTGCAGGTAAAACTTTTGAAGTCTTAACTGGAATTCTTGACACTTTTGGCAACAAATCTTCTATGACATTTTCCGCTTACTCTCAAGTTATGCCAATTGTTCCTGGTATAACTTTGTTTGCCACTGTTGTTGCTGATTCTTACAAAGCAAGGGAGTATTTTAATAATGAACAAATTTATCAATACTTCTACATTTACGAAGTGAAGTATTCTTTTAAACAGGCAGCATCATCAGAAGCATTAGAAGATATTCAGCTCTATTCAAATCTTCTGGTTTCATTTAGAGAGAAACTTGAAGATCTCGGTAACCAATACGCAGAAAATCAGCTTGATGAAGATCAATTTGAGGAAAGATCTGATAAAGTGCAGAAATTCATCGATCAGTATGAAGTAAAAATCAATGAATTGAGTCAAACAGGAAGCTGATATCCCTCTTCTGTCACTCTCCGAAAAGCCTTGCGTTTTCTGAATTCTAGAGTGTAGATGGAGCAAGCGATCGCGCAATTTTTTCTGAGTAGAGATTCTTGGAGATACGAAATTGGTCAAAATGCGATCGCCAACCCCGCATGGCTCAGCATACCTTGTCTTTGGGAATTACTAATCCTACGAAAAACCGGAGAGTGACAGAAGAGGGATATTAGTCCGCTAGCCGCTTTAGCAAGTAAGTAGGATGATTCCCATGTCGAACAATGTTTTTACAATCTTCAACCACGGCACAGACTTTCATCGCGACGCCAATCCCAATGAACTAATTAGCCAATTGAGCATAGTAATGATCGGAAGAGAAGCGCGAATCGTCCAGACTGGTGAGCGCACCGAAGAGAACCCCTATCCCTTCAAGTTAGAGTCTGAAAACCCCACTTACTTTATCTGCGAAGGGCCAGGTTCCGAAGAAGTCTCCGCAGAAGATTCTGAAAGCGGAGTACACCATGCTTATCCCGGTAAATTCAACCCTATTTTGGGTATAGAAAAAGGTCAAGGACAATCTCAAAATCGTGGACTCACGCTCAAAGGACCCAAACAATATTGGTTGTTCGGAGAAAGGCAAGCCGACGAATTTCAATTATCCTTCATGGGCAACACTCCCGAAGTCTGGAGACAAATGGGGAGAGCTTTGGGCAACGGTTGGGATGATAATGTCTATAAAGCTGTTTGGATGCTCATTCACCTCAAATTCGAGATGAGCCAACCCATCGATACCGTCAACATTATCGGTTGGAGTCGGGGAGCAGTCACCTGTTTAAAAATAGCCAACAAGCTTTTTGAAGTATTTGAAGATACCCTCAACGTTAATATCTTTGCCATTGACCCAGTACCAGGCGGCTATACTAGCAGAACCCTGGATATGCTAGCCATTCCCCCCAACGTCCGCAACTACTTGGCAGTTCTCGCCCTAGATGCAGACGGTGGTAACTTTCAACCCACAGATCGCACTGAAATTAAACTCCTTGCACCCAAGAGCGAGCATAGCAAAGGTGGCAATCCAGATAGCCTCAATCCCGAACATATCAAGCCACACGTCCATTTTTTACCCATACCCGGCAATCATTCTGATGTCGTTAATGTTAACCTCAGTCATCCACTGGTAAAAAACAGTGCGACTTTATGTCGGCATCTGGCATGGCAGTTTTTAACTGCACATGGGACTCCTATGGCAGAGGAATTTAAGCTATCTAGCGATGAAGTTAACCAACTCTACAACGAAATGATGCCAAAACTCAGCGAAATTGCCAAGGCAGCTTCATCGGGAGGATTTCTAAGTATTGTCGAAGGCTGGAAAACCGAACGGGCAGTCCGCAAGCACCGAGGCGATTACGTTCGCGAACCCGATAAATACATCAACGAACACCACCGCCTTTGCGCCCTCAAGCAAGACTATTCCCCCGTGCCAAAGTCTGATATCACGTTTTTACCAGAAGAATGGACTGAATGGAAAGAAAGTAAAGAGCTAGATCTACCAAAAGAGCAATCCCATTTACAACTAATGGGAATAACTGCGTAAACTTGCCCCCCCTCCTTAAACCCACATTTATTACCGAGGAAAGTGAGCGCCCTTAATTGAGTCTTGACTTTACCACCCTTGGCATCATTCCTCAAGCGCGATCACCCCTCTATTTTTATTTGAATTGAGACAACTTTGAAGAAGTGGAGGGAGCGATCGCACTCCACCTATCACGAAATCGCTTTCCTCTGTCAGAAATCGTTGTTCGAGGCTTCTTTAGCTCAAAAAAATCTGCTGTTTAGGGATTCCCGCCGCAACTCTCATCTACAGCAATTCCTTTATATAAGCCATCATGCAGCAATGAGCGAGCAAGCGCTCGATAATATCGATGTGTAATGTAACAAAGTTCCATAGATACGATAACCCTGTTGCCATCCCGTTTCCACCAAAAGGTAGCGAGTCTCCTGCTATACGGCTACGCCAACGCGAAGACAGCTCCCGTACTAATTCCACTTGGACTTCTTCGTCGCCACCCAAAAAGTTAGCCTAATCTTCCAGCACTTTTTCGTTCATGTCCCGATACAGAAGTTTTAGTGAATCCATCGGACAAATTCCTCCTTCAATATATCGAAAGTCATTAAACCAATAAATTAGCTCGCTATGCGATCGCGAAAATACCTCACGTACAACTGGCAACTCACCGTCGCCCGATCGCCTACAAGATGCACCAACCCCATACTTTGCAACTTAAACGCCTCCACCAAATCCAACTCCACAGGTGCCTTGCTCCTCACCACCTCACCAAACGCTGCTGCCAACGAAGGCTCTTGTTGCAGGTTCCATAATTGTCGTTGTAAGTGATTGCTATAAATTCCCCCTGTTGTAGAGGACGTTTGCCACACCTGCTTGAGATGGACATCCCCACGTCCAATGTGATATAGTCCAACCCGAACTAAAAAGGGATTCCCACCCACGAAATCCGTCAGTTGCTGTGCCTCCTCATCTGACCAATCCAGTTCATGCCGTCGAGCCAAATCTTGCACCTGTTCGCTTGTGAATGGCGGCAGCTCAATCGGTAGCCCCACATTTAAGTCTGATTTATTGGCACTCAGCGAGATATAAATTTCGGTAGAGCATACCACAACTAACCGGAGTTTTCGCCAAATTTCCCGATTCTTTGCCTCCTCATGCCAGGTTCGCAAAAGTCCAAAAAAATCACTCGCCAAGTCAGGATAGGAGAACAAGCGATCGACATCATCTAAACCTAGCACCAGAGGCTGGGCGATTGAGGCTAGCAAATACTGCTCAAAGTACATCTTGCAGCTAACAATACTCCCAAAAGCCTCATCCCAATAGTCCCCTAGCTGATTAGGGAGTTGCAAACCTAGGCTCACGTTAGCGCAGAACCATCGTAAGAATAGCTCCAAATCTTGGAAAATCTTTCCATCGGCTAACTGAAAGCTTAAAGACACCGTTCGTAAGCCAAGATTTGCGCCTTGATCGAGAATCCTCGACATTAGCGAAGTTTTCCCCATCCGTCTGGGAGCTTTGAGCCGGATGAGCGCCCCCGATTGTAAAATTGTCTTGTAACACTCAGACTCTATCGGGGGACGCTCCACATAAAAGGATGAATCCAGAGGTACTTGACCACCCGGTAATTCCAGCTCTATAGCTTTCTCTGGCTGTGTATTGTCTGATACCTCAACCTCCTCTATCTGAGGAGAGACCCGGAAATAATCAGTTGGCTTTAAAGTCAAATTAAAAGCACTGAAGCAGCTTTTTAGGGTTTTCTTATCAACCCTAGCTTCGCAGGCATATACCTTCATCAGAGTATTCACAACCAAGCCCGTGCGATCGCTCATATCTTCGAGAGTATACCGATTGCCGGAGTTTTCAAAAAATTCTGCTTTAGATATTGCGGTCTGTAACTTCTGAAATCCCTGTGATGTCAGGATTACACCACGCCTGCGCTTATCTTTGTTTCTTGTCAGCATCCTATCGTTAGTGTTTAACCTCTTTGCTCCTCTTTAGATTTACTTTATAAATAGCCTCTTAACCGTGACTCACCAGGAATTCCCTTCCTCTAACCCAGTGCAGCAACAGCGAAGCGCATTGCTATTGCGGAGTAGGGAGGGGATGGAAGGAAGGGTGGCTTCGTGCTGCATCACCAATTTCCTAGGAGGGAGCGAGTCAATCTGGTGAACTTGTATGCCCAATCTTTTTTTATTTGTGCAGGATTAAAAACAAAAAAAATAGCTGTCTCCACCAGGAAACAGCTATTTCAGTAATTAGGCGAACATTGCTCGCCCTAGTAGAGAATTAGTAGTCGAAGTCACCGCCCATGCCAGCACCAGCGCCAGCAGCGCCATCCTTCGGCTCAGGCTTATCCACAACGATGCACTCGGTGGTTAGCACCATACCAGCGATAGATGCCGCGTTTTGCAGAGCAGAACGAGTCACCTTAGCAGGGTCAACGATACCAGCTTCAAACATATCAACGAACTCGTTGGTAGCTGCGTTGTAGCCGACGTTGAAGTCTTTTTCCTTCACCCGTTCAGCAATAACAGCACCGTTTTGACCAGCATTCTCAGCAATTCGCTTCAGAGGTGCAGCCAAGGCACGAGCGACGATCAACGCACCCGTTAGAGCTTCATTTTTCAGATTCTCGTTTGCCCAAGTTTCCAACTGAGGAGAAAGGTGAGCCAGGGTTGTACCACCACCGGGGACAATACCTTCTTCAACGGCTGCTTTGGTAGCGTTGATAGCATCTTCCAAGCGCAGCTTGCGGTCTTTCATCTCGGTTTCGGTAGCCGCACCAACTTTGACTACAGCGACACCGCCAGCCAGTTTAGCCAAGCGCTCTTGCAGCTTCTCTTTGTCGTAAGAAGAGTCAGTTTCTTCGATTTGACGACGGAGCAGCTCACAACGGCTCTTAACCTCTTTCTCGTTGCCTTCGGCGACGATGGTGGTGTTGTCTTTGGTTAGGGTGATGCGACGGGCTTTACCCAGCATTTCTAGCTTGGTATTGTCCAGCTTCAGACCTGCATCTTCGGTGATCAGTTGACCACCAGTGAGGACAGCAATGTCTTCCAGCATCGCTTTACGGCGATCGCCAAATCCAGGAGACTTAACTGCGGCGACGTTCAGCACACCACGCAGACGGTTGACTACTAGGGTAGCTAGGGCTTCTTTCTCGATGTCCTCAGCAATAATCACTAAGGGACGACCGGAACGAGCCACCTGCTCTAGCACGGGTACAAGGTCTTGTACCAGGGTAATTTTCTTATCGGTGATTAAGATGAAAGGCTCATCAAAGACGGCTTCCATCCGCTCCATATCAGTGGCGAAGTAAGGAGAGATGTAGCCTTTGTCAAAGCGCATCCCTTCGGTGATTTCCAGCTCGGTGGTCATCGACTTCCCTTCTTCTAGGGAGATGACGCCTTCTTTACCGACTTTGTCCATCGCATCGGCGATCATCTGACCGACTTCATCGTCGTTCCCGGCAGAGATAGCACCGACTTGGGCGATCGCTTTAGAATCTTCGATTTGCTTGGCGTGTTCAGCAATTCTTTCCACCAAGAAGCCTGTGGCTTTGTCAATACCGCGCTTCAGGGAGATAGCATTGGCACCAGCCGCGACGTTCCGCAAGCCTTCTTTGACCATGGCATGTGCCAGCACGGTTGCGGTTGTGGTACCGTCACCCGCCGCATCGTTGGTCTTAGAAGCGGCTTGACGAATCAAAGCAACGCCAGTGTTTTCGACGTTGTCTTCTAGTTCGATTTCTTTAGCAATGGTGACGCCGTCATTAACAATCTGCGGCGCACCGAATTTCTTCTCTAAAACAACGTTGCGACCTTTAGGGCCAAGGGTAACAGCAACGGCTTCCGCTAGGATATCCATACCTCTTTCGAGGGCGCGACGAGCATTCTCGTTGTAAATGATGCGTTTAGCCATATTAGTTGTTTGTTGGTGTGAGTGGTTATGTGGTGAGTTACGGGTTAATTAATTACAGGTTTTTAGTTTTAAAAACCAAAAACTTAAACTAAAAACTAGGAAACGACGGCAAGAATATCTTTTTCAGAAAGTAGAACGTACTCTTCATTGCCTAGCTTGACGTCAGTACCCGCATACTTGGAGTAAAGAACCTTGTCGCCAACTTTCACTTCTGGCTCTTGACGAGACCCATCATCGTTGCGCTTTCCAGGGCCAACGGAGACGATTTCACCAATTTGGGGTTTTTCTTTAGCATTGTCTGGTAGCAAGATTCCACCAGCAGTTTTTTCTTCAGCGGCGCTTACTTTTACGAAAACGCGATCGCCTAATGGTTTAACGGTTGAAACACTTAGAGTTACAGCTGCCATACATTTCTCTCCACTTCATCTACTGTAGGAGTTAAGTTAGCACTCTCAACCCCTGAGTGCTAATTTATCTAAAATAAGCCAGTGAGCGCAACAAAATCATGGGTACGGGTTCCCGAACTTATGTATGATAGCGGCGCAAAGACAGCCAGCTAGCTTTCACAGAACTATAGGTACAATGCCAGCAGAAAAAAGCGATCGCCAAGCCCCAGCCCTAACCCTTTCCCAAAACGCCGTTAACTCAGAAGCCACACCAAACGTGACAGCGGAAAGTAAGCCAGACGATTTAACACTCAGCGTACAAAGCCTAAAACTCGATCGAATTCAACGACACGTTTTCATCTGTGCTGACCAGACTGTGGCTAAATGTTGCACCAAAGAAAGCAGCATCGAAGCCTGGAACTACCTAAAAAAACGCCTCAAGGAACTGAAACTCGACCAACCAACCAACGAGCGTCCTAGCTGTGTCTTCCGCACCAAAGCGAACTGTCTGCGTGTTTGCACAGCAGGGCCAATTTTAGTCGTCTATCCCGATGGGGTCTGGTATCGCCATGCCACTCCCGACGTCATCGAGCAAATCATTCAAGAGCATCTCATCGGTAACAACGTTGTAGAGGAATATGCCTTTTTGGTTCATCCTTTACCCCAACCGGAGTGTCTTCCTGTTAACGCGGCTGATCAGGCAAAGAAAGACGCCGCACCAAGCTCAGACACTCCGGGAGAACAGGATACAAAACCCGCTAATCCTTAGGGATGCACGACCGAATTTTCCGGTAATTATTCACCGGAAGTTAGACCAAAAAAGCGATCGCCAGGATTAAGAGCCTTTTAAGCTATATGACGGCTTTAGCATAAGTTTTTTTAAACTCAGTACACTAGCATAAGACCTACATCGCCTACGTAAGTTCTAGGATTTACGAGACTGTCCTCAGTGAAACCCTCTGCCCATTTTGCTCTCCAAAGTAAGGAAAAATTACATCTTTCCTGTGTGAACTCACTGAGTAGCGGTAAAGTTAGTAACGAGTAATGATCTCGTGGATAATACATAGAAGGCAATTAGCTAATTTTCAGCAAGCAAGGCATGATGAGTGTCATAGTATGAAAGAAAACGGTGTCCAAGAGAATAAGCGACTGCTGCTGATTGATGACGACCCCAATCTCATCTTGCTAGTCAAGGATTATTTAGAGTTTCGTGGGTACGAAGTGATCACGGCTGAGAATGGTCGGGAAGCACTCTTAGTCTTAGAGCAAGAAGTCCCCGACATGATCATTTGTGATGTGATGATGCCGGAGATGGATGGTTATGCTCTGGTAGAACATGTCCGACAAGACCAGAAAACCAGCTGGATTCCCGTGCTATTTCTCTCTGCCAAAGGTCAAAGTCAAGACCGAGTTAAAGGGCTGAGTACAGGGGCTGATGTTTACATGGTCAAACCCTTTGAACCGGAAGAACTAGTTGCCCAAGTCGAGTCATCCCTAAAGCAGGCTAGCCGTCTAATTCATCACTCTGGCACAGGTGCAGATAGCGGGCCAAAACTTCAGGTTCCTGCTGATGTTGAGTTGACGCCAACTGAGTTGAAAGTCGTGCAATTTGTTGCCCGAGGCATGGCAAATCGTGAAATCGCCGAGAAACTCAATGTCAGTCAACGAACCATTGAGAGCCATGTTTCTAACATGCTAGGTAAAACAGGACTTCATAACCGAACGGAGTTAGCACGTTGGGCAATTGAAAGCAATATGGCTTGAAGTAGGTAAAGGTTAATAGTTAGAAGAAATGGTTAAAAGCAACAGGGCTTACCAACCATCTTCTTCTGAATTAGCTCCCCTCCAAGTCTCCAAATCCATTTCATCTAAGTAGATCAACGCGCTTTGAATTTGGCGGTTTGATCCTCGTAGCTCTAGATCAAACCAGCCGTCATCGCGTGCATTTGCCCCTAACAGAGCCGCTGCGATATTGACCGTGACACCGTGGTGAGAAACTAGCCGTGAAATAATAGGTTCGTCGTTGTATTCTTTCGGAATGCGGATGCGGATGCGAGTTTGAGTCGGTCTGTCGGCTCCTTGATCATTCTGAGTTAATGACGATGCAACTAGGGGCTCTTCATGTAATTTTTCGGGATTGTTAAGGGTCATAGCAACTTCTATTCAACCTCCTCAATTCGGGTTTTACGTTCGAGGATTTCTTTGAGTACTAACGTTACAAAGGCAAGTCCTGCAAGCAGCACAGCGGCGGAAAAGGCAGATTGCGTTAGGTATTGTTTATAGTTTTCTTCCACAAACAGCGGTAGGGTTTGGGTTCTACCAATGATGTTGCCAGAGACAACTGATACAGCACCGAACTCCCCCATAACTCTGGCATTGGTTAAAATCACACCATACAAAAGCCCCCAACGGATATTAGGCAGGGTGACACGCCAGAAAATTTGCCAGTTGTTCGCTCCTAAAGTTTTTGCCGCTTCTTCTTGCTCAGAACCCACTTCTTCTAAAACTGGAATGACTTCGCGAGCAACAAACGGCATAGAGATAAACGCACTTGCTAGCACCATTGCAGGTAGGGCAAAAATCACTTGAATATTTGCTCCCTGCAAGAAGGGGCCAAACCAACCACTCCGTCCGTAAAGCAGCACAATCATCAAGCCTGCAACGACGGGAGAGACGGCAAAGGGAATATCTAATAGGCTCACAACTAAGGCGCGTCCCCAAAATTGATGCCGCGCGATCGCCCATGCTGCACATAGCCCAAATACCATATTGATCGGCACAACAATCACGGCAATGATCAGAGTCAGCTTAACGGCATTAAGAAAAGCAGGTTCTGTCAGATTGGCGAAAAACGGATCAACCCCACCTTGAAAAGCTTGTACAAAGACATTAATGGCGGGAATAAATAAGACTAAGCCTAAATAGGTAAGCGCTATCCCAATCAAAACAGGTTTAACCCAGGCTTTCTCTCGGTTTGCCTGCAATGGTTTTTCCGTAGAAGTTCCTGGCTGAAAAACCTCTCCTAAATCAGAGTTCATAACGTCGCCCCCAAGCTTGTAACAGATTGATTGCCAACAAAATTAATAGGGAAATCCCTAACAGCACCGTGCCAATCACAGTTGCACCTTCATAGTCATACTGTTCTAACCGCTGGAAAATCAGCACCGAAGCGATTAAGTCACGAAAGGGAATATTCGCAGCAACAATCACCACCGAACCATACTCCCCAACCGCACGGGAAAACCCTAATGCCACACCTGTCAACATCGCCGGGATCAGGGGTGGTAGCAAGACTCGCCAAAAGGTTTGCCATTGCGAGGCTCCCAAACTCCATGCTGCCTCTTCCATTTCCGGCTCTAGTTCCTGCAACACAGGTTGCAATGTCCGCACCACGAAGGGCAAGGAGATAAACAGCATGGCAACGCCGACTCCCAGACGAGTGAACGCAACTTTGATTCCCAATGGTGCCAGCAAAGAGCCAATCCAGCCGTTCTCGCTGTACACCGTTGCCAGTGTCAAACCAGCCACAGCGGTTGGGAGGGCAAAGGGCAAATCGATCGCCGCATCAATCAACCGTCGGAAGGGAAAGTCATAGCGGACTAACACCCAAGCAATTAACACGCCAAAAACGGCATTGATCAGTGCTGCCACCAAGGCTGTGACAAAGGTAACCTCATAGGCAGCCAGTGCAATCGGGCTGGTGGCAATGCTCCAGAACTTGCTGGGGCTGACCATGCTTGCTTTCAAGAGCAATGCCGATACGGGTAACAGCAGCATGATCGTGAGATACCCGATCGTAATCCGCCAAGGCAAAGAAAGCTGAGTAAGCTGGCGGACTGAATTTTTCCAAGCTGGAGTTCGTTGAGAGGTAGAAGTCATGAACAACTCAATAAAATTAAAAAGTCGGCTTTCTTTTCGTGCTTTTTAAATTCCCTACTGAATACGAGATTGGATTTCGTCAAAGATGGCACCATCGGCAAAGAACTTCTCCTGGACTGCGTTCCAACCTCCCATGTCTTGAACAGTAAATAGGGTTTTGACCTTGGGAAACTGAGTTGCTACTTCCTTTGCCACGGTTGGGTTTACAGGGCGAAGTCCAGCTTTGGCAAATTCCCGTTGCGCTTCTGGGGTAAAGAGGTACTGCACAAAGGCTTCAGCAACTTCTCTGTTGCCGTGTCTATCGACGTTTTTATCCACTACAGCAACGGGATTATCAATCGAAATATTTACGTCAGGCACCACATAAGGAAGTATTAAGCCATGTTTTGCTGCCAGAATAATTTCATTTTCGTAGTTAATCAGCGCATCGCCTTGCCCTTGCTTAAAGAAGGCATCGCTGGCTTCACGAGCGTCTCTGGGAAGGGCGGGAACGTTTTTGTAGACCTTGCTGGTAAAGTCTAGGGCTTCGCCAACTTGCCCAGACTCACTGGAGGCGTCATCTCCCGCCTGAGTCACTGAACCCCACAAGGCAAGGAAGTTCCACCGCGCACCGCCGGAAGTTTTGGGATTAGCGGTAACGACACTAATATTATCTTTGGCTAAGTCTTCCCAGGAGTTAATTCCTTTGGGATTGCCTGGGCGAGTAACAATTGCCCCAACTGATTGAAAAAGAATCGAATTGTTCGGTGCTTCTTTTTCCCATCCCGGTTCAATCAGTCCGGCTTTTTCTATTTTCTTTACGTCTAGTGCTAACGCCAAGGAAACGACATCGGCGTTTAATCCATCAATCACAGCACGGGTTTGAGCGCCAGAGCCACCGTAGCTTTGATAGATAGTCACGTCCTGGTTATGTTCTTGTTTCCACTTTTTTGCGAACTGGGGAATGATTTTTTCGTATGCTGCTCTGGTAACAACGTTGGAGACGAGGGTTAGCTCAACTCGGTCTTTTCCTGCGGAGGTAACGGGGGCAGAGCAGGAGGCGATCGCTACACTGAAACTAACCCCTACTAAAAAGAAGCACGCAAACTTTTTGAGGGGAGCTAGGTGTAGCCAGTTTGGGAGCCATTGACTCTTTAATAGCGGTGACGATCGCTGAGTGATTTTTTGCCATAAGTGCATAGAACGTCCTCGTCTTAATCCCCAGTTAATCGGTCGGGATACCGGACTTAGTAGGTATGACAATAGATACTAACGCAGACGAAGACTTTTTTGTGCAATTTGCCATAAATTTCGTCGAGTTAACCCGATAGCCAGCAGATGCTTTCCCTTGTAGAAGGAGTCAGGGCGATCGCCACAGCTAATTATCCAGAATCTGAAACAAGTAAAATCTTCAGAAGCCCAGGCAGTGGTTCACAGAATTTGATATATTGTTTTTAGCTGCTGGTGTAACTCAGTTGGTAGAGTAGCTGATTTGTAATCAGCCTGTCGCAGGTTCAAATCCTGTCACCAGCTTTTAAAAGTTCTCAAAAAATTGAGCGATCGCTATATTTCAACGTCAATTCATGACTTGGCAGCGATCGCTCTCAAAGCTTTTCCGATTCTGACCTTGCTGTTGATCCATACAAGCGGAAGCAATTACTTATAAATCATCCAGCGTCATCTTATTCATCACCTTGCCCGATGGAGGCGATCGCGCTCAAAACCTCCACTCAACTTAGCGAAAATTATTTGGGTTCAGGCGAGGATTAGCAGGCGTCCGAACACCACCATTTAACCGGGTACCTGTACCACCATCGGCTCGGTCTAAAAATGGACGCAGGTTAATACTGTTACTTTGTCCAACACGCTCATTTCCTACCCCTAACACAGATAAGCCTTGGTTCAAAATTTGATTCAGTAGTTGGGAATTGCTACCCCGACCGACAAAAGTATTCACGGCTTCTGTTTCCTGACCACTATCAGCAATCGTTAAGTTCTGGAAAACGCGATCGCGTATAATTCCTGGATCTTGACCTGGAGGTACCGTTAGGACAATCCGACAACTAGGATCTTGCTGCGTGGTCACACAAACGATGTTGTGGTTATTTTCAACCGCCGTCTGCATTTCCAGCAAACCATCAGGACGATAAGACTCTAAGCGATCGCCAATCGTGTTGCAACGGCGTTCAGGCGTCCAGCCTCCACCCAATTCACTCGGTACTGCCCAAGGGTAGGCTTCATCCGGTTGACTTTGAGGGTAATAGATAACCGTGTATTTTCCATTCAAAAGCTGGCAAGCAAACCGATTCACATCATTAGCCTCCGAAGTCTGAGACTCTGTTTCTACCTCTACATTCTGAGCCAATACCTGTGTCTGACTGGGAGCGATCGCTGTAGCCGAGGTACTACTTCCTAGTAAAGCTGCTACACCAACCGAAAAACCCAGCCACTTAAACCCCAAAAGACAATTAAAGCGCTGTGGCATCACTAAAACTCCACTTCTAAATTGCTTGCCATTAATATCGGCATCATAGCCTCTGTTCTAGCTTGACGCCTACTAAAAACTACTAATCTCCCCAAGTTTTTAGCTATTCTAAATAGTAGGAAATAATTTACTGTTGTGGATATATTATTCGCCTATAATTATTTTACAAATGGTCAATCTAAAATAGAAAGCCAATATTAAAACTAGATATATATATAAAATTAAAGAGATAGGGTATTTATTATTCTCAAGTTAGTAGCTTTCTATCTGCAATATCTAAAATTACTAGATACTGGCGTAGATTGCAGAAAAACGGAAATCTTTCTACCTTTCAACCACAGGAGCCGTATTCTATAAACCTGCTCTCCCACAGTCTCAGCTGTTCCCATCATCAATGTCAGCTTTGTGCTCAGCCAACATACCTATCAGAGCCGAACTTTCAGCTCAAGTTATCAATCCAAGTATTTTTATAAACCAATTTTTTAATAAATCTTTATATAATCTGATAAGTATCTTATACTACAAAAAGACAATAACAAGGAGCAATTACAACGATGGTGGAGGCAACAAAGCCACTAACAGTCCCAAGAGAATTACTGGAGACCCCTGGGTACCGCAGTCCCACCTTTGTAATGTTTGTGAGTTCGCTCTTGATGGTCGTGCTATCAAACTTTGGTTATTGGCTCTGGAACTGGCCAGATTGGTGCTGCTTTACCACCAACGTTCTTGCCCTACATTTGGCAGGGACAGTAATTCACGATGCCTGTCATAATTCCGCTCATCGCAATCGTATTATTAATGCCATCATGGGGCATAGTAGTGCGTTGCTGTTAGCGTTTTCTTTTCCTGTATTTACGCGGGTTCATTTGCAGCATCACGCCAATGTTAACCACCCAGAAAACGACCCGGATTACTTTGTTTCTAGAGGAGGGCCGTTGTGGTTAATCAATGCCCGGTTTCTCTATCACGAAATATTCTTTTTCAAGCGCAGATTATGGCGTAAATATGAATTATTAGAATGGTTCTTGAGCCGTTTATTTGTCGGGAGTATTTTCTATATTGCCTGTACTCATGGCTTTTTAGGCTATATCCTTAATTTTTGGTTTATCCCGTCCGCCATCGTGGGACTAGCACTGGGGTTATTTTTTGATTACTTACCCCATCGCCCTCATCAAGAGCGCGATCGCTGGAAAAATGCCAGAGTTTACCCCAACCGTGTCTTAAACTTGCTAATTGGGGGACAAAATTACCACCTGATTCATCATTTGTGGCCGTCTATTCCCTGGTACAACTATCAATCGGCTTACTACGTGGCTAAACCTCTTTTAGATGAGAAAGGCTGCGAGCAATCCTTAGGACTGCTGAGACCAAAAGACTTCTGGCATTTTATCTACGATATATTTGTCGGCATTCACCTGTTTGCTAAACCCGACAACAAGCAAATAGAAAAGGCTTAAGCTAAACAAGTAAGGCGAGACCCCCGGCTTCCCTAAGAAGTCGGAGATCCCAAGCGCTAGCATCTCGCAAGTTCAGCAAACCAAGGGGAGCAGATCTGACAGGCTCCCTTTTTTGTTATGGCAATTTTTGGGATGAATTAATTTTATTTCTGATTGGGCATTACCGACGATGATCTGACGCTGAGATGTTATCGGTAGCGGGATTGTCTCGCTGACGAAGTGGGTAAAGCTACTTGAGACTGGCTCCAATCAGGGCGAAGATTTTTTGCTTGACGGAGATAGGGATGGTAAATTTCTGCTTGTAATGCTGGAGTATTGACGTGAATCAGAAACCGGATGCAACGCTCTAAACTGCCTTCAACGTGCATCTGCTGAACATCTAACAAAGGAACATTATCCCACTGGGGACGTTCTCGTGCGATCGCTGCGGGGAAAATCGCATCTAAGTCTTTTGTCGTTGTGAAGATGGCACTGATAACTTCTTCGTAGTCGATCTGGTTATGAGTTTCCAGTTCGTTTAGCAATTCTGACACTGCCTCTCGAATTGCCTCAACTGTATTAGCTGAGGCAGTTGTTGCTCCACGGATTGCTCTGACTCGCCACTCCACGTTAAATCCTCCTTTTCTAGGGACTGGGAATTAGGAAAAATCAAAAAAACTAGAGCATTTACTAGCTCCTGAGACAAGGTCAGCGTCTCTTTAATAAGAGCTGCTTGGCGCTACTTCTTTTGATTTCCCTATCCCCCTTAATTAAGGTCTGTATAACCACAAGGGCTGACCACTAGTAGACAGTTCAAATTCTACCCAGTCTATACCAGCCGATAGTGCTGATGCTCTTTGTCCACTAGATACAAGGCGATTCCAGAAAGGTTTGGGTTCCTCAATGGTGTGACACTTGGTTTTTTCTGGGTCAAGCCCAGCTAGTTCTGCCACCCAACGGCGGGCATCTTCCTCAGTACCCAGTCGGTCAACAACCCCTAACTCTAAGGCTTGCTCTCCTGTGAAAATTCGACCATCAGCAAAGCTTCTTACTTTTTCTACCGTCAGTCGGCGTCCCTCGGCAACTGTTTGAACAAATTGGTGATAACTTGTATCAATTAGTTCTTGCAGAATATTTTTTTCTGGCTCAGTCAGTTCCCGATCGAAGGCGAGAATGTCTTTGTAGGGGCCAGATTTAATCACTTTGAAGGAAACGCCAATTTTATCGAGCAGGCGTTCTAAGTTATTCCCGCGCAGAATCACACCGATGCTACCGGTGATCGTGCCGGGGTTGGCGACAATATGTTCTGCTCCCACGCCGATATAAACGCCACCTGATGCTGAGATATTGCCAAAGCTGGCAACAATTTTGACTTTCTCTCGCAGGCGCAGCAAAGCACTATAAATTTCTTGGGAGTCGCCAACGGTACCGCCAGGGCTATCAATTCGCAGTAGTAAGGCGGGATACTTTCTTTCTTCGACAGTACGCAGTGCATCCAGAACCCGTTTGCGGGTTGCACTAGCGATCGCACCTGTAATTTCAATACGGGCAATTTGCTTTCGAGTTTTGGGCTTAAAGGGCCAGACCATGGGTGATTTTAGGAACGAATCTTAAATGTGAGAAGTGGGATAGTAAGGTCGCGACACACCCTACGCTAGGCGATCGCTGCAAATGTGCAAACCTTTCTCTAGTTTGCACGATTCAGCCAGGATTGGTGATTTTGTTGCTCGCTCATAGCTACTAGTGCTGGCGGAGAAACTTGTACAATTACTTAACAAAATTTAGGAATTGAGTACAATTCAAGAAATACACTTCTAAAAATTCATTTTTAATCGTTCTTTAGCCCACACCAAAGCAATCTTATGCAGCTTAAGCTCACTAACCAGCAATCTGTCTTTTCTGCCTTACTCCTGATTGCCCCCTTCTTTTTGTGGGCAACGGCAATGGTAGCAATGAAAAGCGTGATTCCTAATACAACACCGTTGTTTATGGCGGGGGTGCGTTTGTTACCTGCGGGAGCCTTGGTGTTGGGAGCCGCAATCTTCATGGGGCGTTCCCAACCGCAAGGCTGGAAAGCGTGGCTATGGATTAGCCTGTTTGCCCTAGTAGATGGGGCGATGTTTCAAGGATTTTTAGCTGAAGGATTGGTGAAAACCGGGGCAGGTTTGGGGAGCGTGATGATTGACTCCCAACCCCTAGCCGTGGCAATTTTATCGGCGTGGCTGTTTGGCGAAGTCATTGGGCTGTGGGGCTGGCTGGGACTGGGTATTGGTATTTTCGGCATCAGCTTGATTGGCTTACCGGACGAGTGGATTTTTAATCTCCTACAAGGCAAGGAAATTACGGCATCTGTAGGTTTCCAGCAGCTATTTGAGAGTGGCGAGTGGCTAATGTTGTTAGCGGCGCTGTCGATGGCATTGGGAACGGTGATGATTCGCTTTGTCTGCCGTTACGTCGATCCGGTGATGGCGACAGGTTGGCATATGGTTTTGGGCGGGGCGATCATGTTTGCCCTTTCTGGTGTTTGGGAAACTCAGCAGTGGGTGCAGCTCGACTTCTCTAGCTGGATGGCGCTAGCGTACTCGACGATTTTTGGCAGTGCGATCGCCTATGGGTTATTTTTCTACTTTGCCTCTCAGGGAAATCTCACCAGCTTGAGTTCTTTGACCTTTCTTACACCCGTTTTTGCTCTTTTATTAGGAAATTTAATCTTATCTGAAGTCCTAAGCCCCTTACAGTGGATAGGAGTCAATTTTACTTTAATTAGCATCTATTTAATCAATCAACGAGAAAATCTGGCACAGCGATCGCCTAGCCAGCTAAATACTCAATCAATCGCCTCAGAAACAGCGACTCAGGAAATAGAAAATGAGTTGGACGAGAAAAAGCCACTACCAGACGCCTCTAAATCACCTCTTAGGGTCTGATCAATCAGACACCGAAATGTTGCACAATCGTTAGTAGACTTAGAAAACAATAGCAATACGGTTATTCTCTACTTTGGTGCTTTAAGGAAGGCGAGGGGCGAACGTCTACTAACCAAAATTTCTTGATGGTGCATCAGTCCTGAACTTGATAGGTTACGAATCAATTTTCTGCACTTGATGCAGTTACGATTGAGCTAGTTTAGTTCAAGTAATTTCTAGACGGGTAACACTGGCTGCACCCTTAAGACCTTGCTTAGTCTATGATTCGCTACCGATTTACTGTACTTATAGCTACCTGCATTACCTGCCTGGGTATTAATCCCAGTTCCAGCCGCCCCTCCGAATTCTTGGGGCTAGCGAATGCCTGGACTGCTGCCAAGGTCTACCCCCTAGAAGTGGCGCAAGCGCCTCCAGTGTCTGCCAATCAACCAGTACTCCAATTAGGCGATCGCGGCGCACCCGTCATTGAGCTGCAAAAACAGCTAATTACCCTCGGCTACTACGATGGCTTAGCTGATGGCACCTACGGCGAAAGTACACAAAGTGCCGTCTCCGAATTTCAAACCTCAATCGGTTTAGTTGCCGATGGCGTCGCCGGGCAAGCAACTCGTAACAGCCTAAAACAACGTGCAGAGGCCGAGCCAACGGCGTCAGCCACCCCAGCAAACCCGACAACAGATGCGGCACAAGCTAGCCCAGGAAGGAAAATTCCTTGGGTATTGGTTGGTACAGGCGTCGCCCTTGTCACCCTAGGTGGAGGACTTTTCTTGCTACTCAGGTGGTTTAATAGCCCTCCAAAAACCGCCCTTCCCAAATCGACCTCCAGACAAGACGATAAATTTTTACTCAGCAATCTAAATGCCAGTCCGCAAGACTTCCAAGAAGAGGCGCGGCATCATGAAGTTGATAGTAATGGGCACCTCGCTGCTGTTTCACCCGTTGCCGATACAAATAATCCCGACAATCGAGCCAGCCGCCAGAATCCTAATGATTCCATCCCCCTGCAAAAAACTACTCGCCTTGCCAAAATCAATATTGTTGATGCTTTAATCAAAGATTTACAAGCACCTGACCCAACAAAGCGGCGGAAGGCTATTTGGGAACTTGCTCAACGGGGGGATTCCAGGGCAGTACAACCCCTGATAGACTTGATGGTTGATTCTGATTCCAAGCAGCGCAGCTTAATCCTAGAAGCGTTGTCGCAAATTGGTACAAGAACCCTCAAACCGATGAATAGAGCCTTAGCAATTTCTCTGCAAGACGAAAACGCCGAGGTACGGAAAAATGCCATTCGGGATGTCACCCGCATTTATGAATTAGTCTCGCAAGCTAGCCAATTACTCTGCCATGCGGCTGATGACCCCAACCCGGAAGTTCAGGATACAGCCCGCTGGGCATTAAACCAACTCAACCGCATCCACAACGCATCTACATTAGATAGTTTGCCGCCTTCCAAAAGCTCGGACAATCCGAAGGAGTAGCAGCCACTTTGGGAGTCCTGAGTCCTGAGTCCTGAGTCCTGAGTGAAGTATGAAGGATGAAGTATGAAGGGTGAAGTATGAAGTATGAAGTATGAAGGGTAAGAGGTTCTCCCCTGCACCCCTGCACCCCCGCTCCCCTGCACCCCCGCTCCCCTGCACCCCCCGCTCCCCTGCACCCCCGCTCCCCTGCACCCCCGCTCCCCTGCACCCCCGCTCCCCTGCACCCCCGCTCCCCTGCACCCCCTCTCAGGACTAACAATAACTGACTAGTAACTGATGACCAAAAAACTTTTATTTGTCTCCACCTCCATTGGCACATTGGGGTCAGGGTTGGGGGGAGGGGTAGAGTTGACGTTGCGTAATATCGCCACTGAACTGGTGCAGCGGGGCTACAGGGTCACGATCGTAGCGCCTCAGGGATCTACAGCTTGGGGAATGCCTTTGGTAGAAATTGCGGGTTCCCATCAAATTAGCGCTCAAACTCAAGGACGCTCTGCTCCAGTCGTAATTCCCCACAATTCAGTCTTGGCGAATCTGTGGGATTACGCGCGACAAGTACAGGACAATTATGATCTGATTGTTAATTTTGCCTATGATTGGTTGCCGTTTTACCTGACGCCTTTTTTTAACTGTGCGATCGCTCATTTAGTCAGTATGGGTTCGCTAACAGATGTGATGGATGAGGCGATCGCACGGGTAGCAACGCAGTTTCCCGGTACGATTGGCGTTCACAGTTACGCTCAGGCTCAGACATTTCCCTTTGCGAGTCAGTGCCAATATTTAGGCAATGGTATTGATTTATCGCAGTACGACTTTTGCCAACACCCCTCAGCTGGGTTAGCTTGGGTGGGTCGAATTTCGTCAGAGAAGGGTTTAGAAGATGCGGTGGCGGCGTCGCAGATTACGGGAATTCCTATGAAGATTATGGGCTTTATGGAAAATAAAGCCTACTGGCAGCAAATTAACCAGGATTACCCAAACGCCCCTATTCACTATGAAGGATTTTTAGAAACGGCAGAGTTACAAAAGCGCCTAGGGGAATGTCGGGCGCTACTCGTGACGCCGCGCTGGGTGGAAGCCTTTGGCAATGTCGCTATTGAAGCCTTGGCTTGTGGTGTTCCAGCGATCGCCTATCGTCGCGGTGGGCCAGCGGAAATCGTCGAGGATGGGAAAACAGGCTTTTTGGTGGAACCCGACAGCGTAGAGGGGCTAGTAGCAGCAATTGGGCGCTTGGGGGAAATTGACCGTCAGCTTTGCCGTCAACGAGTGGTTAAGGAATACTCAAATCAAGCCATGGGCGATCGCGTTGAACATTGGTTCAACGACATTTTAGGCTGATCAGAGGCTAGGAACTAGACCATCAGCTACAGTAGTCTCTCCGTTCACACGGAGATATAAAGCACTTGATCTCATCCTTCTGACTCAAAAAGTCTACTGCTCCTGAGAGGTTATTAAAACTGAACAGGGCAACAATACTAACTAGAGTAAAGACAAAAATGCTGTCACTTTCTAGTGCGAAAAACCTGTACAGCTATGAGCGAGACATCAATTGAAGCCTTACTTGAAGATTTGAAAAACCCAGATGAGGCTGTTCGCAATCGGGCGACAGTAGAACTCTGGCGCATCTGGTTTCAGCAGAAGGGCATGTATGGTAGAGAACTCATTGAGCGGAGTCAGGTGCTGTTGACCTTTGGAGAAATTAAACAAGCTGAAGAACTGCTCACCGAACTGATTGAGAACCAACCAGATTTTGCAGAAGCATGGAATCGGCGTGGAGTCCTCTACTACATCATCGGAGAGTACGAAAAGGCAAAAAATGACTGCAATCGAGTTCTTGAGCTAAATCCGGTGCATTTCGGTGCATTTCACGGTCTAGGTCTGTGTTGTGCTGCATTAGGTGAGTATTACACCGCCATTCAAGCATTCCGCAACGCTTTAGAAATTCAGCCTTATGCCTTGATTAACCAAAAGCTGATTTTAGAATGTACCGCACGGTTAAATTGAATTTCACCTCAAAAAAGGAGATTTTCATAACAACGAGCCTGGGCGTCTTCCTTGGAAATCCACCAGTTCGGAGCCGATAAAATAGACTTTCCTCAAATATTTGCGTCTACAGCGCCTGTCGTTGGTGACGTTGAAATTTGAGTGCCAGTTGTGAATAAGGATAAACTTCTATTGAAATCTCTTAAGTGCCAGCCACCGCCACCGCTAAAACCGGGGGACTTGCTGCGGGTGATTGTTCCTAGCGGTGCTTTGCGAGAGTTTGAGGCGTTTCAACAAGGAATTGCGGTTTGGCGATCGCGTGGCTACAAAGTCGAGCTTCCGAGTAACTGGGATGCCAAGGACGGCTACCTCGCAGGCTCAGATTCCGAACGTCGCCGCCAACTCGCCGAGGCTTGGAACGACCCTGAATGTAAAGGCATTCTCTCTGCCAGAGGGGGCTACGGTAGCACTCGTTTGCTGGAAGATTGGACGTGGGAGCTACAGGAACAAACAGCCCTCCCTTACCACTCAGAACTCAGAACTCAGAACTCAGGACTCCCAAAGTGGCTAATCGGCTTTTCCGACATCACCAACTTACTCTGGAGCTTATCCCACATCGGCATCTCTGGCGTTCACGCACCTGTATTAACGACCATCGCCGCAGAACCCGAATGGTCAATTGAGCGGCTATTTAACTGGGTAGAAAAACACACCTTAGACCCCTTGCAAGGGAACGGCTGGGGAGGTGGTAAAGCGAGGGGAATTCTCCTCCCTGGCAACCTCACCGTGGCAACTCATCTCCTTGGCACTGCCATTATGCCCCCCTTAGAGGGCGTGATTCTAGCGCTAGAAGACGTGACAGAGGCTCCTTACCGCATTGACCGTCAGTTGACTCAGTGGCGGATGAGTGGGGCATTTAAAGGCGTTAAAGGAATTGCTTTAGGGCGGTTTAGCCGTTGTGAAGCTCCTTCAGGGATACCAAGTTGGAAAATTGAAGAAGTATTACGCGATCGCCTCAGTGGTCTCGGCATTCCCGTTGTTTCCAACCTCCCCTTCGGTCACGACGGTGTCAACGCCGCTCTCCCTGTTGGTGTTTTCGCCGAGCTGGATGGCGACAGGGGTTGCTTGAGCTTTGAGCCGAAGTAATGAAGCCCAGGAGCAAGGAGATGCGATGACACTACCCGTTCAATTTTCTAATCCTCGCCCCCAATCCCTACCCTTCAACCTTCCTCCAAACCTCCGAATAGACAAACCCGAAGTGATAAGCTAACAAATGCGTTTTAAAACTATCTGGGGAAAAGATTAGATGACTGGCTCAACCGAGGTTCCCTATCTGTTACGGGCAGCTCGTGGTGAAGTATTAAACCGCCCGCCTGTATGGATGATGCGGCAGGCAGGACGTTATATGAAGGTTTATCGGGATTTGCGGGATAAGTATCCTTCCTTTCGCGAACGCTCTGAAAAAGCAGACATTGCCATTGAAATTTCACTGCAACCTTGGCGAGCGTTTCAGCCGGATGGGGTGATCATGTTTTCAGATATTCTGACGCCCTTGCCAGGGATAGGTATTCCCTTTGAAATTATTGAAAGCAAAGGGCCAATAATTGACCCGCCTATCCGCACTCAAGAACAAATTGACAAGCTGCACCCTCTAAACCCAGAGGAATCGCTGCCGTTTATTAAACAAATCTTGCAGACGCTGCGCCAGGAAGTAGGCAATAAGTCAACCGTACTGGGCTTTGTAGGTGCGCCCTGGACGCTGGCAGCTTATGCGATAGAGGGAAAAACCTCTAAAAGCTACTCTGTCATCAAAGGGATGGCATTCTCTGAGCCTGACTTGCTGCATCAGTTTTTGGGCAAAATTGCTGATGCGATCGCTGTTTATGTCCGTTACCAAATCGACTGCGGTGCTCAAGTCGTCCAGATGTTCGACTCTTGGGCAGGGCAACTCAGTCCTCAAGACTATGAAACCTTTGCTTTACCCTACCAGCAGCGCATAGTGCGTGCGGTTAAAGAGACTCACCCTGATACACCATTGATTCTCTATATCAGCGGTAGCGCTGGAGTACTGGAACGGATGGGGCAGTCTGGCGTCGATATTATCAGCGTGGACTGGACTGTCGATATGGCAGAGGCAAGACAGCGTTTAGGTGCAGAGATGAACGTGCAGGGAAATATGGACCCTGGCGTGCTATTTGGTTCGCAAGACATCATTAGCGATCGCATCCTTGATACCATTCGTAAAGCTGGGAACAAAGGTCACATCCTCAATCTTGGTCACGGCGTCTTACCGGGAACTCCCGAAGATAATGTCAGGTTCTTCTTTGAAACTGCCAAGCAAGCGGATCAGTTACTTGCCGTTCGCGCTTAAATTCTTTATCGCTGCACGTTGCACAGAACCATGACTCCCAAGCGGATTTTTTTGACAGGTGCTAGTGGCTGTATAGGTCATTACATCGCCGAAGCGTTGATTCAGGAGACGAATCACGAGCTGTATTTGTTAGTCAGAGATCCAGCCAAACTGGGATTTGACTACGAAGCTCGTCCTGGCGTCACAATTTTGAAAGCAGACTTGCGCGAAATTGACCTGTTCGCTGACTTGCTCGAAACCATAGATGTAGCAATCCTCGCTGCCACAGCGTGGGGAGGAGCAAGAGACTCTTTTGACATCAACGTTGTTAAAACAATCCGCTTGATGAGCCTGCTTAACCCTAATTACTGTGAGCAGGTAATTTACTTTTCCACAGCTAGTGTCCTTGACCGCGATAACCAATTACTCAAAGAAGCGGGTCAACTGGGTACAGAATATATTCGCTCTAAGTACGATTGTCTGACGCGCTTAGAAAAATTGGCGATCGCTCCCAAAATTACCACCCTTTTTCCCACCTTAGTTCTAGGCGGCGACAGCAATAAACCTTACTCCCATCTCTCCACAGGCTTACCAGAAGTCGTCAAATACGTGGACTTAGTTCGCTGGTTCAAAGCCGACGGAAGTTTTCACTTCATCCACGCGCGGGATATTGCTCAAGTCGTTCGCTACCTGGTTGACCATCCACCCGCGAGTTACAGTGCAGAGCCAGACAATCCTCCCGCTAACCGCCTCGTCTTAGGAAATCAGCCCCTCACCGTCAATCAAGCCATAGAAGAAGTTTGCCACTATTTCCATAAACAAATCTACTTCCGTCTGCCACTCCAACCTTGGCTGGCTAACTTTTTCATCGCCTTGTTCCGCATTCAGATGGCAGCTTGGGATAGATTCTGCCTCGACTATCGGCACTTCACCTACAAAAACGCTGTTAACCCCGCTACCTTTGGCTTACCGCCCTACTGCACCACCCTCACACAGGCAATGAACATCACTGGGGTTTCTAGCTCCACAAAACCATTTCCCCGCCAGGTAGAGCCGTTAGAAACAGAGAAAGAATAAGCTTGGTGCCACGCCTGCTATAAACTTTTACTCGCTCTCAAAACGTGTAACTGCGATTAAACACCCATAACGTTGAAGCTGGAAAGAGTCAACAGAGAATGCCGGATCAACTCTGTTCTCTATACGGTCAGATACCCTGCTCTAGGGAGCGAACAACGCCAGGAAAACCTGACATTTTTCTGCTTTTCTTAACGTCCTCGCCTTGCAAGCCGCTAGGCGCGTCTATAAAGTTGATTAAAAGCCTCACTGTGGTGAAAATTTTGTGGAAGCGTTGACTAGGCGCTGACACCCTTAGTTCAGGTAGTTGTAGACCAAACTGGAAGCTTGACGAATAAAATCCCTACCCCTGGTGTCGTTGTAGGGACGGCGGACATAAATCCCTGCTAAGTACTGCTTGCCACTGGGCATCGTAACCACTCCCGCATCCCCAATCAAAAAGCCAATATCCCCAGTTTTGTGAGCAATTGTGGCTCCCTTCCCTAAACCAGCAGGTAGTAGGGTGCGAGTCTTAGTTTGGCGCATAATCCCTAATGCCTGCTCCCGGCTTGATGAAGAAAGCAACTTATCCTGGGTAAGCAGTGCTAGCAAACGCACTTGGTCGGTTGCACTGGTGACGTTTGTCCCTCGGAAGTCACCCAGTAGATTGCGAATCACTGTCTTTTCCAGTCCCCAGCTCCGGAAACGCGCGTTGAGCTTGTCAATACCGCCCAAACGGTCAATGATCATGTTTGTGGCGGTGTTGTCGCTGATGGCAATCATCTTGGTAACTGTTTCTAAGCTGCTATACTTAGTCCCCGCTCGTTGCTGCTGCATCGTTCCAGAGCCGCCAGTCATCAGGTCACGCCGCATCACCAGGGTTTCATCCAAACGAACCTTCCCGGCGTCTAAGTCTTGAAAAAAGGCGATGAGGATGGGCAGTTTGATTGTACTGGCTGCCGGAAATACGCGATCGCCATTAATATCCAGATAATTTCCGCTATCCAAATCCAGAAAAAACATTCCTGGCTCCAGGAAACTATAGCGAACCATCAACGCTTCAAGTTGAGACTGAAGCCCCGACATTTCTGTTTTTAAAGGAACCACCCCAGCCAACTTAAAGGATGGTGCTGGCTCCAAAGGAATATTGATTTCGGATGTACCCGTTGTTAGTTGACCCGGTTCAAAGGAGGGTAACTGCACCACCCAACGCGTTGGAGAATTCCCGCGAACCTTCACTTTCGTTGGGTCTAGGGTATAGCCCGAAGCTAACTCAATCACCATTCGGGTAGTCTTGCTGTTAACCTGTCCCAGACGAACTTCCTTAATCAATGGATTGCTCTTGGGGTGGTACTGAGAGAGTCCCAATTTGATTCCTGGTAAATCAACCACAAGTCGAGTGGGATTAGCAATGACAAAGGCTTTTGGTTCAACGCCCTCATCTGTAACTAGGTCAAGCTGACGGCGAGTAGGATCAAAGTTCCAAGACGCTAAGCTACCCGCTTGCGCCGCAGAAGAGAACAGAAAAACACTCATTAAGCTGGGTAAAAACCAGCGTCCTTTCACCACGATGTCTCCTTGTTGCTAGTACATCGGTTAAAACTCAAGTGCAAGGTGATGCAGCGTAGTTTTTACCAATTGAACGACGGGTCTATGAGAAGGATAATCCTCTAGAAAAGTTTCCCTACGCAAAAGAACGCAAAAGAGAACACGGCGGCATTCAGTCACTAAAAAACCCGCCTTGAGCGGGTTTCCTAGGTATGCCTCTAAGTTAATTGAGGTCTAACTCAGCAACTAGAGAGAATGCGACAACTGCTTTGACTCTTTTTCGAGCATACGAACTAAGTTCTCATCTCCCTTAGCCTTAGCAACTGCTAATCGGCGTTCTAGGCTGCTGCGGATATTAGCTAGGTGGATTCTTGCTGCCTCATCTATCACATCGGGATTGCGGGTTGACCAGATGCTATTGTTTTCCAGCGCCGCAGCAAGCCGAGTTACGGCTTGTGGCTTCGCGGCTACAGGTCTTCCAGTAGAGTAAGCAACACTACGATAAGTCAGGTTTTTAATGGAGTGGGGAACGGGGATGTGTTTGGGGTAGTGGACATGCCAAGGCTGTCCCCGATAATTTCCTCCGATTTCACCTTCCGTTACTTCCTGGTTGGATGGCTCGTATTCGTATTGGGCACCGCGATAAGTAAGTTTCATATGTTGTTATCTACTTTTTGTTGTTTTTCTCAAATCATCTAACTGGGAATAATGTTCCGTTGTCAGATGTAGTCATCAAAAATATTTCTGTATCTATTTTGACAGTTTTTTTCAGAATATGTCAAATGTTAAGAAATCCGTACAAACTGGGGAGAAAAATTGTCTAAAAAGTGATTTAAATCACTTTCAGTTGAACTAGGGGTGAGTAACTAACTTTCGTGAGGTGTAAGTGGTTAACGTCTTGCCAGCCGTTGAGTTCATTCTTGTCAGTAACTAGCGATCGCGCCATTGCAGCTAGCCAGAAACAGAGCAAATTGCCATGTAGCCTAAGAAACAAACTCTTGAGAAGAGACGACATAAAAAATAGCGATCGCTCATCTATCAAAAGTATTGAATGGTTACAAATTCATCAAAAGATTACGAATAACCTTGCAAAAGTGCAGCCAGAAAGCAAAGCAATCCCAACGCTGTAAACTGGCTTTTCCGTAATGTTTCAACGCTGATAGCTGTTCAAATTCACCCGGTAAGATCAGCCAACGCGGTGAAGTGCGATCGCCTCAACTCACCCTACATTGAGGTATTACGCAACCTGACACCTTCCTTGCACGTCTTGTCAAAGCCCAGGAGACACCATGACGCCCACACGCTCAACTGTTTTCCCACTTACCCTAAAACGCACGGCAACCTTGCTGTTTACCGCTTTAGTACTACCAGGGTCTGTTAATGCTGCTACGAATTGTCGTCCCGGTTCTGACGCGTTAGTTGAATACCTCACTTTGCTGCTTCGCCAGCTCACTAGTTCCCAATCTTCTGTCAACTGTTGCTTTTTGATTCCCTAATCTTTAAGTCCTCAAGAGGAATCCTCACCTCACTAATGATTTCATTGCGACGAGTATCACCGAGACTTGCTTGAATATTGGTTGTCGTCACTTTAGGGAGGGAGGCTGTTCCCCACTGTTTAGAGAGCTGAGTCAGGATCTGGTCTTGCTGGGCTTTGAAGCTAGCAATATCACCACCTCGGTTAATGATCGCAAACCAAACCAACCCGCGATCGCGAGTTGGCATTACTCCGGCTAGAGCACTCACTTCTCGTAGCGTTCCGGTCTTGATTACAGTCCCTTGAGGAATATTGCGTGTCAACAGGGTGCCCCGATTGTCGCGTCCAGAGACAGGGAATAGATCGGCAACAGTAAGTTGATGCGGCTTTAAAGAACGCTCAATAGCCATTAGCATCGCGCAGGCGGCGCGGGGTGAGATACGGTTCTCCATCCCTAAGCCAGAACCATTAATGAGCTGAATTTCTTGTTGAGGAACATCAGCCGTTTGTGATGCTAACTTCGCGACAACTTTGGCACCACCGAGGGAGGTTGCCAGCATTTCTGACATCGCATTGTTGCTATAGATATTCAGCTCTTTGAGTATTTGCGTTAAGGGCAAAGAGCGGTGACGGATCAATTCGTATTTTTTCGGAATCGGATAGGAGGCTATAGCGACACCACCAGCGATCGCTACTTGCGGTTTGGGAGTTCCTTTACGCATGCGGCTGTAGTGGAGCGTGACGGCTCTTGACCACAGGGCGGAGTTCATCCCAGAAGCAAGCATCTGAGCAGAGAGTAGCTGATTTTCTTGGTAATTCATATAGAAATCGCCCGTGACAATTAAACGTCCTGTCACGCGGCGAATGCCTTGTTTGTTGAGGGTATTACCGAGGGCGATCGCTTCTTCCCACACAAAGAACGGATCGCCACTCCCCGTAATCACCAAATCCCCTTGCAACACTCCATTTTTAATCGGCCCTGTCGCACTCACAAGGGTTTCAAACTGATGATTGGGCCCCCAGTGCTGCAACGCCGCCAACGTCGTTGCAATCTTGGTTAAGGAAGCAGCGGGTAGGGGAACCGTTCCCTGATTGTTTGCCAATCTCGTCATCCCCGACTGCATCCACACGCCCTGATTAGACGTAGCTAATCCTTTAGTACTCCACCCTTTTAGAGACTGCTTAATCACAGACGCCGCTGCTGGATCTGGCTCTGATGGTAGGCTAAATAACGCCGCATCCTGCCACGCCAATAACTGAACCGTATTCAAATGAGCGGGCTGAATGCCTACCAGTTCTAGCATTAACGCCATTAATCCAGAGCTAAGTCGTTGTAGTAGCATCGTGCCTATTTCCTCTCTGCTGCACGGTGCTTTATTTTAAAGAGTTAACGACCTTCTGAAAAGTCTTTTGTTAATTATTAATCCTGAGTCATCCGTCTTTAGTTAGCTCTTCAGGGTTCTTGGATGGCGCTCTGCTGCTGCTATGCCAAGATAATTCATGGCTAATAACGAAGATTGCTAATCACCAGATCGCCAAATTAAGAAAGACTTCATCCAGTAGAATGTTGCGTGGAGGGCTTCTGGTAGAATTTTTAAGGCTTCTATCACTTTAATCAATGGGATCGACTCGCGCACGGATCGCAATTGACGCTATGGGAGGGGATCACGCCCCTGCCGAAATCGTTGCTGGAGCTATTAGGGCACAAGCGGAATTAGATGTAGATGTTTTGCTGGTGGGCGATCCTGATCAGATTGAATCTGCCCTAGAAAAGCACAACACCTCAAGCAAGCTGGAAATCGTGCCAGCAGAAGACGTGGTTGCCATGCACGAAGAACCCTTGATTGGTGTCCGGCGGAAACCCAAGGCTTCAATTAATGTGGCAATGGACTTGGTCAAGCAGGGAAAAGCTGAGGCTGTAGTCTCTGCAGGTCACTCAGGGGCAGCGATGGCAGCCGCTCTCTTGCGCTTAGGACGCCTCAAAGGTATTGACCGCCCAGCGATTGGAGCAGTCTTCCCCACCCTAATCGCCGGGAAGCCTGTGATTGTGCTGGATGTTGGGGCAAACGTCGATTGCCGCCCTAAATATTTAGAGCAATTTGCTGTGATGGGTTCGGTATACAGCGAGTACGTTTTGGGAATTAGTGAACCCAAAATCGGCCTGCTAAATATTGGCGAAGAAACCTCTAAGGGTAATGATTTAGCCGTCCGTACTCACCAGTTGTTACAAGAGAATTCTCGAATTTCCTTCATTGGCAATGCGGAAGGAAGAGATGTGCTTTCGGGTCGCTTCGATGTAATTGTCTGTGACGGCTTTGTCGGCAATATCTTGCTCAAGTTTGCAGAAGCGGTGGGTGATGTGGTGCTGCAAATTCTCCGGGAAGAACTTCCCCAAGGAATACGCGGTCAAATGGGAACAGCGATGTTGAAGCCGAACCTGAAGCGGATTAAGCAGCGGATTGACCATGCTGAACATGGCGGTGGGCTACTGTTAGGGGTGGATGGAATTTGTATTATTAGTCACGGTAGTTCCCAAGCACCGACAATTTTTAATGCTGTTCGTTTGGCAAAAGAAGCAATCGATAACCAGGTACTAGAGCGAATTCAGTCTGAAGATTATGTCAGTCAAAAGCCTGCAATCAGCAGTCAGCCGGAGCTTTAATCTAAATATCTGCGGCTAGAAACTACCTGACGGATGGAGAGTAGTGTTGAATCAATTACAGACAGGGATTGCGATTACCGGCAGCGGTTCAGCAACACCAGTAGTATCTCTTGATAACCACGGACTCAGTCAATGGGTTGAGACATCCGATGAGTGGATTAAGGCTCGCACAGGGATTGAGAGGCGGCGATTGGCAGATGCCCAAGTTAGCGTCAGTCAACTAGCAACTGAGGCAGCAAAAAACGCGATCGCCATGTCGGGTATTGCCCCAACGGATTTAGACCTGATCGTCCTGGCAACCTCGACACCTGATGATTTGTTTGGCACGGCTAGCCAGATTCAACATCAACTAGGCGCGTCAAAAGCCGTTGCCTTTGATCTGACAGCCGCCTGTTCCGGATTTGTCTTTGCCTTAGCCACTGCTGCTCAGTTTATTCGCACTGGCGTTTACCAAAACGTCTTGGTAATCGGTGCAGATATTCTGTCCCGCTGGGTTGATTGGTCGGATCGCGGCACCTGTATTTTATTCGGCGATGGTGCGGGTGCTATCGTCATGCAGGCAAATACAAGCGATCGCCTATTAGGATTTGAACTCCGCAGTGACGGCACCCAAAATAACTGTCTGCAACTGGCTTATCAGCCACAACCTAAAGAATTGCTCCCAGGTGTCACGGTCGCTCAAGGCACATTCCACCCGATCACCATGAACGGCAAAGAAGTTTATCGCTTTGCCGTCCAAAAAGTGCCAGAAGTCATTGAAAAAGCCTTACATCGGGCAAATCTGACGGCAGAACAAGTAGACTGGCTCCTGCTACACCAAGCCAATCAACGCATTCTTGATGCCGTCGCCCAACGCCTGAAGATTCCCAATGAGCGCGTTCTCAGCAATCTTGCCAACTACGGTAACACTTCCGCCGCCTCCATCCCCCTCGCCCTCGACGAAGCCGTGCGACAAGGCAAAGTCCAACCCGGCAATATCATCGCCACCTCCGGCTTCGGTGCCGGACTCAGCTGGGGTGCTGCTATTTTCCAATGGGGAAGGTAAGGAGCAGGGGTGCAGGGGTGCAGGGGTGCAGGGGTGCAGGGGAGCGGGGGAGCGGGGGAGCGGGGGAGCGGGGGAGATGGGGAGAAGCTCTTACCTCTTACCCTTCATACTTCATCCTTCATACTTCATACTTCATCCTTCATCCTTCACACTTTCTCCCCGACTCAGGACTCAGGACTCAGGACTCAGGACTTACTACAACAAGCGATCGCCAACAAATGACTAAAACAGCATGGGTATTTCCGGGACAAGGTTCCCAAGCAGTTGGGATGGGAGCAGATCTAGCAGATCTGCCCTTTGCTCAAGTTAAATTCGCGCAAGCCAAGCAAGTTCTCGGTTGGGACGTTTTAGAGGTTTGTCAAAGCCAAGAAGACAAACTCTCTCGCACACTCTACACCCAACCTTGTTTGTACGTTATCGAGAGTATCCTCGCTGACTTTCTCATTGAGCGCGGCAATATCCCCAATTTAGTCGCAGGTCACAGCTTAGGAGAGTACGTTGCCCTCTACGTCGCTAGGGTTTTTGATTTTGACGCTGGGTTGAGCCTAGTGAATCGTCGGGCGGAACTGATGGACAGTGCTTCCGACGGGATGATGGCAGCGCTGATTGGCTTTGACCGGGAACAGCTCGAACAACAAATTCAGCAGACGCCTGATGTTGTCCTTGCTAATGACAACAGCCCCGCTCAAGCCGTCATTTCTGGAACACCAGACGCCGTAAAAAGTGTTTTAGATAATATCAAGGTTAAACGTGCCGTCCCGCTCAACGTCTCTGGAGCTTTTCACTCCCCCTTAATGGCAGAGGCGGCAGAGGAATTCCAAAAAGTCCTAGAATCGGTTCCCTTTGCCAAAGCCAACATCCCTGTACTATCGAATGTGGAACCCTCGCCCACCGTTGAAGCCACCGAACTAAAGAGTCGCCTCCAGCGTCAGATGACTGGTTCAGTCCGCTGGCGAGAACTGTCCCTGCGTCTCCCTGAAGAAGGTATTGAGCGGGTAGTCGAAGTTGGCCCTGGTAAGGTGCTAACGGGCTTAATTAAGCGGATGTGTCCGGACTTAGTACTGGAAAATATTAGTAGCGCCGAAGACTTGTCTAAATAGGTTTAAAAAGCTGTCTGGGTTCAAGGCGTGGAAACAAATCACTACTCACCTGTTACTGGAAATAGCAACAGTATCTATTAGACCTAACTGAGTACAAGATTGAACCTGACGCAGACAGCTACAATAACCTACCATTAGGTATTCCTGAATATCTAATAGTATCTTACTTGCTAATTCCTTAGCAAATTTAACAGGAACCGCAATTTTAAATAGATAATATCCATTTTTTGAATTTTTGCTTTACCCTCCTCTACAACCATGCCGATTTCTGTCAGTGTGGTCGCAAAATAGCCAGTACTTGATTACTATTCAGAGTGTTTTCTGGTGATTTTATCTGAGCTTCAACTTTAATAGAACACTCAACAATTTTCTGGATATCTTTATTAATACCAACTGATCGAGGAAAAAATTGACATCTGATCATGTAAAATGAATAAATCTAGTAGAAATTAAAATTATAAGACTATTAAGTGATATCAAATCTAGTTAATTAACCGTAATATAATTAGCCTGAGTCGGCAGGTTTTAAATGTAATAGCCGCAGATTTTAGTCTGACGGTAGGTTTGTCATAATAAGCTATTACGATGTTCTATTTGGAGTGACAGTATCATAGGTCAGCCGAGTTTAATAATGTCTCTAAAACTTATAATGGTCAGTGGTTAGTCCTGCCTTTTAGGGTTACCTGCGCGATCGCATCTATGGTGAGAAAAGGTGCCGCAAGAAGAACCACTGGTGGTGGTAACTATGGTTACTTTCTTTAACGTGTTTACTCTAGCGGCGTCGAGGGAGAAGGTTCTCTAAGCGTTCTCGCGTATGTAAGAACGTAGATTTCTCCAAAGCCGCTGTCACCCATTCTGTAATGATCAGAATCTCGATGGCGAAATTGCTCATAGCTTCAAGTCCTGCGATCCATTGAGTTAACCCAACTGGTACTTGATCCCCATAACCAATCCGGAAAAATGTTCCCATACTGAAATAAACAAAACTCAGGAAGGAGTCTGCACGATTACCCTCCCGGCTTAGCACCCAACCCCAGTTCAGCGTATCTATTGCCCAATACAAAGCAGCAAAAAAGACAATAAAACCCAAAGAAACCGATACGATTTGAAGTAGATAACTTAGCTGACGGATTTGAGAGTTTCTGTTCATGTTTACCTACAACTCAAGTTTTTTTGCCAAAATTGTTAATTTACAAAAATGAGCGACAATTAATGCAGAAAATGCTGAATTACAAGATTATCTCATTACAGTTTTAGACAGACTTTCAGAGTCAGCGGGCTAGGAACTAGGATTGAGTTTGCAATTTACTGTACCACAGCAATTTTTTTTGCTGAAATTCCTGGGCTGCTCAGAAACTTAAGTAAGCGGTAAGTTGCTCAACTCAAGACTAACTTAGCATCAGGAGTTTATTTGGGGTGGAATCAGTAATGGATTGGTCTTGGAGACAGTTACTTTTAGCAGACCTGAGTTCTATAGCTAGCGAAAATCAAGGAGATGTTGCAGGATTAGTAACGATTCTGATTATTCTGCTGCTAGTTGCTACAGGGGTGGCGCTGCTGACGCAGCGGCTGCGTACTCCCTACGTCACAGGTTTAGTTTTGGCAGGGTTAGCAATTACTGAACTTTTGCCCCGCCGCATTGGTCTAGACCCTTCCCTGATTTTGAATCTTTTCCTACCAATTCTCATCTTTGAAGCTGCCATCAACACAGATATCAGCCGCCTACGAAGCACGTTTAAACCAATTGCCCTCTTGGCTGGACCAGGAGCTGTGTTTTCCTCTGCGATTATTGCCGCTCTGTTGAAGTTGGGGCTGGGGTTGGATTGGATACCGGCGCTACTTGTAGGAGTAATTTTGGCAAACAATGATACGGTGTCAATGATCGCCGTCTTTAAAGAGATACATATACCCTCCCGGCTTTCTACTATTGTTGAAGGAGAAACCCTGTTCAACGATGCCGCTGCCTTAGTTTCATTCAACCTGATTTTAACAGTCTATTCGACAGGTTCACTTACGGTATTACAGGGAATCCAACAACTGATATTTGTCGCTCTGGGAGGCAGCCTCCTGGGGTTAATCTTGGGCTACTTGAGCATACCTGTATTTACCCGATTGAATGATCCCCTAAGTAGTCTCTTACTGACGGTTGCCGTTGCATTAGGAACTTTTCAAGTTGGGCAATTTTTAGGTGTATCAGGTGCGGTGGCTGTGGTTATAGCTGGATTAATTTTCGGGAATTTTGGGCTTTCTCGCAGTACTTCCGCTTCTGATCGGATCACGTTGTTGAGTTTCTGGGAATATGCTGGCTTTAGTGTTAATACTTTTATTTTTCTGCTAATTGGCTTAGAAATAGATCTGGTGACACTTTGGAGGACGCTGCCCGCAGTTCTGTTTGCCGTTCTAGCTTACCAAGTGGCACGGGTTCTCTCGGTCTATTTGCTGTTGGCTGGGGTTCGTTGGTTTGACCGCCCTATCCCCTTGCGTTGGCAGCACGTCTTATTTTTGGGGAATATCAAAGGCTCTCTCTCAATGGCTTTGGCATTAAGTATCCCCCTCACTCTAGTAGGGAGAGGAGGATTGATTGCCTTAGTCTATGGCAGTGTTCTAATTTCCTTAGTCGGACAGGGGCTGAGTTTGCCCTGGCTGGTAAAACGCTTGAAGTTATCTCACATTTCTGAGACTCGCCAGCAGATTGAGGAGTTACAACTCCAACTGATTGCTTCCAAAGCCGCTCAAGATGAGTTAGACAGCCTCTTGAAAACAGGGGTTTTGCCAAAGGCTGTCTACGAAGAGATGCGAGCTTCCTACCAAGCGCGAGTGGCGACTTCTGAAAGAATTCTACGCGACCTCTACAACCAGCGCTCAATGAAGTTGCGATCGCTCGACGGGAACCTGAACCAACTGGATGTTATTCGTCGGCGACTCCTTCTGGCAGAAAAAGGGGCAGTGAATGATGCTCTACGCAAGCGCATCCTTTCGGAAGATCGGGTGCAAGCGTATATCAAAAACCTTAATGAGCAACTTCTTGGGTTGGAAGATGACTAGTACAAAGCCCCAGAAAATCAATCATCTGGTGCATCAACCCCGGCTTAGTGACGACCAGAATGGTTGACCCTGACTCTAGAACAGTACTGCCATTCGGAATCACCAGATCAGCACATGAATGGCACTGATAGCCAATAATCAAAGAGCCAGCGGGAAATCGAGGGTCTTGAGCGATGTGAGCAACTGTACGACCAGCAACATAGCAATCGCCTGGAACTGGGAGTTTTAGTACCTCTACCTGACCTTGCTCGAAGTGCATCATCGATTGGATTTCGGGATATTCAATGGCATTTGCCATTGTCGTGACTGCTAGGTCAATCGTGCTAATGATGTGGCTTGCTCCGGCAAGCCGATAGGGTTCGGCAAAATCGCGCTCTCTCATACGAACTACGATATGGGGAACGCCGTAGTGTTTAGCCAGCATGACTAAGGCTAAGTTCAAAGCATCATTTCTGAGGGTAGCCGCCACTGCGTCAGCTTTGGAAATTCCGGCTTCTACCAGGACTGTCGTACTGACGGCACTACCTTCAAATGCCATGACGCCGACTTTCTCGCGAGCATACTGGCAGGCAAGGGGGTCTGTATCAATGACCGCAACGGTATGCCCCATCTCTAACAACTGTTGTGCCAAGCGTAGCCCCATCATTCCAGCTCCGCCAATTAATACGTACATTGCTGACCTCTAGTACTGTTACTTTTGTTTACAGATTTATCACATTGCAAAAACAACAATGTTCTTTGTCATAGGGATGAGCCAAGATGGGGGCTGCCATAGCATTACAAGGGATCAGAAGGTTTGACCAAATCCTCCTCCCCCAGGAGTTTCAATCGCGAAGACATCCCCCGGATGCATCTGGACTTCAGCTTTACTTTCCAGGGGTTCCTTCGCGCCATGACTGCGCTCAACGTAATTGCGACCTCTCGCCCCCGGTTCCCCGCCATCTAACCCAAAGGGCGGAATCACCCGATGACCTGATAGAATTGCCGCCGTCATTGCCTCCCGGAACCGAATCCGGCGAATGACGCCATTCCCGCCATGATGTTGTCCTTTACCCCCGCTATTAGAGCGAATGGCAAAATTTTCCACCAAAACGGGAAATCGCCACTCCAGTACTTCCGGATCGGTGAGGCGTGAGTTAGTCATGTGAGTTTGCACCGCATCAGTTCCGTTAAAGGTTGCCCCAGCTCCAGAACCGCCGCAAATGGTTTCATAATACTGGTGTTGATCATTGCCAAAGGTGAAATTGTTCATTGTGCCTTGGGATGCTGCCATGATGTTGAGGGCACCATAGAGGGCATTGGCGATCGCTTGGGAGGTTTCCACATTACCCGCCACTACTGCTGCTGGGTATTGGGGATTTAACAGACAGCCTTCCGGAACAATAATGTCTAAGGGTTTGAGACATCCGGCATTGAGGGGAATGTCATCATTTACCAAAGTCCGAAATACATACAGAACGACTGCCTTACAAATGGCTAATGGTGCATTCAAGTTCGTTGATTGTTGCGGTGAAGTTCCTGTGAAATCAATACAGGCAGAGCGGTTTTGATGATTGATGGCAATCTTGACTGCAATCTCACAGCCATCATCCATCCGATACCTAAAGCCGCCATCTTTTAATACAGCGATCGCTTGCCGCACCGACTCTTCAGCATTATCTTGAACATGCTGCATATAGGCTTGCACTGTTTCCAATCCGTAATGGTTCACCATGCCAAGCAATTCTTGTGCGCCTCGTTCATTAGCCGCAATTTGTGCCTGTAAATCTGCAATATTTTGCACGGGATTGCGAACTGGATAGGTGCCGGATGTCAGGAGTTGTAGTAATTCCCGTTCGCGGAATTGTCCCTGGTCAACTAACTGGAAGTTGTCAAGCAACACACCTTCTTGATTCACCGAGGTACTGTGGGGTGGCATGGAACCAGGAGTAATTCCGCCGATGTCAGCATGATGTCCGCGAGAGGCGACGTAGAACAATGGCTGCTGTGGAGATGTTACAGGCAACGTTTCTACAGCAAACACAGGAGTAATCGCCGTCACATCTGGGAGATGGGTGCCGCCATTGTAGGGATTATTAGAGATGTAGACATCGCCAGGTTTGAGGGTGTTGCCTTGTGCTTGGATCAGACTACGAACGCTCTCGCTCATGGAGCCTAGGTGTACCGGGATGTGGGGTGCGTTGGCAACTAGTTGCCCCTGGCGATCAAAAATGGCGCAGGAGAAATCTAGGCGTTCTTTGATGTTGACGGAGTAGCTGGTGTTTTGTAGGGTGATGCCCATTTCTTCAGCGATCGCTCGAAACAGGTTGTTGAAGATTTCCAGGAGAACGGGATCGGGCTTGGAGAGTCCTGAGTCCTGAGTGCTGAGTGCTGAGTGTTGAGTGTTGAGTGCTAAATCCTTAGTTTTTCTAAGAATCAAATGATTTCGCTCGGTTAACTCTGCATCCCATCCGGGTTCGATGACGTTGGTTCCGGTGGGTTCGATAATTAGGGCAGTACCGGAGATGCGATCGCCAGGTTTTAAATCTTGGCGCTGATAGATAGGAGCTTTATGCCAGTTTCCTTTGGTGTAAATCTCAACCGTAGCAACGGGTTCTAGAGGAGTGGTTCTGCCTGATGGGAGAATCGGTTCTTCCGAGGTGGTGGTTTGTCCGATGGCTTCTACAGAAACTGCTTCCACAATCAGCGTTCTGTCGCGCATTGTGAAGCCATACCGCTGCTGGTAAGCTTGCTCAAAGTGTTCGCGCATCACTTCTGTATCGCCAAAATCCACAACCAAAGCCGAGTCCGTGCCTTCGTAGCGGAGATGGGCTTTTAGGAGAATGCGGATGCGAGCATCATCCATCCCCTGTCCGGCGATTTCATCTCTACATGCCGCCGTCAGCGTGTCTAGAACCTGCTTTAAGGTGGGGATTTCGTCCTCGGTTAATCGGACTTCCACAGCCTTTTCTTTAAGCGATCGCAAATCCGCCAAACCAATCCCATAGGCAGATAGCACGCCAGCGTAGGGATGAAGAAAAATCTGGGTCATACCCAAAGCTTCGGCAATCAAGCAGGCGTGTTGACCCCCGGCACCCCCAAAGCAACAGAGGGTGTATTCCGTCACATCGTAGCCGCGCTGAATGGATATTTTTTTAATCGCGTTTGCCATTTTGTCGATGGCGATCGCCAAAAATCCCTCCGCTACCTGTTCTGGAGTGCGTCGATCTCCACCTTTCTCGCCAATCTCTGCCGCCAATTGGGCAAACTTTTGACCCACAATCTCCGCATCCAGGGGCAAATTCCCTGCCTCACCAAACACAGTCGGGAAGAAGTCTGCCTGGAGCTTGCCCACCATCACATTACAGTCTGTTACGGTTAAAGGACCGCCCCGACGATAGCAAGCTGGGCCAGGATAGGCTCCAGCAGAATCGGGGCCGACGCGATAACGGGAACCATCGAACAGGAGAATTGACCCCCCTCCAGCCGCAACCGTGTGAATAGACATCATCGGCGCACGCAGCCGCACTCCAGCCACTTCAGTTTCAAAGGTGCGCTCGTACTCGCCATTGAAGTGGGAGACATCGGTGGAGGTTCCCCCCATATCAAAGCCAATGATTTTGTCAAAACCCGCCATAGCACTAGTTTTGACCGCTCCCACTATTCCCCCTGCCGGGCCTGACAAGATGCTGTCTTTCCCCTGGAACAGTCGAGCATCGGTGAGTCCTCCATTGGACTGCATGAACATGAGCTTAGGAAAAGAGTCCTGAGTCTTGAGTCCTGAGTCCTGAGGAGTGTCAATAGTTTGTTGCTCCCCTGCTCCCCTGCTCCCCAGCCCCTCTGCTCCCCTGCTCCCCTGCTCCCCTGTGCCCTCCAATTCTGCGGCAACGCGATCTACATAGCGCCGTAAGATGGGGGACAAATAAGCATCCACAACGGTGGTATCGCCTCGGCTGACTAGCTTCATCAGCGGACTGACTTTGTGGGAAACCGAGATTTGGGTGAAGCCGATTTCGCGGGCGATTTTCTCAATCTGTTGTTCGTGGCTGGGGTAGCGGTAGCTGTGTAAAAAGGCGATCGCACAGGCTCGAATGCCATCTTTATACGCGGCTTGCAGTGACTGCATCAGCGCCTCGTTAATCTGAACCGGGAGCAACTCCTCTCCCTGAGCGGTGTAACGTTCCTCCACTTCAATCACCCGCTCATAGAGCATTTCGGGAAGAACGATGTGACGAGCGAAGATATTGGGACGGTTTTGATAACCAATTGACAACGCATCGCGGAAGCCCTTGGTGATCAACAGGAGAGTGCGATCGCCTTTTCGCTCTAGCAGCGCATTCGTAGCGACGGTGGTTCCCATTTTCACCACCGCGATTTGCTCTGCCGGAATTAGCGCATCAGCGGCAATGCCCAGTACATCGCGAATGCCCTGAATCGGCGCATCGGTGTAGCGTCCTGGGTTTTCCGAGAGTAGCTTGTGGACAACGATCTCACCATCCGGGCGTCGCGCCACCACATCAGTAAATGTGCCGCCGCGATCGATCCAAAACTGCCAGCGTCCGGTTGCGGAATGATTAGTATTTGACATTGCTCAATTTCCTCAATGGTCTAGGGGTAAAGTAACAATCGGATTTAGAGGATTTCTAGTTCAGGTGTGGAATAGTTTTGCGACAGATGTGGACTGCAAACAGGCGTGCATTAAAAGCGCGATCGCTACATCTAATCGAGCGGTAGCGAAGTGAATACAGCAAAACCTTGTACTTCACACACCTCCTGACTTCAAAAAGTCAGAAACTCATCCTTGAGATCGCTAATAAACATATGCCCAGGGGAATGAGTAATTGCTAGCTCAGGCTTGGCTTGAAAAATTGCAGTTTGAGTAGTGACACCGCAAGCCCAAAAAACAGGAACCTCACCCTCACGAACAGTGACAGCATCACCATAATCAGGTCTTTCTAACTCTTTAATACCGATCGCATCCGGACTTCCAATATGCACAGGAGATCCATGTGCTTTGTAATATCGACTGGTTACTTCTACAGCACGAACGACCTGATTAGCAGGAAGGGGACGCATAGAAACTACTAAGGGACTAGAAAACTTCTGAGTCGGAATACATTCAATATTTGTCTTATACATCGGGACATTTTTCTCCTCCTCTACGTGCCGTACTGGTAATCCAGAATTGAGCATGGCATTTTCAAAATAAAAGGAACAACCAACGAGAAAGGCTACCAGATCGCTTCTCCAAAATGAGCTTATGTCAGTTATTTCTTCAACTAACTCACCGTGTCGAAAAACTCTGTAGCGGGGAAGATCTGTCCTAATATCCGCACCCGGAGCGATTATTTTAGGTTCATAGTCACCAACCTCTGTGACATCAAGTATTAGACAAGGCTTTGGATTTCGTTGACAAAAAAGTAAAAATTCAAAGGCTAAAGAGTAGGGCAATACAACTAAGTTAGCTTGAACAAACCCCAACGCCATCCCAGGGGTAGGGGTATCTAGCATGCTAGTTCTACAAAGTTGGCGTATTTCAGAAGGAAGAGAATAAAGGTTTGACACAATACAAATCTCCTAATAAATTTCTTGAAGTTAGCTAAACTCAAACTGTAGGAAACAAAAGCACGATCCGCCTAGTTATTATTAACAGCAACAACATCGACAAATGCACTACTTCAGTCAGCAGAAACTTTTAACGTTGCTTTATTTACTCTGCGACTCTAGAGGTAGGATAGCAATGAGATTTATAATAGTTCTACTTCAGGTGTGGATATTTAAACTACAGGTGTGATATTGAATATAGATAGACAGATGACATCAAGTTAGACGATGAGGGAAAAATCATGAAACTGGTGAGAATCTGCCGATGAAAGTCAGAACTGCTACCCCTGATGATGTGTCGTTGATTTTCTCGTTAATCAAGAAGAAGGCAGAATTTGATCGAAATATTGGTGCTTTTTCTGGGAGCTTGCGAGTATCCGAGGAAAAAATCCGCAAAACGCTTTTTGGAGCAATTCCTTTTTCTTACGTTTTGTTTGTAGAAGATTCCGGGCGTGAGGTTGGCTTCGCTCTATATGGATTCAGGTACTCATCATTTGCAGGTCAACCAAGCATATGGCTAGATGATTTATACGTAGATGAAGAGATAAGAAGTCAAGGAGCAGGCGCAGCATTAATGAGCCATCTGGCTCAAATTGCTAAGGAAAATGACTGTACTCATCTTGCTTGGAACGCTGACGCTCGAAACATTCGCGGGTTGAGTTTTTACCATCGCTTGGGTGCCCGAATTACAGAACAGAAAGGTAATCAATGTTGGTTGACGTGGACTCCGTGAGCAGTATCTTGTGTAAGACTACAAAAGTTTTAAACCTCTGCAAACTCCCAAACTCCTATCCTCTACTATCAAGTCAACTAGCGGACATACAAATTACTGGCGTAAGTTCCAAGTGGAGTCCATTTCCATTTTTGCTGTTGTGCGCTCCATTTTACAGCTACTATTTCTGCTGGAGGCTCGATGCGATCGCCACTTCGATCAAACTCGATATTTCCCGTAACTCCCGCCTCTACCCTTCCCTGTCTTTTGAAATACAAATCCATGCGCTCTAGTAGAGATTGACTGTTCAGCAGCGGTTGATTGTCTTGACTATGGTGCTGTTCTAAAACTCTTAGAAGGATTAATACAGAGTCAAACGCTGTTGCACTGCGCCATGTTAAATTTTCGTCTCCCCAGAGTTGAGTGCCAAGCTTACAAAAATGCTGGGCTAGAAGATTAGAACTATTGCAACCATTTCTCTCGCTATTCCAGTGCCAAGGAATACAAGCGATAATCCGACATTCATCTGGATTAATTGAACTATACTGACTTTGCTCATGAATCCAATGCAAAACATTCTCTTGGTAAAATGTTGCTGAACCAGCGACTAGGCAGTTTTTGAGATTTAGTCTGCTAATCAATGCCGCATTGTTAAGGGAATTTGGTTCGATTCCTCCATCAGGAACGATAATAATAATATCAACGCCCTCTTGCCTAATATTTTCTAGATAATCTTTGACTTGATAATAATGTTCGCTGATATAGTCGCATTCTTTTAGGGTAACAAACTGCTCGCTATGTCGATCAAGATGTTTTTTGATAGTAGTTTTATAGGACGTGCTGTAGCTACTATTTTTGTTGTAAATAATAGCTACTTTCTTCGGACTTGCGGCTGAACCTGTTTCTGCTAAGTAACGAATTAATTGTGCAGCATTAACACTATCTTGAGTAGTCAATCTAAAAAAAGATGAACTTTTATCCACAGATAAATGAGAAAGTTCATTAGATGTACTGCTAGAATTAATTAGAATCAGCCCATTCCTTGAATAGAAACTTAATGCCTTTTTAGTCATTTCACTGGAATAATGACCAAGAACAGCAATAAGATTTAATTGAGGTGCTAAGTTCGCTAGATTTTCTGCTGTTTGGTTATAGGGATCGTATAAGTTATTAGGGTCGTTGACAATTAGGATTCGTAAGGCAATTCGGTTATCCATTCTACTTAAAGGGAAAAACGGATTAGGTAGAACTGTATCTAAAATCCCTTGTCTCTTGAGGTAATTCATATCAAAGCTTTGCAAATTTATCTGTAACTGAATTTGAGCAACTCCTCGCAAAATTTCATTAGCAACATGCCCCTGATTGTGATGAAATGGAGCAACTACAGCAAGGGTATAAGTTTTGATATTCCTCTCTTGCAAACGGGCTTGTTTATATTCAAGCAAGCAATTATTGATATAGATTAAAACTTCTGGGTTTCCCCTGCCATAAATCTTTTTTTCCTGTTCCCAAGCTTCTAAAAAGCACAACAAAGCTTGATAATAAAGCCCTCGTTGATAGAGTTGCGTTCCTTTAATTTGAAACTGAACGATTTCTTGATTGGGGGGGTAAAGAAAAATTTGTCTGCCAAAGCTGCCCTGGAAGTTATCGCTGTTTAGTTGAGGAGCAGGATTCAATTTGTAGCCGTTGTGGGGATTAAGTATAAAGTTAATAATTCTAGTCCAGTTACGGGCTATCTGCTTTTGCTCAACTTGCATTAATTCCGCGATCGCGCCATAGATACGCTTGCTCAATCGATCTCTAATAGTTTGATAAGGGAAATTGGCTAGGAGATTAGCGATCTCTTGAGGAGAGTGACCTAACAGAGATTGGCAAATAATTTTCTTATCAAGTTCTTCGAGTTTAGTGAAACCTAATTTTTCTGAAATCCTGTTTAAATCTTCAAAGAAAAGATCGACATTGATATTTAGCTGTTCTACAACCTGCTGGCACTCTTGACACATGTAGAATACCCTCATTGTTTTTCCAGACTATAGTCTGATTCTTTGTTCAGATCAGACTACTGGTGTAGAAATAATTGCTACAGTTATCGCTCTCTACTTAGGAGAGTTGTGCAATGAAGTATTAATGCGCTTGTTGAATTGCTGCAATTCTCGCAACTAGTTCTGCTGGTTCTACGGGTTTGGATACATGATTTTGAAACCCTGCGGCGATCGCCTGTTGATAGTCCATGTCACCCGCGTAAGCCGTCAGCGCGATCGCTGGAATTTGTCCTCCTTGCTCTGGGGGTAAGGCTCTAATTTGCCGCATCAACGCATAGCCATCCATATCGGGCATACCAATGTCGCTGATTAGCATATCCTGTTTGGATTGCTTGAGAACCGTGACTGCCGCGATCGCAGAAGCAACTGCCGTTACTTGTGCACCCGATTGCTCCAGCAGAAACGCCACAAAATCACGCGAATCGTTATCATCATCAACCACTAAAATCTTGATGCCGTTCAAGTTGGTGGATAGCTCAATACTCCCCCTATCCTGGGCTGGACTGGGTTGAGTCAACATCAGCGGCAGCCTAAGGGTAAACGTGGCTCCCTGTCCTTCACCCTGACTCTCTGCCTCAATAGTTCCTCCATGCAGTTCAACCAGGTGCCGGACGATCGCTAACCCTAACCCCAGTCCACCAAACTTGCGCGTCGTGCTAGCATCCTCCTGGCGGAAGTAGTCAAAGATACAGGGGAGAAAATTAGCCGCGATGCCTTTGCCTGTGTCGCTGACGGTAATTTGAGCTTGAGAATCAATGCGTTCTAATCGAATCTCCACCCGTCCCCCTGCGGATGTGAATTTAATAGCGTTCGATAAGAGGTTCCAGATCGCTTGCTGCAATCGGTTGGCATCCCCTGAAACCTGTCCAATATTTAGGTCTAGTTTGGTCTGAATTTGAATTGATTTTGCTTCTGCCGATAATCGCACGGTTTCCATTGCCGCCCAGATTGTGGATGCTAGATCGACTGGCTCAACATTCAAGCTGAGTTTGCCGCGTAGAATTCGAGAGACATCCAGCAAGTCTTCAATCAGTTCAGTCTGTAGTTTGGCATTGCGTTCAATGGTGGCTAGGGCTTGAGCCGTCTTTTCTTCATCAAATTTTCGCGTCTGGAGCAACCGCACCCAACCCAAAATCGGGTTCAGGGGCGATCGCAACTCATGGGACAACACTGCCAAAAATTCATCTTTGATGCGATTAGCCGCTTCCGCCTCGACGCGGGCTGCCTGTTCTCGCTGTAACAGTCGCTCCCGTTCTTGTTCTGCTTGCAGGCGCTCCGTAATGTCAGTGTTTGTGCCAAACCAGCGCAGCACCTCGCCCTGCTCGTCATAAATAGGAATGGCACGCGAGAGAAACCAGCGATACTGCCCATCTTTGCCCTGTAGGGGGAATGTGTCTTCCCAGGCTTCCCCCGTCTCAACACAGTTGCGAAATTTCTCCGTCACGCGCTCAATATGTTCCGGGTGATGCACCTTCTGCCAGCCCCAACCTTCCATCTCCTTTAATGTCGTGCCTGTGTAGTCAAACCAGCGGCGGTTATACCAGAAGATCCATCCGTTCTCGTCTGTCATCCAGGCAAGCTGGGCGATGTTGTCAGCCAAGGTGCGGAAACGCTCCTCGCTCTCTCGCAGGGCTGCTTCTGCCTGTTTACGATCGGTAATATTTTGGTAAAAAATTCCCAGACCTTCTTCGGAAGGGTAAGCGTGGATCTCAACCCAGATGTCATAGGTGGGTGGTGAGTAGTAATGATGTTCAAAGTGGACGGGAACCTGTTCAGCCATTGCCCGACGGTATTGAACTTCCACATTTGTCCCCATCGAAGCGGGCCACTCCTCCCATTGCGTCTTACCGATAATTTCGCTTCGAGGTTTGCCGTTTAGATCCTCTCCTGCGGCGTTTTGATAGGTGATTCGCCAGTCTCGATCCAAGGCGATAAAGGCATCGGTCATATTCTCCAGAATTTGAGCGAGCTGACGTTGCGCTAACTCTGTGTCCGCCCGCAATTCCTGCTCTCGACGCGCTGCTTCCTGACGCAGCCGAGCCAGTTTCAGGGCTGCCTCCACCCGTGCTAAGAGTTCGCGGGCAGAAAAAGGTTTGATGAGATAATCATCGGCTCCAGCCTCTAAGCCTTCAATGCGAGACTCTTCCCCCGCACGGGCAGACAACAAGATGATCGGGATATGTTGTGTTTGCGGATCTGAGCGCAGCGATCGCAGCAACTCAAACCCATCCATTTCCGGCATCATCCCATCGGAGAGGACTAAATCCGGTGGAGATTGCCGAACCGCAGCTAGGGCAGCTAACCCATCGTTCACGGCTTCAATCTGGTAATGGTTGCCCAGTAGCCGTTTAAGGTAGTTTCTCAGGTCTGCATTATCATCGGCAATCAGAATTCGGGTGGAGGAGGGGGGAATAGAGGTCGTGATGGTTGAGGAAATAATTTCATCTGGCACCCCATCAGGAATGTTGTCTGGAAGCCAACTTAAAGCTTCCTGCACAAAGGCTTCGGCTCGAACAGCGGTGGATACGGGTTGGAGGCGATCGCTAACTTCTTGGCTCGGCGTGACTCGAACGTGATCGGGCGGTAAATGCGCTCTGCCAAAAGGAAGGGTCACAGTAAATGTGGTGCCACGATCGACCTGACTGGTAACTGCGATCGCGCCACCATGCAAGTTGACTAACTCCTGCACTAACGCTAATCCAATACCGGAGCCTTCATGGGTGCGGGACGGGGTGCCACTAACCCGATGAAATCGCTTAAATAAATGCGGTAACTCTTCTGGCGGAATGCCAACCCCCGTATCTTCAATCTGCAACTCAACGTGATTCTCAATTGCCCAAAGCCGCACGGCGATCGCGCCTTGGAACGTGAACTTGAACGCATTAGAGAGTAAATTTAAAACAATTTTCTCCCACATATCGCGATCGACGTACATTGGTTCTGGCAATGCCGGACATTCGACCCTTAAGCTTAATCCTGCCTGCTCGATTGCCGAGCGAAACGTACTGGCAAGGTCTGTTGTGAATTGAGCTAAATCGGTTGGTTGGTAGACTGCATGCATCCGATCGGCTTCCACGCGGGAGAAATCGAGCAGCGTATTGACCAACTTCAGTAGACGCAGACCATTGCGGTGCAGCATATCCATCCGCTCGCGCTGCCGGGGGGACAGCGGTTCTGACTCATCGGCTAAGGCATCCTCTACCGACCCTAGCATCAGCGTCAGTGGCGTGCGAAACTCATGACTGACATTGCTGAAGAACTCGGTTTTCGCCCGGTCTAGCTCCTGCCGTGCTTGCTCGTCTAACTTATCCTGAGTGATGTCTCGAACTTCAATGATCGTACCGATAGTGCCGTCCCCTTCTCGGATTGGACTGGCGGTATAAGCAACGGGGTAAAAGCTGCCATCCTTGTGGACAAATACTTCCTCACCCTGCTCTTGATTGTTCTGCGGAAAAGCCTGGTCGATCAGACATTCGCACAGAGGATAGGGACTCCCATCGGGGTGAGTATGATGAATGACATCGTGGAGAATGCGCCCTTTGACTTCACCGAGACTATAACCTGTCAGCTTTTCAGCCGCCGGATTCATGTACACGCACTGCTGTTTCTCATCCATGATGAAGAGGGCGAGCGTTGCATTGTTACAGACCACTTCCAGCTGGCGTTTGTAGAATTCTGCGCTCAGTGGTTCCTGGGGCAGGCGATGGTATTCGCTCAGGGGAATAAAACGCTTCGATGTCATACTGAATGTCCTTCAAGCTTTTCATTAAAGCTGCACAATCCGAAGTTATCCATCACTCCAAATAGACCTCTTGCAAAAGTCCCCATAGTACCCCAGCGGTGACTTTTGGTTATTGGCTCGTAGGTGTAGGTTTCCAAATCATTATAATCCTGGTCAAAGTCCCGCCCTTGCACAACTCTCTTCTGGATGGTTTATTTGTTGGAAGTCCCTAATTTTCTACTCCCTACTCTTGGCTCGCCAAACGTCGCCGTTAACGGATGCAAACTGGCGGCGAACAATCCCACACTCTCCACAGAGTTATAGCAAGGGAAGCAAAGCTTAGGACAAAAGAATTGTTTAGAAAAGGGGCTTCAGATCCTTGTTAACGCCCCTTCAAGTTAAGCTCCTGAGGTAGTAATATCTCCCAATTAGAAGAGCTTATGCAACTGTTTTCAGTTGGCTTTACTACCCCCTTAAGTAGTAGACCTGTTAGGAAATAACAGAAAAGTCCGCGATCGCTCTGAATAAACTTACTCTCAAGAATTACATGTCTAAAAACCGCGAACCCTTTGCCAGCTTAGTCCTGTACCGCCTGTTTAAATGGTCAGTGGTTAGTCCTGTCTTTCAGGGATACCTGCGCGGTCGCATCTATGGTGCCGAAAAGGTGCCCCAAGCAGGGCCACTGGTGGTGGTAAGTAATCATGCAAGTGACTTTGACCCGCCAATTCTTTCCTGCTGTATGAGAAGACCTGTGGCATACATGGCAAAGGAAGAGTTGTTTCGCGTCCCACTTCTAAAGCAAGGAATTGAGCTGTACGGTGCCTATCCCGTCAAGCGGGGATCAGCCGACCGCAGTGCGATTCGTGCTGCCCTCAATTGTTTATCAGAAGGATGGGCAATCGGCTTGTTCTTGCAGGGAACCCGCACACCAGACGCCCGGATTACTGAACCCAAATTAGGGGCAATGATGATTGCCGCCAAAGCACAAGTGCCGATATTGCCCGTCAGTCTGTGGGGGACGGAGGCAATTTTAAAAAAAGGTTCACCAATACCCCGTCCAGTGCCAGTCACCGTGAGGATTGGAGATATAATTGCGCCCCCTAGTTCGACAAAACGTGGGGAATTGGAAGCCGTAACTCAACAATGTACGGAGGCAATTCATACACTGCACGATCTAGGACGCTAGAATAAGCACTCCCGTCAACGCTTAGTAATATCAAAATGAAGGATTTAAGAGCTGAATTAGCAGAAAATTTAGATGAAGCCGAATTAGATTGGTTGAAACCCCATATCCAGAGGGATGTGGTTGTTGTAGTGGATCAAAATTTAGATTTGCTTGATGTCGGAGTGGCACTCGCTAGCGATGATGCGTTATCTGTCCAGCATTGGATTAGCGAACAACTAATCCAAAAGCCTTCTGTAGAGCAGATCGTTAAGTGGAATAATGACCAAAGTAAGCGCTTTCAAGCCCTGATAGTACAGCCCTACGTCCTAGTGCAAGAACCCTCTGTCTAGACGACGGCTACTTAAGCTTCGCAGCGATTTGAGCGAGGGTGGCACCTGTATGACCTGTTGTCACCCAAAGAACAGCTCTTGCTCCATCTCTTAGGGCTTTTTCAATTGGTTCTGGCGATCGCCCCGAAGCCACCGGGAGAGGCTTGATCACAATTTTCCGACTCCCTAAGACGATCTCTCCAATCACGCGAGCGCGTCGCATGTGATCATCTGAGGTGACTAAGTAGACACTATCTATCCCCGCCGCTTCTAAGTCATCAACTAGGGTGGTGAAGTTTGTCACCGTATCTACAGCCCGATAATCCAAGTGAAGGCGATGGGGATCAATGCCGTGCTTGGTAAATACCCGTTTGGCATAGCCTTCTGGGCTGCCAGAAGACACCCAGACTCGTAGTTGTGGGTTGCGCCGCGCCAACTTTGCCGCAAAATGTTCTCGCTCTTCCGCACCCCCTAATACCAACACCGCTTCCGGCTGGACAAAATGGCTCTGAATCGGCTTATAACCTAACCAGATCGAAACCACCATCAAGGGCATGAACCAGGTAAATAATCGGGTTTTTGACGACCGAGGCGGGGAAAATAAATTGCGTTGCTTGCCAGAAGAAATCCTCAAGATCATGGGAACTGTCACGCCCGTTTAATCACTACATTGATGATTTATCGCATTTCCTCAATAGTCATTAGCCCTTGGTTATGAATCAGAGAACCAGTGACGTGAGTAATCTGTGCAGATTTACATATAGTGCGATCGCTCCTGCTGAAATATGGCGATCGCCTACCAACCTACCCGTCTATGGATACGGGGAATCGGCTCTGAGAAGGGAAAAAAAATTAACTTCAGCCGCATAATAAAACTTTTCTGACCCTTACGCTCTATTTCAGGGCAAATTTAAGGAAATTTTTCTCTAATAGAGCGAACTCCCACCAAAAGCTGCCAGAAAAGTCTATCGGTCAAGCCTTTAACAGCCGCAACCAATAACTTGCCTGAAATTTAGCTAAAGAACGGGACTGGCCGGATTTGAACCGGCGACCTAGCGCTTCAGATTTGTGTGAGTTTCCCCACTCTCTGGACTATACCTTCACCATTGGCAGCAATGCCGTTAGGTGGTGGCCGTCTAGTCTCTCGACCTTCCGAATTTCAGGAATATAGATCTTGCTTAACATCTTTATCCCTGATGATTCGGCTTGGTTCGGTATTGCCTTGGAGTGTTAGTAGTCTCACTCTTTAGGGTTCACCGAATTTGACCACATTCACACATGAAGTTTCCTCCACGGTGCCCAATTAACTCAGGAGGCGCTTGCTCTATCCATCTGAGCCACAGCCCCACGGCAGTACGATTTAATTCTAAACCATACCCGTTGCTTGAATGACACGGCGAATCAAAGAGTAGTCGGCACTGGATATCCAAGGCTCCTCCCAAGGGCTACCTCCCGTTTCCAACCCACAAACCGAGCTGTTGGCTTTCAAGATGGTTCGGGGTTGTCTCCTGCGTCTGTCTCTAAGCTCCAACGTTAGCTGACCGTGCATGGTATCGCGGCAGAAAAAGCGTAAACCGTCCTCCGTTGGTGCCCGCAGGAGTGTTCCAGGTTTATTAGTTTTCCCCGTTAAGGTAACGTCATACTGCTCATTGCGGGCTTGCATTTGCCAGCTTCCCCAAGGCTCAATCTGCCAATAAACTTGAGAGTTCCAGGGGACAAATTCATAAAACTCTCCTTGATAGTGAATCGCCACTAAGGCAGCGGCTTCTTGCCACCACAGCACTTCCCGACTGCCACCGCCAGCCGTCAAAGCTAGGTCAGTGGCATCGGTAAAGCTATTGCAGTTGAGCCAAAACCATTTTTTAGGAAATGCACGACCCCAGTTTTTCTCACCATAAGCTGGGGCGTCTGTAAACTCGTAACGCTTACCATTCCAGTCAATCCAGCCTGTCGCTAATCCATGGGCCATCAAGATTTGCCAGCCGGGTTCAAAAATTTGCAACGAAGATAGCCAGCCTGCGGTGGACTGCTGTGGCTTGCCCGCATCTCCCCAGCCGTAAATCGGCTTAATTTCGTACTGCCAGCGACAGTATGAGCCATCTCCGGGATTTTGGATGAAGCCTTGATTGAGGGTTGCTGTTGCCTGATAGCCCTCTTGAACGTGGCGCTCAAACTCAACGGGGTTGAGATAAGTGGGTTTTACAGCTAAATCTGTTTTTCCCCAATGCCCTAACGCCAAAACTCCCTGGGATGCCCAAAATTTACTAACGTCTGGAAAAGTACGCCATACATAGCCATCGTCAGCGCCCAGGACTTGTGCCGCGCCGCCGCTATGGGGTTTCCCTCCAATGGGGTCGTCCATGGAATACATAAACGCGAAGGTTTGCCCAGAATCAGGCAAGGTAACGCGGTAGTACCAACCTTCAAAGAAGCGATCGCTACTACCCTCCCAGTGATAGCCACGGTGAGGTGTTTGGGTTAAGTAGAGAGGAGTTGTGGAAATACTAGCCATTAATCTGATTTCTTACTTACTATTCCTGACCACTGAACTTTTTTGAGATGATCGCGACGATAAGAGAAGAAATAGTCGGGTTCGGAGTAGGTACATTGAGGTGCGATCGCTACTTGCTGATCGCTGATCCCCAGTTGCTCAAGCTGCAAGGCATTCACCCGCCGCACATCTAAACGCACTCGTCCCGGTTTGGGGTCATCAAGGATGGGTGAATTTTGCAGTTGCTGCAAGGCGTAGAGAATTTCCTCTGGAGAATCGGAATCGATAAGGCTGGCTCCAACTTCCGCCGCAACGGTATTTGAAACCTGATAGACTTCTCCCGCGATCGCTGGCCCCATGGCAATTAGCAAGTTCTCTAACTCGCTACCCGAATCAATCATCCGCGCGATCGCTTCCGGGACAATCCGCGTCGCCGTTCCCCGCCAACCTGCGTGAACCGCCGCCACCTGTCCCGTTTGAGTATCGGCAATCAGTACCGGAGTACAGTCGGCACTACAAACCCACACCGCTTGATTTATTTGTTCAGTAACAATGCCATCGGCAGGCGATCGCTCCATTACTTCCGCGTCCTGCTGTACCGCCTCTACCTGCTCAATTTCAGTCGGTGTTAGCACAGTATTACCGTGTACCTGTTTGACTCGATAAACCGCAGCACCCGGCTGGAGAACATCAACTAATTCTGTAGGAAGGCGCGGCGAAAACTGCTGGGTAAAAAAGCCGTGCGACCAGGATTTTAAGAGGCTACAGGTTAGGTAGGGTAATCCTTCCCAAGTGTGCCAGTGCCAGGTATGCATAAAATGATTTTGCTGAAATTTAGTCAAATTCGCTTGATATCGAGGCAAAAACTCCCCTGAGGGCAAATAAACTTAATCGCAAGGGTTGAATCTATGCTAACTTAAGCAACAATTGATTTGACCTGCTGTCGTGGTCTTTCATCAGCAACAGTTTGCCGCCGCCTTCACCTCAACAGCCCTTTTCAAAGCACTGCCTCCACTGCCTGAGGTGAAAATTTTTGAGACCCTGCCCTCCACAAATCAAACCCTTTGGCAACTTCTCGACCAAGGTGCAACAACGGAAATTGTGATTGCAGAACAACAAACAGCCGGACGAGGTCAGTGGGGACGCCAGTGGCAGTCCAGTTTGGGTGGACTCTACCTTTCAGCCGCCTTCTTTCCCAACATTCCTGCCGCTAACAGTACCCCACTAACCCTCTGTAGTGCCTGGGGAATTGCCACAGCCTTAAGAGTTTACGGCATTCCAGCTTTCCTCAAGTGGCCCAACGACTTACTTTTAGATGGGCGCAAACTTGGTGGCATTCTCACCGAAACCCGCATTGCTTCCGGGCAAATTACCAAAGCTGTGATCGGCATCGGCATCAATTGGGACAATTCCGTCCCTGAAACTGGCATTACTCTGAAATCTTGGATGGAATTAAACAGTCTGTCTGGGGAGAGAGACGAAGAAACAAAGAGAAAAAACTTCCCCTCTCTCCATCTCCCCCTCTCCCCATCTCCTCCAATAACCTCCCTAGAAACCCTAGCCGCCATTACCTTACAGGGGTTGTTGTTTGGCTACCAACGCTGGTCAGAAGCCGGAATTGAAGCCTTGCTGCCGTCTTACCTGGAACTTCTGAGTCATCAGGGATGTCCCGTTGTCGTGAACGGGCAATCGGGTGTTGTAGTCGGTGTTACATCGACAGGCGAGTTGCAAGTTCGTCTAAACTCAGCAACTACTCCTTCGGAAATATGCCTCAAGCCCGGTACAATCAGTCTGGGTTACGGTCGCTGATTCTTCTAACTCCAGGGTAAAAGCATGTTGGTTTCTAAGACTGTAAGCGGCTGTCTGACGTTGACAATACTTTATGCAGTGAGTGATGAGAAGTGAGTCGGAAATGACCAAAGATAAGCAGGTTTACACACTTTTAAGCGTCTTCTATCGGCATCCTCGGCTGATCCAAGGACTGAGTTTAGTGGGCAGTCTCGGCTTTTTAAGTGGCAGTCTGGTGATGGCACAAAGTGACTCACCTATAGATGTGATTGTCCCCGCTATCCCAGAAGCTCCACCTCCCCCAGCACCAGCACCTGCCGTGCAAGCTCCACCGCCTCCAGCACCAGCACCTGTAGTGCAAGCTCCACCTCCCCCAGCACCAGCACCTAGGGCGGTACCAAAACTTGCTCCCCCTGCGCCAGTCGCCCCGGTTCGTCGTAAACCCGCGCCCGTCGTGCAGGCTCCACCTCCTCGGGCACCAAAACCCGCTCCGGCATCGGCTCTCCGCAAACCTGCCCCATCCGTTTCAACCCCTGCGCCAACGGCAGCCTCAGCCCCGAAGAAACCAACGCTGAGTGCTCCCAACATATCAGTACCTTCTGATGCGATCGCTAGACCTCCTCAGGTCATTCTCAGCCCCACTTTCCCGCAAGAGAATGCCAGTACCCCAGGAAATGCCAGCAGTGCCTATATCGACCGTACAGATTATAGTGTGGGGACAACTCGCAGGAACCAAAGCCCCGCTTCAGTAGTGTTGAGCGATCGCGCGACAGGGTGCAAAACAGTTTCCCAAAATGGTCGGCTCACCAGTGCAGTCTGTGGCGTCACTGTACCCACTCGTTCAGTCGCCCGGTCTAATCAAGGCACAGCTATCCTCCGACAACAAACCGCTAGCATTGCTCAACCGATAATCAACTCTGGGCGTTCTCTATCAACATCAACACCGCAATTCGTCAGACCTCCCGTTAGACAAAGATCTGTTGCGGCTGTGCCCCGCGTCAACCGGAGATTTACCTCAGTTGGTTCTGTTGGCATCCAACAAACTGCCCGACGCACGACACGAGCACTATTCCAGACGGTGCAGCCGCCCAAAGATTCCATCTTATACAATGCCATTCGTCGCCCTCAGGCATTGCCTGGTAATGGTCAGACAAGTCTGATCTTCCCGTTGTCCATTCCCGCTTCGATCACCTCAGTTTTTGGCTGGCGGGTGCATCCAATTAGTGGGAATCGCCGCTTCCACTACGGTACAGATATCGGAGCAGCAATGGGAACACCTGTTTTAGCCGCTTATGAGGGTGAAGTCGCAGTGGCGGATTTCCAAGGTGGCTATGGCTTGATGGTCGTTCTCCGCCACGAAGACGGTACGCAAGAATCTCGTTATGCCCACCTATCAGAAGTCTATGTTCAACCCGGTGAGTGGATAGAACAAGGAACCGTCATTGGTCGTGTCGGCAGTACGGGTAATTCTACTGGCCCTCACCTCCACTTTGAATGGCGACACCAGACCTCAGATGGTTGGATTGCCGTTGATGCTACTAATCATCTTGACTATTCCCTAGCTGAGTTTGTAAAAAGTTTGCAAACCGCCCAGGCAAATTCTCGCGTTGGAGGCGTTTAGGAAAGTGTGAAGGATGAAGTATGAAGGATGAAAAGAGGGCTGAGGGCTGAGTCGGTGAGTCGGGAGCACCGAGAGCAGGGGGATGAGGAGATAGGGGACAGGGGTGCAGGGGAGATAAGGGGCAGAGGGGAGCAGAGGATAACTACACTCACCCTTCATCCTTCATCCTTCACCCTTCATACTTCACCCTTCATACTTCATACTTCATACTTCATAGATAACCGTGTTCTGCTAGGAAAGTGGGGGAAATTTCTTCTCCGGCATAGGTAGCGGCTGTTGGGCGATGACCGAGGAGTTTATCGACGTACTTGCCTAAAATATCGCTTTCAATGTTCACCCAACTGCCGATTTGGAGATGGGAGAGGTTGGTCTGGACATAGGAATGGGGAATGACGGCGGCTTTAAACCAGTTTCCTTGAGGGTCGCAATCTGCCACAGTTAGGCTAACGCCGTTGACGGCAATGCTACCTTTGGTAACTAAGTAGCGGGCAATTTGGCGTTGCCACACCTCCCCTAATGCGGGAGGGGCAGCAAAACACATTTCCCAAGAATTAGGTGTTTGTACGGTTTCCTGCAAGCAGCCAATGCCATCAACATGACCTGTAACGAAATGTCCACCGAGTTTGCTACCCACTCGTACTGAGGTTTCTAAATTGACATAGGCAGCGGAATGATGTTGTTGCCCTAAGGTTGTTCGATTCAGAGTTTCGTCGCTAGCCGTGGCAATGAAGCCGTCGGGTAAAATTTCTTCAACGGTCAGACAAACCCCATCGACGGCAATACTGTCGCCAATGGCAAGATCTTGTAAGATTACCTGCGAGGTGGCGTTGATGCCGCAGGCTAGCTCAAAGCGATCGCCTCCTAGCGGTTGAATGGTTCCTAAGGTTTGAATTAATCCTGTAAACACGGGCTTATGGGTGAACTAGTTAGCTTAAGTGGGTTTTGTAATGACCGGGATCAGCTCCAGCACAGTCTTGTGATTTTTTCGTGAAGTCGAGGCACAATCATTCGGAGACTGGGGCATACTGAGATAGTGCAGCCTTGCTGAACCCAGTTGAATCAGGTATGCAAGCACTGGTTTTACGGTTGACCGATGAAGTGAGGAAAAATAGAAATAGAGTCAGTGTTTCCGGTCTCAATCCATCCAGTACCAGTTTACCGCTTCACAAAGAGTGTCCCCGATGCCGACCGTATTCAAGAGGTCAAGCTGATGATTGAAATGAAAGTTGCTGGAATTGCCTTAGATGCTGTTACACGCAGCCCGATTGTGCTACTCAAAGATGCTTTAGAGCGACGTGCGCTTCCCATCTATATTGGGCAAGACCAAGCCAAAGCTATCATCAGTGCGATCGAAAAACAGGCACCTCCTCGACCCCTGACCCATGATCTAATTGTTAATGTCCTTGAAGGATGGAATATGTCCTTAGAGCGCATCATCATTCATGCACTCCAGGACAATACCTTCTATGCCATCCTCTGTGTACGTCAGGGAGAAGCCAAGAAGGAAATCGACGCTCGTCCTAGCGATGCGATCGCGATCGCGCTGCGGACAGGCAGCCCAATTTGGGTGATGGAAGAAGTGATTGCTGATGCGTCCATTCCCGTCGATCGCGATGCGGATGAAGAAGAACGTCGCGCTTTCCGAGACTTCGTTTCAAACCTGCGCCCAGAAGATTTCACTCAGCGCAAAGGTTTCAAAACCGGAGAAGCCTAATCCAAGTCTGTACATCACATCGCGTTCTTCACACAGCTACTTTAGTCTTGATCATTGGTTTTTTGTACTAGTGACTACGGACAAATAATTACTAATGCGTTATCGGCGGTTTGGCAAAACCAACTTACACCTTTCAGTGTTTTCGCTGGGAACGATGCGCTGCTTGGCTTCCCTCACCAACGCCCAACAAACTATCCAACAGGCAGTAAATTTTGGAATTAATCATCTAGAAACTGCCAGAGGCTACGGTAAGAGCGAGCATTACCTAGGACAAATCCTTAAATCGGGTTTATCCGTGCCACGGGAGCAACTGCACATCACGACCAAACTGCCGCCGACGCCTGATGCTGGCTTAATGCATCAATGGATCGATGAATCCCTAGAGCGCCTGCAACTGGACTATTTAGATTGTTTAGCGATTCATGGCATTAATACTTGGGAACATTTGGCGTGGGTTGAATCTTCTACAGGCTGTATGCCAGCCATCAAAGCGGCTGTAGCCGCAGGAAAAGTGCGCCATGTGGGATTCTCTACCCACGCACCGCTAGAAGTGATTCTGGCGTCAATTGAGACAGATTTGTTTGAATTTATTAATCTTCACTACTATTACTTTTTTCAACGCCATGCAGCGGCAGTGGACTTAGCCCACCAAAAGGATATGGGGGTGTTCATTATCTCCCCGGCTGATAAGGGAGGACGCCTCTACACCCCACCCGCGAAGCTGAAACAACTATGTGATCCTGTCTCGCCGCTGACCCTAAATTACCGATTTTTACTGCAAAACCCTAGCATTACCACCCTCAGTGTTGGTGCTGCTAACCCTACCGAACTGGAGGAACCCCTAGCTGTTGCCGATCAGGATACGCCGTTGAGTGCTGTAGAATTGGACGCGATCGCGCAGCTAGAAACTCAACTCAAAGACGCCCTAAAAACTGACTTGTGCAGTCAGTGCTACGCCTGTCTCCCTTGTCCAGAAACGATCAATATTCCCGAAATCCTGCGACTCCGTAACTTAGCCGTTGCCTACGACATGACCGAATTTGGGGAATACCGCTATCAAATGTTTGAAAATGCGGGTCATTGGTTCCCTGGCAATAAAGGCGATCGCTGTAACAGTTGCGGTGATTGCCTACCCCGTTGTCCCGAACAGCTAGATATCCCAGCGTTGCTAGCTGATACACACCAACGTCTGAATGGCCCTCCCCGGCGGCGACTGTGGGGATAGGAACTCTCATTGTTTGAGGCAGTCACTATAGTGAAGAAAGACTCCTTAAGCCAAGAACGAGCAGCAATGAAGGTTAAATTTTTACTCCGCCACCTTCGACACATACCGTTTTACCTCATACCGATTGCTGCTTGTCTATTACCCCTGACTTCGGCAGCGTCAGCCCAAAGCGTAGCCGTTCCACCCCCTTCGGATGCCCCTTTAGAAGCCGAATTGTTAGGGGCAGATGTCTCCTTGGCTGAGCGCAATGTCATCACTGCCAATACAATTTCTCAAACTGGCGTTACAGAGCCTAGTCTCTGGTGGGCAAAAGAACAGTTTGCCGGAAAAATGGTACTCAACTGGCTTGCTTACCCAGACGAAGGTCGGGTAGATGTCATCGTTAATCGACAATATTGGAGCATTCTCGACTATATCGGACGCTATAGCTTTATCAACAAATTTGGCACGACAGCAAGAGACTATGGCTACAACATCAGAGTGTTTGATGATCAGCAGGTAAGAACACCTAACGAGCCAGTAGAACCCATTGCCACCTACACCTGTAATTTCAGCACTGAGCCGCTAAAGTGTTCAATTGAGGTGCAATCCTTGATTGAGGGCTTGCAGGTGAACAGAGGAGCGGCTACAGCGAGACGGCTTTAAATTATGCTATGCCTCGCTACGCTGATACCTTACCTGCGGCACTACTCTGGGTTAAGTGACAGGGGATGGGATTATTAGCCGCATCAATCGCTAAACTCTAACTTCTCGCCACAGAGACAGGTACTCCTCCTGCACTTCCTTGGGTAGGGGAAGCAAGAACTCGCTTCTATCGAGGATTTCCTCGTCTGGTAGGAGTAACGGATTGCTTTGGATATCCTTCGGTAGGTTAGCGGGCTTCATCCCGTTAATGATGGGTGAGGTACCTTCGCTAAATAGGGTGATTTCGATGGCGGGTTCGGGTTGCCAGCAAAAGTTAATCCACTGCTTTACTAGATCTGAGTTGGGATTGGCATTGGATTTCGGTTGTACCCACAAGTCTGCCCACAATGCGGTTCCCGATCGCGGAACGACTACCTCAATTTGAGGATCGTGCGATCGCAAGGATAGTAAATCTGTAGACCATCCCACTGCTAACCAGGTATCACCTAACATCAAAGGTTGCAGGTACTTGTCGGAACTATAAAGTCTGGCTTGTTGATGTAGAGCCAGCAATTCTTTTTCTAGGTTATTTACCTGGGCTAAATCCAGCGTATTGTAGGAGTGCCCTAGTTTTTTTAAGGTTAGTCCGATTGTTTCTCGCGGCGAGCTTAAGAGTGAAATACGATCTTTTAATTCTGGACGCCATAAGTCACTCCAATCCGTGGGTGTCCAGCCCAGCTCCTGGAACTTGTCCCGGCGATAGGCAATGACGGTACTACCCCAGCGATACGGTGCCCCCCAGACAGCTCCAGATTTATCCACTTCCCCTTGCGAGTTTCGCTCAACTAACAGTTTCCAGCGATTGGGAAGTTGCTGCCACCCAGACAGTTCAGCGATGTCTAGCGGTTGAATCAATTCCTGCTGAATTGCCTGTGCTAGCCAAAAGTCACCGATTGTCACCAAATTAGCCACGGCTGGCGGCTGGCGTCTAGCAAAGGAAAAGGGGGAGGATGAGGGAGTATCGCTATTCGTCGCCTGCTTTTTCCAAGCTTGCAGACGATTGAATAACTCCTTGAGTTGCTCTTCAGGGTCAAAACTGAGGCGGCTAGGTTGCTGCAATTCCCTACGAAATTCTCCCGTTAGCTGGGCGGGAATGGAATCTTTTAACAGCCGCACTTTTAAATCTGCGGAACTGCCACGGCTACAGCCTGCTGTGAGCTGTGACAGTGCCAGCCCTCCGGCACTCACTAAAAACGATCGTCGATCCATACTTTCCTTATCACCGACTAGAGACAATTCTATCCTTCGCTTCTACTCCCTCGTCCCTCAATCCTGTCGTCGCTCTACACCAAAGCCAACTAAGTCAATGACGGTGGGGGTAACGTTTTCTTCTGGGCGTTGGTAGGTAATGATGGTGCGAAGTCGCATATCTGGTGCGACAAAGCGCATTTGATCGACAGCGACAGAACGACGGTAGTAGGTTGTCATCTCTAGGGTTTGCCGACTGGGAAGGTAGGTAAAGCGACTAGCGATCGCCCCGGCTTCAGAGTAGCCCTGATCCCGCCAGTAAAAGCCCTGAACGACTTCCTCGGCTTCAGGAACAATCGCCCCTGCGGGTAAAGGCGGCATCTCCATTTCGGTATCAATACTGACATATTGATCGGGAACAAAGAGTGCCTTCAAACTCATGGACACTTCTTCGCCCGTTTCGGAAACCGTGTCAAAGGCGATCGCAAATCCCGGACATGTCCCTTCAACTGTCGCTTTTGCCATATCTACTTTTATTTCCCCAAATTGAGACAAGGACAAAATCTGCTGTTTCTCGTCATTTCTTAGGGTTTCTACTCTAAATTCTGTATAAGAGCGTTCTATCTCACCTTGAAGAACGGAATGATAAGTTCTTTCCGTTTTCCATAAACCTGTACAAGCTGTAAAAAATTCCTGAAATTTAAGCATGTTTTTTTAGATTGACCTCAATCTATAGGTAGAAAATTAAGATTTACTTGTTTGAAGCAAGAAGCAGGAATTTTGTTTTCCTTTATACCAATAATCTCTAGCAGATTTATATCGAGTTGAAGATTGACACAAAAGGAAATTTTCGCTACTAATGACACATTGTGGATTAATCTTTCTTAATTAAATATTATCGCTATTTATTGCTGTTTCTCTGGCTATATAAGCGCTTTGCGCGATTTTCCTTATAAAAATACAGACAAATAAACTAAGTACATTTACCCAAAGCGTGAGTGCTCAATTCACATTTACTGAGAAACATAAAGATATTCCGCGATTAAGTGGGGATCAGTCAATTTTTAGTAAACGAAAGATAGAATCAGAACAGCAAATGCTGACTTATGCTATTCAAATTCGCTTGCCTAAGAACTTTAGGAGAATTATTTAAAAGGCTTATAAATAGTCAAGCAACACTTAAATGATTCAAAACTAGGCGTAGTTTCTCAATAAGTTGCATAGCATGAGAAAAGCACATATAAAGCACATATAGGGACAAGGCAATCGCATGGATGCACTTCAACAACAAATCACAACGTTGAACCATAAAGTAGACGCTTTATATCAAATCATTGAGCAACTGAGCCACAAAATTCCAGAATCGTTGTCTGACTTTCGGCAGATGTCAGTTCAGGTAGGCTCTCCTTCCTCACTAAGCGATCGCTGTTTCCCCTCCTACTCAAGCAGTCGGATTAACTCCGCAATGACACATAAAGATGTATTGGTTGATAGTAATTGCATAGAAAGCAATTCCGCTCACAATACCAACAGCACGATCACTCCAGACATTCAAATACAACGGTTGACAGCCCAACTCACAGCCGCCTACAACCGCATTGCTGCTCTCGAAGAACAGCTACTATCCCAACGCATTCATTCTTAAGCTAACTCGTCAAGGTAGAACAGATTTACGGCTCGCCTTGATCAGTAAATATCAAGCCTTACTAGCTCACCGAAGTTTTCCTTTCAGCCCAGTTAATGGTTTTGGCTGTATCGCTCTACCACTGCTTCAATCACTTGCAGAAGTTTTCTTTGATCCCAGCCGGTTGTTAAGTGAGCAGCGATCGCACAACCTCCAGCCCCAACACCTTCTTTGACATATCCCGCTTCGTAGGACTGAAGCTGAGGATAGCGAGACTGGGCAAAACTTAGCGATGTTGCGATTAGCGCCACCGAGCCTACAGCTTGTGCTAAACCGACTGTATCTCCAGTTGGGTCTTCCGCGACCCAGCGGGTTGTGCCTACGACGATTTCTTGGGGTTGCCATGCTAGGTGGTGATGCCGAGCCACTGCTGCTATCAGGGCATAGGTAGCTAGCATTTGCGTGCCTCCTGCTAGTAAGACCCCACAACTCCGACTCGCAGCGATCGCCATCCCTGCCGCCACAATTTGCATGGGATCGCCGACAGCAGCGACGAGCTTGAGGGGATCGAAAGCCGTTTGACCTTCTAACCCAGCCTGACGCAACCCGGCTTGCACAATCTCCCACTTCTGAGCATGATTGCAGGTGGGATGAGAGCTATTAACTTTGCCTGTTGCGGCAATTCCTAAGCCTGTAAGCACACCAAGAGCGGTTGTCGTTCCCCCGACAACACACTCACTAATAATTACATAGCGATCGCCAACCACCGTCGCCAGGGTCTGCCCCCACTGCAAGCCTTGCTCAAACAGATGTTTAACGATGGTTAGGGGTAAGGCAGCACCCGTGCTCAGGCAATCTGCCGGAACACCCCCCAAGTTAATGGCGGGAACAGCAGGGGGATGGGGTAAACCCGCATTGAATAAATAAAGAGGAATACTCAAGGCTTCGACGACAGCACGAGAAATCAGTACGGGTGAGGCTCCAGCCGTCAGTGGGGGTAAGGGATACTGGGGGGCAATTGTCGGCCCATTGTAGAGAAATTCCGCATCCGCGATCGCTGTATACCTGCGGTCATCCGGCGTTGCTCCAGCGGCTGAGATCCCAGGGATCAGCCCCGTTGCTGTAAATCCCAACACGCAAGCCAAAACAGGAGAGCGTCCGCGATAGCGCCGCAACCATTGATCACCCTGTGACGCCTGCGTATAAACCCGAATCATCTTAATTATTCGTAATCCAGCAAGACCTGCACCCAGTTCGGTGGTCGTGGGATCGGATTGCCCAAACGATCGAGCATCAACAGTGCCACGAGATGAACCACAAATAGATAAACAATTTGGTTGATGATAATAGAGATGATCGCGATCGCCTGCACCAAGGGCAGACTCGGCTGTGCCAGCAACCCTAGCCTGACAAACCCCCACTCCAATAATTGGGTAATCTGGGTCATTACATAAACCCAGAGGTCTTCACCCAACAGCAACGACAGCAGCCAAAACCGGAAAAAGAAGCCAATCGTCCCTAAAATTGACCCCACCCCAATCGACCACAACCAGCCGACATGACGTTTCCACATCACCCCTAACTGGACACCCATCAAACCATAGGGAATCACAAACAAGATACTGCGGGTCGGGCCCATTAGCACCGAAAGCAGTAACCCCGACACCAACGCTGCCATCCAGGAGGCGCGATTTCCTCGCCGCAAATAAACCAGCGCAATCGGGATGGGGAAAAACATCCGCCACACTGGCCCTAAAGGAAAGTAATAATTAATCAGCCAAATCAAGCTGGCAGTACTGGCAAGAAATGCCGTTTCCACCATCACGATGGGGTCAGTTGTCAGTCCCGTCTTCGGTAACGCCTTCAAACCCTGGTTAGGCTCCAAGTCCTGCCCTACTTCATTGCCACTTTGGGATTGGGTTACCGATTTTGAAGGCTTACCGTTGGGTGCTTCATCATCAGCATTCTGATTAAGGTGGGCGTCATCAAAGGAATCGCTCATGCAAATTTACTAAACTCTTGACCGATCTCCACTTTAACCCTCCGTCTGAGGGTGTGACGGATTAACTACTACCGAGGAAAGGTCAGAGGGTGTGTTTACAGGTGCTTCTTTCTCTACCTCCTGTATCACCAAGACTGAACAAGGAGCGTGGTGCATAACATGATTACTCACACTTCCCAGCACCGCCTCTGGTAGCCCCGTCCGACCTCGACGCCCTACCACAATCAGATCGGCTCCCCACTGCTGGGCAACTTCACACAGTACCACCCCCGCCTCACCAACTTTGTAATCTGCTGTTGTTGGCACTCCTTGATTCTTGGCTTCCTCAGAGTGGCGCTTGAGTAAATCCTTTGCCTCCTCAATGCGCTCCTCAATCAGGAGGTGTTGGGTGGGATAGTTAAAATTCATCGCCTCGGGATAGGTACCTGTCGGCATCGACATTGGCGTTGTTGATTGCCCAATCACTTCGTGGGTGAGGCAATGCAGCAACCGCAAGCTAGCGCGATTTAATTGCGCCAATTCCAGTGCTTGAGCAAAGACAAACTCAGACAATGGCGATCGCTCGACGGCAACAAGAATTCTCTGAAAGGCCATAGTTGATAGGAGATTGGGGAAAAAAGATCAAGTTATGTACAACTTTGATTAGCGCCGCTCCCTCGTAGCCCAGGATGAAGGATGAAATTAACCATTAGCCATACCCAGTGCTATTAACAACTGACTAATTACGCAATAATTCTCTCCAAGGCTTGTAAATCGGGAATACAAAGAATATCGTGATCGCGCTTAATTAGCGCTTTCTTCTCCAGCTTAGTCAATACCCTGGTGACTGTCTCCCGTGCCAAGCCACTGAGGCTACTGAGTTCTCGATGGGGCAGGTTGGGAATCTCTGTTCCCTGCTGTCGGGTTTTGCCTTGACTCTCGGCGAGAAATAACAATGTATCTGCGACTCGCGACACACTGTCTGACTCTCGTAAACGCAAGCGACGATTGACTTGCCGCAGGCGTTTTGCCATTAGCTGTGCCAAACGAACACCAGCCAGAGGTTCGGAATGAATTAACTGGACAAAATCTTGTGCTGGAACACTTCCAATAGTGGTTGGCGTCAAGGTAATGACATCTGTAGAACGAGGCACTTCATCCAAGGCTGCCATTTCACCAAAGAGTTCTCCCTTACCCAAAATATTGAGCGTTACCTCTTTGCCATCGAGATTGTATGTACGAATCTTTGCCCAACCCTCCAAGATAAAGTACACGGAGCCACCCCAGTCATTTTCCAGGAGAATGACCCGATTAGCTGGATGACCACGGGTGACGACATGAGCTGTGGCTTTCTCCACACTGCCTTCGGGCAAGCCCGTGAAGAAAGGAGCTGAGCAAATCAACTCGTTAACGTGATTCATTTCTTGTGGGCTGTAGCGGTCTTCCATAGAGCCAAGGCACATTGTAAACGTCGTGGACAAAATAATCAGTAGTCCACTGTTTGAGGCAGGCGACGATGATGAAGCGCGATCGCCAAAGCATCAGAAGACGCTTGGCTAACGTGACTGTTGTAGTTTGTTTACCTGCTTTCTACTTTGTTACTCAATTAAGAGTGAACAAGGACAATACGCTCTCGTTGAAGTCCCAACAAGCCCTAGGCTGTTTAGAGCCTTCGCTTGGTGCGGCGGACACATTAGAGCACCATTGACAAATCCCAAATGCCTGAAGATTTTACTTCGTTGCCTGCCGACAATGGCAACGACATTGCACAAAACGTCACAAGGACACCGCTAATCAGGCAAAAGTCGGTTCAAAACAACAGTCAAAGCAGTATGCACCTCGTTATTATGCGCTATATAGAGGAGTCTTTTAAAACTCCTCTATATAGATTCCCTATTCTCCCGTCTTGACAGATGAGAGGGAGGAATGCGTTTATGATGGTGAAAATCTTACCAGTCAGAATCGATGCTTGGTAGTTCTGCTGGTGGGGATTTGGTAGCTGGCAAGGGATTTTTTCCCGCCATAGTGAGCGCTCAAGGCAGTTCGCACTCACTGATGAGCAAATCTGATGGGGTTACGTTGCGATCGCGCATTAACATTAGTAGCTAGCGGTAGCGAGCTACTTGCTCCTCAACTTGACCTCACCCTTGAAATGAGGATACCTAGTCTCTCGCATCAAGCGGCGATATCACCTCGCCACGCTCGTTCTTGCATTTGGGTTCCACCGTGACTTCTCAGAAGGATATTCAAGACCTCATTGCTGATATTGACCGCATTTTGCCCAATGCCGGTTCTCATCTTCCCTGGTATAAGCCAGGAGATAGCGCGGCTTTGCGTCAAGTTCTCGAACGAGTGCGGAGCTATCTCGTTGTCCAGCAAAAAAAGGCGGCTTCGGAGCCATTACCCGCCGCCAACACCGTTCCGTCGGAGCTAAATCAACCGATTGGGCAATCCGTCTCTCAAGCCGTTGATATTCTGCGCTCAGAATTACTCCAACCCTTACAAGCCGATGTTGCCATCCTGCGTCAACAGCGAGAGTCCCTCTTAGCAGAAATACGGCAACTCGAAGCGACTCGGCAACAAAATCAAGCGCCTCGCGAACAAACAGCAGATCAACAGCAATTGCTCGCTGAATTTTCTCAAGCGTTGATGGAGCGATGGCAAGACAGCTTTAACCAACGTCTGAACACTCCATCTTCCTTACCTACCCAACCCCAACACCTAGAGCAACTGAGTCAAGTCCCCAACCAGTTTGATCAATTAATCCTTACCCTGGACGAAAATCAACGCATCATCTTCGAGACGTTCCAGCGCAATCTTCAAAGCTATCAGGAGTCCCTAGCCCAAGGACTAGAAAACATGCATAACCTGGGCGGGCGCACAGAGATGATGTTTACCGTGCTGGTTAATCGCCTAATACAACAACTGGGGAAAGAAACTTCAACTCTGGAATCCTTGCCAAAGAATGCAGATGACGTTTTAGACCGCAGCCAAACGATGCCGCCAGTTGGCTCAGAACCCTTCCCACCTTTGGAGTTAAGCCTAAATACTCTGGCGAAACCGAGTGTAGCCAAACCATCACAGTTCCCCTTTGCGGGTATGGAGATGACCTCAACAGGTACGGCTCCTAACACCCCCTCAGAAGAGGAAGACCAGAACCAAGACACTCCTCCTCTGAATGAGGACAGCGATCGCCAGGAAACACTACCAGATGCTGAGGCAATGGACGCGTTAATCCAGATAGACCTGGATGAGTCTCAATCCCTATTTCCCGAAACTGAGGGCGTCCTGGTGCCGGAGTTGTCAAATAGGCAGGAACTTGAAGCGTGGCTCAGTCAACTAGAAAGTTCCCCCTCTGGCGTAGAAGGGAGGGAACGCCTTCCAGAGGAAATTGACGAGTTGTACGAAAGTCTCTTTGGAACTAATGCGGTTAGCCCACCATTACCGTTAGATGAGCCTGACTTAGTAGGTGCCGAGGCGGAAGAGGCGATCGCATCACAGACGGCACCTGAAATCGATCCGGCGGCTCAACAGCCACCGCTGAGTCAACCCGTCAATTCCCTTTCAACTCAGATGAAGGACGCCTTGTTTGATGGGATATCAGACCCGGCAAATTTAACTCCAGAAACGCCGTTGCCTTTGGAGCAGTCAACTGGTTCTTGGGAAGAGATTTTGTTTTCTCCAAATTCGCCGCCAATAGGATTTCTAGATGCTGATTTACCGGATAAGGCGACCACAACTGACAGGGTGGATGCGGTAGATGTATCGCTACCTAACGTTGATGTCCTGCCTGATCCAGAAGGTACGGAAGATTCCGAGCGGAGCGAAAAAATCAATGCTCTGACAGATTTATTTGAAGAAATGGGGATCGAGGCAGACAATTCCCCAAATTCTCCTGACCAATTTTCAGGATTTTCAAGCTGGGGTGAATCAACAGTGAGCGCCACAGAAGAAAATTATGACCCTGCCTCCCCTAATGAAGATTTGTTGAGCAGCGATCGCGCATCGCGCGAACAAAATCGAGACTTACGGCTAGATCAAACAACACTCCAGCAATTAAGCGAAGACCTCCACCGCTTTGAAGGTTTAGGACTACCGCAACCGTCAACATTGGAGAACCCTCTAACGGAGAGAACACCAACCGCCGATACAGAAGCGTTTGAGAGGAATCCTCCCGAATCCACCGCCGGACTCAACCCAGGTAACCAAACCTTCCCTGATCCAACTGAGGTTCTGGCAGAAGATGGAGAGTATCAGCTCGACACAACATCAGGGGAAGAAACCTCTTCCCTGAAAGCAGAAGAATCAGATTTCGACCCTGGTTTATTTCCCACTGAAGAACTCACCTTAGATGAGGTAACGCTGCTCAACGGGGAGGAAACATCGCCAGAGTCATCGGATACTCAAGACACATTGCCACCACCAGAAGCGTTTGATATCGATCCAGAATTTTCTTCCTCAGAAGCCGTGACAGAGGCGGGAGAAGCAAAGGATCAACAAGGCTATCAGGAGCCAGAGGCTGAAGCGGAAATTTCCCCAAACACAGTCTGGGAGGAAGCCCCTAACTTAGGAACAGAGGAAGTAACACCGTCAGCCAATTTAGCTTTAACTCCGGATTTATTTCCAGAAGCTTTTGATTGGGATCAACAAGACGAGATTGCTGATGAGATGTTCATGGGTTGGGTAGATCATGAATCGACCGCCATAACCTCTGAAGAAGCAATCTCGATAGTGGAGTCTGAGGCAGATTTCTCCTTGGAAATCGCTCAGGTAACGGAAGAAATCTCTGAGGATAATCAAGACACAATTCCACCGCCGGAAGAGATGGACTCGGAAGCCTCCGCTAGTGCTGAACTAAATGTTGAGCCAGAAAGCGAAACCACTTCGGAGGTAGAATCCGGCAGTGGGACTCAAGATCAGCCAACAGAGTCGCCGCAAAATAATTTTGAGCGATCGCAATCAGACGCTGTAAATCCCGAACAACTGGAAAATCAAGAAAAAACCGAGTAGACTCTCAGAGCGAAAAGTCCACTTTTGAATTTTATTTTCTCGTGCCACCAGTAGACAAAACCTCAACAACCGCGATCACCTTTGATGCCCAAAGCCCATTGCCTTTTCCCTCAAAGCAACCAGACCTATGAGTAATGATTGGTATCTAGGGATTGACTTCGGGACAACGGGGATGTCTGCTGTCCTCTTAAACGAAGCGATCGCCCAGTTATATCCCCTGTCTTGGTCATCGGTGAGCCAAGAAGGGGAGGAGTCTAGCTTCCGGTTACCTGCGGTCATTTGTGTTGAACCCAGCACCGAACCCCAATCTGAGACACGGTTGAGTGTCGCTGGCTTAAGTTCGACTCTGCCAAATAACCACAGTAAGGTCTTTCTGCAACACTTCAAGCCTTACTTAAATCTCGCCATTCCCTACTACTCGTCCCAACAGCAGCGCTGGGAACCCACTGTACAGCTTGATTCTGGGCGTTTGGTTTCACTTTATTGGGTACAGCGAAGTTTACAAACCTTATTGGCGACGCTGTCACCAGCAAGTGAGGACTTTAATCGCTCGGTGCAGGTATCAGCAAGCGGTTTATCTGCTACCGCCCTAGTAGAAGCCTTGGGCAAGCTCAAAGGCGTCATTCTGGGCTACCCGGCAGCGTGGAGCGAGACTTATCGCTTCAATGTCAGAGAAGCGGTTTTAGGAGCCAAGCTGGTTAAGCATCCGGAGCAAATTTTTTTCCTAGAGGATACGATCGCCACAGTTCTAGCTGGTTTACCTAGTCCTCGCCATGGGGACGAACAACACCCCACACCGTTTGCCCTTCACAATGGCGGTACGGTGGTGATTAATATCGGGACAACCACAACTGAACTGGCGCTAGGTAATCTCCCACAGAATTACACTAATTTAACCCATAGTGATTTTTGCGTCCGTACTTGCCCCTACGCTGGTATGGCGATAGAACAAGATATTGTCTACCAGTTGCTCGTTCCTCAACTGTCAGAGGAGCAACGCCAGTCCCTGTCTCTGTTGTTACCCACTCCAGTAGAGCCAGATGCCGAAATGCGCGATCGCCTTGCGGTATTATTGCAGCGCTCGGCTCTCGGTCAAACTCTACTAAAAACGGCGGGGTACATCAAGCAGATTCTGCAACATCGCCAGGAATTTAGCTTTGAATTTGGCATCGACTGCTGTACTGTAAGCCGCCAAGCTCTGGAAGACAAAGTTATTCAACCTTTTTTGACCCGGCTCAATGCTGAAATTAATCAGTTATTGGTGCAGACGGGCATCTCAGAACAAGGAATTTATCAAGTAATTTGTAGCGGGGGTACGGCTACCTTAATTGCCCAGTCCAAGTGGCTCCAGCAAAAATTCCCCAACGCTACGCTGATTCAGGATATTGGTTCACCCACTAGCTGTGTTGTTGCGGCTGGGTTAGCGACTTTAGCGCTCTATCCCCAAGTGCTGAACCACTCCCAGCAGCAGTATAGTGACTTTTTCCTGCTGTTGGAGCTTATAGGTGCTTTCACTAATCCAGAGTCAGAGCAACGCGCCTATAGTGTCAAGGAGATTATGCAACGGCTCGAACATCGAGGAGTAAATACCCGCGCCTGTCGCGATCGCTTGCTGGCATTTCTCAATGGTCAACTACCGTCTGGTTTGGTACCCTCAACAGCTCAGATGAACTGGCTAGCAGAGGAATCTCGCGAGAACCAAGATTATGAAGCGATCGCTGCTCCCTTGTTTGAGCTAGTTGAGAATCAGTCCTATCACGCCAATGTAGAACAATGCCAACGCCTGCGCCAATACTTCCAAGCGATTCTGTTGGGGACGAGTCAAAAACTAGACGAACCTCTAGCTATCGAGTTGAACATGACCACAGTGAAGGCAAAAGTGTAACGAATTCGTAATACTTCCTCTCAGTTATCTCCGTAAAAATACATAAGCTTTAAAAAAGAACGAAGAAATATAAAGATTATGTAAAGTGAACTCATTGTTATACCAGTCCTGTTAAAGAAGCCCATATATTGACAAACAGATTGCCTACCGACCGACCTGTCGATAACTGAATTGTTAACTGTGATTAGCACATCTAAAATGCCAGCTTTATCGATTGATGCACCTGTTTTAGTTAGTTCTGTTGAGATATCGGCTCTTCAGCAACAGGTACATCCTTCTGTCACCAACAGAATTAAGCGCGTCATAGATATTTGTGGAGCTTTAGTTGGCTTGATGATTACCGTCATCATCGCGCTACCAATCGCGATCGCGATGCAAATCGACAGCCCAGGGCCAATTTTCTACAGCCAAATGCGCTGTGGTGTGAACGGGAATCCTTTCCGGATCTGGAAGTTTCGCTCCATGGTTGTTAACGCTGACCAACTGAAGCACCTAGTAGAAAACAAAGCCAGCGGTCACATCTTTAAAAATGAAAATGACCCCCGCGTCACCAGTATTGGTCGCTTTCTGCGTCGTACAAGCTTAGACGAATTCCCCCAGTTTTGGAATGTCCTGAAAGGAGAAATGAGCTTAGTAGGAACCCGACCTCCTACTTTAGACGAAGTTAATCGCTACGAAAGTCACCACCACAAGCGTCTTTTCGTTAAGCCTGGAATCACTGGAGAATGGCAAGCCAACGGTCGCTCAACAGTGAAAAACTTTGAAGATATCGTCTGTATGGATTTAGACTACCAAGTGAAATGGTCTATTTCCTACGACTTGGCACTGATTTTAAAAACTATTCTGGCAGTTGTAAAGACACGCGGCGCGTGTTAACCAGTCTTCTCAAGGCTGTATCCTGTCCGCCCTGCACAATAAAATGTAACTCCCACTCCATATAAACTAGTTTCAATAAAATCGACCGTTGATACTGAGTTTATAGCTATAAAGCGTGACGAATCCTTCGCCTGATTCAGAGTAGTTGACTGAGAACGTGCCACCAGCTGAGATACACAAAAGTAAAAACCATACAAAGTCCCGCAAATGTTTGAGGGATTTTTTTGATGGGGAGATGGGAGAGGAGAGGACTAGGAGTTGTAAGTTACCGTATATCTAAAACCCATGACTCAATTGATGGCACAGGATTAGAAGTTAGAGACAAAAGATGCAGAACATATTTACCATTTATCTCTGACTTAATAAAAGAACCAAGCCTACAAGTTAAAGGTGGAATAGCTTAGAGGCAAATTGAGGAAGAAACAAGTACTTTTGTTGTGCCAACACCTGAGTTATAAACTATGAGTTAAAACAGATAGTTTACTCATAGGCTTGTTTATGACCTTACCAAATTGGATTACCTTTTCCCGTTTACTGGGATTACCCTTTATCTTGTATTGGCTTCATAACCCCACGGAGCAAACCCGTTGGATTTGTTTTGGCGTCTTTCTTCTTGCCGCTAGTACGGATTGGCTCGATGGCTATCTAGCTCGGAAGTTGAACCAAGTCACTGAACTGGGTAAGTTTCTTGACCCCTTAGTAGATAAGTTATTGGTATTAGCTCCCCTGCTGGCATTGATTGAATTGGGTCAGGTGCCGGCTTGGGGGGTGTTTGTGATTTTGGGGCGAGAGTTGGCGATCGCGGGTTGGCGAGTCAGTCCTACCCTCACAGGTAATACCAGCATCTCTGGAGCGAATATCTGGGGTAAGCTAAAAACAGTGAGTCAAATTGTGGCGATCGCTCTCCTGATTGCTCCGCTATCTGAAGCCTGGACAACTCCTTCTTTGCTCCTCTTCTGGGTTTGTGTCGCCCTCACCGTCATTTCTGGTGTTATTTATCTTTTCCCTCAAAAAATCAATCAGCCATCAGCAGTCTCTGATAGTCAGACCGCTGACAGCTAATGATTGTTTTTTTAAGTCTTTTAACTTAAATGTCTTAATTAAGCTGTATGCCTTCTGGGCTTTCTAGCTCCTACAGAAGCACCAATCATCGCTGCGGCTAAACCGAGCAAGGAGCCAATAATAAACGACCAAGAAGCCCTAGCTGCATTGGCAGCAACCTGTGCTTCGTTTATGTTGGGCGCTTGGTTTGGCAGCTCAACTCCGCCTGGTTGTTGCACCTGATTGAGAACCTCCCCCGCATTGGCAGCAACCGCTCCAAAAGCTCCCGTTACACCACTCGCTAGCAACCAAGAACTAACCGCCAATGTGGTTGCCCAAAGAATAGCACCATTCAACAGAGCCGTTTTACTGTTCATTGGGCCACAGGTGCGAGCCATCACCCAACCACCAAGAAATAGGGAAATCAGCAAACTAACGATTGCCCAAATTCCTACAGCCCAACCATTAGCAGCCCTAGCGGAAAACCCAATGGCCGCTCCTAAAGCGCTCAAAATCAGTTGAGTGGCGATCGCAATGACAATTCCTGCAATGATTGGGCCCCACCGAACCCGATCATGGTAGTCAACCACTGGGTTGACTACAGCTGATTCGGCAACCATATCATCACGACGATCTATATAAGACATAACTCTGTTTGCTCTCCCTAGACTTTGTTAGCTTTTACCGATGATTTAAGTATCATGGCATCTTATTTTAGGTATAACTGTTAGTTTTCATATCTGCCGTTGGATAGAACGGCAGTTAAAATAATTCACTCATTTTTAAACTTTTGTAATTTTTTTGCTGTTGAAATCTCTTCTTGTTGAAATAAGTATATCTATCCAATTTTAGGAATAAAATCTTACCCGATAATAAGAATTTGACCTGTGAAGTGAAGTTTTTCAAATAAATAGAGTATAAACAAATGGTCAACAATAAAATAAACCTTGTCTAGGTCTAGGTTAAACGCCTTGGTTTTTGAATAAACAGCTTGAGTCCTTACCCACTAACAGATACATAACTTAACTGTATGCTGAAAACGCTATACTCCTCAAAATGGAGTTGACTCAAGACCCTGGAAAAAATTCTTCTGTGACTTAACAAAAATTTTATTTTTTAAAGCTTATGCAGCTTTGCAAATCTTTTGGTAAAAGTCAATCTTCCAAATGGCAGAAGTCTTTTGCAAAAAATACAGTTTGCTCGCTCATTTTAGTTAGCACCCTAATTTAACGAATACCTCGTAAGAAAGAAGTTTCATTATTAATAAAAACCTAAAGTATGAGTAGTTATTAATGATGTACATTAACTTAATTAGGAGACGATAGTATGGCACTTTACAAAATTAAGGATTTCAATCCTAACTACCGTGAAGAAGCATTTGATGGTGAAGATATTAAAGGTCTTAATGTCTACGCTGGACGAACAGAAGAGAAGATTGGTACCATCCACGATGCATTAGTTGACGATAGCGGACGTTTTCGGTATCTAGTGATTGACACAGGCTTCTGGATTTTTGGCAAAAAGGTTTTGCTGCCAGTCGGTCGTTGCCAGGTTGATGCTAGGGCACAACGAGTTTACGCGACAGGGATTACAAGCAAAGACCAAGCGGAACACCTGCCTGAGTACGATGACAGCCTGACAGTTGACTACGACTACGAAGAGCGAGTACGGGGTGTTTATCGTACTCCCACCACAGAAGCCTCAATACCTGTAGAAATGTCGCCGCCAGTCGAAGCATCAGGAACTGTTGAAGCAACTTCTCAACCCGCTCCACGTCCTACTCGTCAGCCTAGTGTGCCTGACTATGATCGCAGTACCTATACGTACGACCGAGAGCCAGACATGTACACGATGAATGAGCAAAATCATCAAAAATTCCGGCTGTACGAAGAGCGGTTAGTGGCAAATAAACACCGTCAAAAGACCGGTGATGTCACAGTAGGCAAACATGTTGAAACCGAAACAGCAAGAGCTTCGATCCCTGTGGAGAAAGAGCGCGTGGTTGTTGAGCGGCACAATCCTACCGGTGCTAGTCGCGCAGCTGCCCCTGGAGAAGCCAACTTCCGCGAAGGTCAAGTAGCACGAGTGGAAGTTTACGAAGAGACAGCTGAGGTCGGCAAGCAAGCTTTTGTGCGTGAGGAAGTTGACATCAGGAAAGAAGTTAAGCAGGATACAGTTGAAGTCAACGAAAAACTGCGTCGTGAAGAGCTAGACGTGGATGTTAAAGGTAACCCAGTTGTAGACCGAGATAAGCGCGTTTAACTAAAGCTTTCCCGTTTCGAGCTTAGTGACACAACTCCCTAGACTTTGGTTGCTAGGCTCGATTGCTATTCCATAAAAAATTTATCTAGAAAATAAGGAGGGAGTTTGATGCTTCATCACTTCAATTACTCCTCCCTAGGTGCCACACTGCTGGCTCTAGGAATCGGTGTCAGTAGCGTCGTCGGCTGGGTAACATCTCACAGGGCTTCTACTGCTTTCGCCCAAGAGAGTCCAACCGCCACTCCCAAAGTAGGAGGTTTCCCCGATGTCACGCCCGACTACTGGGCAAGTCCGTTTATCCGAGTTTTAGCCGAGCAAAACATTATCCAAGGATATCTTGATGGCACGTTTAGACCGGAGCAGCCTGTAGATCGTGACGAGTTTGCTGCCATGATTCGTCAAGCGTTTAATCAAGAGCGGGAGAAGACAATACCTAGTGGTAGTGTCTTCAATGATGTCCCCAACAACTATTGGGCAGCTCCTCCGATTGAGGAAGCTTATGAAACAGGATTCATGACAGGCTTTCCTGGACGGTTGTTTTTGCCGCAACAGGAAGTTTCAAGAGTTCAAGCGATAGTTTCATTAACTAACGGTCTAGAGCTAGGCTACAATCCTGCCACTACAGCGGCAGCTACCACTCCAGCCCAGCAACGGCGAGCTAGCAAGAAACCGATATTCTTTCCACTAGCGTTTTCTGCCCTGATGGAGCCGGTGTTGAAAACAGCGACTCTAATACCTGCTGCTGTGACTCCAGCAACAACAGCTACAGACTCAAAAGCTGCGGAGCCTGCCGCACCAGACTACGTGCAATCCTACTATCAAGATGCGGAGCAGATTCCGGACTACGCCGTTGAAAAGGTAGCGGCTGCTACGCAGGAAGGTATGGTTGTTAATTATCCCAATCCCAAAGTTCTTAATCCTAACGACCCTCTAAATCGGGGTGCTGCAGCCGCATTGATTTATCAAGCTTTAGTGCGTCAAGGCAAGTTGCAACCTCTTGCTGAGAATGAAGAGGCTAATCAGTACGTTGTTGTTCCTACCTCTGAGAACAATCAGAACGCCCAAGCCGCTCGATAAATTTCACGGCGGCTAAATCGCTTTGAGGATCTCTTCATCGAGGGAGAAATCTACTTCAGCGTTGTTACGTCCAGAAGTCAGGTAATCCTTTTCAAAGGAATCCTTCAAACCGCTTACGAGGTCAAACTCTGGGTGCCAGTTGAGGTCAGTCATAGCTTTATGGACATCAGCGAAAAAATGCTGAACTCTGATGGGGAAAGCTTTGCGCTTGCCAAAATCAAATTGTTTGGGGTCGTAGCGAACAATTTTTACTGAGTCTAATGATTTACCTGCGGCTTCGGCACAAGCACGGGCAATACCCTCAAAAGTAACGTAGCGATCGCCGGATACATTGTAAATTTGCCCGATCGCTTTTTCATTCCCCAAAACCTGCGACATGGCTCTGGCTAAGTCTTGGCAATGCCCAAACTGAGTGATATGCAAGCCATTACCAGGAATGGGAATAGGACGATCGCGCACAATCCGGTCAAAAAACCAGGCTTCCAGATCATTGTAATTCTGAGGGCCATAGATGTAGGTGGGACGAATCGCTGTAAATGGTAATTGCTGTTCTTGCAGATAAGCTTCTGTTTCGTGCTTACCGCTGTGGCGGCTTTTGGGATCGACGGCGTCGCCTTCTCTATGGGGTAGCTGGTCAGATTTGAGATAAACACCAGCCGAACTCATATAGATAAAGTGCTTTACCCGGTTTTTAAAGATTTCTGCTAGGGGTTGGGTATCGCTGAGTTCGCGACCATTATTGTCAAAGATCGCATCAAAATCTTCCGAGGATAATTTCTCTTTGAGTTGAGAGGCATCTTGGCGATCGCCGTGAATTTGTTGCACGCCCTCTACAGGTGCAGGCTTGTTTCCCCGGTTAAACAGCACTACCTCGTGTCCCTGTTCTACCAAGAGTTTTGTCAGGTAAACACCGATAAAGCGCGTGCCACCCATGATCAAAATTCGCATGACGATCCTTCTCCAATTCCTACCAGAGGAATTTTACCCTTAACTGTGAGAAGGCTCCCGTTATAGACGGATTTGCGTCACAGCAATGTTACCTGAGAAGCAGACATCAACATCTGTTTTGGGGGCGCGATCGCGTGCGGCATATTCCCCCACATAGTAATAATCATTACCCTCAACACGATAATTAACGGGCAGGGGTTGCGTACTCGGTTGGCAAAATACTATCGGTGGATCGGGTAATCCGGCTTCTAAATGGGGCAAATTCACATTCCAAAAGCTTCCGGGTTCTATGGGGCGATGAAGCAAATCCGCCAAAACTCTTGCTGTCCAACGTGCCGCCACGTCCCAATCAACAACCAACGGTCGTTTAATCCAGTGGGAAATTGCAATTCCCGGAACACCATGCATTGCCGCCTCCCGCACCGCTGCCACAGTGCCAGAGATATAAACATCAACTCCCAGATTCCCACCAGCATTGATACCAGAAAGCACCCAACTGACATTCGGGCAAAGATGAGTCAGAGCAAGGCGAGTACAGTCAGCAGGAGTACCAGCGATCGCATATTCCGTATCGGAGCGACGGCAAACTTGAATTGGCTGCACTGTCGTTACCTGATGACCACAACCGGAAAGATGATCTTGGGGAGCAATGAGTACGCCTTTCCCATTCACGGCTTTCTGAAGAGCCTGGATACCTGGAGCATCGATGCCGTCGTCATTTGTAAGAACTATTACCATTACAGACTACGCAACTTTATATTTCTGCTGTCAAAGATCTTTGTACTTTGAGCATAGTATCTGCTGGCAAAGAGTTAATCTTCCGGCTTTGGGCAAAATGCTCTAACCGCCGCTAACTTTTTGTCAAAAAATACCCTCAGTTGTCCAGAGCTAGGAAGCGAGCATAATTCCAGGAGACATCGCCATGAACGCAGCGAGGATGATGGATGCACTAATTTGCCGCCGAGGTACATGAACTGTAGCGTCTTGGGAACAAGCCCTAGGGTACAATGCAAAGAAAACATCCACAAAAAGCCTAGTTTTTACTTATGACTTCATCAAAAACTCAAAATTTCTCCACTGAAAAAAGTTTGGAGGCAATGAAGCATTTTTCGGAAACCTATGCAAAACGTACCGGAACTTATTTTTGTGTTGACCCTTCGGTGACTGCTGTAGTAATTGAAGGGTTGGCTAAACACAAAGATGAACTGGGTGCTCCTTTATGCCCTTGCCGTCACTATGAAGACAAAGAAGCGGAAGTAAAAGCAACGTTTTGGAATTGTCCTTGCATCCCCATGCGCGAGCGCAAAGAATGCCACTGCATGTTATTCCTGACACCTGATAATGAGTTTGCCGGGGATAAGCAGGAGATTTCTAGCGAAGAACTAGAAACGGTGCGACAAAGCATGGCATGAACTCGACAGTACCACCAGAAGAATTTTGGCAGGGTGTCGAGCAGTTTAATCGGCAGGACTTTTATGCCTGTCATGACACCCTGGAAGCTTTGTGGATGGAAGCCTCGGAACCCGATAAACGGTTTTACCAGGGAGTGCTGCAAACTGCAGTTGGCTGTTACCACCTCGGCAATCTCAACTGGCGGGGAGCCGTGATTCTCCTAGGCGAAGGAATCAAACGCCTGAGAGATTACCAACCCACTTATGAAGGTATTGATGTCACTCAGTTGCTAGAGCAAAGTGCAGAGTTATTGCAAGCACTGCAAGCAATAGAACCAGAACAGGTGGGGGAATTTGTGAAAGAGCGATCGCCTCATGAGGCTAGCCAAGACAGCAACCTCAGCGGAGCTAGGCTTGATTACCTGCCACGGATTCAAAGAGTTGAGACTTGATGGGTAGCTGGGGAGAAACTTTTGGCTGTGACTGTCCGTCAAGACCGTTATAGTTGGGGAAGTACCCACCCGACACCGAAACGATCCGGATCGTGACTCTTAAGTATGGGTAAATTAACCGAGTGCGGTATCACAAGTTTTTGACATCTGGAGCCTACACAATCAATGAAGTTCGCTGGCAAAGTTAATTTCGATCTGAGGCGTCGCCTGGGTTTGGCGTTAGTGCTGCCTGCTGCTTTAGTAGGCGCGATCGCCATTCCTCCTCAAATATTAGACGCTCAGGCACAAACCGGAGACGGACGTGCCCTTACCCTACAATCTGATGTTCAAGAAGCTAACTCCCAAACTGGGGTAATCACCGCGCGGGGCAACGTACAAATGAACTACCCTGCCCGACAAATTCAAGCAACGGCTGCCCAAGCCCAATACTTCAGTCGGGAGCGTCGCCTTGTACTGAGTGGCAATGTCTACGTCTTGCAGGAAGGCAACAGTATCCGAGGTGAAACCATTACCTATCTAGTCGATGAAGGACGATTCGTTGCCCTACCCAAAAGTAATCGGCAGGTAGAATCCACCTACATCATTTCCGATCCCGAAGCACCTGTCTCTACCTCACGGTGACACTGCTCTTCACCCTAAATCCGTCTCTAAGACACCTATCAGCTCGCTTGCTGATAGAGAATTGACAAGATCAGCGTTTATTTATAGCGCTGATTCTTGGATCATAGAGGAGCGATCGCGGTGCCAGGATCTACGTCAGTCCTCAGCCGTGAGGAGCAAGACGGCACCGTTGAGATTACATCACTGCTACCTTAACCAAGGGCTGCTCGAGCACAGACAACTCTTAAATTGATGTGAAAATTGTTCTAGAGAACATCCACAAATCCTACGGCAAACGCATTATTGTCAACCGCGTTAACCTTTCAGTTGCCCAAGGAGAAGTGGTTGGGCTGCTAGGCCCCAATGGCGCGGGAAAAACTACCACATTTTATATAGCTACCGGACTCGAAAAACCTCTACAAGGGACGGTGTGGCTAGACGACACCGACATTACCGCCTTATCGATGAACAAACGAGCGCATCTCGGCATTGGCTACCTAGCGCAAGAACCCAGTATTTTTCGTCATTTGAGCGTGCAAGAAAATATCCAACTGGTGCTAGAGCAAACCAACGTACCGCGCCGGGATTGGAACAAGCGCCGACAAAGCTTACTGCAAGAGTTTCGCCTGGAAAAAGTCGCTCACACCCTAGGTAATCAAGTCTCTGGAGGAGAACGGCGGCGGACAGAATTGGCACGAGCCTTAGCCTCCGGACCAGAAGGGCCGAAATTTTTATTTTTAGATGAGCCATTTGCTGGGGTTGACCCCATTGCCGTGTCGGAAATTCAAAAAATTGTGGCGGGATTACGCGATCGCTACATGGGAATTTTGATCACCGACCACAACGTCCGCGAAACCCTCGCCATTACAGACCGCGCCTACATCATGCGGGACGGGCAAATCTTAGCATCCGGTAGCGCCGAAGAACTGTACAACAACCCCCTGGTACGACAATACTATCTAGGCGACGAATTCCAACGCTAGCCCGTTGCCTAGTCAGTTATCGGTTGTTTTCTGGCTGCTAATGACTAATGACTCATCACATAATCACCAATGACACCAGGTAAATCTCTCTACTCCTTCATTCCTGGCTTATCGGTCATGGATCGATACATCGCCAGCGAACTCACCGCACCCTTTCTCTTCGGAGTAGGAGCCTTCTCCTCCGTAGGGGTAGCGATCGGTACACTTTTTGATTTAGTACGGAAAGTGACCGAGGCTGGACTTCCCTTAAGCCTTGCCGTGCATGTAATGCTACTGCAAATGCCTCAATTCATCTCCTATGCCTTCCCGATGTCTACGCTCCTAGCCGCACTGATCGCCTACAGCCGCCTTAGCAGCGATAGTGAATTAGTTGCCCTCCGGAGTTGTGGGATCAGTATCTATCGCCTCGTCATGCCTGCCATTGTATTGAGCTTAGTGGTGACAGCGATGACCTTTGTCTTCAACGAGTTAGTTGTCCCGGCTGCCAACTACCAAGCCTCTCAGACCTTAGAACAAGCTTTAAATGAAGGAACCCCTTCATTTGAAGAAAACAACATCTTCTATCCCGAATACGGAGAAGTTACCCAACCCAACGGTGAAAAAATCCGTACCCTCAAGCGCTTATTCTACGCCGACCAATTTGACGGTGAGAAGATGAAAGGCTTAACCATTCTCGACTGGTCCCGAACAGGACTTAACCAAATTGTCACCTCCGAATCAGCCGTTTGGAACCCCGAACAAAGTACCTGGGATTTTTTCAACGGCACCATCTATCTTGTCTCACCCGACGCCTCCTACCGCAATATCCTACGTTTTGAAAGTCAGCAGCTAAAGCTACCTAGAGCACCCTTGGATCTGGCAAGCAAAGCTCAGCGAGACTTTGGCGAAATGAACATTGCTCAGTCTTTGGAATATATGAAAATTGTGCAGATTGGAGGGGATATGAAACGGCTACTTAAAGTAAAAGTACGCCTGAACCAAAGAATCTCGTTTCCCTTTGTCTGCCTAGTCTTTGGTCTAGTTGGTGCCGCCTTAGGAACCCGACCGCAACGGACAGGCAAGGCAACTAGCTTTGGGATTAGCGTTGTTGTGATTTTTTCCTACTACTTACTCGGATTTATTACTGGGGCATTAGGTCAACTTAGCATTCTCTCTCCCTTCATAGCTGCCTGGTTGCCCAACTTCTTTGGTTTAGGAGCTGGAAGTTTATTATTAGTCAAAGCAGCACGGTAATGTTCACAGAAAGCATAGCCCGACAGAGAGAATATAGAGTCAGGCAAAATATTGTTATTCTCACTGACAATAATTCTGCCCTGAGAGACTAACTCAAATTAAAAATAGTTAAATACTGATATTCTGGACTCGCTATTGGCGGCGACACCCTACTTTATAGGAGATAGAATCAACTTAGGAAGGAAGCGGCTAATTGGTCTTGAGACAAGCATTTCACAAGGTCACAATCGAAATGCAGCCCAAGTATTGCTCCAACCTCCTTGAAAGTTTAACTTTTGCACCACTCTGGCGGCACTACAGTCATGTCTTCTTCCAAGCAACCTCCAGCCTCCCTCCGTTACCTCAAAGCCCGATTGCGACCGTTTGGGCGTCCAGTGTTTTGGGCTTCTTCGGCTTTGTTGTTGTTAGTGCTGGTTGTGACATGGGAGTACTGGCTCTCTCCACAGTGGCAGATTTTCACAGGTGCAGAACCTGCAATTCCAGATAGTCAAGGGGCAATCGCCGATCAGCTAACACCAGAACCAGCTCTCTCAGCCAACGAGCTGGCAGAGGGTGCCACAGAGATAGATAGCTCATCAACCCTTTTACAAGAATTAGAGAACCTCCAAGAAGCTCCGGTATTAAATTTGCCAGAGCCAACAACTCAGAAGGATCAACCTACAGGTTTATTTGCTGAATTTATCCGCAAACAGTCAAATACAGCGCCTCAAAACCCTGCTACTAGCTCCCTTCCTAGTCGCTCATCCCAATCTAATGCCCCATCTAGTAATCCGTTTGCAAACTCAGCGCAAGCCTTGTTAAATGCTGGCCCTCTCGCTGATGGTGGTCTGTTTACAGATTTGAGCGCTCCGGCTAGCAGTTTTGATACTTCATCAGCCTCAAACCCTACTTCCTCTGTTCCTAGAAATAACCTGCCCAACTCCAATCAAAATACAAGACCAGTCAGCGCCTTACAAAATGCCCTCAATAACCAAGCGGCTGTCAATAACACGGCTACTCCTGCTCAACCCCAGCAGCCGCCAGCGATTGTACAAGAGCAATCTCTCCCCCCTCAAGCCCTACCAGGACAAATTACCTATCCACCTGCTAATGCACCAAGAGGAACAGCTTACAATCCTCCTTCAGGAGCCTCTGCTGTTCCCAGCAATGCCTATAACTTTTTAGCTCCTTCCCAACCGAGTCTCAATGCACCGATTGTTCCTGTGGCACCAGTCGCCCCAACTAATATCGGGCAGTACTCAGTCCCACCGCTTCCGCAAGCAGGAGTTAATACTCCCCCGCCAGTCACCTATGGCTTACAGCCCAGTCAGCTCACTCAGCCAACTACTGCCCCTTCCCGTCGTACTCAAGGAAGCTATGTCGGGGGAAATCGGTTGAATACGTTTTCAAATCCCTAAACAGGGGAACGGGGAGAAATACTGAGTCGGTGAGTAGGGAAGAAAGTATGGAGGTAAGAGGTTAAAAGTTATCGGTTCTCCCCTGCTCCCCAATCTCCCTACTTCAGAAGGTTCACTGAAAGTTTTTAATGATGGCTTCGGCAAACTCAGAACACTTTAAGGGAGGGTCTACGGGTGGAGTCATTAGGCGTGCTAAGTCATAGGTGACTTCTCCCTTGGCGATCGCTTCTCCCATACCTTTCTTAATCAAGTCCGCTGCTTCCTGCCAGCCCATATATTCCAACATCATCACGCCTGACAAAATTAAAGAACCCGGATTAATCCGATCGAGTCCGGCGTGCTTCGGTGCTGTGCCATGGGTCGCCTCAAAGATGGCGCAAGTGTCCCCAATATTGGCTCCAGGCCCCATCCCTAAACCGCCAACGATCGCTGCTGCTGCATCAGAGATATAGTCCCCGTTCAGATTCATCGTGGCGAGAATAGAATATTCATCAGGACGGGTCTGGATTTGCTGGAAAATACTGTCAGCAATCCGGTCATTGACCATTACTTTCTCTTTCCATTGCCCGTTCCCGTGGGTTTCCCAAGTTGCGCCGAGGACGCTTTCGACTTCCTTTGCGACCTCCTTCCGCTTTTCTGGGGTAAGGGAGTCATAGCCTGGTTCTACTCGTCGTGCATTTTCCTCGAAGGTGATCTCAGGATTTTGCTCTTTGTTGCTGAGAATCCAAGATTCCCGTTCAGTGACGCAGTCAGCGCGAAACTCTGTCGTTGCCAACTCGTAGCCCCAATCTCGGAATGCCCCTTCTGTATACTTCATGATGTTGCCTTTATGCACCAAGGTGACTTGGCGCTTTGACTTGGGCAGTTGCAATGCGTGCTTAATCGCTCGACGCACCAGACGTTGAGAACCTGTCTTACTAATCGGCTTAATGCCAATGCCAGAGTCTAAAGGAATCTGCTTTTTGCCATGTTCTGGGGTAGCGGGAATTAGCTGAGTGTTGAGGATAGAAATGAGCTGATCGCCGATTTCACTTCCCTGACGCCATTCAATTCCTAAATAAATATCTTCCGTGTTTTCCCGGTAAATGATCACATCAAGTTTTTCCGGGTATCTGTGGGGAGAAGGTGTCCCAGGGTAGTATTTGCAAGGACGGACGCAGGCGTAGAGGTCGTTAATCTGACGCAGGGCGACGTTCAGGGAGCGGATACCACCACCAACAGGTGTTGTCAGTGGGCCTTTGATGGCAATGCCGTATTCTTGAATGGCGTTTAGAGTATCTTGGGGTAGGTACTGGTAAGTACCGTAGAGGTCGCAGGCTTCGTCCCCCGCGTAGATCTTGAGCCAGCTAATTTTCCGCTCATCGCCATAGGCAGCTTTCACAGCGGCATCAATTACTTTTTGGGTGGCAGGCCAAATATCAACCCCCGTGCCATCACCACGAATGAAGGGAATAATGGGATTATCTGGAACAATTGGCTCACCTTCTGAAAAGCTAATGACAGACCCTGTATTAGGCGGTGTAATTTTCTCGTACATGCTGCGGGTTTGAGAAATGACAATGACTTCTTTGGTAGGCTACCAGATCTGACTGCTTGAGCGTCGTTTGTCAGCAGCAGTTTTGTCAATTAGTCAATTAAGCGATGGGGGAGAATGTATGAAAGATGAAATTAATCATGGGGAGTGGTAATGAGCCAACGTGTCATTCAGTACGGGCACTGGCACAGCCCTTATCTCTATCATTCGGGGTTAAATACGCTCCTGAAAACGCGATCGCATCTGTAGGTAGCGTTCCGTGCTGATAGCGTTACGATGTAGTATGCAATTTACTCATGCTTGTGCCGCTCTGCTCTCTGGGCCGATATTCGCTACTTGCAAATGGCTAGATCCTTGGGGCGATCGCTCGTCGTGGGGTTAAATAGTGATCAGTCAGTCCGGACAATTAAGCCGTAGCCATCAGGATTTTTGCCCCTTCCTCTCATGATCCTCCGCCCTTAAATTCTCCGACTCGACTCCAGACAGCGGTAGATTGTGCCGCCGTCACCTCAAGCAGCTATCCCTGTCGCCATTCACTTCCAGCCGCTTCATGACAGACCAAACAACGACTTCCGCCATCCCTAGCGATCGCCAGTTTAATGAACTGGCGAGTCAATTTCAATCTGCTTCAGAAAAAAAACAACTCCAGCTCATTCCAGAACTCATTAATGCTGGTAGTACTGGTGAAACTGTGTTGAGGGAATTTTTACTCTTGCGGCAATCAACTCCGCCTGACCTCGTTGTTGGGAAAGTTTACCAGACCCTTTATAAACTCGAACAACCCACCACAAAAGAATTTCTTCAAACCCACTTTCCTACAGGAGTTGTGCCACTGCGCTCTGAGAAAGGTGTTGACTATACGCAGTTACAACAACTATTGATTGACCAAGACTTCCAAGCTGCTGATTACCTCACCCTACAAAAACTTTGCCAAATGGCGAGTCCAGAGGCTGTCCAGAGAAAGTGGCTGTACTTCACAGATGTTGAGTATTGCCCAGTTGCAGATTTACAAACAATCAATACCCTCTGGCTTGTCTACTCAGAAGGAAAGTTTGGCTTTTCTGTACAGCGGGAGCTTTGGCTAGTACTTGGGAAAAACTGGGAAAAACTATGGAAACAAATTGGCTGGAAGACGGGAAATAACTGGACTCGTTATCCCAACGGCTTTACCTGGGATATCAGTGCCCCAAAAGGGCATTTACCGCTCTCCAACCAATTACGCGGCGTGCGAGTTATTGCTGCCCTGCTAGCTCACCCGGCTTGGACGACTCCGGAATCAGAATCGGTCTGATTTGATTTTTTAACTACAGAGGTGGTAGAGGCGCGTTAGCCGATCGGCATGACGTGCAGCACCATTTTGCGTTTTTAATTACAGATTTTTGGATAAATTCTCAACGCTCGGAGGAAAATCATCTTCCTACCCGTAATGATTTCCTCAATACTCGTAAAAAAACATACATTTCTTATCCGAAAATTTACACAAAACTCCAATCTCTTACAGGAAAATGTTTGTTCGGGACATTGTTAGGGAACGCTAAGTGTAGCGGGTAAATCTTTAGTAGTAACGAGACAAGCAATGAAAGTAGTAACTGCAGGGTGGAGGCTATGACGAGCAACCCTGAAAACCGACTCTTTTGTTATTTGGATAATTTGACACCGATATCCCGAGAACAGCAACGGCTTGCCGCGTTGATGGCACTCGGGCTACTTGATGCTGAAGCCATTCCAGTTTTCGATGAAGCTACCCAGACGGCGGCGCGATTTTTAGAGGCACCGATCTGTATTTTGAGCTTAATGACCCAAGACAAACAGTGGCTAAAGTCCACCTTTGGTCTATCAAGAGTCGGGCTGATGAATCAGCTTGCCAAATCGCGCTCGCTGCCACGCCTTGAATCCTTATGCACCTATGTAGTCGATAGTCATCAGGTGCTAGCGATTGACGACACCTCAACCCATCCTGTATTTGCTACTAGCTTACTCGTGCAGCAATACGGTATCCGTGCTTACTTGGGTGCGCCACTGTTAACCACAGGGGGACAATGCATCGGAACCTTAGCAATAATGGATACCACTCCTCGCAGCTTTACCACCAAGGAGTGTGAGCTTTTAGCACTGATCGCCCGCTGGAGTCTGAGCGAATACGAGCGCAACCAGCTCGGGAAAAATCTCAGTATTACGACATCTGATCTGTCTAAGTCGGCATCTAACGGTCAATTTTCCCAACGGTGGGAACCTGATTTGTCTCAAGGGAATCAGACTGTTCAACTGGTTTCACCTGCTAGCCCACCCGCCAGTAACTCAATTAACTTCATCAAAGTTCAATTACTGACCCAACTTACCCAAGAACTCCGAACACCGCTGACTTCCGTGATGGGAATGGCAAGCGTTCTCGGTCGCGAAGTGTATGGTCCTTTAACGCTCAAACAAAAAGAGTACATAGAAATTATCCACACTAGCGGTCAGTATCTGGTGGCACTCGTTGAGGAAATTGTTGCTCTAGGTGAGCTGGATGAGAAACGTCAAAAATTGAAGCTTGACGCTGTAGACATCGAAATGCTGTGTCAACAGGCAATTAATGGTCTACTAGAATTAGCAAAGCAGCGACAGCTACAGATTCGTTTGTCGGTAGAACCAGGGAAACGGATTTGGTTACTAAACAAGATCGTAGTTCGCCAGATGTTGTACTATCTGGTATTTAGTGTGATTCAATCAGCTGAAGCTGGGGGAGAAATTCGCATTCATATTTCACGAAAAAGCGATCGCCTCAACGTGGCTGTTTGGATCACTCATCCTTGGTTGGGAGACGGTCTACCTCAGGTGGAACTTTACTCAAGTGTTGTTGCAAACTTGAATAGTAGTGAAGTGGCTGCTACGAACCTCTGCCACCTTGACATCAACGAACCTCGACCACTGTCTTTCTCTGCCGTTGGGGAGCAACGGCTCTCTAGTTCTTCACTATCAACAGCCTTTGCCTTAGCGCAGGGTTTCAATCAAACTTCTGAAGAGATGGGCTCTCATGGTAGTTTAAGACTTCTACTAAGCTGCCAGCTTGCAGAACTCCATAGCGGGCAAATTTCAGTTCAAGGTTCACCAGAATTGGGATACCGCTATGTCGTGAGCTTACCTCAGTTAGTAGCGGAGGATTAGTTACTGGTCATTGACGTAAGAATAGACAACTGACAAGCAATTATGAATTCAGTTTGGCAACAATTAACTCTGTCGGATTTGCATCTGCCTCAGTGGCGAGGTGCTAGCTATTTGTATCGGCTAGTAGGCCCGCTGCAAGCATGGCGTCGAGAGAGTTGGCTTTTGCAATGGGCGGAACCACTGACAGCGCTGATGGTGAGCTTGGTGTTGATTTTAGCTCCCTTTGTCTCGACGGCACTGATAGGGCTTTTACTCGTTGCTTGTGCAGCCTTCTGGGTACTGCTGACGTTGTCGGATAGCACCAGAGTAGGAGTGACCCCCATTCACCTACTGGTGTTGCTGTACTGGAGCATAGCAACGGTGGCAACAGCGTTATCGCCAGTAAAGGAGGAAGCCGCCAAGGGCTTGATCAAGCTAACGCTGTATTTACTGCTGTTTGCCCTCTCAGCACGGATATTGCGATCGCCTCGCTGGCGTAACGTAATTCTGACGCTATTCCTACTGACTTCACTGATTGTCAGTGTCTACGGGCTACGGCAGTGGTTTTTTGGTGCTACTGCACTAGCAACCTGGGTTGACCCTACTTCAACAACAGCAAAGCTGACACGGGTTTATAGTTATTTGGGCAACCCGAATTTACTGGCGGGATATCTGATTCCGGCGGTTGCCTTGAGTATGGCGGCGTGTTTTTCCTGGCAGCGGTGGGTGCCGAAAGCCTTAGCACTGACGATGTTTGTTGTCAATTCTGCCTGTTTGATCCTCACCTTCAGTCGGGGAGGCTGGATTGGCTTTGTCGTCTGTGGATTTACTTTCTTAGTCCTGCTGGTGTATTGGTACAGCGTACGGTTACCAATGGCTTGGCGTCGCTGGGCACTTCCTGTGCTGCTAGCAGGTTCCTTGGGCTTATTAGCCATGGCAATTTTATTTGTCGAACCCATACGCGATCGCGTTTTTAGTATCTTCCTCGGTCGTAAAGATAGCAGTAATAACTTCCGAATCAATGTTTGGGCAGCGGTAATCGAGATGATTCGCGACCGCCCTATCCTTGGCATTGGCCCTGGTAACAATGCGTTTAATAGTATTTATCCCCTCTACGCTCGTCCTCGCTTCACTGCCCTGAGTGCCTACTCAATTTTTCTAGAAGTTGCTGTAGAAACAGGCTTAATCGGATTTTCTTGCTTTATCTGGCTGCTGGTTGTCACCTTCAATCAAGGCGTGCAACAACTGAAACGTTCCCGCGAGACTGGTAACAGTAGCTTTTGGTTAATGGCAGCGATCGCAGCTTTATTGGGAATGCTAGCCCATGGCGTAGTTGATACCGTCTGGTATCGTCCTCAGATCAGCACCCTCTGGTGGCTGATGGTCGCCCTGATTGCTAGTTACTATCCCGCCAAACGTCACCTTGTAGACTCCACTGTTTCCACACCACAAGCGGACGCAGGGGCGTAGTCACCTAGCTCTTTTCTAGCAATAGAATTTAGAAGTAAAACACTAAGCCTGCCGACCCAGACTTAGTGTTTTACTGCAGGTTTAAGGTAGAGGCGGAATTATCGAGCCGCTTCCTGAAGATTACCTAAGTTGAATAGGAAGGGCACGCTACCGTTGGAGCCACCACCCGTCACGAGGACGTTTGGCATCTGGGCACCTCCTTCTCTCCAGGCTTCGATAGCTTCTTTTTGCAGCACTAGCTGACCCCCCTGGGCTTTCAAGGTTTCTGCGAGGAGTCGTTGAGCTTCAGCTTTACCTTTAGCACGGTTAACATCCGCTTGTGCTTGTTGTTCTGCTTCCCGTGCTACATAGACAGCTCTTTGCGCCCGTTGTTCGGCAATTTGCTTTTCTTCAACGGCTCTGGCAAACTCTGGTGAAAACGTCAGGTCAACAACGCTGGTATCGAGGACGAGGATGCCGTACTTTTCTAGGCGTTCACTTAAAGCCAGATCAAAATCTTGCTTCAATTCATCCCGTTTAGTAATCGCTTCTTCAACTGTTCTTCTAGCCGCCGCGACTTTAAAGGATTCTTGAGTCTGAGGCGCAATAATTTTCGACACAATATTCTCTAATGTGCCTTGTTTGCGTCTAATCTCAACAACCTGGGTGGGATCGAGGCGGAAGTTGATGGCGAAGCTAGCTGTCAGATTCTGAAGATCTTTGGTGGAACTCTGAGCTGGGACTTCAAATTTTTGGACGGTCAAATCATACACATCCACTATAGAAACTAGTGGGGGTTTGATATGAATACCTTCAAGTAAAGCGCCATCACGGGCTTTTCCTAAGATGCTGATTACTCCTGCCTGACCTGGGTTGATGATGACAAAGGAACTAAAGCTAATCAGGATCAGCGCGGCGGCAATCACCCCACCAACTAAAGCTTGCCAACTTTGTGCATTCTGGGTCTTCAAATTTCTATCTCCTTTGTGGTGAATGGACTTGGGCAAAAATACGGTGTGAAGCTAGTTGTGGCAGGTTGGACATAAAATAATCTTTCTGACCTTATTCCAGGCTAACAGTACCTCGGTTTCTACTGCGTCAAAGTCTGGTGCGATCGCCTTGATCACTCTACATAGTCAGTATCAATTTCAACATCCAGCGTCTCTTCATCAACCCTTATATAAAGGACGTTTGGACGGCAGCAAACTTGGCAATCTTCGATATAAGACTGTTGTCCACCCGCACTGAGATCGACAAAGGTTAGACTCGGTTCGCCGCAAAAAGCACAGTAATATTCAGCAGTAATTTGCATTAAAAGTTCAGAGCGTATGCCTCTGGATACCGCAGCTAATTACTTTATCAGTTGCAACTCTTTGGGAGATTGGTTGAAGTGGCTGGTGGCATCGTTGAGGTGCTTGACGAGGGTAGCTTTGGGGAGGGGCCCTTGGAGATGGTTCCAAGGGAGGATTTGGTCGGTTGACCAATGATCATGAACGTAGAAGTCTAGTTCGGGTAACTGTCCTTTGAGGGTTTTGAAGGCACGGCGGAAGCTGCCGACGGTGTCGCCGTAGTGCCGGGTGAGTTTCAGCAGTGGGGACAACCGCCGATCGCCTCTGGAAATCAATGTCTGAATTACTGACCAGTTGTAGCTTTCGGGACGAAAGTCGATGCCTTGCGATCGCAAATTTTTCTGCAAGAACTTCAACCGTTTTTCCGCGTGGGGATTCACCCCGAACCACTGAAAGGGCGTGTGGGATTTTGGGACAAAGGTACTGCAACCGAGGGTGAGGTGCAATCCGGGCGCAGCTTTTTTCAGCGATCGCATCATCTCCACTGTTTGCTCCACGTCTGCCATCTCCTCCCCCGGAACGCCTACCATACCGTAGAGTTTGACACTCTTCAACCCTCCGGCTTTCGCATTTACCACCGCTTGGACAATTTCTTCATTAGTCAACTTTTTATTAATAATCTGCCGCAAGCGCTCAGAACCACTTTCAACAGCGATCGTGATTGAACGAGTATCTCGCGCCGCCAGTATTCGTGCCAACTTCTCGGTCACCGTATTTGTACGTACTGAGGCAATACTCAACCGTACATTTTCATACTGTGGCTGACTTAGGTAATCCAGTAACGCTTCAAACTCTGGATGCTGCGTCACCGACGCCCCTAATAACCCTAGGCGATTTGTCACTTCTAGCCCACGCTGAATTGCTGGAATCAGCGAGGCTTCTAAACTGGCTGTCCGAAAAGGCAACGTCAGATAACTAGCTAGACAGAATCGGCACATCTCAGGGCAACTGCGTACCACTTCCACCATAAAGATATTTTCCCAAGCCGCCTTTTGTGTCACTACCGTAGAGGCACTGAGGACGTTACCGCGATAGGTTTGCTTGACTACCTGGGCGGGAATTTCACCATCGACTGGCTCAATAGATTGAATTGCTCCCGTTGCATCCTCATACGTCACCTCATACAAACTAGGAACGTAGACTCCTGGTACCTGTGCTAGATGCCGCAGTTGGGTAAGGCGTTCTGCTGTTCGTACCGCCTTGTAAGCATCGATAAAGTTCCCCAGTAAGTCTTCCCCATCCCCCAGCAAAATTACATCAAAAAACTCATTAAAGGGTTCCGGGTTCGCTGTCAATACGGGGCCACCCCCAAAAATTAGGGGGTGATTCTGGGTACGTTCAGTAGCAGAAAGCGGAATCTCTAAACGTTCCAGTAAGTTGAGGATGTTGACGTAGTCCAACTCCCAGGAGAGGGAGAAGCCCAGTAACTCTGGGGAGGTGGGGAGTGGTTCCTGAATATCGGTAAACAGGCGGCTGACTTGCAAATCAGAACGCATTGCCAAGGTTGCCCAGACAATTTGATAGCCTAAGCTGGTGATGCCGACGCTGTATTCATTGGGAAAGGCAAAAATCAGCGGGATAGCATCAGTATCTGGGATGGCGGGGGTAAAGAGTAGGCGTTCGGATGCGAAGGCAGAATCAGTCATTAACAGGGGTTGGCGAATTTATGATCGGCAGAAGATTCGGGCTTAGGCAGGTAAAAATATCGATTCTCTCGTAGGGGCATAACATTGGCACACCCTTACTACTTCTGGCAAGGTTTTTAGCTCTTGGTTCCTAGGCTCTATCTATATTTAATTTTAAGAATTAAAATGATTAACGCCAAAATCAGGGTGACGAAGTTTGCTAGTACGATCGGGAGGGCGTGGAGATAGAGTCCGTACACAAACCACAGAAACACTCCGATACAGAAGGTGACCATCATCGCTAAAGATACGTCTTTAGCTGATTTTGACTGCCAAGTCTTGAGCAATTGAGGCAAGAAGGCAATCGTTGTTAGCGTTCCGGCAGCTAATCCTAAAGTATCAATAAACTCGATTTGCATTACTATTCTAGTCTTGGCAACTACTTGAACTGTTGTGAACCGGGGGATGAGGGGTGGAGGATTGTGCTTATTCTTCGTCAGCTAAAAATTCTGCTATATTTGCCTCTATTCCTTTAGTTGTAGGCTTTGTGCCTGTTTAGAAATAGGTCAAAATCTGACCCAATGCCACCACTATTTTGCTTTATATATGTTAGAGTCGGTCAGTTCTCAGGATTTATGCCTGATCACTTTTTAAACTTTCCTTGTAGGAAAAAAGGATTTGGGCGCAGATTTTGATCCCAAGCCCTAAAATAAGCAAGAAGTTGTGATGGCTTGTGGTGTAACTGAGGAGTTTCAGTGTCAAAGTTTATCCCAAAGCACGAAAATCAATCGAACTTCGATGGCGGAACGTCACCGGAAACCGAAGAGGTATCTAGCAGTGAAGAGAATCAAAAGCCGCCAGAAGAAATAAAGAAAGACAAGCGACTCCAATGGAAGCGATCGCTGGTCAAACTCAGGCACTTTTCTCGCTCCGTCGCCAAGCCGTTCCGAGGACCAAACCCTCTGCATCATCGTAAGCTGTTTTGGCTAGCCTTGGGGGTTAGCGGCAGCGCGATCGCGTTTGGTTCCGGCTGGTTAGTTTTGGAAGCCAGCTTACCGGATTCCCTCGACGATGTCTTAACTTACGTCAGGGATGACACCGTGACGATCAAAGCGTCCGATGGCACTATCATTCAGCAAACTGGCCCCACAACTTACGAAAATCTAAGACTACGGGAAATTCCCAAACCCTTAGTACAAGCCTTTATCTCCATCGAAGACCGACGATTTTATCAGCACAACGGCGTCGATTATCAAGGTATTCTTCGAGCAGCGGTATCTAACCTGAAGTCGGGAAGCGTTGTTGAAGGCGCTAGTACAATTACTCAACAGCTAACACGGATTGTCTTTCTTGATCAAGAAAAGAGCTGGCTGCGGAAGCTCAAAGAAGTCAGGTTAGCACAAAAAATTGAGTCGGAAGTTGGTAAAGATAAGATTCTAGAGCGCTACTTCAACCTGGTTTATCTGGGTGAAGGGGCGTATGGTGTCGCCGATGCAGCTTGGGTTTACTTTAGTAAGCGAGTCGGTGAGTTGACGCTGCCAGAAATAGCAATGTTGGCAGGTATTCCTCCCGCGCCCAATGATTACTCCCCCATCAAAAATTCTGAGGTTGCCAAAGCGCGCCGCGACTACGTGTTGCAGCGGATGCAGGATGCAAATTACATTACCGCAGAAGAAGCAAAAGCCGCGATCGCCACTCCCCTAACTACGAATCCCAGCCCTCCCAAGCGGCTAGAGCGTAAAGCTCCTTACTTTAGCGATTACGTTCTGCAAGAACTGCCGCAATACATTTCTAAAGAAGCCCTGGAAGTTAAAGGCTTAACCATTGAAACGAGTCTGAAACCGGAGTGGCAAGAAGCGGCAGAATCTGCCGTGCAGCGTACTCTGAAAGAAAGTGGGCGCTACCAACGCTTTGAACAAGCTGCCCTCGTCGCCATCGATCCGCGCAACGGTGAAATCCGGGCGATGGTGGGAGGAAAAGATTTTTTTGAACAACAATTTAACCGCGTCACCCAGGCAAAACGTCAGCCGGGTTCAACCTTTAAGACCTTTCTATATACCACCGCGATCGCTACAGGTATTTCTCCGTTTCGCGGTTACCTTGATGCTGAGTATGTTGTCGATGGCTACGAGCCAAAAAACTACGGCGACACCTTCCGAGGTTGGGTGAATATCCGCGATGCTCTGATTTCGAGTGTCAACATTGTTGCCGTTAAAACCCTGATTGATGTCGGGTGGGAACCCACCATCGAGGTCGCCAAAAAAATGGGCATTGAGTCAGAACTCAAACCCACCTACTCCTTAGCACTGGGTGCATCTGAAGTTAACCTGCTGGAACTCACCTCAGCATACGGCACCTTAGCAGCAAAGGGAATGCACGTTAAACCCTATGGCATCCGCCGCATCCTCGACCGACAGGGCAACGTGATCTATGAGGCAAAAAGCAAGCCTGAACGGGCAATTGATGCAGAAACCTCCGCAATCATGACCTGGATGTTACAGGGGGTTGTGACCTCTGGTACAGGTAGTCCTGCTCAAATTGGGCGACCTGTTGCAGGCAAGACGGGCACCTCCGATGAAGCACGAGACTTGTGGTTTGTTGGCTATATTCCCCAACTGGTGACTGGTGTTTGGCTGGGTAACGATGACAATCAGCCAACCTGGGGTGCAAGTAGTACCGCCGCTGCTACCTGGCGTCGCTTTATGACCGTAGCGACGGAAGAAATGGATACGCAGGAGTTTCCCGATCGTCCGACCAAGCTAGAAGGACGGAAACCCACGATTGAAGCCAAGCCGATTAAACCCAAGCGGGCGCGTTCTACTCGTGTTCAGAGGCGCTCTAAACCTCAACCTACTGTACAGAGAAATACCCAGCAAACCCAAACCCGTCCCGCCCGTCAGCGACGGCGTGTTGAGGAGGCAGCCCCCGCACCCGCACCACAAAGGCAAACGCAGCGGAGGCGATCGCGTCCCACTAACAATAGTGCCCCCTCTCAAGCACCAGCTCCCGCTCCTCGTCGTCGGCAGCGTGCCGCCACCCCGCCGCCAGCCGCTCCCGCACCGCGTTCAGCGCCACCTGCACCTCGGCAAGCCCCACCAGCAGCTCCAGCACCCCGGCAAGCTGCTCCGGCTCCCCAACCAGCAGCGGCTCCCGCTCCCGCTCCCCGGCTTGAGCGGAAGTTTGAACCTATACCCGCAGCAGCCCCACCAGCCCCTCCCGCGTCGCGCAAGGCTCCTGAACCAGCTGCCCCTCCAGCCCCCGCTCCAGAAGCAGTCGCCCCCGTAGAGGCTGTAGAATAGGCAGTCCATTTAGTCGTTAATTGATAGATAGGGTGATGGGGAGAAGCTTCCAAGTTTCAGCACCATCAGCGAGCGGTGCGGCATTAGTTTCACGACTTCTCTCAACTTCAGCTTCTTCTATCACCGCTATAATTGTCAGACTAAATTTCGCTGGGTGGCAGTTGCTTATTTTCCTCTAACTTCTGTACATAACTTATTTATCTGCAGGTTGAATCTCGCTGACTACTTCATAAATGGCTTTTTGAGATATCTTGGTAACCTTGGCTTTGATTGGTCTCTATATCATCGACGTTTTCCCAAAATTCTTCTATCTGTTCCTGGTTCTTGCATCAGGTATGCTCCTTTAACGCTTAGGTATCAGTTGAAATTTGTTCATAAAGCCGCTTCGCTGTTTCAAATTTGCCCAGCTTAAATTCTCCAAAAGCAGTATTGGCATATTAATGATTGAGAAAGTCTAAGGATTTGTCATGCTTACCTCTTCCTAATAAGAGATGATGCAAGAATAGAATCAAGCTAATGCTCACGCGATCGCTCACCTCTAACCTCACCTTGTGGGTATCGCGCCTCTCTCAAATCCCACTGCAACAAATTATTATCCGGCTCCTGAGTAGCTCTCAATTGCATCAATAGCGTAAAAAGCTCCACGGGTAAACCACAACCTTTTTCGGCGCTATCTTTAGCCATGAGAGCTACTGCTCTTGTATCAATTAGCTAACCGTTGTCAAGGATTGAACAGTAAATTCTTCCTATAGACCCTGTCAATGGGGTGTTAGCACAAAGTATCCTAGAGAAAACTTACCAAACAAGTATCACTTGCTTGTTAGTTTTGGCGACTCTCTAAAATCCGTACCAAAGTCTTTGTGACGGGCATCACAGGCTTGAGGGAATCTATCTCACTGGGTTCTGAGAGAACCGTCATCTTTGCAAAAGGTTTTCAATCACCAAGCCTGGAGCCGACATCCCTAATACTAAGCACATGGAATTCTCCGAGTGCGCGATGACCCTTATCGATTTTTCTCACCAATTTACCACTAAGCATAATCAGGTTCCGAACCAGGCTAGTACAAAGAGTCTAGCCAAAGATTATGATTCCCAAAAAAATCTCAACTCAACTACATCCGGACAAATTTTTTCTCTAATACAAGCGCAGGAATTCATCTGCCACTTCTTTCTAGATATTATCAAGCAAAGTGCACCCGAGTCAGTTTTAAATCAATTCAAACATTTATTTATTGAACCGACTGTTGCGATCAACTCAACGCATCGCAAAGCGCTAGAGGTGATCATTGCGGCAGATCAAGAAGAAGACTTTATTAATACGTTCAAACGTTCAATTTATATTCTTGTTAATAATTGGAGTGCAGCTAGATCGTATCAATACATTCAGAATTTAGTTGAACTTCTGCCTCAAGGTTTAGACACAAAAGTTCCTGCGGCTCCGATGCTTAGACGTCTGAAGCTTTGGCGAATCAATTTTGTCAACAGCCAGGATTATCAAGAACTAAAGGTTTTTGTTTCTAAATATGATAATTCGGAGCAACGTCACTGGAGCCATCGCTATAGTTCTTACTTGCTGGTTTCTCAGGCCGTTGATACTGAAAAACCTGTAGAACAACGGGAAGCGGCTCGAACTCGTTCCGATCAACTCAAAGAACAATTCAAGTTTCAGTTGGCGATGTATACTGCTCGTTCTCAGTCGATGGTGGTTAAAGAAAACACTTCAGCCAACCCCACTGTTCTCGGTGATGAAGTACTGCGTTTAATTCAAAAAATTTTAGTTAAGCGTGGTTCATTTAGCTATGCCAATTTAGCAAATATTTTTCTCAAGCAAACCCATGGAACTAATTATAAAAGTTTCAAACAAAGTCTGATTAAGTATTTAGTCTTTTCCTTAGATAATCAAGGGTTAGCAGAAATTCTGAAGACTCAGCTCACTGAGCAAATGACACATATCTATGAAAACTATGACGAAGAGATCTGGGACAATAATATTCTCCTGAGAACTTGTAATCGGGTTATCGAATATTTAACAGTTACTAGTCAAGGAGAACCTTCGCCACTGTTCATGTTGTTAGCAACGCAAAGAAACACCTTAACTTTAGCGATTCTCCTGCTAAAAATTGTTTTGCTATGCAGACCAACTTATACCCATTTAGAATGCTGCTTAGCCAAGCTGATTCAATACTATGAAAGTCAGACGGAATCTGAGTGCGACTGGCTAATTCGTTTTTTGGAAATTCTTAGAGTTACGCTGACTATTTATGCAGACAATGTGCAATACAACCTAGTGAATATGTTGAAGGAAAATCCTACATCTCCAGTGAAGTTAGATCCTAGTTACTACCGGATTTTTTCTCAAGAGAGAAGAAAACCTGTACCAGTAGTCGATGTAACTGAATAGGAAAAAAGACGGCAAAGCCCCTAAAAGCTTGCTACATAACTTTTAAGCTATTTTATAAACCTGTGTTAGTTTTCAAGAAAACTCTTTAAATATAATTCTCCCAAAATCGCTAAAGTTTAATTTTTTACACTAAAAAGTAAAACCTAATTTTTAATATCAGCTTCTACTTCTAGAATGTTATTGACTAAAAAGAGCCTGTCACCTACTGGACTACAAGAGAGACTTCACAAGCTTTCAATTCTTGAATTGAAAGAAAGCCTATTGTTACTTAGGGCTGTAGGACTCAACATTGGTGGACTCTCAATGTAGAGAGAGGATACGGCGATCGCCTCATCAGGATTAGTACAAGCGGCTGAGGACATAGTCAGTGAGATTAATTAACGCTTCGCAAGACTCAGATGGTTTGAGTTCTTTCAAGCTTTCCACGGCTATTTTGGCGTAGTCGGCTGCTAATTCGCGAGAGCGCTCAATTCCACGACTTTCCTTCACAAGGGCGATCGCCTGCTCGATATCACCCGGCTGGGCAAACTCCCGCTCGATTAGCCCCTCTAGATAGGGTTTCTCTTCCATGGCATACAGCACAGGGGCGGTAAGATTGCCGCTGATTAAATCAGAACCCGCTGGTTTGCCCAAGGCTTCTGTCGAACCCGTAAAATCCAAAATGTCATCAACAATTTGGAATGCCAGCCCTACATAACGCCCGTAGCGGTACAAGTTGTCCGCTAGTTCTGGGCTAACATCACTCAGTAGCCCCGCCGACTTAGAACTATTGGCAATTAGGGAGGCGGTTTTGTTATAGGTCTTCTCCAAATAGTCATCGATCGACAAGCTGGTATCAAACCGATTCAAGGCTTGCTGAATTTCTCCTTCTGCCATATTTTTAATCACTTTTGAAAGCAGCTTCACTACCTCCAGGTTGTCAAGATTCGCCAGATACCAAGCCGACTGACCAAAGAGAAAATCTCCCGCTAACACCGCTACGCCATTGGTGAACAAGCGGTTAACGGTAGGGACGTTGCGTCGCATCTCAGAACCATCGACAACATCGTCATGCACCAAGCTAGCCGTGTGAATCATTTCGGTAATTTCGGCTAGACGCCGATGGCGGGGGGTAATATCTTGATCCAGCATCGTTGCCCGTGAAATCAACAGGACGATTGCTGGTCTTACCCGTTTGCCCCCAGCCCCGAATAAGTGTTCAGCGGCAGCGTACAGGATGGGGTGACGGGTACCTACAAGATTTTTCAAGTTGTCGGTCAAGACAGTGAGGTCTGTTTCTACTGGAGCAAAGAGAGATGTTACTGAGGTCATGGATTAGCCGACTCAGGATGGATAGTTACGAAAGTTTACATATTCTTTCATTAATTCTAAGCGAAGCGTTCCCTACAGGAAAGTTTTGTTTTGTCAATGGCAGGGTGCATACTTTTGGCAACTTGTACCAACTTGATTAAATATATAAAGAAATTCACGCAGATAAAGGGAAATCTTGTGTTAGTCTAATAGTAAGGGTTTGAAAAAATTAATACGCCTATTTTGACTGGAATTTCAGTTAAAAGTGGAAAGATGATACCTACGAGTTGAGTTAGTTTGACGTAGGTTGCAGTAGCCTGATATTTAATAAATAAGCCTAGGCTTATTTTCTCATAGAAGTCATTGTCAGTTTTGATATTTGACTTTCAGTTCGGTAGTATTGCTGAACAAGCTTAGATTCCTGGCAACCATCCGGTATGACAGGAACTAAATAACGGTGACGGGATGCGCTTGCGTCCCTCGCTCTATTGTAAATAACAGACCTCTGAGCATTTTTGTGCTTAAGAGCTGGTTTGTGTGAACTTTTGTATTAAAAACTTATTCCTCCTCTCCTGCCCACGACATGACTTACGGTGACATGCCTGTAATTATTCCTCTTCTTGCTACTGGTTACTTACTGACCATTTATTTGCTGCTGATGCTGGCACAACGAGCCATCAAGCCTTCCCCGTATTCGTCTAATTCCTTCTCTGACATCTACAGTGATTATTTGCCTTCAGAGCCAGCCGCTCAGACCGACAATGATACCACACATACGACTCCGCAAACTATTCAAGAAGCGACTAGTGCTCATTAGCTAACCCATAGGCAGATGCAGAGGGCGGTCATCAGGCGATCGCTGGATGAATTGCTGCTAGAGAAAACGCGATCGCCCTTATATATCAGCTCAACCAACAGTGCCCCTTCAAGAACAAGAACAGGATGGGGAGAACCACTTTGCCCCTTTTTACCTTTTTAGTCCACAGGTTCTAAAGGAGCTTTCGGGGGAAACACCACAGGTAGTGATACTTTTTCCACCTTGGGAGTGCAACCGAGCCATTGTACCGACAATTGCGCGAATTGTTCGGGAGAACCGCTAACGCAAAAGCGAGTTGGCATTGGTGCCCAACTGTTGCGTAGCCCGGTTAAATCTAACTCTTGGACTGCCGCTGTCACCACATATTCTGCGGGGTTCACCGTCTTCACTAACGGAGGCAAAATCCTTCGCACTATGGGGGCGAGGTGCGGGTAATGGGTACAACCATAAACCAACGTATCGATTTGCTGCTCTAGAAGGGGAGCTAAGTACTGCCGCGCGACTTCAATGGTGTAGGGGTCGTGTAAGCGATTTTGCTCCACTAGAGGGACAAATTCCGGACAACCGACTTGCCAGACTTGAGCCGTGGCATCAATCTCCGTAATCGCTCGTCGATAGGCATGGCTAGCAGCGGTGGCGGGGGTAGCAATTACACCGATGCGCTTGCCTTGTTTCACCGCAGCGCGGGCTCCCGGCAGAATTAGTCCCAAGATGGGCACATCAAACTCTGATTGAACGGCTTCCAACGCTAAGGCAGAACTGGTGTTACATGCCATAATCACCATCTTTACGTCCTGCTGCATCATCCAGCTCAAAATCTCAAAACAGAACTGGCGAATTTCTGCAGGCGTTCGAGTTCCGTAGGGAAGACGGGCGGTGTCAGCAAAGTAAAGAATCGATTCGTTGGGAAGCTGACGATAAAGTTCTCGCAAAACCGTCAGTCCACCAACACCGCTGTCAAAAATGCCAATGCAATGGCGAGAGGAATCTCGCCCACTAATAGATGCAGCGCTTAAGGCTTCTCTGGTTACGGTTGAAGACAAGGGGTTGGGTTGAGACTCAGGTGAGGGAAGAGGTGAAGAGTTAGACACCGTTAGTTATAGTTTATAGACTTTGCTGAATGTACTGTAGGATACCGCGAGCGATCGCCTGTGCCATCTGACTGCGGTAAGTCGGGTTGGATAATTTCACGAAATCGTCGCGCCCTGTGAGAAAACCCACTTCCACCAACACCGATGGCATAGAGGTATTCCTCAGCACATAAAACCTTGCCCGTCGCACGCCCCGGTCTCCCACCTGGACATTTTGCAAAATACTATTGTGGATGGTCTGGGCAAGACCTTGACCGCTGGAATAATAATAGGTTTCGAGTCCATTAACATCTGGGCGGCTGAGGTTAATCGCATTGGCATGGATGCTGACAAATAGATCTGCTCCTGTTCGCTCTGCCATCGCCACGCGGGGGGCTAAATCAACGAAATAGTCAGCATTACGGGTTAGCACCGCCTGCACTCCCTGCCTTTCTAGGAGTGCGGCAACTTCTTGAGAAATTGGCAAGATAATATTTTTTTCGTACACGCCGCCAATCCCAATCGTACCGGGGTCTTTGCCCCCGTGACCGGGGTCAACAATGACCACCACGCGAGAATTTGGGACGCGAGGTAGGGGTGCGGTGGGTGTATTAGAAGTAGGGGGCGGTACGGGAATCGATCCAAGGTTTGGCGTCCTTGGTCTTTCCCGTCGCAGTTCCAGCGCCAAAAACTGCTCGCTGGGTTGATTTAGCTCTCCCACCTGCACACCCGCCCTCGGTTGTACCAAAATTACTACCGTTTGCGGGTTTTGCTGACGGATACGAATTTGGGAAACAGAACTGTTTTCATCAAGCTGCGGGCCTCTAACGTTGTCTGCTAGCTTGGCATTAGGAATCGTGATTTGGTAAGCATTGACAGAACGTTCCCAACGACTGCTTGCCCTGATGCTTTGATTGGCGCGAATCAGGAGTTGAGTACCGTTGTTGCTCAGTTCCACGGCATCAATTGTGGCTAGCTGCTCAGAAGCTTTTGCTGGCGGCGTTGTTGGGGCAGACGATGAATCATTAACCAAGACGGCTACTGGGCCTTGCGGCAGCACTACCAGACCGCCCACGCTATTAAAGCTCGCGCCCCAATCCGGACTCTCCCGCGTCACCTTGAGTGACATCCGTACTGTGGGAGGCGAGGATTGCTCTTGGGAAAATTTTAGCTGACTGACACCAAAGCGATTAACAGCGACTTCCTGAGCGCTCAAGCGGGAAGAGAGGGATGCACCTTTGACATCAATATCAATCGTTTGGCGATCGCGACTCCGCCTGACCTGAATATTTTCTGGTTCTCCGCCACGGGTACGGACAAAAAAGCCATCCCGCGTCACCTGGAAACTGTCTAAAATCATCCCGGCTGTTGTTCCCCCAGTAGCGGGTTGAGACGGGGGAGCTTCGCTTCGCGGAGGGGGATTATTCGCTGGCGGTCGGCTACGGGGAGGATTATTCGCTGGCGGTCGGGTAGGTGGTGGTGGCGGACTCGTACTCGTTGATGGTGCTAGACGCTGGGGCGCTGGTAATTGCACCGACCACTGGCTGGGGGACGCCCCTTGAAACTTCACTTGTTGGGGGTCGAGAGTATAACCCGGTGCTAGCTCCACCACAATGCGAGTAGTTTGGGCATCAAACTGCCCTACTCGTACTTCCCGAATTGCCCCGCCGACTGTTTGATTGACCGTTGCACGCCCCAAAGTTGTGCCGGGTAAATCAATCACTAAGCGCGTTGGATCAGCAATCAGTTGGGCTTTCGGTTGAACCCCACCTTCCGTGGTAAACACCAATCGGTTCTGACTAGCATCAAAACGCCAGAGTAGGAGTCTCGCTGCGTCAGCGGGTAGGGAAAATAGTAAAACGCTCCACAAACTGGAAAGTAGCAGTAGCCACTGAAATCTCACAATTATTGCTCCTGTTGAAAATGTGGTGCCGTAGCTTGTGCTGTTCTGGATTGGCGTTCCACTAGGACATTGTTATGAAAACTGTGCTGAACTTTTTCCCTGATGTGCAAGACAATTTCACAATTTTCCACTGCGCTCCTATCTACCGCCACGGGAGTAGGTAGAAGCGCACCAAACCAGTTAGATGACTACCCTAAGCTTGTCTGCTGTGACAGTACACCACTTGCGGACGTAAACTCTGGAACTTAATCAGGAGAAATAGTATACAGGGTTAACCCCAAAACAACTATTTTTCATCGCCTCCCCAGCCGGAAATTTATGGCCTTGCCACTTGTCAAAATCGCGGCAACGCATCTGTCTAACCTTGGGGCTATTCTCCTGCTGTCTCAACAGCTTCTGATTCATTTTCAGCCTTCATCGTTGAATCCATAGCCACCGCCCCTGTCGCACCACCCTCAATGGATTTGGTACTTGATGGCGTCGTCACCTCCGCTGGCTCTTCAAACACAAGCCTTAGCAAAGGGGGTGCGATAAATGTAGTTAAAATCACCATCATAATAATCGCCGCCTCTGTTGCTTCGGAGAGCGCCCCACTCGCCGCACCAACCCCGGCAAAGACCAGTCCCACTTCGCCACGGGGAATCATGCCGACCCCAATTGCCAAGCGGTTGATACCAGGTTGACCAAACACAGTGAAGCCCGTGACAACTTTACCCACTATCGCTACAACAATCAGGAAAGTAGCAAGAATCAAACCTTCCCGGTTGCTGGGAATGGCTGGGTTCAAGACACTCAAGTCTGTTCTTGCTCCGACTGTCACAAAGAAAATTGGCACCAAAAAATCAGCAAGGGGAATGACTTGTTCTTCCAATTCCCGGCGTTTATCCGTTTCTGCCAGAATTAAACCCGCTGCAAAGGCACCCAAAATTGCCTCTAACTGAATTGCGGCGGCGGCATAAGACAAGATAAAGGCAAAAATCAACGCTGTCAGTAACACCTGACCGCGAGTCCTCATTTGATTGACCAACGCCACAAAGTAGGGGCCGAGAAAACGACCGACTAGAATTGCGCCAACTAGGAAAACTGCCGCACTGATGATCAGATAGATAACGTTGGTGACGACGATTTCGCCCGTCTTTGCCAGACTGGCAACAACCGCCAGCACGATAATGCCTAAAACATCATCCAGAACAGCCGCACCAATAATAATCTGACCTTCTTTAGAACTGAGACGCCCCAGTTCTGCCAAAACCTTGGCGGTAATACCAATACTCGTTGCGGTCAGGGCTGCTCCAGCAAAGATAGCAGGCACAGCAGGAATCCCAAACAAATAAATCAGACCCAGTGTTCCTGCTGCAAAGGGAACGACGACTCCCACGACAGCAACTACCGCTGCTTGGGGACCGACGCGGATCAGTTCTTGTAGGTCAGATTCCAGACCAATTTCAAACAGTAAAATGACAACGCCAAGTTCGGCTAGAACTGAAATTACTTCGCTCTGGGACTTAAACACAGAGAAGGCGGCTTCTGGGCTTAGACCCGCTGTGGTTTGGAGAAAGTTCACCAGCATTGAGCTGCTTGCCTCGGCACCACCTTCGGGGAAAACCAGCAAATGTAGGGCAGAAACTCCTACGACGACGCCACCTACCAATTCTCCTAAAACGGGCGGTAAGTTAATCCGAGCACACAGCTCACCACCGACTTTGCTGGCAAAGTAAATAACAACTAAACTGAGCAGCACTCCGGCAACAATCAGGGACTCAGATACTGTTTCTGCCTCGGTTTCGGCTGCCGTTGCCAGCAGGGGCAGATGAGAGTAGAAAGACGAAAGTGAGTTGGTTGTTGGGGCTAACAATTGCACCCAGGCGGTTCCATCAGCCATTAGTTGTGAAGAAATCATTCTTTTTACTTTAAGGCTTCTTTAGAAAATCAAACCTGTCTGTTATGACGAAATCGGGCGATCGCTAATTTCAAATGACTATTCCGTCGTCAGTTGTAAAATCCGATGCCAGTAGGATTCTGCCACGGGAACAACGGAAAGCCGGGGGATACGAAGCAAGTCAAAGTCTGTAAACTGAGTATCCTGTTTAATTTGTGCCAGGGTGACAGGTTTAGCAAGTAAGCCTTTTGCCTGGATATCGATAACCACACGTTTTGGATCGCTTAGCGCTGGATCGGGATAGGGCGACGAAATTACTTCCACAATGCCAACGATTCGTCGCTCTTTGCCCGTGTGGTAAAACAGCCCTAGGTCAAAGGGTTGCATTGTTCGCATGTGCTTCAAGGCGAGAGGATTTTTTACTCCATTCCAAACGGTCTTTTTTTCTCGCTCCAAATCGGCGTAGGCGTATTCCTGTGGCTCGCTCTTCAGCAGCCAATAGGTCATGTTTGACTCTCCTGGTAGTATTTGCAACACCTGCACTTCAGCATACCGGGGTTGCGAAAACAGTAACGCTGTAATTAGATCAGCGATCGCCATGACAGATTAGGAATATCTCGCGCCCAATTGATACCAAGTTGCGTTCTGCTCTTAGAAGCTCGCTTTCATCAAGCAGGGGGTAGGGGAAGAATTCTCCCCTGATCTACCTTTGCTTTGTGCGATCGCCGCTCTGACAAAGCAACTTGGAAGAAGTCCCCCCATGGTGCGATATTTCTAGAGGAACTGATAAATATATGAGTCAAATTCTGTCTAATTCTCTGCAATGGCGATCGCGATATCTGCCAAAGAAATTTCGTCCGATGCTGGCTGTGTTATTTACCGTTGGTCTTTTGAGTTTAACAATGACAACTGAGGCGATGGCGCAAGAAAGAAGACTGCGTACCCTGACGGTTACGGGACGGGGTACAGAATCGATTCCGACAACGAAGACAAGCGTGCAGTTAGGTGTCGAAGTGCAGGGAAAAACAGCAGCCAGTGTCCAACAAGAAGTAGCAGAGCGATCTTCGGCAGTGGTGGAGTTGTTGCGATCGCGTAATGTTGAAAAATTGGAAACTACAGGTATCCGCCTCAACCCGGTTTATAGCTACGAAAATGACGTGCAGCGCCTTACAGGATATTCCGCCAGCAATATCGTCAGTTTTCGCTACGAGACAACTCAAGTGGGAAGCTTGTTAGATGATGCCGTCAAGGCTGGGGCAACTCGGATTGATAACGTGAGTTTTACTGCCTCCGATGAAGCGATCGCCTCAGCCCAAAAACAAGCCCTACGCGAAGCCACTCAAGAGGCACAAGCGCAGGCAGATGCCGTTTTGAGTGCTCTTAATCTCAGTCGCCAAGACGTTGTCAGCATTCAAATTGATGGCGCAATCCCACCCATACCAATGCCCATGCCAATGTACGAAAGCGCTGCGCTAGCTCGCGATGCTAAGACACCCGTTATTGGTGGCGATCAAGAAGTACAAGCTGCTGTGACGCTGGAAATTAGCTACGAAAATTAGCACTAACGGGTAATCAGGGCAGGGGAACAATAGATTGAAGTATGAAGGATGAAGTATGAAGGGTGAATTCGCTTATTGGTTCTCTTCCTCTCCCCTGCACCCCTGCTCCTCTGCTCCCCTGCTCCCCTGCCTCCCCTGCCTCCCCTGCTCCTCAGAACTCTGTATCGCCATTGCCATAGTCAGCAACTGCCCCCGGATCGTTGTCTCGCTTAGATCCCAATAGTTCTAGGCGATCGACTTTAATAACTGGTGATGTACGCTCTGCTCCCGTTGCGCGATCGCTCCACTTGTCAATCTTTAAAGAGCCTTGTACCCCGATCAACTTACCCTTACGTACATAATTGGCGGCAACTTCCGCCGTCTTACCCCATAACTCCAAATTGAACCAATCCGGCTGATCGTTGTTACGGCTCGAACGATCCACTGCCAGCGCCAACCTGCATTTGACACTCCCAGACTCGAAATATTTAACATCTGGATCTGCACCCACACGACCGACTAAATTGACAACATTGAGATTCATCAAGCTCTCCTAGTACATAAGTACTTAATTATTCTGTATATCTACTTTAGCGGACAAACACCAACTCGTAATCAAATCACAACTGGCAGCTTCAGAAATAGTTTTAGATATCATTGAGTTTTTCCCGGTTGGGTGTATAGCTGACTGAATAACACTTTTAGCTTGTTGATAAATATTTTGGACAATTAATTGTCTTAGCTCACTAGACTATGGATAGAAAAAGTAATAGAATCCACATCGGTTATAGTTCGGTTACATTATTTCTGAGCACACAGCAGCATTTCACTTTGGGGGCGTAGAAACGAGTGGGTCTTTTTAGTCGATTTTCCCTGTCACGAGACATGGGTATAGACCTGGGTACAGCTAATACCTTAGTGTACGTATCCGGCAAAGGCATTGTTCTCCAAGAGCCTTCCGTGGTCGCCATGGATCAAGACCTAAAAATACCACTAGCCGTGGGTGAAGATGCGAAAAAAATGCTCGGTCGCACCCCTGGTAATGTCATTGCCATCCGTCCTTTGCGCGACGGGGTCATTGCTGACTTCGATACAGCAGAATTGATGCTCAAGCACTTCATCCAGCGAGTGCATGAAGGCAGAGCTTTAGTTCATCCTCGAATTGTTATTGGTATTCCTAGCGGTGTTACGGGCGTTGAACGCCGAGCCGTTATGGAAGCCGCGTCTCAGGCTGGAGCAAGAGACGTTTACTTGATCGATGAGCCAGTTGCAGCGGCGATCGGTGCCGGATTACCTGTCGCTGAACCCACTGGCAACATGATCATTGATATCGGTGGTGGGACAACAGAAGTCGCCGTACTCAGTTTGCAAGGGACAGTGCTTAGTGAATCTGTGCGTGTAGCGGGTGATGAATTGAGCGAATCAATCACCCAGTACATGAAGAAAGTTCACAACCTGGTGATTGGAGAACGGACTGCCGAAGAAATTAAAATTCGAGTTGGCTCCGCCTATCCCACCCATGATGATGACGATGCCCATCTGGAAGTACGAGGCTTACATCTCCTTTCTGGTTTACCCCGCACTGTAACGATCAAGGGGCCAGAAATTCGTGAAAGTATGTCAGAACCCCTTTCGGTGATTGTGGATGCCGTCAAGCGAACCTTGGAGCGAACACCACCGGAATTAGCATCGGACATCATCGATCGAGGAATTATGCTGGCGGGTGGTGGTGCTTTGCTCAAAGGGCTAGATACTCTCATCAGTCATGAAACGGGAATTGTCACCCATGTGGCAGCCGACCCTCTCAGCTGTGTTGTTCTAGGAACAGGTCGTGTTCTAGAAAACTTTAAACAGTTGGAGCGGGTATTTAGTGGTCGTTCCCGTAACATGTAGCCATAGCGCGATCGCCTTTCAGTGATCAGTAATCAGTGAATTAGCTAACTGCTAACTGAGTCATGGCTAATAGCTAATCACAACAGACAACAGACAATAGATAGATGTTTATATTGCGTCGCTGGTGGCAACGACATGGTGTGGCGATCGCCTTAGGGGGATTGACCCTGAGTGCAGCTTGGATGCTACGACAGACCCAAGGAGCTGTAATCATGGAGGCTTACCAATTCGTTGCTAGTCCATTTCAAACCGGGCCAACTCAAGAAGAACGCCTAACGGATGCTCGTATTCTGGAGCTGCAACAGAAATTAGTTGAACTCGAAAGCGAAAACCAGAAGCTACAAGAACTGCTAGGTTATTTCAAAGAGCAAAAACAGCAAGGGATTCTGGCACCGATTACTGGACGCAGTAATGACCAATGGTGGCAACACGTAACCCTGGGTCGAGGTAGTAAAGATGGAATTAAGCAGAGCGATATTGTCATGGGGACAGGTGGCTTGGTTGGTCGAGTCGTCAGCGTCAGTCCCAACACCAGCCGCGTCTTGTTAATTAGTGATGCCACTAGCCAGGTTGGTGTCGTAGTTAGTCGCGGTCGTCATATGGGTTTCATCCGAGGGCAGGGGTCTAATCGCGCTGTCATGCAATTCTTTGACAAGGTGCCAGATGTTCGCCGAGGTGATGCTGTTACTACATCATCGGTGAGCTTAAAGTTTCCCTCCGGTTTACCCGTTGGGCGTATTGAGTCAGTAGCATTGGATAAAAGCCCTGCTCCTGAGGCGATCATTGAGTTGACCGCACCCATTAGTCACCTAGAATGGGTAATGGTTTTGCCGAAATAATTGACAAATTTCCTTTTTAGATGTTAGGTGTCAGTTGCTCTTTAAAATAATCGATCCAAGACTAGAGAGATCCCTAACGGGTGGTCATGACAAATGGTAATGAGTGGCAGACTGTTATTAAAAGATCTTTCTCAGCTATCCCGTGGAGCTCGTCAAATTGTCGATTGGGCTGTAACTGTTAGCTCAGTTTTCCTTTGCTTAATGATCTTACCTGCACGTTTACCGGGGATGGAATTACTGGGAACGCCTCCCAATTGGTTGTTGATTTGGGTGGTTGCTTGGAGTTTGAAGCGCACCGTCTTGCAAGGGGCGTTAGCGGGATTGGCACTGGGATTAGTTCAAGATGGTATGACTTCACCCTACCCAACTCACGTCATTAGTTTGGTCTTAGTAGGAGTATTGACCGCTCGAATCCAAAAGCAGCGGTATATTCAGGAAGACTTTATTTCGGTTGCCTTAATTGTCTTTGGAATGGCCGTCGTTGGAGAGACGGTTACAGCAATTCAGTATAGTATTCAAGGGTCTCGCAACCTAGCAGAAATTTGGGTTGACCATCAACGGATTGCACTGTCTTCAGCTATCCTCAGTAGTCTCTGGGCACCTGTTGTTTACTATCCGCTGAATCGTTGGTGGGAACGGATGAATGTTCTTGAACAGTCGGGATGAGCCATCTTAAGAAAATCAAACATTGCAACACAACGTTTGATTTATTCTCGCTTACCCTACTTAACCAACAGGTGTGAGCAGACTGCGGACTTAACTTTCCCCTAGTCCTTTCAGAAAGGAGGGCTGGCATAATTCTTCTGTGAACTCACTTGTTGCGTGACATTCAACAGGTAATGAGCCGCAGACAGTAAATCGCTAGCGATGTAAGTTGGCTGGAATTGCTTCAGGTAATAGTGGCTCCGAATGCCGCAGGTAAGGGCAATGGTGGGAACTTTCATCGCTTGACCTGCTAGGAGATCAGCTTCTGTATCGCCTACCATCCAGGCTAAGGGTTGCTTTTCAGTTGATGGTATTTGTTCCGCGATCGCTTTTGCTAAAAGTTGCGTTTTCGCCTCAGCATAGTTTCGATAAGCCATGTCCTGGTCTTGAGTGCCGTAAATGCCACTAAATAGGCGAGTCAGTCCATGATTCCGTAAGATTTGTGTAGCTTGTGAAGAGGCTCGCAGAGTGACTAGCACCAGCCGCACTCCTTGAGAATGGAATAACCCCAGTGCCCTTCTAGCTTCCGATTGCACTCGGTCTTTTTGCAACAAAACGGGCTGATTGACAATTTCCAGCACCCGTTCCAGAAACGTCTCAATTTGTTCGCCTTGCAAACCCGATCGCATAGCAATTTCTACATCAGGGACGCGGTCTTGCTTCCTTTGCCAAAACTGCACTTTACTCAGCATTTGTATAGGTAAGCTTATCCCCCTAGCACGGTAACGTGTCTGGGTATCGATCAGTGCCTGTTGGTAAGTGGCGTAGTAGCGGTTGGAGACATCCACAATTGGGCCATCAAAGTCACAGAACACCGTCAACTGTTGTGAGGAGGAAAAAGTCTCAGGATACTGATAGCACGGCTGAGAGGGTAAGGTTAGGGTCGCAACACCTGTCATATAACTTTATGCTGTCCAATTTATTTACCTTAACAGTTTCTTTAGGAGTTTGAATTCAGTTTATTCAACCACTCACATTAGATAGGCTTATGAAATAACTATTATTTATCAGTTGAATTTATTATAGCCGAGAGATTAGGGAGAAAAAAGCCCAGAAAATTTTTAACTTTTTTCCGACTTGCCTTTTAATTATCGCTTTGCCAATCGCCGCTTCGCCAATCGCGGATTCGCAGCCTATATTAGGGGTAAATACTAAATACCTCTTCGTAGCAGCTATAAGCTACTGCATCAATGAGCTACTGCATTAATCCCCGCTGTAGCAAGCCGGATGACCCAGCTAATATAAATAACCAAGTTTGTCGCAACTGTGGCTCTGATTTGTTATTACTGGGTCGCTATCAAGTCATGCGCCTTTTAAGTGATAGTAGTGGCTTCGGCAAAGTCTACGAAGCGTATAGTGGAGCAACACCGAAACTTCTCAAAGTCCTCAAAGAAAACCACAACGATAACTCTAGAGTGGTTGAGCTATTCCGGCAAGAGGCGACTGTTTTAGGGCAGCTTAACCATCCGGGAATTCCGAAAGTCGAGCCAGACGGCTACTTCCAGTTTTTTCCCAGAGGCTCCAAGCAGCCAGTGCACTGCATGATCATGGAAAAAATTGATGGGCTGAACTTAAAGCAGTGGATGAAGCAGCAGGGAGAACGTCCTATCAGCCAGGCGCAAGCCCTAGATTGGTTAAAACAACTAGCAGAGATACTGCACCTCGTCCATCAAAAAAACTATTTCCATCGCGATATTAAGCCCGCCAATATCATGATCCGCTCTACAGGGCATCTAGTGTTGATTGACTTTGGCACCGCTAGAGAGATGACCTATACCTATCTTGCAGAAGTTGGCGGGAAGACTGGCAGAGTCACCAGAATTAGTTCCGCTGGCTACACGCCTCCAGAGCAAGAAAAGGGTCATGCTGTGCCGCAGTCAGACTTTTTTGCCCTGGGGCGGACAATGGTGTATTTGCTGACAGGTAAACAAGCCACAGACTCTGACATTTACGACCCCTTAACTGACCAATCCTACTGGCGTCAGTATGCTCCGGATATTTCGCCCTTACTGGCTGATTTTGTCGACAAACTGATGGCGCGAACTGCCGCCGCACGGCATAAAAATACCCAAGAAATTTTAGATCAACTGACTGCCATTTCACAAAAGTTGTCTCAGCCTCAGTCATCGTCTCGCTGGAGTCAAACGGCAGAGATACCGTTTGTCCCTGTGCCGTCTTCCCTTCCCCCAACCCGCATTAATAATAGCCAAAGAACCAAGAATAAATGGCTTGTGGGTGGCGCTGTGGCTTTAGTTGTGGGATTCGGGGGGTATGGCACTTGGCAAGTCTATCGGCACTACTCTCCCGCAATTGTTGCCTCTAACTCGATTTCTTTAGGCAAAACTCTTGAGGGGCATTCGAGTTACGTTAATTACCTAGTTATTAGTCCTGATGGGGAAAACTTAATCAGTGCTAGCGCCGATAAAACGATTAAGCTGTGGAATCTGGCGACGGGAAAAGAAATTCACACCCTTAAAGGACATTTAAGCTCAGTTAATTATCTTGCCATTAGTTCTGATGGACAAACCTTAATCAGCGCTAGCGCTGACAAGATGATTAAAGTGTGGGATACCACTACAGGGAAATTACTCCGTACGCTGGGGGGGCATACTAGCTTTGTCAACTTTCTGGTAATTACTCCCGATGGGAATATCTTAGCCAGTGCTAGTGCCGATAAAACGATTAAGCTGTGGAATTTGACGACGGGAGCAGAAATCCGGACTCTAGAAGGGCATACTAGTTCAGTGAATGCCTTAGCGATTAGTCCAGATGGGCAAACCTTAATGAGTGCCAGTGCCGATCAGACGATTAAGCTGTGGAATCTGGAGACGGGGGCAGAAATCCGGACTCTGGAAGGGCACACAAGCTTTGTTAATTCGCTAGTTGTGACTCCCGATGGCAAAACCTTGGTCAGTGCTAGCGCTGATAAAACGATTAAGTTATGGAATCTGGCGACGGGAGAGGAAATTCGCACTCTAGAGGGACATACGGGATTTGTTAACTATCTTGCCCTTAGCCCCGATGGGCAGAAATTGATGAGTGGTGGTGCTGACCAAACGATTAAAGTTTGGGATATGTCTAAGGGGGAAGAAATCACCACGCTGACGGGATATGGAAGTCATATTAATTATTTTGTGCTGAGTGCCGATTGGCGATCGCTGGCGAGTGGTAGTGGAGATAAGGCGATCAGGATTTGGCAAGTGCCGAAGAGCTGGTCTCAAAACAAGTCTATTCTTTTGCTTAATTCTCTAAGTTGAGAACACAGCATTTTCATTACACTCAGGGTGAAACATGAAAATAGCAGGCAAATGGAAAATTCTCCCAGCGATGCCCAACTCAACGTGCAACAGGAGTCTAGCGCATCTATCGGAACCTCATTTGACCAGGCAATGATGCGGCGGTGTATCGAACTAGCCCGCCTGGCGTTGGGACGGACAACTCCCAATCCTTTAGTGGGTTCTGTAGTTGCTAAAGATGGGGAGATTGTTGGGGAAGGGTTTCATCCCGCAGCCGGTCAACCCCATGCAGAAGTCTTTGCACTCAAAGCGGCAGGGGAAAAAGCAAGAGGGGCGACGGTGTATGTCAATCTAGAGCCTTGCAATCACTACGGACGGACGCCACCCTGTTCGGAAGCGTTGGTTGCAGCGGGGGTTAGTAAGGTTGTGGTGGGGATGGTTGACCCCGATCCACGGGTATCCGGTGGCGGGATTGAGCGGTTACGTGGTGCGGGGATAGAGGTGGTTGTAGGGGTTGAGGAGTCAGCCTGTCGTCAGCTCAATGAAGCCTTTGTTCATCGCGTCCTCTATAAGCGTCCGTTTGGCATTCTGAAGTATGCCATGACCTTAGACGGCAAAATTGCCAGTAGTACGGGTCATAGTGCTTGGATTACTGACCCTAGTTCTAGAAAATTGGTACATCAGTTACGGGCGGCTTGCGATGCGGTGATTGTTGGGGGGAATACGGTACGTCGGGACAATCCCTATTTGACCAGCCATACTACGGATGCTCCTAATCCCTTACGAGTGGTTATGAGTCGTTCTCTGGATTTACCAATAGAGGCGCATCTGTGGTCAACAGTGGATGCTCCCACCTTAGTTCTCACGGAGCCATCAACCGATCCGGATTTTCAGAAACTGCTGTTGAAAAAGGGTGTGGAGGTCGTGGAACTAATGCCCCTAACCCCCACGTCGGTAATTGAGTATTTGTACAATCGGCAGTTATCGAGCGTGTTGTGGGAATGTGGTGGCACGTTAGCCGCTAGGGCGATCGCAGAAGGAACTGTACAAAAAGTTTTGGCGTTTATTGCCCCGAAAATCATCGGCGGTAGCACTGCTCCTTCACCTGTTGGAGATTTGGGGCTAACCCTGATGACGCAAGCGCTGAGGCTAGAGAGTGTTACCGGGCGATCGGTCGGACCTGACTATGTGGTGGAAGGCTACTTACCACTAGACAAACCTCATTGAGCAACATAACCAGCAATTGATCAGCACCCTATGCTCGAAGTGACGATGTGGAGCCTGCTTGCCGGCAATCTCGGTTGGCAAGCCGCGATCGCTAGTGTATGGCTACGCAGAAGGCAAGTAATTACTACTCAGCAACATGAGGAGGAAGAGGAAATCTTGACCCGCTTTGACTACCAAGAGGATATTGCAACAGCAGTGCCACCAGAAAGCGATCGCCAGGGTGTGAGAAACGCCCTAGAGGACAACGGCATCGATTCGGGTTTGGTTGGCTGGGAATTTAAGATTGTGCGGGCGACAGGCGACCTGTTTAGTGACCCGACTGTTTTTCAGCAGCTTTGTCAGGAAGAGGCACAGGCGGGCTGGATTTTGCTGGAAAAACTAGATGATTGCCGCGTGCGGTTTAAGCGTCCGGTGGCGATGCGGGGTGTAATTGATCCGGTCAGTTTGCCCTATGACCCTTATCGCTGCCACTATGGTTCATCATCACCCCTAAGGAAACTGGGCAGATCGGGGAAGATGGCGGCAGGTATTGTTGCTGTGGCGATCGCGATCGTACCCGCTTATTTGACCTACGCGTTGGTGTCTGAAATGCTAGCCAAGACACCCCGATCTGCTGTAGAAGCACCTCAAGAGACACTACCTCTACCTCAAGCATTTCCTCCAATTCCTTAAGTAGGTTACCTGCGGGAAGCCCCGCGCTCAGAATGCTTGGTGCTCAGTGTCGGGAAATGTCACTGAAGGTGGGTATTGCCTACCACCCTTGGCTGTGGCTTTCCACTAACGGGGGTAATGTCCTAACTGTAGGGGCGCAAGGCCTGCGCCCTAAGACTGACATTTAAAATTTTAAGCCTCCTCTAATCTTCCATCTGGCTCTGGTGACTACAATAAAACCAGTGACTCGGTGAGCCGTGACAGTGACTGTTACTGCTTACTGAGACTGTAGTGGCAATTTTTTATAAAATGATTCAGCAAAACGTTAAGGAAAAAGTATCAAGTACTCCCCTGACTCCTTTCAACAAAAAACTCCAAGCACCCCTAACAAAAAGCCAAATTAGTGTTTTACAGATTAATCTGGGAAAACGCTGCAATCTGGCATGTACTCACTGTCATGTAGAAGCAGGGCCGAAACGAACAGAGGAGCTTTCTCCTGATGTTTGCAACCAGCTCATTGAACTAATTTACAAGTTTCCCCAGATTCAAATTGTTGATTTGACTGGAGGTGCGCCGGAAATGAACTACGGCTTTAAACAACTGGTAGAAGCGGCACGGGCAACCGGAAAACAAGTCATTGTTCGCTCAAATTTGACAATTTATTTTGAATCAGGATTTGAAGATATACCCGCATATTTTGCCGAACATCAACTAAAAGTTGTTGCTTCTTTACCCTGTTATTTGGAAGACAATGTTGATAAAATGCGTGGTAATGGGGTTTATGACAGCTCAATTAGAGCAATTCAGTGGCTCAATCAATTGGGGTATGGCAAAGACCCAAATTTGATTCTCGATTTGGTATTTAATCCGCAGTTACCAATTACGGAGAATTTTTCTTTAGCGCCTGAGCAAGGTAAGCTTGAGCAAGATTACAAAGTGTTCCTACAAGAACATTTTAACATTTGCTTTAATCAACTATTTACTATTACTAACTTGCCTGTTGGAAGAACGAAGTTTTATTTACAACACAAAAAGCTATATGCTCCTTATTCAAAGTTTCTTGAAGAGAACTTTAACGCGAACACAGTTGAGCATTTGATGTGTCGGAATGAGCTTTCGGTTGACTATTTGGGTCATATTTATGATTGCGATTTTAACCAGATGGAAAACCTTCCGGCAAAAACTCCCAGTGGTGAAACGCTGACGGTGGCGAAGCTGTTGGAAGCGGGAAATTTGGATGTCATTGAGGAGATCCAGACAGCACCTTATTGTTATGGCTGTACGGCTGGCTGTGGTTCTAGCTGTGGTGGCGCGTTGCTTTGAATAAAAAGAGAAGTTGAGAATCTATAGATGGCTAACTTGCGATTGAGCCGCACCCAACGCTGGCTTAGGGGAATTGTTTTGGGACTGTTATCACTGGTGTTGGTGGTTGCTTGTAATAGCCAGCAGGAACCTGCGGGGTCTAATTCACTGACGCAGTTGAAGTTTGGTGTGGGCCCTTATTTCCCAATTCCAGGGGAGAATCGGAAACAGTTTGAGCCGCTATTTCAGGAATTGGCGCAGCAGGTAAATCTCCCCTCTACGGTGGTAGTGACGGAGGACTGGGTGGGGATTTCTGAGGCTTTACGTTCTGGAACTTTGGATGCGGCTTGGTTGGGCCCGTGGGGCTACGTTTTGGCGCATCATAATGAACCATCGATTGAGGCGATCGCTACTGTTAAATATAAAGGCAAGCCGACTTATAACTCAGTACTGATGGCGCGGGCAGATGCTCCGTTTGATACCCTAGAAGAAGCGATCGCCCAAAGTCAAAAGGGTGAAAAACTCAAACTTAGCCTTGCTGATGTCGGTTCGACTTCTGGGTGGCTTATCCCTACCGCAGAATTTGAGCGTCGCAATGTAGACCCCAAAGCCGTCTTTGACTACAGTGAAGGAGCCAGCCATGCAGCCCAGGCGATCGCTGTAATTAGTGGACAAACTGATATTGCCTCAGACTACGACCGCAACCTGGATGTCCTTACCCGCGAAGGCAGGATCGATAAATCCAAAATCAAGATTATCTGGCAGTCTGAGCCTTTACCCAATGACCCGATTGCCGTTCGCGGTGGCTTACCGGAGCAGGTAAAAACCCAGTTGCAGCAAGCGCTATTGAGTTTATCGCCAGCCCAAGCCGAGCAACTGTTACCGGAAAACTACACGGGCTTTGTGGCGTCAGACGGAAGCAATTACGCTCCTATTGAGGCAGCAGGGAAAGCGGTAGGAGTATTGAGTGAGAGATAACCTGTGAAACCTGCAACGTCTCAGAGGGATTTTGAGACCATCCTCCAAGCCGAACGGCAACGGCGGGGAGGCATTTGGAGCTGGCTGCGGCAAGGCTTTTGGGTGGTGCTGGGGGTGGCGGTATTCGTCGCCAGCGTTCAGAAAGCCCAGGTAGATCTTCAGGAATTTTGGGAACGCTTGCCGCAACTGGGGAGTTGGTTGACGCGGCTTTGGCCTCCAGATTTTAGCGAACTGCCAAGTTTTTTGTCGGCAATTTGGGAGACATTGGCGATCGCGATTGTGGGTACTGTGGTGGCAATTGTCGTGGCGCTCCCTCTGGCAATTATTGTCGCCCAGAACATCACCCCCCTGCCTTGGCTCTCTCTACCCCTGCGCGTTTTCTTGAACTTACTGCGGGGCATTGATACGGCAATTTTTGCGCTATTTTTTGTCTCGGTTGTCGGTTTGGGGCCATTTGCGGGCGTGTTGGGAGTTGCCTGTCATACCACTGGCTCAATGGCGAAACTCTATACCGAAGTACTGGAAACCATTCCCCCAGAACCAATTGAAGCGATTGAAGCGACGGGGGCGGATCGTCTCCGCACCTTTGCCTTTGCGGTATTACCGGAAGCTTTACCGGGACTTACGGGCATTAGTCTCTATCTATGGGAATTTAATGTGCGTTCCTCGGTAATTTTGGGAATTGTAGGGGCGGGTGGCATTGGCTACGAACTTTTGGTTAGTTTGAAGCTACTGGACTTTGCTCGCTTAACGACGATTTTGCTGTTGATTTTGGCAATGGTGAGCATTATTGATGGCGTCAGTGCTCTGTTACGTAAAGGGCTGAGTTGATATACCGCAAAGAGATAAACGGGTGTAATACGATAGCCGTCCTAAATCATTTATGGAAAAAATAAACCTCTTCAAGACAATAGAGAAACCAGAAGTAAGGATGGCGATATTTTTTAAATGCTGACAGTTGAACAACTATCAAAAACCTATAAAGGCGGGATTGTTGCCCTAAACGATATCAGCTTTACCCTTGAGGCGCACTCATTCACAGCAATTTTAGGGCCGAGTGGGGCTGGAAAATCTACGTTGCTGCGCTGCATTCCCCAGATTATGCGACCGAGCCGAGGTCGGGTTTTATTTGAAGGAGCTGACTTGACAACCTGTTCCCAAAAACGATTACGGGAATATCGCAGTCAAATTGCTATGGTAGCGCAGCAGTTTAACTTGGTGCGCCGCCGCACGGCTTTGGAAAATTGTTTGGCGGGGCGTTTGCAGGAATTACCTCTATGGCGTTGTCTGTTGGGGAAGTTTCCTGTCAGTTTGCTGCATGAGGGGATGAGTGCTTTGGCACGGGTGCAATTGCTGGAGGTGGCGTTTCAGCGCTCGGATCGGCTTTCTGGTGGACAGCAGCAACGAGTAGCGCTCGCCCGGGCTTTGACACAACAAGCCAATTTGATTTTAGCCGATGAGCCGATCGCTAGTCTCGATCCAGAATCAGCTCATACGGTTTTGGAGTTATTGCGATCGCTTTGCGTCCAAGAAGGACTGACTGTATTGTGCAACCTTCACCAAGTGGAACTGGCAAAACAATATAGCGATCGCATTCTCGGTATCCGGGCTGGGAAATTAGTCCTGGATGTCCCCACTGCTCAATTCAGCGAGTTGGATGCCGAACGCATCTACAAGGCGTAATATTCAACAAAGGCAAAGCATTTTCTCAGCCTAGACTCATCTTGCCCCTATCTAATAAAGAGTAAACCCCGGTAAGGTATTGAGTGATGCCAAAACGCTACCGTTAGTTTAAACATCAAAGTTTTCTTGCTTATGCTTAGATTTATTTTTAAGCCCAATTACTGACAACTGTAATCTCAAAGGTCGCCTCAGAAGCCAGAACAACATCTTCTGAACCGTAGCGTTCCAAACACCACTTTCTAAATTCCCGCATTACCTGGAAGAAGATATTTTCAGGAACTAACCAACAAACACCGTAAGGTCTTAATTCGTAAGCATCTAGTAATTCACCAACCGTCTGCTCAACCTGCCATCGCGCCGCCGTTACCCTTTCAACGGTTGCACCTTGCTGGATTAAGACTTGTGCGAGTTCCTCTCCATAGGGGCTAGGGTATGATATTACCTGCGTTGTCTGCAATGACTTTTCCTGGTACGGAGCAAGCATTGCGCGTAACTGTCCCTCAAAATCTTTTTGATGTTGCGTCTGTAAATTTTCACAAGCTAGATAGTATCCAGACGGTTTCAGCACGCGACGAATTTCTGAGAGTCCCTGAAACAAGTTAGGTAAGAGATGCAGCACATGCGTTGTCAGTACCACATCAAACCCGTCATCCTCAAACATCAAAGATGATGCATCGGCTTGAATCAGCGTCAAATTATCTGGCACCTCATGCAACTTGCGCTTTAGTTCGTCCATCATCTCCTTTGAGATGTCAACGCCCGTGTAAGAATATCCTCTTTTAATAATTGGTAAAGCTGTCCGTCCCGTACCGATACCGGGTTCTAAAAACTTCGTTTCTGGTGTTGCTTTAACGAGTTCAAGAATACAATCTGTTACTTGTTCGGAAATTAAGCTAGGTAGCGGTCTACTAACATCGTAAAGAGGTGCTATCCCGTCATAATAGTTGCTCAAAGTTTTGCTCCGCTCGTATAAATTGTGTATTTAATTTAAAACACCTTGAGCAGAATACCTCTGCGTACCTTTGCGCCCTCCTCTGCGTTAAAAAAGGCAGAAACGAAGCGATATAGTGAAAATACTAAAACAGTAAGGTAGGTAATCCCCACCCTACTGAAATTTATCCCTTTACGCAAACCACTTGCTTGAGCGTTGCCACAATTTCAACCAAATCGGATTGGTTATTCATCACCTCATCAATCGGCTTGTAAGCGCCTGGAATTTCATCCAAAACACCGCCATCTTTGCGGCACTCCACACCTTTTGTTTGCTCGATCAAATCATCAAGGGAAAAGTGCTTTTTCGCCTTACTTCGCGACATCAAACGTCCGGCACCGTGGCTGCAAGAGCAGTAGCTGTCATGGTTCCCCTTACCCTTGACGATGAAGGACTTTGCCCCCATTGAGCCAGGGATAATGCCGTAGTCTTCGGTACGCGCCCGAACCGCACCCTTGCGGGTGACGTAGACATCCTCGCCGAAATGTACCTCCTTCTCCGCGTAGTTGTGGTGGCAGTTTACAGACAGCAATGGCTTAGTCGGCTTACCCCCGATAAGATGCTTCTCAACGATTCGCTTAAAACGAGCCATCATCACATCTCGGTTGAAACGGGCATAATCCTGCGCCCACTGCAAATCGCGCCAGTAAGCTGCAAACTCTGGAGTACCTGCGACAAAGTACGCCAAATCTGGATCGCTCAAGCGAGTGTCTGCCAGCTTCGCTAATTCCTTAGCGGTACCAATGTGAGACTGCGCCAGCATATTTCCAATATGGCGCGAACCAGAGTGCAGCATTAACCAAATTTGGTTCTCCGCGTCGATACAAACTTCTAGGAAGTGATTCAATTTGTTACTGATTGCTTGCTGAGCTTATTGAGTCTCCACAGTCTAAGTTCAACACTGTTTCGACTTCTGCCAAGCACTTTCATCGAACACTCAACTGAATGGGTAGTAATAAACTGATCTTCTTCAGGTGTCCAAAGTTTTCTGTTGTTCACCCGCTTCATATCAGGAGGACGACTCCAACTCAGCACTTCACTAGCCTTGATTAGTTTTCTAGTTAAAGCTAGACAACCATCATAGTACAAGTGTCTTACTAAGCCCTGAGCATCTTCTTTGTACACAACTAAGTTGTACACGCTATCTCGAGTATTCTTATTACAGCTTTTGGTTTTGCCAGTAATCTGCTTGATTAATTCTAGATACTCAATAGCAATGTAGGAACTAGACGTAACTAACGATAGAAAGGGAAACCCTTTTGAGGTAAGACCTAGCGATCCATCGCCGTCTATCAAACCTCTAAAGTAATCAACTTTAGAGAAGCTACAACTAGGTAGTTTAATTGACTCTGACTTACTACCACTTTCTAAGCCCCATAACTCAAGATAATCTCGAAATCGTTTATCGTAAACCCTCCAAGTAACTGAGGTGTGGCTGCAACTAAAGTTAGTTTTACGCACGCGCTCAACAATCGAAGAATTAAACGGTATCAGATTCTTGAAAAACCAGAGTATGTGTTCATCCTTTTTGTTGATTTCTATACTCACGCAACCTCTATTGCGAGTGTTATTGTACAGATGACCATCAGATTGGATGAAGCCAAACAAGTAGGCGTAGTGGGGCTTTTCGAGGTTGATATTAATGGATTCCATTACCCAAAAATATCATGAATGAAAGCTGCAATCGACCAAGTCATTTCTGCTTGGTTCTATACCTTCCTGTTCGGTATAGTTCGGAGCACACCTTCATCCTAATTTATTAGGATGCCCAAGTCCCTCTGCTCTCTACGGGGCGTTTTACCGCTTCCCTCGGTATTAGCAATCTCAGCCTTCACCGATTTGGACGAGTTTTGATTACTGTATTACTACAGTAAGGGGCAATCTTTTACCCCCTCCTAGAGAACCCATCTGTAGCATGGCTTTGCTTTGTAAGTTCTGCACTCCCGGATGCAATTGTTGGAAATGACTCCAGCCTTGCCAATTTCTTACGGATGTTTCAACGTCTTTGTTCTGGTTGAAGCCAGTGGGAATTGCGGCTTCGATATCTAGCCGAATCTGCTTGAGCTTGCCTTCAAGTTGTTCGGCGACAAAGGGCGTTTTAACCGCTGCCATACCACAACCGACATCAACTCCTACAGCCGCAGGAATGACGGCATCTTTTGTGGCAATGACAGAACCTACCAAGGCACCCTTACCTAAATGGACATCCGGCATCAAGGCGACGTGCTTAAACACGAAGGGCAGTGATGCAACATTTTTTGCCATTTGGGTTTCCTGAGAACCGAGGGTATGGTTTGCCCAGGAGAGGACTGGCTTGGGAGTAGAAAGTTTTAGCTTCTCGTATGGCATGATTGTTTGCCTTCTTAACAGCGTCTGATGGCAAATACCCCACAGGAGTAGCCCCAGACTTTTATACTACAAGTGTAATACAGATTCTGACAACTGGCTAGGTTGTGGAGAAAACGCGGAGAGAGTTCCTGCCTAACTTCCAAAAATTACCGAAAACTATAGGGTCTAAAGCCCCGTCCTTCACTTCGACCCTTCGACCCTTCAGCAAGTTCAGGGCAACGCAAGCTCAGGGCAGGCAGCTCAGTGACCACTAGGACGGCTTCATGGTATAATATTTTGCGTAGGGTTATCCCACGTAAATGATTGTATTAGAGTTTAAAGCCAAAGGAAAGTTAATTCAATACAGTG